>Ga0129306_1000489_pt1 | contig 62170 bp, 55 predicted proteins | sample P827metagenome_FD_94438 | JGI IMG/M metagenome (GOLD analysis project Ga0129306, IMG submission 94438) | Capybara group fecal microbial communities from Wisconsin, USA - P827 metagenome | ecosystem: Host-associated > Mammals > Digestive system > Large intestine > Fecal | place: USA: Wisconsin... | reverse complement strand
GTATTGGGTGTATTTTTTAAAAATATTAGCAAGTTGTTCGCGAGACAAAAAATATTATAGACACATTTTGATGCACTCAAAGAAGATGTATTTTCACTTTGAGTGTAAGCAATTAATAAAATGTCACAAAAAACGTACACCCAGTATGATATATTTTTCATTTTGGGTATACGTCATTTTAAAGTTTAGTTATTAATCTACACCCAAACTATTTTCTTATTTTTTTGAGTGCATTTAGAATCATAAATTAGGATAGTAAGTATGTAGTCTATCCAACAACTTTCCATAATAAGACTTATGGGAAATTAAACTAATGTGTCGAGTTTACTTATTATTTCTTCCATGATGTGTTTCTTGATGAAAATATCATAACTAAGCATATTGAAAAGAGCAAACAACTGTCTGTAATCGGAAGAACCCAATTCTTCATTTTTTTGTTCTTCACTTTCAATGATGTTTATTTTTTTGTTTATGTCATCTGTAATGCTGTCTTTGATTGTATCGTAGAAATCGCAGGTGCGTCTGTAAATTGTGCTTAGACTATCTGGTCCATCTTCTGTAAAGTTATTATCCTTTAGAGGTGTAAGAATTTCCTTGGCCTCATTGATGGAAATAAAACTTTTATAGTAGTAGATATAAATAAGCATGATAAGATGCTCTTTGCTATATTTTTTCTTTACCGGTGGTGGGATAAGTCCAGCCTTGGTATAGTTATTAATCATCGTTTTTGTAAGGAGTTTTTCCTCCGTCTCGCCATCTTTTATAGATAAGTTGTCTTCGATGAATGTGGTAACCTGATCCATATATAAATCAATGGTTGGAATACTTTCTTCCGTTATTATTTTGTGCTTATTAATGGTTTCATCAATTAGTTTTTTAATATCATCCTTCATAATTATTCTCCATATGAATACTGTAGTTTGAATTAAATGTGATTTGGAGTGTTAATATACCAAATTTTAATTTTTGTATATTTATATCATAGTACACTCATACTTTAGTATACAGTATTGAAAACTACATTTCAAGAAAAACAAATAAGAATATTTGTTCGAAAATCTATTGAGCATCAGGTTAGTTTTTGATATAATGATTTGGAAATTGCTTCAAAACAATGAGGTTAAAACTATGAAGCGAAAATGTTTTGATTAAAGATAATCTGAATAATAAATAAATCGACTAGTGGAGGAAATATGGATAGACTTGATATGCTTAATGATAAACAGCGAGAAGGTGTTGTGGCAACTGATGGACCAGTGTTAATTCTTGCAGGTGCAGGTAGTGGTAAGACAAGAGTGCTTACTCACAGAATTGCTTATCTTATTGAAGAGATGGGTGTTAATCCATGGAACATCTTAGCTATAACATTTACAAATAAAGCAGCAGGAGAAATGAGAGAAAGAGTAGATAAAATGGTGGGATATGGCGCTGATAGCGTGTGGGTATCAACATTTCATTCTCTTTGTGTGAGAATACTAAGAAGATTTGCTGACCAGATTGGATATGATACTAATTTCTCCATATATGATGGGGACGATCAGAAAGCATTGGTTAAGTTGGTTTTAAAGGAGTTGAATCTTGATCCTAAAAAGCACAGCGAAAAGGCTTTGATTTCAGCCATAAGTGCTGCAAAAGATAAACTGATTGGACCAAGTCAGTACGCAGAGAGTGCATATGATTATTGGGAAAAGACCGTGGCAAATGTTTATAAAAAATATCAGAGTAAGCTTCGTGAAAACAATGCCATGGACTTTGATGATTTAATATTTAATACAGTTAGGCTTTTTAATGAAAGTGAAAAAGTGTTAGAGCATTATCAGGACCGATTTGTATATATTATGGTTGATGAGTATCAGGATACAAATATGGCTCAGTTTGAACTGGTGAGATTATTGGCTAAGAAGAATCGTAATCTATGTGTTGTTGGTGATGATGATCAATCCATATATAAATTCAGAGGAGCTGATATAAGAAATATTCTTGAATTTGAGGATTACTTTGAGGATACCACAACAATTAAACTTGAGCAGAATTATCGTTCTACATCCAATATATTAAATACGGCAAATGCTGTTATTAAGAATAATAGAGGAAGAAAGGATAAGTCTCTTTGGACAGAAGCAGTTGATGGTGATAAGGTTTCATTTGTTCAACTTCAGGATGAACAATTTGAAGCATCATATGTAGCCTGTGCAATTGAAGATGCAGTGAAAGCAGGGGCATCTTATAGTGATTTTGCAATTCTTTATAGAATGAATGCACTGTCTCGTGGATTTGAAGAAAAATTTATTAAATTTAATATTCCTTATAAGATAATAGGTGGTCAGAACTTCTATCAAAGAAAGGAAATAAAGGATACAATTTGCTATCTTAAAACCATTGATAATGCAAAGGATGAAATAGCAGTAAGAAGAATAATTAATGTTCCGAAAAGAGGTATTGGTAATACATCAATTGATAAGGTTACGGATTTTGCACAGGTTTCTGATATGGGCTTTTACGAGGCTTTAACCATTGCAAATGAAATACCTGGATTATCAAGAGCAGCAGATAAAATAAAATCATTTACGGATTTTATAGAAATTTGTAGAGCAAAACTTGATTCCATGGGCCTTAAGGATTTCATAGAATATGTTATGAAAGAATCCGGTTATATTGAGGAACTTGAACTTGAAAACACTCCTGAGAGTATTGCAAGACTTGAAAACATTAATGAATTATATGGTAAGGCAGTGGATTATGAAGAAACTTCAGAAAATCCTACATTGTCAGGCTTTTTGGAAGAAGTTGCACTGGTTGCAGATATTGACAATTTGGATGAAAATCAGGATTATGTAGTTCTTATGACAATACATGCCGCAAAAGGTCTTGAATTTGATAATGTATTTTTAGTGGGTATGGAAGACGGAGTTTTTCCAGGATCAATTTCTCTTTTCTCTGATGATGAAGATGAAATGGAAGAGGAAAGAAGACTTGCTTATGTAGCTATTACAAGGGCAAGAAAGAAACTTGTACTTACTGCTGCAAGAAGCAGGTTCCTTCGCGGTGAGAGAAAATACGAAGATGTTTCCAAATTTGTAAAAGAGATTCCACCACTTTTACTTGATACAAGAGGAAGCCTTGCTCAAGTGGGAAGAGAACTGCCAGGAGCCAATGAATATGGAACAAAACATAGTTTAAATGGTAATGGTAGTTTTGGATATTCCAGCCATAATAAGGGTTACGAAAACTCTGGTTATAATACGGGTTACGGTAATTCCGGTTATAAAAACAGTTATGGAAGCGGATTCAACGGTTCCTCTGGAAGAATAAGTAATGAAAGTTTAAAACCAGACCTTTCAAAGATAAAAAAAGGAGGAAACGTAAAGGCGGAAAAGGCAGAAGACTTAGGATATGTTGTTGGTGATACTGTTAAACATATTAAGTTTGGAAAGGGTATTGTTACAGACATTAAAGATGGTGGAAAAGACTTTGAAATAACAGTTGATTTTGAAAAGTCAGGACCAAGGAAGATGTTTGCTGCTTTTGCTAAATTGAAAAAGATATAGATAGTAATGAAAGAATAAATGCTAGCCTATGATATGGACCAAGAATTCTGGACATATCATAGGCTAGCAGTTTTAAAATAGGTACAAAAATAAGTTACATAGATAAAATATACAAAAAAACAAAATAAATACGAAAAATAATAGACAAATTGCATATATTGTGTTATAATTTGAAACATCAGAGGCTACATTAAGCTTTAGGAGAAGAAATATGGGTGTATTTTTAAACAATTGTTGTGGAGGAAAAAATAATTTTGCGAAAGGACGTGACGAGATGACTGCAAGATTAGAAGATTTAATTAATCAGGTAAGGCTTGGAGAGGTTGTAAAAAAGCAGGAAGAAGCCGAGAAAAAGAAAAATGTCGTAGTTGGAATTTTAGCGGTAATAGGATTTGTTGCTGCTATAGCTGCTATAGCATTTGCAGTTTATAAGTATTTTGAACCGTATTACATCGAAGATTTTGATGATGAAGATGATGATTTTGATGAATTCGACGATGTTGAAGAAAAGGTAGCTGATACTGTAGAAGTAGTTACAGATGCGGTAGAATAGGTGATAAAAAAGCAGTCTGGGGGGACTGCTTTTTTAATTATTTAAAAATCTACTTGACGAATTAAAAATATTTTTGTATAATACCATTTGCTTGCGTGTAGCACGCAAGCTAGTGGCCCATCGCCAAACGGTAAGGCACTGGACTCTGACTCCAGCATTTCAAGGTTCGAATCCTTGTGGGCCAGCTTAGCGGTACTTAGGTACCGCTTTTTTTATATTACGAGTCAAATGCGGAAAACTTGTTTAAAAATGTTATAGTCCGTAGTGCAACACTAAAAAGTATCGTAATATTTTTCCACCAGGAATGAAGTTTTGAATATTTACAAATACAGGGCAGAAAAGCAGATTAATAAGTAAATATATAATTGAAATGCCCATGTATAGATTAATGTTTTTAGTAACATAGGTAAGTAGTAAGGCAAATATTGCTGTTAATGGAATAAATAGAATGAATCTAAATATATCTGTTATGTATACAAATTCCACACCACCAAGAATTAATCCCATCAGTCCAAAGATTGAGGTTAACATCGCAGGAATTAGACAATAAACGAAACTTATTACCATATGATAGGAAATAGGAATGGCATTAAATAAACCATTGTGCCTATCGTTGAAAATACATGCCCCGCCTGCAAGTGCTGACAAAAGTATTAATGCAAGAATAAGACCTTTTAGTGGCAGGGTTAAGTACCCAGAATTATCCTTGCCTGTGATAACTCGATCTTCAGTTCCGAGGAATGTAAAAGTAAAAAAGTTTTCAGCGGTTTCCATACTATTAAATATATCCGTAAGTTCTTTTACATCTTCATCTGTAATATCAAGTTTTTTTGCGGCAAATGAAAGTGTAACATCCTTTGATAAATATTCATAAATACTGTTATAGATACTTTCAGTTGCAAGTTTGTTATATACAGAATCTTTTTTGCTATCTAAATAATAACAGGTAATAGGAGAAGCTTTTTCTCCATATCCGTTAAAGTTATTTGCATATTGCATAAGTTTATCATCGAAATTCTTATCGAATTCAAATCCAATTGAAATTTTAGAAGTATAAATATCTTTTTTTAATGAAGTAACATCATCGTACATAAGAAATCTTATGGATGAGTTAGAACTATCTTTAAGTTTTTTTGTGATATCAAAGGCAAGAGAATCCGATTGAACATTTGCCGGTTCCTCTGATTGAGATACACATGAATTAACTATGCCTACTTTAATTATTCCCGTTTCTTCATCACCTGAATTCTTAAGGGCCAGGGATAATATTGGAATCATTATTATACTGATGAGCAGTACTGGATTTTTTATTGATCTTTTGGTAAGCATAAAGCACCAGATAAGAGCTTTTTTTAATTTGTTCATGATTTTCTAAGCCTCCTTATTCTGGCAAATATTGTTATTAATAAAAGTATTGTTGTGTGAAAAAGTATTATGAGCAAATATTTAATAAAGGAATCTTCAAAGAATACAGCAAGTGAATATTTAAGTACAGCTTTTGTAACTGTAAAATCAGCTATTTTATTAAAGAAAACAGGAAGATAGTTTTCTGGATAAAAGAGTCCGGATATAAAACCTAAAACCACAAAAATAAAAAAGTAGGATAGCATAGCTCCTGCAGTATTTTCAGATAGTTCGTAAAGGAGTAATGAAAGAGCAACTGCCGGCAATACAATAGGGAATAATAATATAAATTCCTTTAATGAAATGGTTATGCCAAAATCCTTTATATTTGTAATTATAATTGATGTAATTAAAACCAAAGAGTATGGAATCAGAGTAATGATTATGCAGGAAACATATTTGGTAATTACCTGAAGATATGACTTTACTAAAAATGCATCAATACGTTTATATAGAGAAATGCTTTCGCTTCTCAATGCTTTTGCATAAGTTAACATGGACATAAAAATAAGAATGATAATGCCAATGCAGAAATAGTATGAGTTTGAAGATTGCTTATAAGTATTAGACAATTCCTTATTTAAAAAAATGGAATTTCTATTTAATAGTAACCTGAAGTAATCCAAATTCAATTCATCTTCAGCATCTCGTCTTCCATCAAGATCCTTTTCGTTATAATAATCCTTTATGGTATATATGCCACGTTCACTTTGAACAATGTAATTTGTGGCAATTTCCGTAAGTGGTTTTACCATATAACTATAAAGAGATGTAGTCTGTTTGTTTATAATGACTTCAATACAGGATTCTTCTCCATAATAAAGACTTTTTGCATAATCATCAGGAAATACAAATACCACAAATAGTTTATTTTGTTTTAATAGATTAACAGCTTCATCCTTACTCATGCGTTCAAACTTAATTGTATCCTTTATAACATCCAATTCTTCCACAGCGCTAATGGCAATTGTAGTATATTTATCTTCTGTATTCTGAACCAGAGCAACTTTTATGGGTTCTTCTTCTTTATTTGTTATTTTCTTTACGGCAGTGGCAGAAATACATGTTCCACCGATAAGCATACTAAAAATCAGCACACCTAAAAGAATCATAGGCATGCAGGAAATCATTTTCTTTAATTCCATTTTAAGGTATGAAAAAACATAAGTGAAATTCATAGTGGTTCCCCATTACATCGAAGCAATTAAATTATCTGTTGTGGTGTAATGGTGCTCGTTTAAAACACCATCTTTTAAAATATATAATCTGTCACAAAATTTTATTTCTGGTTCTTCGTGGGAGGTTAATATAATGATGCCTCCGCTTTTTTTAAATTTATCAAGATAGTTAAGAATAAAGTTTTTGCATGTAAGATCAAGACCGGCACCGGCCTCATCAAGTATAAGTATGCGAGGCTTATTGGCCATGGCACATCCTATGGAAAGCCTTTTTTTCATGCCTCCTGAAAGAGTGCTTACTCTTTTGTCGATAAACTCGTCGATGCCTAATAGTTTTAATATACCTTTATCTAGTTCATCAGTAAGATTTGAGTAACTTCCTGTGTACCAAAGTTTTAAGTTATCCCTTACGCTTAAATCTTCCATAAATGGCGTACCTTGGGGAACCCATCCAATATACTCAGGAATTAAATTCTTCCTTACAATCAAGTTGATGGAATTAGTAGTATTATCATTGATGTTGCCATTGTTATCATGTACATTGTCAACATCAATTAAAAACCTACCATCATCGGGTTTGTTAATTCCTGCAAGAATGGATAGAAGGGTGGTTTTACCACATCCATTTTCTCCAAGGATTCCTATGCATTCTCCGGGCATTGCGGCAAATGATATGTCTTTTAGAATTGTTTTCTTTCCATATTTCTTAGAAATGTTTTCTATTTTAAGATTCATAATTACTCCTGGTTTTATAAAAATAGTTTTATTATGTATGCGTGTTTTAGAATTGCTAGTGACCGTTTCCTTTAAACTAGTATTAACTGTATATATTTTTCCATATATGTTGTTATTTTTCAAGCATTTCTTTATATGAGAATAAAACAAAAACTAAAATATTATTAAAAATGCTTGACATATATCTGTTACAGGTGTATATATAACATATAAACAGTTAAGGAGGTGTTATATGAAGCTGATTCAAAATAGCGGAGTTCCTATTTATAAACAGATAGCGGACCAGTTAAAAAGCGACATACTCTCCGGCAAGATAAAGCAAGGTGAATATTTGCCGTCAATACGAGGGTTGGCGGCGGAACTGAGAATAAGTGTTATTACCACCATGAAGGCTTATGAGGAATTAGCAACTGAAGGATTGGTTACTGCGGTTCAGGGTAAAGGCTTTTATGTAAATGCTCAAGATAGTGAAATGCTTAAGGAACAGCATATGCGAAAGGTGGAAGAGGCGCTTAATGAAGCTATTGCTGCTGCAAGAGTTGCAGGCTTGTCTAACCGGGAGTTAAAGGAGACATTTGACATGCTTATCAAAATGTCTGAAGTTTAAGGGGACTCATGAAAAAACATATAAAGAAAAAGAATTGAAAAAATATATAAAGAAGAATTTACAAGAGGATAGTTTAAGAAAGGAAGAGACTATGGAATTTACAAACGCAATTGAAGGAAAGAACATTGAAAAGAAGTTTAAACATTTTGAACTTAATATTGAAAGATTAAATATACCGGAAGGATTTGCCACAGCGCTTATAGGTGAAAATGGAGCAGGTAAGTCCACATTGTTAAATATGCTTTCGGGCGTTAGAAGAGATGGCAAGGGTGATGTTAAATATTTCGGACATGAAAGCGATATTGAAAATGTTAAGGAGAAAATAGGTTATACAGGTACTGAAAATTATTTCCTTCCTAACTGGTCAGGAAAGCAGGTTAAGGATATTTCAAAGTTATTATTTGATGATTTTGATGAGAAGAAGTTTGAAAGCATAGCAGATGCACTTGCCATTGATAAGGATACATTTGCTGTTAAAGGAAAAACAGTTTCAAAACTTTCAGATGGTAATAAGGTTAAACTCATGCTTGCAACAGTTCTTGCAAGAAATACACAGATGCTTATTTTGGATGAGCCAGCAAGTCCTCTTGATCCACTTATGAGGGAAAAACTTTCAGATATACTTAGAAGCTATATTGCAGCTGGAGATGGAAAAAGAACGGTCTTTTTCTCAACACATAATATTTCAGATATGGAAAATGTTACAGACTATGCAATTATTATGGAAAAGGGAAAAATCGTTGAAGAAGGTTTTGTTGATGAACTTAAGGAAAAGTACATTTGCGTTAAGGGAGATTTAGATTCATATAATACTGCAAGCAAGCTTTTATTTACATGCACAAAGAATAATTATGGTTATGAGGGAATTACTCTTGCTGAAAACCTTAATAAATTTGCCGGACTTGATGTGGTTACAGAGACACCTACATTATTCCAGATTAGTGTTGCGGTTATGAAACAGAATTCATCACTTGGTAATATTGTACTTTAAGGAGGGTGTTATGATTAAAGCATACAACTCATTTATTGATTTAATATATAAAGTAATAGAATTAATTATTATGCCTGTTTTGGTAGTGGCAGAGGTGGCTTTTTTCTACAATGTCAAGATAGCCCTTACTGATGCTCCAACAATTGAGGAATCATTAAGTACAAAACTTATGCTTTCAGCAATATTCATGGCATTTATAATCGTTGGCATATTAACCATAACAGATCATTTTTCTTTTGGCGGTATTTTTAGTAAAAAATATAGTGGTATTGAGTACATGAAAAGCTCAAAAAAATGCAGTAAAATGATGATGGATGTTATATATTCACAGATAGTAATAAGAACTGTAGTAATTGCCGTCACATATCTTTTGGCAGTTATTGAAATATATACATTTGCAGATGGTTTTTACACATATAAGGAAGTATTTGAAGGAACATTTCCATTTATAATATTTGCATGGTCAATGATGTCCCTTGCAGTATTTATAGTAAGATTTACAAGAAATCAGCAAATATTCATTATTGTTACATATGGATTATTTCAATTAAACCTGTTTGCAATTATTCTTTTAATTAATAGAGGAACAGATGACATGATGAAATATGTTCTTGATAATACAACAATCATTGCATTTGTCGTATATGGAACCATAGGAATTGTGGCAAATATACTGATTGTATGGAGAATGAAAAAAATGCTTAAGAAGAGTTGGTTTAATGACGAAGGAGTATTAGGGGTAGCCTAATGAAAGGAGAGAATCATGAAGTTTTCAGAAATTTTTATAAAATCATTTAAAATAATGGGATATACATTTCAAAAGAAAATAACAATTATCGGTTCGCTAATTATGGTTGCCATAGGTATCTTTATAGGTATTACCGGTGTAAAATACGGGGAAACATCAGGATACTTTTGGGGAGCATTTGCGCCAATATTTGCCATACAGGCCTTTATGAATGTAATGTATTCAAAGTATGTAACCTGTTCACCTAAGTATAAAGAACTAATTACAAAAGGAAGCTCTTTTATACATACATCCATTAACTTGGTAGGATACTTGGTGTTTGTACTGGGGCTTAGGGCATATGCCATTGCAATTGATAAGCCATTTGATACAAAAATGGTGGTATTTCAGTTTTTAACTACAGTAGTATCTCTTTCAATTTACATGCAGGTATATTACAGAAATCCTATTCTTGGATTTGTGTGTTGTTCACCAGTTATTATTCTTGCGGGATTTACAGGAGCAAAAACAATTCCATTTGCTGATAAGATAGCTGGCGTAAATATTTCCGATAATGCATGTTTAATTGCAGCTCCAATAGTTATTATTCTTTCGGGTGTTGTTTTATATGGAATTAGCGTAGGCTTATATAAATATCCTTACTCAGATAAGATGATGAACAAGCAGTTGGCAAATGTTAAATAAAACGATATTTTGACAAAGATAAAAAAGTGTAGTAATATATGAACGAAACTACGCTTTTTTATCATTAAATTAGGAGGAAATATAATGGGAAGTAATAATAATCCTGAGGGCATGAAGTTTGATCCAATGACAGGAGAAAGACTTGAAGAACCAAAGTTTGATCCGATGACAGGAGAAAGACTTGATGATGCCAAAAGTGAAGTTACTGAAAGTGTAAATGAAACAGTAGAAAGTGCTACTGAAAGTGTAAACGAGACGGTAGAAAGTGTTACTGATAATGCAAACGAGGTAGCTACAAATGCCACAGAAAATGTAACAGAAGCAACAGAAGGTGCTACAGGAAACGTTGCCCCTACAGTGGAAAATGTTGATTATCATGCATTTATGAGGGATAACGACTATAAAGAAGGATTTATAGGTAAGGCTAAAGATAAAGCAAGTCGTGGAAAGAAAGGACTTGTGGCTGGTATCGTAGTTGGCGTGCTTGTTATAGGTGGAGCTGTTGCTGCATTTGCTAATAAAGATTTATTAGTTAATAAATTTAAATTGGCTACATCTTCTCCATCAGAGTATTACAAATATGTAATGGAGAAAAACAGTGACGAAAAGATAGAAGATTCTATAGATACATACAAATATGCATATGATTTACTTACATCCGACAAGGTTGGTGCAAGTGCTAATTTTAAGGTTGAAGTTGGTGATGATTTAGAGGAAGCACTTAGTACTGTGGGAACAGATCTTTACGGATTAAAGAGTGCATCAATCGGTATGTACAGTTCCTTAATTGATGGTGCTACTTCATTTGAAGGTTCTGTTGATATTAATGATAACAGACTTGTTACAGGCGATGCGTATATTGATCTTGCCAATAAGGAAGCATATGCAAAGATTCCAGAGATTTCAGATAGTTATATTAATGCAAGCGGTGCATTTAATGATGTTGATGAATCACAGAGTAAGGTATTTACAGACATGACAAAGTTCCTTACAAGTGATGATATCTATCTTGAACCAAAGGTTCTTGAAAAGGAACTTAAGAAATATAGAGATGTATATCTTGATTACATTGTAGATAAAGATGCAGTTTCTAAGGAAAAGAAAGAGGTTAATGCTAACTCTGTTAAGGAAAAGCAGATTGTATTGTCTTACGATCTTGATGGAGATGAAGTATGCGACTTGGCTCTTGAGTTCCTTAAGGAAGTAAAGAAGGATGATGAACTTAAAGGATATCTTGAAAACATTTATAATGTTGTAAAGGACATGGCTGGAAGTTCTGTAGAGTTTTCTGATGTTGATGTTGCGGGTGAATGGGATACAGAAATCGACAAGATGATTGAACAGATAAAGGAAGGCAAGGAAAAAGCAGCTTCTTACAAGAAAGTGCTTGAAATGGAAACATATGTAAGTGCTAAGGGTGAAATAAGAGGTTACAAGATTACAATTAATGAAGATGAAAAGTCAAATATAAGTTTCACTTCATTAATGGCTATTAAGAACGGCAAATTAGGTTATAAGGCATCATTTAGTGAAAATGATAAAGATGACTTTACAATCAAAGGTCGTGGAAATGCAGACTTTAGTAAGATTAATGCAAAATTCACAATTACTGTAAACATGGGCGAAGGCAAGAAGTACGAAATCAATGCAAATGTTGAGGATTGTGATACAACAGAATATCTTAAGGGTAACTTCAAGGGTAAGATTACATTATCATCTGACGACTTAGTAAAAGATGGAAAATTAGTTTTAGATATTGATCAGACTAGAAAGAAATCTGATATTAGTGTTGATGTTAAGTACTCAGGCAAGTCATATGTTAAATTTAATTTTGAGACTGAAACATCTGATGATCCTAAGTCATTTAAACCGGATTCATCTGCTACAATGGTAGATGCAACTGATAATGAGGCTCTTGCAAATTACATTAAGGACTTTGATATTGAACAGTACATCAATGACTTTACATCAAAAGCAGGTATTACAATCAGCTATGATGAAATCAACTCACTTATGAGTAGTCTTACATCCAAGCTCACTGGTAATGACATATTAGGCGGTCTTGGTGGCGATGATTATGACTATGATTATGATTATGATTATGATGAGCCTCAAACAGAATACGATTATGATGATTACTGGGAAACATATGAAGCTCCAACAGAAGATAGTGATTATGAATATCCAACATACGATGATGACTATTGGGAAACATATGAATACCCAACATATGATGAAAATTACTGGGAAACATATGACTGGAGTCAGTGGGAAGATTATGACTACAATGACAGCAGTGTAGGTTCTGAATCAGAATTATAAAATAAACCATAGGGTTATGGAATTCAAATAAGAATAAAGGCGGGTTTATTAAAACCCGCTTTTATTTTTTGAAAACAGGATGAATTTGATAAAAAATAGTCAAAAAAAAGCATATAGGGTATTTCATATTTTTGATAAATAGGTTATAATAACCTTTGAGCGATTAAATCGCCGTTTATGTTTAATTATTTGGAGGTAAGATAAATGTTAGTTTCAGCAAAAGAAATGCTTGAAAAGGCAAAAGCAGGCCACTATGCAGTAGGTCAGTTTAATATTAATAACCTTGAATGGACAAAGGCTATTCTTCTTACAGCAGAAGAACTTAAGTCTCCTGTTATCCTTGGTGTATCTGAAGGTGCGGGCAAGTACATGACAGGTTACAAGACAGTTGTTGGTATGGTTAATGGTATGATGGAAGAGTTAAAGATTACTGTTCCTGTAGCACTTCACTTAGATCACGGTAGTTATGAAGGATGCTTAGCTTGCGTTGAAGCTGGTTTCTCTTCAATTATGTTTGATGGTTCACATTATCCAATCGATGAGAACGTTGCAAAGACAACAGAACTTGTTAAGATTGCAAAGTCACACGGTATGTCTCTTGAAGCAGAAGTTGGTTCAATTGGTGGTGAAGAAGATGGTGTCATCGGTAAGGGTGAATGCGCTGACCCTAAGGAATGTAAGGCAATCGCTGATCTTGGCGTAACAATGCTTGCAGCAGGTATTGGTAACATCCATGGTAAATATCCAGATAACTGGGAAGGACTTAGCTTTGAAACACTTGATGCTGTTCAGCAGCTTACAGGTGATATGCCATTAGTTCTTCACGGTGGTACAGGTATTCCTGAAGATATGATTAAGAAAGCAATCAATCTTGGTGTTGCTAAGATTAATGTAAATACAGAGTGCCAGTTGGCATTTGCTGATGCTACAAGAAAATATATTGAAGCTGGTAAGGATCTTGAAGGCAAGGGATTTGACCCTCGTAAACTTTTAGCTCCTGGTTTTGAAGCTATCAAGGCAACAGTTAAAGAAAAGATGGAACTTTTCGGATCAGTAAACAAGGCTTAATGATTATTTATAATATGGGGCACGGAGAGATTCGTGCCCATTTTTTGAAAGAGTGAAAATATGACTTCAAATTCTAATAATAATGATTTGAAAGTGAATAATGAGAGCGATATTATTGACCTTGGTAATGAGGGCGAGCTTGATAAGCTTGCACCCATTTCTTCTCCTGAAAAGATAGAAGAAGGTGAAAAAGTATTTGCCGAGAATAATAAACTTAGGAAAAAGAAAAAAATAAAAAGATTTTTCTTAAGGTTTTTAAGGCGCTTGGTTATGGCAATAGCCATGTGTGTAATTGTATATGCTTCCTATAGTCTGACGAAATCCTATTTGGATTATAAAACTGGTAATACAACTTATTCAAATATTAATGCTATGTTTATAACTCAGGCAGATGATGATGAAACTGATGAGGATGATAATGATAATGATGGAAATGAAGATATTGATGATTCCTTAAAGTATGACACGAAAACCGGCAAATGGGTTTGGGACTACGATGCCATGCTTTCAGTTAATACAGAAGCAAAGGGATATATCAGACAGGAAAGTAGCCGTATTCAGTATCCAATTTTACAGCATGATGATAATGAATATTATTTAACTCATGCGGCAGATAAAACTTATAATGCCAATGGAGCCATTTTTATAGACAGTGAATGTACTGATGGCCTTGAGGCACAAAACTGTGTTATTTTCGGACATAATATGTGGACCGACTCCATGTTTGGTTCATTGCTTAATTATGAAAGTGAAGAGTACTATAAGAATAATAGGACTTTTGACATATATATTGGATATAAGCACTATGTTTATTATGTATTTGCTGCTTATACTACCCAGGCGAAGGTTGACAGTACACCATATCAGACGGGCTTTTCTAGTCTCGAAGATTTTACTGAATGGGAAAAAAAGTGTATAAATAGTACACTTTATTATACAGATATTACTTCTTTAAATGCAGATGATAAAATAATTACTCTGTCCACATGTACAAGAAGCGATAATTCACGAAGATTTGTTGTACAGTTGGTTAGAGGTGAGGAAGTAGTAGATTAAAAGAAAGGATTAATTATGAGCGAAGTGATTAACATTACGGAAATCTTTGGTGAGGATGTTTTTAATGACAAGGTTATGAGAGAAAAACTTCCAAAGAAGATTTATGAGGAACTTAAGACTACCATTAATGAAGGTGGAGAAATCAGCAGTGTTGTTGCAGACAGTGTTGCTCATGCCATGAAGGAATGGGCCATTGAAAAAGGAGCAACTCATTATACACATTGGTTCCAGCCACTTACAGGTGTTACAGCTGAAAAACATGATTCATTTATTTCAGCACCAAGACCTGACGGAAGAGTTATTATGGAATTCTCAGGTAAGGAGTTAATTAAGGGTGAACCAGATGCTTCTTCATTCCCATCAGGTGGACTTAGAGCAACATTTGAAGCAAGGGGATATACAGCATGGGATTGCACATCTCCTGCATTTGTGCGTCATGATGCAGCAGGTGCAACACTTTGCATACCAACAGCTTTCTGTTCTTATACAGGTGAAGCGCTTGATAAAAAGACACCACTTCTTCGTTCAATGGAAGCTCTTAACATTCAGTCACTTCGTTTGGTAAGATTATTTGGTGATACAACTGCTAAAAGAGTAGTTCCTTCAGTTGGACCTGAACAGGAATACTTTTTAGTGGACAGACAGAAATATTTAAAGAGAAAAGATTTAATATTTACAGGTAGAACTCTTTTTGGTGCCATGCCTCCTAAGGGACAGGAACTTGAGGATCATTACTTTGGTACCATTAGGGAAAGAGTTGCTGGTTTCATGAAGGATGTAAATATCGAGTTGTGGAAACTTGGTGTGTCCTCAAAGACACAGCATAATGAAGTGGCTCCTGCTCAGCACGAGCTTGCTCCTATTTATGCACAGTGTAATATAGCTGTAGATAATAATCAGCTAACCATGGAAATGCTTAAGAAGGTGGCACATAGACATGGTCTTACATGCCTTCTTCATGAAAAACCATTTGCCGGAGTAAATGGTTCTGGTAAGCATAATAACTGGTCAATAACAACAGATACAGGTCTTAATCTTTTAAATCCTGGAAAGAAACCTCATGAAAATAAACTTTTCCTTTTGGTTTTAGCAGCGGTTATTGCAGCAGTTAATAAGCATGCAGATCTTCTTCGTGAATCTGCAGCAAATCCAGGAAACGACCACAGACTTGGTGCGGATGAAGCTCCACCGGCTATCATTTCTGTGTTTTTAGGTGATCAGTTAGAGGATGTGGTTGAACAGATTATCAATGAGGGAAATGCCACACATTCTGTTAAGGCTGAAATGCTTACAACAGGTGTAAGTACACTTCCTGATTTTAGAAAAGATACTACTGACAGAAACAGAACTTCACCATTTGCTTTTACAGGTAATAAATTTGAGTTTAGATCTGTAGGTTCAGGTGATTCTGTTGCATCTCCAAATATCGTGCTTAATACAATTGTTGCTGAGCAGTTTAATGATATTTGTGATGAACTTGAAAAGGTTTCAGCAGATGAATTTGATGCCAAGGTTTTAGAGATTACAAAGAGACTTTTATCAGATAACCAGAGAGTTATATTTAATGGTGATGGTTATTCAGAAGAGTGGGTAAAAGAGGCTAAAAGAAGAGGCCTTTCAAATCTTAAGACCATGGTGGATGCAATTCCAGCACTTGTTTCTGAAGATTCAGTTGCTCTTTTTGAAAAATTTGGTGTATATACAAGGGCTGAACTTGAGTCAAGAGCTGAAATTCAGTATGAAGCATATGCAAAACAGCTTAATATTGAAGCTAAGACAATGATTGATCTTGCAAGTAAACATCTTATTCCAGCAATTATCAGATATACAACAAGACTTGCGGATTCAGTTAATAAAGTTACTGCTGCAGCACCGGAAGCAGACGTATCAGTTCAGAAGGATATCCTTATTGAAACAAGCAAGAAACTTGCAGAGTCAAAGAAAGCTCTTAATGAACTTACCATTGTGGCAGATAAGGCTCTTACAATTCCAGCAGGAAGAGAGCAGGCTGTATACTACAAGGATGTGGTAAAGGAAGCAATGGCTGCCTTAAGAACACCTATTGATGAACTTGAAATGATTGTTGATAAGGATTTATGGCCTATGCCATCATATGGTGATTTGATTTTTGAAATTTAATTATTTCATATTTGCTTAAATAAAAACAAAGGAGGGAGAAGAAATGCTTACTACAGAAGAAATCTTACATCTTGTAAATGATCGAAAATATGCAGAAGTAAAAAAAGAGATTATAGAGCGTAATGAAGCGGATATAGCAGATCTTCTTGAGGACATCAGGGAAGAAGACCAAAGAATAAGGGTTTTCAGACTTCTCCCCAAGGATGTGGCTGCGGATGTTTTCTCCCACCTTCCAATAGAGCTCGAGCAGAGCATAATTACATCTTTAACAGATAGAGAAACAAAGAATATTATTGATAACATGTTTGCTGATGATGCAACTGACCTTATGGAAGAGATGCCGGCAAATGTTGTTAAAAGAATACTTGCCAATGCTTCGGCAGAAACCAGAAGGGATATTAATCATCTTTTGAAATATGAAGAGGATTCTGCCGGCAGTATTATGACTGTGGAGTTTGTTGATTTGAAAAGAAACATGACAGTCAAACAGGCAATTGCAAGAATCAGGGAAGTAGGCATTGATAAGGAAACAATTAATACATGTTATGTATTAGACCTTGATCGTAAGATTGTTGGAACGGTAACACTTAGAACACTTCTTTTAAGTAATCCTGATGCAGTTGTTGCTGAAATTATGGATGAATATGTAATTTCAGTAATGACCACAGATGACCAGGAAACAGTTGCCCATCAATTCCAAAAATATGATTTTCTTGCCATGCCCGTTGTGGATAGTGAAAACCGTTTGGTGGGTATTATCACAGTCGATGATATTGTGGATATTCTTCAGGAAGAAGCTACGGAAGATATTGAAAAGATGGCAGCTATCCTTCCATCTGAAAAACCATATCTTAGAACCGGCATATGGGAAACCTATAAGTCCAGAATACCATGGCTTTTATTCCTTATGATTTCAGCCACCTTTACAGGCATGATTTTATCAAGTTATGAAAGTGCTCTTGCAGTGGTACCGGCACTTACAGCCTTTATTCCAATGCTTATGGATACAGGTGGTAATGCAGGAAGCCAGGCATCGGTTTCTGTTATTCGTGCCCTGTCCCTTAAGGATGTGGAGTTTAAGGATATTGGCAGAGTAATCATTAAGGAGGCATTGGTTGCGGTTTCTATAGGTGTTACCCTATCAATTGCAAATTTGATTCGCCTTATAATTATGTACGGTTACAGTGAACAGCAAATGTTAGTAACCATGACAGTTTGCGTAACTCTTGCAATAGTAGTTGTAATAGCAAAGATTATTGGATGCACACTTCCAATTATTGCCAACCAGTTAGGTTTTGACCCGGCTGTTATGGCAAGTCCACTAATTACAACATTAGTTGATGCAGTATCCCTTTCAATTTATTTTGCCATTGCGGCAAATGTATTTAATTTTTGACAAAGAAGGATTATAAAAGCATGTTAAATATTGATATTTTAATAGCTATTGTTTTGTTATTAGTAGGTTTTGTTCTCTTGATTAAGGGAGCTGACATATTTGTTGAGGGAAGTTCAAATGTTGCAGCAATATTTGGTATTCCTTCTGTTATAGTTGGACTTACCATAGTTGCAATTGGAACATCACTTCCTGAAGCAGCTGTAAGTATTTCTGCCGCCTTAAAAGGAAGCAATGCCATAGCTGTAAGTAATGTTGTTGGATCTAATTTATTTAATATTCTTGTGGTGTTAGGACTTACAAGTGTTATTAGAACCACAAAGGTTAATAAGGATGTAATAAAAAGAGATTTGCCATATTGCATTATAGTAAGTTTCTTGCTTTTAATCTTTTGCATTGATAAAGTATGGGCGGGAAATATTATTGGAAAGATTAATATTTTTAATTCTGCAAACGGAGAAAAAGTAATCGGTACACTTCAAAGAGTTGAAGGAATGCTATTATTCTTTGGCTTTATTTTATATCTTTTTATTACAGTGAAGAGTGCATTGCCATCAATAAATAATGGTGGTGGTGAAAAGAAAGATGATGATAAGAAAAAAGGCATATTAAAAAGTATAATATTTATAGTCCTTGGTATAGCTGCAATTGCCATAGGAGGAGACTTTGTAGTAGATAATGCAAAGACCATTGCTCTTGCTGTAGGCATGAGCGAAACTCTTGTTGGTCTTACAATTGTTGCAGTGGGAACTTCATTGCCGGAGCTTGTAACTTCTCTTGTTGCCATAAAAAAAGGGGAAGATGATATCGCCCTTGGTAATGTGGTTGGAAGTAATATATCCAATATCGTTTTTGTTTTAGGATTGTCTGGATTATTAAATCCGATTAAAATATCAGTATTTTCCGCAATTGACTTAATGATTGTATTAATTATTACCTGCATAGTATTTGTAATGGCGATAACAGGAAGGAAAATAAACAGATTAGAAGGGTCTTTAGGCTTGGTTTTATATGTATTATTTATGACTTATACCATAATAAGGTAAGCGTTCATAATTTGTTAAAAAATTGTTATTTTAAAGTTTACATTATCCACGAAGTTTTAAAATATTTTTGTTATATAATCTAGGTGTAGTTTAGTAAGGAACTAAATTACTTTTCATAATTTGGAGCCGGTTTTTTAACTGGTTCTCCTCCCTTTTTTATATAATCCACACAAACCAAACCAAATCAAAAGACGCATGAATCCAACGTGCGTCTTTTCTATTTATGTACAAATGCAAATAGCCATTAGGCTAAAGGCATAATTATAAAAAATAATAGGAGGACTTATAATGGCTAATCCAATAGTTACATTTGAGATGGAAAATGGAGATATAATCAAAGCAGAATTATATCCAGAAGTTGCACCAAACACAGTTAATAATTTTATAAGCTTAGTAAGCAATGGTTACTATGATGGACTTATTTTTCACCGTGTTATTAAGGGATTTATGATTCAGGGTGGATGTCCACAGGGTATTGGCACAGGTGGACCTGGTTATTCCATTAAGGGTGAATTTGCAATTAATGGTGTGGCAAATGATTTAAAGCACACTGAGGGGGTTCTCTCAATGGCGAGAAGTATGATGCCGGACTCAGCTGGATCACAGTTCTTTATCATGCATAAGGATGCACCACATCTTGATGGTCAGTATGCAGCCTTTGGTAAAGTAATAGAAGGCATGGATGTTGTTGATAAAATAGCATGTGTTGCAACTGATTATAGTGACAGACCAATGGAAAAACAGACCATGAAGAAAGTTACAGTTGATACATTTGGAGAAACATATCCAGAACCTGAAAAAATGTAATAAGACAAAAATTTTTTACTATGTTAAAATTGGCAAATATTTGTGCAAATTGCATAAAAATTTGCCGATTTTTTTAATTTCTTTGAAAAATCTTCCAAAATATGGTAGTATATTTATAGGGATTTTAGAAGGAATATTGAATTTTTGTACTAGTCGGATTGTCATAATAACAAAAGTTCAAAAGGAAAATAAATATAGGAGATGTGTTATGAAAAACGGTAACATTAAAAGAATGCTCGTTTTCATGACTGCTATTATTTTCTTTGGACTAGTTAGTTTGGTAATTAATGGTGAGTGTGTATCTGCCGGGGATACTACTACAGTAAGTGTCGAGGGATACTTAGATTACGAGAGGGCATTTGAGGTTTTAGAATTATTAAATGAAAGTAGAAGGGAAGCAGGTTTATAAGAACTTAAAATGGATAAGAGACTGTTGGAATCAGCAATGACAAGAGCAGTTGAAACTTCACTTTATTTTTCTCACGAAAGACCTAATAATTCCAAATACTACACAGTAGATGATTATATTTATGGAGAAAATATAGCAGCTGGAAGAGACAGCGCTAAAGGTACTTTTGAACAATGGTGGAATTCAGAAGGACATAAAAGAAATATGATGAAAGATACTTATACCTGTGTTGGTATAGGTGTGGCAAAGGTTAATGGTATTTATTACTGGAGTCAGGAATTTGGTTTTACATTAAGAAAAGAATGTAAAACTGGTACCAATAGAAATGAGACTAAAGTAATAGTAGCAGATATTGATAATCTTTCCATATATAAGGACGTTGAAGGAACTGTTGAAGGTAATACAGGTAATATAATGGAACTTAATGTTTTTAATCAAAATAAGGGATTTACATTTGCCAGTGTTAAACTTGAAAACAGTCATATCCTATGGAAGAGTTCTAACGAAAAAAAAGCCGTTGTTACAAAAGATGGCATTATTAAATGTCTATCTGCAGGGGATGTAGATATTAGTGCTTATTATAGAGGCACAAAAATCTTAATCTGTAAATGGAATTTAAAACTTACAGGTAAAGATTTTTCGGAAGACACTATTGATGGGAGTATAGGTGTAAAGAGATCTGCAATTAAAAAGATTACAGTTCTTAAAAATGGGAGAATAAGAATAAGGGTAAAAAAATCTGGTGGTTCAACGGGTTATCAAGTACAGTATTCCACCAGGAAAAACATGAAGAGGGGTAAAAGAAAAAGGTATACTAAGACAACAATTAATCTTAAAAAGTTTTCTGAAGGGACAAAAGTGTACGTGAGAGTTCGTTCCTATAAGAATCTTTCAACTGGCGGTTTGGTTTATTCAAAGTGGAGTAAGATTAAGAAAGTTGTCGTATAAAACACAAATGCCCGTTTGGCAGGGACCGAATTTAGGTTCCTGCCTTTTATTGGTTATTTACTTAAACGATTTATATTGCAAATTAGAACAAAATAGTATATAATTTGTAATCGATAGTGGGCTCATATGAGTTCCAAAAAAACTAATATATAATAATTAGGAGGATTATTATGGCTGTATGTAAAAATTGTGGCGCAGAAGTTGCAGATGGCGTTAAGTTTTGCAATAAGTGCGGCTCACCTATGGAAGCATCAAGTGAAGTTAAAGGCGGATTTGATACAGAAGCAATAGGTGAAAAAGTAAGTGATGTAACTAATAAGGGTAAGGAATTCTTTAATGAAAACGTTAAAAATTTCCAGAATCAGGACAAGAATACTCAGAATAAAATCATTGGTATTGCAGCAGCAGTTGCAGTAGTATTAATTGCTCTTTGTATTTTTGCATCAGGCGCTCCAAAGAGAGCTGCTAAATCTTACATGAAGGCATTTTCAAAGAATAAGGTAGAAAAGATGGAGAAGATGTCTCCTAAGTTCTACAAAGACATGATGGAAGAAGAAGATCAGGAATTTACAGACGTTAGCAGACTTGGCTATTATGCAGATGAATATGACTTTGATAGCGTTAAGTATGAAGTTAAGAGTGTTAAGAAAGTAGATAAAGATGACGTTAAGGATCTTAAGGAAGCTATTGAAGATGAAACAGATGTAAAAGCTAGGTTTTCAAAAGCATACCAGGTTAAGTTTAAACTTAAGGTTAAATTCGATGATGACGATATGGAAAAGTATGATGATACATATTATCTTTTAGTTGTTAAAGAAGGTTTCGGCTGGAAAGTTATGGATCTTGGTGGCATGAAAGTTGACGATTTTATTGATATTTTAGATTAATGAGGTGAAATATGTTTTGTCAGAATTGTGGTAAAGAAATAGAAGACGGTAGTCTTTTCTGTGGTTTCTGTGGAGCATCTCAGGAAGCACCTACACAGCCTGCAACAGATAATGCAGGTAGCACTACAGGAAGCTTCAATGCAGGTAGCGCAGGAAGTTATAATGCCGGTGGAAATGGTGGTCAGTTTGCTACATCTAATTTAGTAAAGGCTCCAAATCCAAAGGTAAAGAAAGCCATTATTGGTGCTGTAGCAGGTATTGCAGTAATAGTAGCAGCAGTATTTGGTGGTAAATTTGCTTATGAAAAGCTTCACAAAGAAAAGATTAATCTTGATGATTATGTAGTTATGTACTATGGTAGTGAAGTTCCTTATGATGAAGATTATTATGATGAGGATACTATTAAGCAGAGTATGTATGATGGCAAGGGTACGGTAGTATGTACATTCGATACTAAGAAACTTGAAAAGGCTATTAAGAAAGCTGCTAAGATTAAGGGTAAGAAAACTCTTGAAGAACTTGCTGATAAGAAGGATGAGTATGAAGATCTTTATGATGTATACAAAGACCTTGTAAAAGAGCAGGTATCTGAAAACTTAAAGAATGGCGATGAAGTAAAATACGAATATGAATACGATAATGATGCAATTGCTCAGTATGGTATTAAGTTCGAAGGTGAGAGCAAGACATTTAAGATTGATGGTCTTCAGGAAGTTAAGGAAGTAGATCCATTTGAAAATATCGTAGTTACATTTAGTGGTACAGCTCCTAATGGATATGCTGAATACACAAACAATGCAACAGATGATGCAGTTAAGTATACATACTTCTCATTTGATAAGAGTTATGACTTAAATGTTGGCGATGAAGTTACACTTTCAGTAAGCAGTTATGATGAAGATTACTACGCAAAAGAATATGGTGTAGTATTTACTCAGACAGAAAAGAAATATACAGTTGAAGGTCTTGATACATATGTTCTTGAATCAACTCAGATTACAGATGATATGATTTCAGAACTTCAGCTTGAAGCTAAAGAAGATATTCTTGATTACATTGATAATAATGAGGATTACTTAAAGCTTGATGGTGATCTTTCATATGAAGGTTTATATCTCTTCACAGATGATTATGGATATAATGTTTGCTACACAGTTATGTCTGCAACTGTTCATAATAAGACAAATGATGGTAAGAAGAAGAAAGATAGCGACTATGACAAAGATGCATTTAAGGATACAAAGGTTTACTTTGCAGTAAGATTTAATTCACTTAAGGCTCTTGCAGATGGTACTTTCACTGTAGATAGTTATCATTACTTAGTTGGTTCTTCAAAACTTGAATTTGGCTGGTGGTCAACAGTTAACGGATTTGAATCAGTTAAGGATATGACAGATTATCTCGAAGAATATGATTCATACTACACACTTAAAGCTGTAGTTGGTGAAAACCTTGGTGGAACAGATGAGACAGCAGGTACGACAGCAGAGTCCACAACAGATGATGCAGCTACTGCAGAAACAGAAGCAGCTACAGAAGCAACTACTGAAGCTACAACTGAAGCAGCTCAGTAATTAGTTGATTAAAATTTTAATAATACTTGATAGTATATTAGATTGATTAGTAAAAGAGGATGGCCTAGCCCATCCTCTTTTTATTTTACATTTTTTATTTTACATGGGTGTTGCTTTAAGTTTTTTTAAGCTTGTGGTCTGGCTTTTTGATATCTTTAATTCCAGACCACACTTTGATGAGTAGCAGTGGTCTGCTTTTTAAATTTAAGTATTTCCGGATCACTCTTTAATGAGCAGCAGTGGTCTGGTTTTTAAATTTAAGTATTTCCGGACCACTCTTAAATGAGCAACAGTGGTCTGCTTTTTTGAATTATCAGAATCCAGACCACAAATTAAAAAGCAACAGTGGTCTGCTTCTTTGGATTTTCAGAATCCAGACCACAAATTAAAAAGCAACAGTGGTCTGCTTCTTTGAATTTTCAGAATCCAGACCACAAACTTAAGAACAACAGTGGTCTGCTTCTTTGAATTTTCAGAATCCAGACCACAAACTTAAAAACAACAGTGGTCTGCTTCTTTGAATTTTCAGAATCCAGACCACAAACTTAAGTGCAACAGTGGAAGAAGCATAGGATTGATGATTGTTTTTAGTATATAAAAAGTTAATTTGATTAATTGACAAAGGGACAAGATTATGATAGCATTTTAAAAATGTAAAGGTGCCTAAATATATTATATATTTAGGTGGAGTTCTATGAACAGAAAACTTAACAAAACAATCATTTCTCTTATATTGGCGTTTGTGATGATGACAATTAGAGCATATGGAGGAAAACTGTGATTAATTCAATGATAATAATTATAAGTATAATAGTTGTGTGGATAGTATGGTATTGTCATATAGTACATACAATTAGTAGTAATAATAGAGTAATTAGAGTAAAAGACATTGGGATTAACAAGCAAATTATAGTTGGTGTTTATATGCTGGTATGGCTTGTAGAAAGTGGTTTTGCAACTATATATACGTTTAGTGCTGTTCAAGGCCCTTTTATAAAAAACAAATATTGCTGTATGTTTGGTTTGGATATTTTGTCAATAATAATGATGTTTGGCTATATTCTTTTACTTATGTCTTTTACTATAAAAAAGAGAGAAGGAAAAACGTAAAGATACAAAGTGGAGGTTTTAAAAAACTTCCACTTTGTTATGCAACAAAACTCTAAAAAGAATACTTTATATATCAATAGGAGATAGAATGAAATACTTATTATTTTTATTATTCATTTTCAGTTGTAGTCATTTATTGTTTGTAAATGAGAAAAAACACGTAAATATGAAAAGAGTATCAGGAAAATCAAGAAAACATTGGGCCTTATATTGTGTCATATGGTTTATAGTATCTTTATTGCCATTAATATATGTGATGTTTGGAATAGCGACACATACATTTATGGATAGAATAAACATTATAATAACAGCTTTATTGGTGTTGCTATGTTTCAATATGAATATCATATATATTGTGTTATTATATAAACTATCAGGGAAAGAGACATGATAATAATTGATGTGATCATTGGAGCATAATAATAAAAGTGGAGGTTTTATATAATAGTAAAACTTCCACTTTATTATTTGATATGAATGAAAGGAAATATAATGTTTTACTATTGAGATATAGTAATGGATATAGTATAATAAAGACCAATAAAACTCTGACAGCAAGGAAGTATCCGAGCCGGAATAGTTTAAAACAAGTATGGTGATAATGGGCAATTACAATTATGTGATTGCATGTTATTTGATTTGATTTAAACTTCCCTCGGTGGGAAGTTTTTTTATGATAGGAATAAATCTATATGATAGGAAGGTTTATTTATCATATAAATGCTTTTGAAATTTAGAATAGATTGGAGAAAAATATGTTAAAAATTGCAATATATGGAAAGGGTGGTATAGGAAAGTCCACCATGACAAGTAATTTGGCGGCTGCATTTGCATATTTAGGTAAAAAAGTTGTGCAGATAGGTTGTGACCCTAAGGCGGATTCCACCATTAACTTGCTTGGTGGCACACCAGTTATGCCGGTTATAGAGTATTTAAAAGAAGGGACGGATCCTGCTTCTTATGAAGAGATTTCAAAGGAAGGATATGGTGGTGTTCTTTGCATAGAAACCGGTGGACCTACACCAGGTCTTGGATGTGCAGGTCGAGGTATCATAGCAACCTTTCAGTTGCTTGAAGAGTTAAAACTTTTTGAAAAAGTTAAGCCTGATGTGGTTTTATATGATGTATTAGGTGATGTTGTATGTGGTGGATTTGCGGCGCCAATTCGAGAAGGATATGCAAAGGATGTAATTATAGTTACATCAGGTGAAAAGATGGCTTTATATGCGGCAAATAACATCTATACAGCAGTTAAGAATTTTGAAGATAGAAGTTATGCAACAGTTAAGGGCATAATTCTTAATCATAGAAATATTGATAATGAAACTGAAAAAGTTAAGGCATTTGCTGAAGAAAGGAATCTTAGGATAATAGGCGAGATACCAAGAAGCCAGGACATTAATGATTATGAGGATAGGGGCATGACTGTAATTGAAGGTGATGCAAGTCTTCCTGTAAGCAAGGCATTTCTCGATATTGCTTCAAAGTTAATTGAAGAAGATATACAGTAAAAAGATTATATTAAAGAGATTTAAAAAGAACGAAAAAAGAAAATAGATTGAGAATCAACTGAGAATCAACTGCAGGAAATCCAATAAAAGAGTTAATTAAAGAATTAATAAAAGAATTAAAGAACTGATAAAATAATTAATTAAATAATTAATAAAATAATTAATAGAATAATTAATAAAAGAATTAATAAAAAAATTAATAATAAATTTAATAAAAGAATTAATAAAGGAAAGATTTAAAAATCGATTAAGAATAAAGGCATATTTAATATGAATAATAGCACGGATAACATCATGGATAAAAAAGCTTTATATTTTACAATTGAAGAATTAAGTAAAAGAGGAAGGGATGATATTCCAAAGGAACTTAAGTCTGGTACTGGTCTTGTATATAGTTCTCCAGCCACATTAAGTTATAATGCTCCTGGAGCAGAAGGATTTGGTGTAAAGAGAGCAGGGCTTTCTGTACCTGGTTCTGTTATGCTTATAGTTGCACCTGGATGTTGTGGAAGAAACACTTCGGAGATTAGCATTATTCCAAGGTATAGGCATAGATTCTTTTATCTTGACATGAATGAAAATGATCTTATTACAGGTAAGCATTTAAGCAGAATAAGTGAAGCAGTGGGAGAAGTAGTTAAAACTATTACTGAGAGATGGAAGGAAAAGAAACCAGATGTGGTTATGATATGCATTACTTGTGTTGATGCACTTCTTGGTACGGACATGGAAAGGGTTTGTAAGAAGGCAACGGAAAGTACTGGTGTTTTGGTAAAGCCTTGTTACATGTATGCCTTGACTCGTGAGGGTAGAAAACCGCCTATGGTCCATGTAAGACAATCCATTTATTCTATGTTAATGCCACAAAAGAGAAAGGGCAATGAAGTAAATATTCTTGGTTTTTTTGCTCCTGTCATGGATGAATTTGAATTATACAGATATTTAAAAGAGGCGGGAGTAGTAAAAGTTCGGGAACTGGGCCGTATGGAAACCTATGATGATTTTATGGACATGGCAAGGGCTAATTTTAATTTGGTATTAAATCCTGAAGCGGCACCAGCTGCTGAAGACTTAAAAAACAGATTAAAAATGCCATATATTGAGCTTACAAGATTTTATGACATTGAGAAGATTAGAAGGCAGTATAGGGCACTGTCACAGGCCTTGGGCATAGAAATTAATGATGATAAGGATTATGAAAAATGTCTTGAGGTAGTAAATAGAGTATCCGGCAAATATAAAGGAACTAGGATTTCAATTGGTGAGGTATTAAATGCTGATTCTTTTGAACTTGCAGTTGCTTTATGCAAAATGGGATTTAAGGTAGTGGAAATATTTGCCCTTGTGGAAGAAGAAAAATATGGAAACATAGATAAATTGAATGAGATTTCAAAGGATACCAAAGTATATTCAAACATGGATCCATCCATGCTTTATTATGATGAGTATAGTGTTTGTGAGGATAAAGATTCTGAGTCTGATGAGCAAGATGGATTAGTAAAATTGCAAAAGAGCTACAGCGCATGTAAGGTGGATTTAACCATTGGAAAGGATGCTGCGGTTTATCACAAGGACGCTAAACATGTGGGATTTAATAGTGATATTCAACCATTTGGATATGCAGGACTTATAAAATTAATGGAAGAAATAGAAGGAGCACTTTCGTGAAAGGATTAAGAACAGTATTAACACCATTTGCCCCAGATCAATCGGGAGCAGTTTCAGTATTATATGAAATGGGTGGTCTTGTGGTAATACTTGATGCTGGTGGATGTACAGGAAATATATGCGGGTTTGATGAGCCAAGATGGATGAAAAGCAAAAGCGCTATTATGAGTGCGGCTCTTCGTGACATGGATGCAATCCTTGGTAGGGATAAACTTTTGGTGGAAAAAGTTAAGAGAGCTGTAATTACAATCAATCCTAAGTTCATAGCCATAATTGGAACTCCTGTTCCTGCTGTTATTGGTACGGATTTAAATGGTTTGTGTCGCCTTATTAAAAAGGAAGTTGATGATAACATTGAAGTTTTCAGCGTGGAAACCTTTGGCATGAAGTATTATGATTTGGGAATAAAAAAGGCATATATGAAATTGCTTAATACTTATGTTTTAAATAATGATGCCTTGGATACTAATGAAAAAATCGGCGCTAAAGAAAATGATACTTTTACAGATACAGATGGAGTCATAGGAATTTGGGGTGCCACACCTCTTGATAGTAATGTAACGGATGCTTCAGAAATAAAGAAGTATTTGCCAGATGGAAATTATGTGGTAATTGGTATGGAACTTGGTATTGATGCAGTAAGGAATAGTGGGAGCTTTAAGGAAAACCTTGTAATTTCTGTATCAGGTCTTGATGTGGCGAGAAAACTAAGGGAAGACTATGGAATAGATATGAAAGTTTATAATCCTTTAGTTAAAAAATATGAGGAAGAAGTAGAAAAAGTATTAACTGAAATAAAGAATAAAATAGGTAATAATCACGAAAATGAAAATAGAGTCACAGGGGAAAGTGTGATAAAAGTTTTAATTTTAAATGAGCAGATTTTTGCCAATTCCTTTAGAAAAATGATAAAAGAAAAAGCAGAAGAGTTTGGAATTAAAACTGAAATCAAAGTTGCTTCTTTCTTTGAAATGGATGAAGAAATAAAGAAAGACCAGGATATTAGTTTAAGAGAAGAAGATGATTTTACTAATGTAGTGGAAAGTGAAAAACCAGGTATTATAGTTGCGGATCCTGTATTTAGGGAATTACTAAATAAGGATTATTTAGAAGATGAAAACTTTTATTTTATTAATACTGTTCATTTTGCAGTATCAGGAACTTGGGAAAGTAAAACTTATATTGCAGATAAAAATGTTTGATGAATATTTTGTTCATTGAGACATTGAGTATTTAAAAGTTGATTTGCAATAGACATTGGCAGGTGATGATATGGTTACTAAGCACATAAAAGTATATGGGATAGTTCAGGGTGTAGGGTTTAGACCTACAGTTAGTCGCCATGCAATAAAAACAGGTATATGTGGAAGTGTTTGTAATAGAGGCCCATATGTGGAAATATTTGCCGGTGGAAATAATGAACAGGTGGATGAGTTTTTAAGATTGCTTAAGGAAGAACCACCTAAGAGAAGCGCTATTCTTAAAATTGATGTTAAGGATATTGAAGAAGATGATTTTAAGAAAAGCATGTGTGATAATGGGCTTGATAATGCTATAAATATGGATTTAAAGATTTTGACGGATAAGACAGATAGTCAGAATATAAACTTTAGAATTATTGAGAGCAAAAAAACTACTGGGGAGATTTTTATTTCTCCGGATATTGCCATATGTGATGAATGTAGGGAGGAAATGTTTGATAAAAAAAACAGGCGTTACCTTCATCCGTTTATAAACTGTACATCATGTGGTCCGAGACTTACAATTTTAGATAAACTTCCATATGACAGAAAGAGAACCAGCATGAAGGTTTTTCCCATGTGTAAAATTTGTAATGATGAATATGTAAGGCCAAGTAGTAGAAGATATGATGCACAGCCTGTGTGTTGTAATGACTGTGGTCCTACTTATAGTCTGCTGGATATGGATAATGGAGAGGTGATACCTAATCCTAAGGGAGATAACCTTTATGCCATAAAAGTAGTAAGGGATTACCTAAAGGCAGGAAAGATTGCTGCGATTAAAGGCATAGGCGGATTTCACATTGCTTGTGATGGCACTAATGAAGAAGCAGTTATGAGACTACGAGAGTTAAAGCATAGACCTATGAAACCATTTGCCGTTATGATGAAGGATATGGATGTGGTAAAAAGGGAGTGCGTTGTAACTTTGGAAATGGAAGAAATTCTAAAGGGTCATCAAAAACCTATTCTAATACTGGACAAGAAAAATGATGGTAAAGGAAAACTTGCAGATTCCATAGCACCATTAAATCCTACTGTAGGAGTTATGCTTCCTTATGCGCCAGTACAGGAATTATTGTTTAATATTGGAAAAGAGGATGAATTCCCAGATGTACTTGTAATGACCAGTGGAAATGTATCCGGTGCACCTATTTGTCATAACGACAAAGAAGTTATAAATATGCTTAAGGGATTTGTGGATGTAATTCTTACAAATAACAGGGACATATTAATTAGAACTGATGACTCAGTTATGGATTTCCTTGATAATAAACCTTATATGATTAGGCGTTCAAGGGGATATGCGCCCATACCTTACATGTTAAGTAATGGTTTTAATGGACAGGTTCTGTCAGTTGGCGGAGAACTAAAAAATACTTTTTGCATAGGCAAAGGAAATGTTTTTTATCCATCTTCATATGTGGGAGACATGGGTGATTACAGAACTGTTTTGGCACTTGAGGATGGTATAAAAAGAATGATGGATCTTCTTGAGTGTGATGACATAAAATGCGTGGTAAGTGATATGCATCCTTTGTATAATACCGTTAGTTTTGCAGAGGATTTGGCAAATAAAATGAATGTTCCTTTGATAAAGGTGCAACATCATTATGCCCATATTTTAGCTTGCATGGCGGAAAATGACATTTCGAAACCTGTTATAGGTGTATCCATGGATGGAACTGGCTTTGGAGATGATGAAAGCATTTGGGGCGGCGAAATATTAGTCTGTGATTATGAAGGCTATGAAAGAGTATCCCATATTCATCCATTCTTCCAGATGGGTGGAGATTCCTCTTCAAAGGAAGGATTTAAGATTGTGATTTCCATGTTACTAGAAGCAGAGAGTAAAAATAGACTTGAGAAAGATGTGAAAAATATCATTATTAATGATTTGAAACTATGTGATGAAAAAGATTTTAAACTATTAAAAATGATGTATGATAGAAAAATAAATGGTGTAATGTCCACAAGCTGTGGCAGATTATTTGATGGAATAAGTGCAATGCTTGGGGTACGAAAAATATCAACATTTGAAGGTGAATCAGCAATCGCTCTAGAACATGAAGCGCTAAAAGGTAAGACAAAGGCTTGTGATATAAATGAGTCAAAAGTTATGATGGATTGTTTTAAAGATGCGTGTATAGATAAAACAGATGAATTATTTTTAGATTTAGCAAAAGAAAGAATAAAGGGCACTCAGAGTGATGTTCTAGCTTATGATTTTCATATGATTCTTGCAAGAATGATATCGAATACAGTTCTAGGAATCAGTCACGAAAAAGGAATAAATGATGTGGCATTAAGTGGTGGTGTTTTTCAAAATAAATTACTAACATCAATGGTAAGTGATTATCTTAAAAATGAAGGATTAATAGTTTATAAACACAGTTTGATTCCACCTAATGATGGAGGCATTGCCTTAGGACAGGCAGTTTATGGAATGAATAAAATTTGTGAAAGTAAGGAGAAATAATTATGTGTGTAGGATTATCAGCAAAGGTTGTAAAACTTGATAATGATGGAGCAATTGTTGAAAGCAATGGTGCTAAGAGAAAGATAAGTGCTGATCTTTTAGAGGATTTGGAACCAGGTGATTTTGTTATGGTTCATGCAGGAGCAGCAATTGCAAAAATAACAGAAGATGACATAGAAGAAACAGATAAACTTATGGAAGAGTTTATGTAAAAAAGAGGTTAAATATGGATAATAGAGCTCTAGATTTTTTGAAAAACTATGATGGACCAGAAATAAGTATAATGGAAGTGTGTGGAACACATACTCATGAAATATTTAAATTGGGAATTAGAAAAATACTATCTCCGAAGATAAGACTTATATCAGGACCAGGCTGTCCGGTTTGTGTTACGCCTGTAAGTTTTATTGATGAGGCAAGGTACTTAGCAAGTGAGGGTGTGGTAATATGCACCTTTGGAGATTTGGTAAAGGTTCCAGGAACTGATGGAAGTCTTGCTGATTCAAGAGCGCAAGGAGCTACAATAAAAGTATGTTACGCACCTATGGATGCAGTTGTATTTGCCAAGGAAAACCCTGAAAAAGAAGTGGTATTTTTGTCTGTAGGATTTGAAACCACAACCCCATCAGATGTATTGGCGGTAAAAAAAGCAAAGGAAGAAGGATTAACTAATTTTTCACTTCTTACGGCAAACAAAACCATGCCTAATGCGTATCTTGCCCTTGCAGATAGCACTGATTGTTATTTATACCCAGGGCATGTTCATGCAATAATCGGAAATAATATTTGTAAGGAATTAGCGAGTAAAGGAGTTAGTGGTGTTGTTGCGGGTTTTACTGACAGTGAACTTGTTATGGCGCTTGCAATTGCCGTAAAAAAAGCAGCCATTAAGAAAGGGTATAGCTTTGGTGATTTTACTGATGATAATAAAAAAGAAGGTTTCTTTGTAAACTGTTATCCAAGGGTTGTAAAGGATGAGGGAAGTCCTAGGGCAGTGGCTTTAGTTGATGAATATATGGAACCTTCTGATGAGATGTGGCGTGGAATTGGTGTTATAGAAAAATCAGGTATGAAACTGAAAGAAAAGTATGGTGATTTTGATGCCAGAAAAAAATATAATATTCCAGAATTTACTGGACAGGGTAATAAGGGATGCAGATGTGGTGAAGTTCTTCAAGGAAAAATACTTCCGTCGGACTGCCCATTGTTTGGCAAAGTATGTACTCCTGATCATGCCGTAGGCGCATGTATGGTTTCTGGTGAAGGTGCCTGCTCGGCATTTTATTTATATAATTAGTATTAGTTTACATAATGTGGAGGATGAAATGGAAGATACAGTAGTTAAACTTGCCCATGGTTCGGGTGGAGAAAAAACAGCGGAATTGATAGATAAAGTTTTTAAGGAGCATCTTGGTAATGAGTATTTTACTGCGGATGATGCATCAGTTTTGCCAAAGCCAAATGGAAGAATTGCCATGTCCACTGATGGATTTATAGTATCCCCTGCTTTTTTTAACGGAGGAAATATTGGCAAATTATCCATTTGTGGAACTGTTAATGATTTATCTTGTATGGGTGCAAAACCTCTTTATATGACCTGTGGATTTGTTATAGAAGAGGGTTATCCAATGGATAAATTAGAAGAAATCGCAAAGGCCATGGGAAAGACGGCAGCAGAAGTGGGCGTTAAGATAGTTGCTGGTGATACAAAGGTTGCTGGAAAAGGCCAGGTTGATGGAGTGTTTATTACAACAACTGGTGTTGGTGAGATTATAGAAGGTGCTGATACTTCTGGCAAATATGCCAAAGAGGGTGACGTTATTATTGTTACTGGTGATGTAGGAAGACATGGAACAACTATACTTTTGGCAAGAGATGAATATGGAATTGAAGCAGATGTAAGTAGTGATTGTGCACCTCTTTGGAAAGGCGTTGAAAATGTGCTTACAAAAGTTCCTGAAGTTCATGTTATTAGAGATGCAACAAGAGGAGGAGTTGGAACTGTACTTTATGAAATTGCAAGAGAAAGTAATGTGGGCATTGAAATAGATTATCCATCGGTGCCTATTGCAGATGAAGTAAAGGGAGTAACTGGCCTTCTTGGATTAGAACCTCTTTATCTTGCCTGTGAGGGAAGACTTGTAATAATGGTACCAGGCGAAAAGGCCCATGAGACTCTTGAATTATTAAGAAAAAGTCCATATATGGAAGATTCGGCAATTATAGGAAAAATAACATATGATCACATTGGAAAAGTTGTTATGACCACATCAATTGGCGCACAGACCATGTTGCCAAAGCCTGGTAACGAATTATTGCCTCGTATCTGCTAACGCAGTATTATTACTGGTTGTAAATGTAATTTTGAATTTCAAATTTTAAAAACATAAAGCATTATTTTACATTATATGGTATAATACTTTTGTGATGTTTTATATATGTAACCAGTTCAGGAAACAATAAGTATAATATAATAACAAAATCAAAATTGGGTGCATGTGGAGTATATTTATGTCCGTTATCAGATTTGATGACTATTTACAATGGAGCAATATATAAGGTGTATTGTTGAGGGTATAATATGAATAGAGTGTTGTTATTATTATTGTCTTTATTATTGCCTTTATTATTGGTTTCATGTAGTGACAATAATGTACAAAAAATAGATTCGATTAAAGAGAAAGAATTAGAATACAAGAAGTTGCTAGATGAAGAAATAAATATGCTAAAAGAAAATGATGGTTATACTTTTAGCGAAGAATTATGGAAAAAAACAGATGGGTATCCTTTAGATAATACGATGGATGAATGGTATAGTTTATCTGAAAAGGAAAAACAACAAGCTTGTGAAATGCCAGAAAAATTACTTAAGTCAATAGATACGAGTGATTTACTAGAGTATGTGATAAATTATCCATATTATTCTGTTAGAAATGCAATAGAATCTAACATTGATAATAGATTAGAATTATTATTTGATTCATCAAATATTTACAGGGAATTTAGAGGGCGAAAAGATTGTAATATTGTTTTAGTTAATAAATATCAAGGTTTAAGTATAGATTTTGATACTATAAGTAAATACTATAGCAAAGAAAATAAAGATGGAAAAATGGAAAGAGTGATAAGGGAATTTGTATTTTGTGAAAGATATTTGGATATATATATAAATGAATTATCAAGTGATGAAAGATTAATTGTCGATAAAAAATATGAGGAAATAAGAAAAACTACAAATAAAACAGAAGAGTATATTAATTAACACTAGGAGGTAATTATGAAAATATCAGGAATTATCCCCTGTTATAATGAGGAAGAAGCTGTACCTTTCTTTTATGAGGAGGCTACTAGAGTATTAAGTAAAATGAAGTGCGACTATGAACTTATTTTTGTTAATGATGGTTCAAAGGATAAGACACTTAAAATATTAAAAGAGCTGGCAGAAAAAGATGAGCATGTATTGTATCTTTCATTTTCAAGGAATTTTGGAAAGGAAGCAGCAATGTATGCGGGTTTTTGTAATGCAACAGGTGATTACGTTGCAGTTATGGATGCGGATTTACAGGATCCACCATCACTACTTCCGGAGATGGTAAAGATACTTGAGGGTGGCGAGTATGATTCAGTTGCCACAAGAAGAGTTAGCAGAAAGGGTGAGCCTGTAATTAGAAGCTTTTTCGCAAGAAAGTTTTATAAATTAATTAATAAAATATCGGATGCGGATGTAGTGGATGGAGCAAGGGATTTCCGTTTGATGAAAAGAGAAATGGTTGATGCCATAGTTACCATGGGTGAGTATAATCGTTTTTCAAAGGGTATTTTTGGATGGATAGGATTTAGAACATACTGGTTACCATTTGAAAATGTGGAACGAGTTGCAGGAACTACAAAGTGGAGCTTTTGGGGACTATCAAAGTATGCACTTGATGGTGTGATTAACTTTTCTCAGGCACCTCTATCTTTGGCATCTTGGTTTGGAATGATTATGACGCTTATATCATTTATAATGGTTATTTTTGTAATCATAAGAAGACTTCTTTTTGGAGATCCGGTTGCAGGTTGGGCGTCGCTTGTATGTATTATAGTTTTCATAGGAGGAATCCAACTTTTCTGTATTGGAGTTATGGGACAGTATATAGGGAAGATATATATGGAAACAAAAGACAGACCACACTACATAGCAGCGGAGACAAACATTAAAGAAGCAAAGAAGGTTAAATAAATAGGTATTAGTATATTTAGTCGTTTTTATGCTAAGGTTTTTGGGGGGATAGCTTATGGACAAAAAAGACAAGTATGCACCTAAGGGTATGTCCATATCTACGAAGATTACAGCCTTATTTATAATAACTGTAATTTTAGTAACAGGATGTAGCTTGTATTTAAGTGTAAGAATATATCGAAAAGACATTACTAACCAGATTGCGGTTACTAACTGTCTGGTTGCAGATAGTATATGTGAAGATTTATCACATATGGTGGACGTTACTGATTATGCAGACAGGATTATGGGCATATATTCCCAAATGCCACAGGATGTATGGGAAGACCTAAATTCACCGGAATATAGAAGTTATTTTTCCGATATGGAGAGAGAAGGCGGTTATAAGCACCTTAATAATGTATTAAAGAGCTTCAGGAAATCAGGTCTTTTTAGAGATGTCTACATTATGATGTATGATGATGAAAGGGAACTTGGGGTATATATTGTAGATCCTGATGAATCAAATAATAAATGTGAACTTGGTGAATATGAATATGTGGATCCAAAGAACTTTGAAGGGTACTGTAATTCAACTTCCAAAAAGCCTTTTGTAAAAATATATGATAGCAATGGTACTAGTGTTATGACTACTGCTATTAAGATTGAAGGTGAAGGTAAAGAAAAATGTGTTCTTATGATGGATATTCCTATGAATGATATTTCTCGGAAAGAAAGACATTTTGCATTTACATACATATTGTCGGTTGTGCTAATACTTTTGCTTATTGTAATTTTTATAAGCTTCTTTGGAAATAGAACTATAGCTTTGCCTATTAGGAAAATATCCAGGGCGGCAAAACATTATGCTAATAATAAGCAGCAAGGTAAGGAACGAAAATGGTATTTCGATAATTTGAAAATAAAAACCAAGGATGAACTTGGTGATTTGTCTGATATCTTAAAGGAAATGGAAAAAGACATTAATGACCATGAAGATGAATTAGTAAGGGTTACAGCGGAAAATGGTCGTATAAGTGCAGAACTTAATTTGGCAACAGAGATTCAGGCATCCATGCTACCAAATGTTTTCCCTGCATTTCCAGAAAGGGATGAATTTGATTTATATGCAACCATGACCCCTGCCAAGGAAGTAGGAGGAGACTTCTATGATTTCTTTATGATTGATGATAATCATCTTGGAATGGTAATGGCAGATGTTTCAGGGAAAGGTGTTCCTGCAGCTCTCTTTATGATGATGGCCAAAATCCATATAAGCAATTATGCTCATATGGGATTTAGTCCGGCAGAAACCCTTAAACATGTTAATGAAACCATTTGTGCAGATAATGATGTAAGTCTTTTTGTAACTGTATGGTTTGGTATTTTAGATATTACCACCGGTGAGATAGTGGCGGCAAATGGTGGCCATGATTATCCTGCAGTAAAACATGGGGATGGAGATTTTGAAATAGCAGAAGGACCTCATGGAGTTGTAGTAGGTATAATGGAAGGTGTAAATTATACTAATTATACTATCACCCTCGAAAAGGGAAGTACCATTCTTTTATATACTGATGGAGTTCCAGAGGCCAAGGGTGAAGAAAAGGAAATGTATGGTCTAGACCGTATGATAGATACTCTTAATAATAATAAATCTTATAGTCCTAAGTCACTTATTGAAAGCATTCACAAAGATGTAGAAGCATTTGTTAAGGATGCAGAACAGTTTGATGATATTACAATGCTCTGTGTAACATACAGGGGACCAAAAGAAGAATTATAATTTTATATTATAAAAAAAAGAATAAGGAGGTAGCTAGATGGCTAAATTTAGATGCAAAATTTGTGGGGATGTTTTTGAAGCACCAAGTCTTGAAGAGGCTGTATGCCCATTATGTGGAGCAACAGGTGATCAACTTGAAGAAATTGTTGAGGAAAAAACAGAGGGAAACAATCCTTATGCAGGAACAAAGACAGAGGAAAACCTTAAGGCAGCATTTGCCGGAGAGTCTCAGGCAAGAAATAAGTATACTTACTTTGCTTCAGTTGCAAAGAAGGAGGGCTATGAGCAGATATCAGCACTCTTCTTAAAGACAGCTGATAACGAAAAAGAGCATGCAAAGATGTGGTTTAAGGAACTTAATGGAATTGGATCTACTGCAGATAACTTAGCAGCAGCTGCTGATGGCGAGAACTTTGAGTGGACAGATATGTATGAGGATTTCGCTAAGACAGCAGAAGAGGAAGGATTCCTTGAACTTGCAGCAAAATTCCGTGGAGTTGCAGCAATTGAAAAGATGCATGAAGAAAGATACCGTGCTCTTTTAAAGAATGTTGAAACAGCAGCAGTTTTTGAAAAGAGTGAAGTTAAGGTTTGGGAATGCAGAAACTGTGGACATGTTGTTGTAGGTACAAAGGCACCTGATGTATGTCCGGTATGTGCACATCCTCAGTCATATTTTGAAATTCATGAGGATAATTTCTAATACTTTCAATTAGATTATTAAGAGTAAACGGCATAACTAATTAATTGTTATGCCGTTTTTGTTTACACGACGAGGAAAGTGCAGGAAGCTTGCTTCCTAGCATTTGACGACCGTGATACAATCCCGAAACAAGCAAAGCGGTTTCGGTGATTATAGTTTGCCAATTTTTTTAAAATTTTTTGTTGACAATTGATTTATAGATGATATAATACAATTAAACATATGAACAAATGCTCATATATAAGAAATAGATATTTAAAGGAGAAATCAAGAATGAAGAAAGCATATAAAATTGAAGTTGATTGTGCAAACTGTGCAGCTAAAATGGAAGAGGCTGCTAAAAAAACAGAAGGTGTAAAGGATGCAGTGGTAAACTTCATGACTTTAAAAATGAAAGTTGAGTTTGAAGATGATGCTGACATAGATGGTGTCATGGAGAATGTATTAAAGAATTGTAAAGTGGTTGAAGAAGATTGTGAAATATATCTGTAGAACAAAATAGGAGAAGTTATGAACAAAAAGCAGAAAAGAGCTTTATTGCAAATAGTAATTGCATTTGATTTAATTGTTATTATAGAGATAATTTTACATTTCCTGCTACCTGGTGAGTTTAATAAAATCAGAGTAATAAGCATTTTTGGGAAAAACATATATTTATATGAACTATGCAAGTTTATTATGTTTATGATTCCATATTTTGTTGTTGGAGGTGACATCCTTAAAAAAGCAATAAAGGGAATTTCAAAGAAACAGGTTTTTGATGAAAACTTTCTAATGGCCGTTGCAACGGTTGGTGCCATACTTATGGGAGAATATGTCGAAGGTGTGGCAGTTATGCTCTTTTATCAGATAGGTGAATTGTTTCAAAGTGTTGCGGTGGGTAAGAGCAGAAAGAATATCTCAGACCTAATGGAGATAAGACCTGACTATGCAAATCTTGAATCGCCTGATAAGACTATCGAAAAAGTTGATCCTGATGAAGTGGAAGTGGGAAGTATTATTGTTGTTAATCCAGGTGAAAAGATTCCTCTTGATGGAATAGTTGTTGAAGGTAAAAGTACATTAAATACAGCTGCACTTACAGGAGAAAGTGTACCACGTGTTGTTGATACTGGTGATGAAATAATCAGTGGATGTATCAATATAAACGGGGTATTAAGAATAAAAACAACTAAGGAATTTGATGAGTCAACTGCTTCAAAAATATTGGAACTTATAGAAGATGCATCTTCAAAAAAGAGTAGACCAGAAAACTTTATAACAAGATTTGCTAGGGTTTATACTCCAGTGGTTTGTTATTTAGCTCTTGCTCTTTGCATTATTCCACCTGTGGTTTCATTAATAATTGGAGTTGATCCAAAGATAAGCCAGTGGATATATAGAGCTTTAACATTTCTTGTTATTAGTTGTCCCTGTGCTTTGGTAATTAGTATTCCATTAACTTTTTTTGCCGGTCTTGGAGGAAGCTCCCATGCAGGAATTCTTATTAAGGGTTCTAGTTACGTGGACAGTTTATCTCATGCAGGAATAGTTGTTTTTGATAAAACAGGAACTCTTACTGAGGGAGTTTTTGAGGTAACAAAGGTTTATGTTCATCAAAACTTTAAGGACTGGGCTATAAAAAATGTCCAGATAATAGGTAATGAAGTATGTAACGATAATAAAAAACTAGAAGAAATTTTTATATCATTTGCTGCCGCTATTGAAAGTGTTTCAACTCATCCAATAGCAAAAAGTGTTGTTAATGCGGCAAATGAAGACATAAACATTAATGTGACCTTGGATAAATCCACTTTGGAGGAAATAGGTGGTCACGGCATAAAGGGTGATGTTTGTATATATGATAAAATCATAAGTGTTTCTTGTGGTAATAAAAGACTTATGGATTCTTTGGGCATTTCTAGTGAAGATGTAAATGAAGGTGGTACTATCGTATACGTTGCCATTGATAATGTTTACGCTGGATTTATGGTTATATCTGATAGAATTAAGGAAACATCTTTTGATGCCATTTCAAAACTAAAGAGTATTGGTGTTAGAAAAACAGTAATGCTTTCTGGTGATAGTAAAGTGGTGGCAGAAAGTGTTGCTAAAGAATTAAATATAGATGAATATTACGCTGAATTATTACCACAGAATAAAGTTGAGTACGTAGAAAAACTTCTTTCAGAAAAGAAAGAAAATGAAACTCTCATATTTGTGGGAGACGGAATAAATGATGCTCCAGTTTTATCCAGAGCAGACATAGGCATAGCCATGGGAGCATTGGGATCAGATGCTGCAATTGAAGCAGCAGATGTGGTTCTTATGAATGACAATCCACTGATGATTAAAAAAGCAATTAAAATTGCAAGAAAATGTATTAGAATTGTTTATGAAAACATTTATTTTGCAATTGGAGTAAAAGTACTTTGTTTAATTTTAGGAGCACTTGGCATTGCTAATATGTGGCTTGCCATATTTGCTGATGTGGGAGTAATGGTTATTGCGGTGCTTAATGCAATCAGGGCGTTAAAGGTTGATAATCTGTAAAACTTGTTAATGAAATAAGTTTATAGAGGATATGAGAAGATTTTTAATAATATAAAGGAAGTGTAAGTATGAGTGATAAAGAAAAGAAGGGATATAAAGATATGTGCTGTGAAAAAGAAGAAGTTCATGGTGATTTGATTAATAAAATATTAAAAGAAATGCCGGATGAGGATACACTTTATGATTTGGCAGAACTCTTTAAGGTATTTGGGGATTCTACAAGAATCAGGATTTTATATGTGCTTCTTGAGGGCGATGTGTGCGTATGTGACATTGCCGAACTTCTTAGTATGACCCAGTCAGCAATATCTCATCAGTTGCGCATATTAAAACAAAGTAAACTTGTAAAGAGTACAAGGGTTGGCAAATCAATTATTTATTCTCTAGCTGATGAACATGTAAGGTCAATTATAGCTCAGGGCATGGATCATATTTGTGAGGAAATGTAAGGTATTGATTTGTGATAAAAGAAGTAAAAGGTAAGGAAAAACCTTTTACTTTTTTTATTGAAGCAAAGAAAAGATTTCGCTTGAAAAATGGTTGTGAGTGTTTATTTTGTAGATTTAAAAAATTGATGCAAATTCAGGAAAAGTTTGATACAATGATTCGTGATGTAATTTTGAAAGAAATAAGGAGGAAATATGCAAGATTGTTTTAGAAAATTCCTTCGTATGGAAATAGATTTTGACCAGTTGAAAAATAATGTACCTCTAAATCTTGATGGTACAGATGATTATGAATATGTTAAGGCAAATTATTCGTTGGATGGAGAAAGTGCCATGATTTATAAGCCTGAAATTGATGACTTTATCACTGCATCCACCAATGCACAGTTGTCGAAAAATCCAGAGGAAAAGTTTACCTATTGGTTTGCCCTTTTGTATAGTTCTTTGTTTATCTTTTATGGTTTTGATAAGTTGCTTGAAAAGTATGATGATTTTATAATTCTTATCCCAAAGGATGAGGATGAGGCAATATGGCATGTTTTCCAGTATGTTAAATTTAACTATTTTAGGGATAATCAGATTACGGCATCTGAGGCCATGATTGCCATTATTCAGGCTGGGGAAACCTTTAAAATAAACAGATATCGTGATGAGGATGAATATCAGTTAACTGACGATCAGATTAAGGGAAGCATTAATCTTTATGATAATGCTGATAAAGAGGATAAGGACTTTAAAAAGTGGTTTGTTGATGCGGTTGAGGACGGCTGCGAAAGAGAAATAGTGGAAGCCATGGAATTTAAGGCATACGCCCTTTATTACGGAAACGAAGTCTATAAGAAGAATCTGGCCGGGAGCAGGGATTTGCTGGAAAAATTATTTGAAATGACTTTAAATCCATCCTATGCAAATGATTTAGGGTATATGTATTATTATGGAGATGGCAATAATAACAAACCAGATTATGATAAGGCATTTAAGTATTTTACAATAGGTCATTTGGATGGTCATTTTGAATCCACCTATAAACTTGCGGATATGCTGGCAAATGGACAGGGAGTACCTAAAAATCCACGAAAAGCAGTTTCCATGGTTGCGGAAATCTATGGAGAAAACTTCGAGAGATTCTGTATGGGAGATTATCGGGTAAAACTTCCAGATGTTGCATATAGAATAGGTGGATTTTTGGAAAAAGGTCTGGGTGTAAATGAAAATATCAAGGAAGCGTATAGATATTATTTGATTGCAGCCTGTGCCATAGAAAAACGTATGGAGAATTTTGATTTTCCATTTGATGATGAGGTAAGACAAAACATAGGTGCTGCCCTTACAAGACTTAAGGAAAAACTTGATGATCTTCCTGATGAGGAAAAGGCTTTTGATGGAGAAAGCAAATATAAAATATTGCCTATTGTAAATGAAGTATTAGATTCTGATACATATATGTTACTTAAAATTTCAAAATACAGTGACAGTGAAATAAGACTTGATTTTAAATGCTACAGAAAAATAGGTGAGGATGAATTGATAGAACGAAACTTTATATGGGCTGAAACATTTTTTGATGAGTACAAGTTTGGCAATGAATTTACCGTATTTGCCAAGGGTGAATTTGAAAAGGCTATTAAAAATGTTGATAATGACATCGATATTGTTAATGATGAGTTTACGGTATTGGTTGATTATGTTGACGGTGTGTTTACTGAGCAAAAAGAAGCACCTATAATTAGTGAAAACATGAGTTTTGAAGATACAATGAAATATGCAGGGGAACTTTTAGAGTATAATAATAGACCGAAGGTTAGAAGACCATATGCATATGTATTTACTCAGAATAATCACGTGGAATTTAGACTAGATAGTATGGATTTTGTAATAAAAAAAGAATTTTTTAATATGGAGTAGAAATGGCAAATACAATTATTGAACTTAAAAACATAACAAAAACATTTGATGACCAGCAGGTTTTAAAGGGCATTAATCTAAATATTAAGGAAAATGAATTCCTTACTCTTTTAGGTCCATCTGGCTGTGGTAAAACAACTATTTTAAGAATTATAAGTGGTTTTGAAGAACAAACCGAGGGACAGGTTATCTTTGAAGGAGTAGATATTTCAAAGATTCCTGCTTATAAGAGAGAAGTTAATACTGTTTTCCAGAAGTACGCTCTTTTCCCATTTTTAAATGTATTTGACAATGTTGCCTTTGGCTTGAACATTAAAAAGATGGATAGCGTTATTATTGAAGAAAAAGTAAGTAAAATGCTTGAACTTGTGGGACTTACAGGATACGAGAAAAGAGACATCGCCTCTCTTTCTGGTGGCCAGCAGCAAAGAGTTGCCATAGCAAGGGCTTTGGTAAATGAACCAAAAGTTTTGCTTTTAGATGAGCCACTTTCAGCATTGGATGCAAAGCTTCGTAAGGACATGCAGACTGAACTTAAGAAGATACAGAAAGAAGTAGGTATTACCTTCGTATTTGTTACTCATGATCAAGAAGAGGCTCTGTCTATGTCGGATACAATTGTAGTTATGAATGATGGTTATATTCAGCAAATAGGATCACCTATTGACATTTACAATGAACCACAGAATAAGTTTGTTGCCAACTTTATTGGTGAATCCAATATCATTCATGGAAACATGATTAAGGACTGTCTTGTAAATTTTGATGGGGCCGATTGGGAATGTGTTGATAAAGGTTTTAAGGACAATGAAGAAATAGATGTAGTTTTAAGACCGGAGGACATACATATTGTTTCCAGAAAAAAAGGAAATATTTGCGGAGAAATAGTTTCAAAGGTATTCCGTGGTGTTCATTATGAGTATCTGGTAAAAACTGAGTATAGAGATTACAAAATTCATACAACGGAAGATTTAGAAATTGGCAAGGAAGTGGGCCTTACAATAGACCCTTATGACATTCAGGTAATGCATGGATTGGAGGTATAAATGAGTCATTATAAAGGATTTATAAAACCTTATATTATATGGTCTTTTTTACTTATTGTATTGCCACTTTTCATGATTGTGCTTTACTCTGTAACAGTGGATGATAATTCACTTCTTACAATTCATTTTACTTTGGATAATTTCAGAAAAATATCTGATGGAGTGTATTTGAATGTATTCTTTAAATCTCTTCGCATAGGTGTGATTACATCTTTAATATGCTTGCTTTTGGCATATCCACTTGCATATATTATTTCTTTGTTTGATGAAGAGGTACAAAGTTTTTTGATTCTTTTGGTAACCATACCAATGTGGATTAATACACTTCTTCGTACATATGCATGGATTAGTCTTCTTTCAGATAATGGAATCATTAATTCGCTTCTTAACATGATAGGTCTTGATTCACAGACCATGATGTATACTGACTTTTCAGTTATCATGGGTTTGGTTTGTGATTTGCTTCCATTTATGGTTATTCCAATTCACACGTCCCTTTCAAAAATGGATTATTCCCTTGTTGAGGCGGCAAGCGATTTAGGGGCAAATAAGTTTCAAGTGTTTACAAAAGTAATACTTAAATTATCCATTCCAGGAGTAATAAATGGTCTTACACTTGTATTTCTTCTTTCGATTTCAAGTTTCGTAATACCAGTTCTTTTAGGTGGACATCAGTATGTACTTATAGGTAATTTAATAGAGAATCAGTTTATATCTGTGGGAGACTGGAATTTCGGAAGCGCAATTTCAATAATACTTGCAGTAATAATTCTTTTCTTTATGGCATTTGTGGGAAAACTGGATGATGAGAAAGGAAGTAATAGCTAATGAGTAGAAAAAAGATATCAATTGGAGCTAAAACATATGTGGCTTTATGCTTTATATTCTTTTATCTGCCAATAGCGGTTACAATGTTTTTCTCCTTTAATTCATCAAAATCCCTGACTAAGTTTACAGGCTTCTCCCTTAGGTGGTATAAAAAACTTCTTACGGATCAGGACATAATTGCAGCAGTTTACGTATCTGTAAGTATAGCCATTATCGCCACATTTGTTTCCACGGTTTTGGGAACTATGACGGCAATTGGTCTGTCAAGAAGCAGGAAACTGGTTAAGGATTGCATACTAAATGTAAATAACATTCCGATTATGAATCCGGATATAGTAACAGCCATAGGGTTGATGATTTTATTTACATCTGCCCGTATTGAAAGAGGCTATATTACCATGTTATTTACCCATATTATGTTTTGCACACCTTATGTAATAACAAGCGTATATCCAAAGGTTAGATCCATGGATCATAATTTGGCAAATGCAGCTCTTGATTTAGGTGCAACACCTTTTCAGGCTTTGACTAAGGTTGTAATACCTATGTTAAAACCGGGCATTTGGGCAGGAATGCTTTTAGCATTTACCATGTCCTTGGATGATTTTGTGGTTTCATATTTTGTTACTGGGAATGGTGTATCGAACATCTCCATTGTGGTTTACAATATGACAAAGCGTACAAATCCTACCATTAATTCATTATCAACACTTTTAATCATGGCGGTGGTGATAATTGTTGCTGGCGTTAACATCATTCCTATTTTGGCAAATAAAAGAAAAGAAAAAAGGAGTTTATATTCTACTCCTGTCATAAGTGCTTCTGTAAAGAGAGTAATTGCTGGTATTGGTGCATTAATTGTTGTGATAGTTGCAATGGTTTGTATTGAAAGATTTGTTAAGATACAAAAGAAACCGGTTCTTCGAGTATTTAATGCTGGAGAGTATGTGGATACCTCTTTGATAGAGGATTTTGAAAAGGAATATTCCTGTAAGGTGGTCTATGAAACCTTTGATTCAAATGAATCCATGTATACCAAGATTAAGAGTGGTTCAGTTTACGATATAATTATTCCTTCTGATTACATGATTGAAAGACTGATTAGTGAGGAATATTTGCAGACAATTGATTGGGATAAAATAACCAATAAAAAGGCCATTATTCCTGATTTGATGGATAATGAATTTGATCCTGAGGGCAAATTTGTGGTTCCGTATTATTGGGGAACTGTGGGGATTCTTTATGATAAAAATGTAGTGGACGAAGAAGACCTTAAGGATGGATGGGAACTTCTAAATAATACCAAGTATAAGGGTAATATTTATATGTATGATTCGGAAAGAGATTCTCTGATGATTGCCCTTAAGGCATTGGGTTACTCCATGAATACTGACAATAAGGATGAACTTTTGAAAGCCTATGAATGGCTTGTTAAGGAAAGAGATACCATGGATCCTGTATATGCAGGGGATGATGTAATAGACAACATGATTTCTGGTAATAAAGCCTTGGCAGTGGTATATTCAGGAGATGGAGCATATATTATTTCTGAAAATGAGGACATGGGATTCTTTGTTCCTGATCAGGGAAGTAATGTATGGACCGATGGAATGGTTTTAACAAGGGATTGCATTAATGTGGACCTTGCTTATAAGTTTATGGATTATTTCCTTAGAGAAGATGTGGGAACGCAGAATACTGAATATATTGGTTACGACAGTGCAATAAAAAATGTTTACGAGTATTTTAGAGATGAGGAATATGAAGGAAATCCAGCTTGTGCTCCAGATACTTCTAATCCTTTAAATGAAGCATTCCATGACCAAAAGGAAGATATTAAGCAATATTGTGATGAATTGTGGACAAAGGTTAAATCAAGATAAAAGACACAAAAAAAACACAATTTGAACACAAATTGATTATATTCTAGTTATAGAATTTAAATCATAAAAGAAGTGATAAACAATTATTAAAAAGTTTTTCGCCGATACTAATCCTCCCCATTAAGTGGTATCGGTTGAAATATATTTACCTATCTACCCCTCAAAACCTTTAAAAAGATTTTTGAAAAAAGAAAAACGGGAAGTACGGCGATTGTGCTTCCTGTTTTTCTTTTTTTGTTAATGTGGAGATCCAATGGTTATGGCCATAGAGCCTATAAGGTGTAGCTTAATATGGTTTCGCAACCTAAGTTGTTGTTACACAAATATTAAGCCACACCCTATAGGCTCTGTGGCCACAGCCGTTGGAGCTTCACATTTTTACAATGAAAAGCTAGTGTAATAGTTTTGTCGGATAATTTAACAAAAAATAAAAAAGTGCTTGCAATAAAAAAGTGCTTGACAATACAAATATATTTGATAAAATATAATTGTAAAAAATATAAAAATTATTTCAGACAGTAACTCTTTATGTTTTGATGAAGAATGTATATGAATGATTGAATGATTCATATCCTTTTTAAGAGTGAATATGAAATAATTGATGGTTTAATGAAAAAGGAGGAATAATATGGCAGTTATAGAAGTTAATCAGAGTAATTTTGAGGAAGTGGTTTTAAATTCAGACAAACCAGTAATAGTTGATTTTTGGGCAAGTTGGTGTGGCCCTTGTAAGATGCTTTCACCTATAGTTGCAGAAGTAAGTGAAAGTAATGATTCATTTAAGGTTGCAAGCGTTAATGTTGATGAGAACATGAATCTTGCACAGGAATACATGATTACAAGTATTCCATGTCTTGTAGTAATTAAGGATGGAGTAGAAACTAATCGTTCTGTTGGTGTTATTGGTAAGGAAGAAATTGAGGCCTTAGTTTAGTACTTGATTGTAACAAGTGTGGTAGTAATAAGAAGGCAACAAATTGAAGCGTTAGTTTAGTACTTGATTGTAATAAGTGCGGTAGTAATAAGAAGGCAACAAATTAATGTTTTACTTTAAGGCCGTTTTGATTGGAGATTGGGAATATGATAAATGATTCTGATGATAGCTTAAAATTGGAAAATCAATTATGCTTTCCGTTATATGTTGCAGCAAGGCAGATTACCAATAAGTATACATCTATATTAAAACCGTTAGGATTAACATATACGCAGTATATTATGTTTATGGTTCTTTGGGAAAAGGATGATATTACAGTTGGAGAAATAGGAGAAAGACTTCATCTTGATAATGGAACTCTTACACCTCTCTTGAAAAAAATGGAAAACTGTGGTTTTGTTATTAGGGAGAGAAGTAAGGAAGATGAAAGAGTGGTTAGAATTAAACTAACCAAAGAAGGCAGGGATTTGAAGAAAAAAGTTGCATCTGTCCCTACGCAAGTTTGTAATTGCATTAAACTTACGGAGGAAGAAAAAAAGATTCTTTATAAAGTATTATATAAGTTGATTGAAGATTAAGTTGCTTTTTTGATTAGAGTGGTCTGGAAATTTCGAAATGAAAAAAACAGACCACAGTTTTTTTGATTGGAGTGGTCTGGAAATGTCGAAATGAAAAAAGCAGACCACAGTCTTTTTGATTGGAGTGGTCTGGAAATGTCGAAATGAAAAAAGCAGACCACAGTCTTTTTGATTGGAGTGGTCTGGAAATGTCGAAATGAAAAAAGCAGACCACAGTCTTTTTGGTGGGAGTGGTCTGGAAATTCTGAAATGAAAAAAGCAGACCACAGTCTTTTTGGTGGGAGTGGTCTGGAAATTCTGAAATGAAAAAAGCAGACCACAGTCTTTTTGATTGGAGTGGTCTGAAAATTCTGAAATGGAAAAAGCAGACCATAGTTATTTTGTTTGTAGTGGTCTGCAATTGGAGAAATGAGAAAACCAGACCACAGTTTTGTGTTAAGTGTTATTTAATTTACTGGAAAGCAGACTTTTCAAATATTTGATGCAAATTATATAGGATAATTGCTATATAAATCATATTTATCTTAATATATAATTTACGAAAAGTAGGTTTATTATATAGATTGGATAGAAAATGAACAAAGAAAAAATAAAACAAAAAACAAAACAAAAAACATTGGATAAAGTAACAAAGAAAAAATAAACAATGAAAAAAGTAACAATGCAACCAGAAACAATGAAAAAAGAAACAATGAAAACAGAAACAATAAAAAAACAATGAAAGCAGAAACAATGAAAAAAACAATGAAAACAGAAATCAGAAAAAAAGCAGAAAATATAGTAAATAAAATGACTTTGGATGAAAAGCTTAGTAGACTTACCACTTCCTTTAGTGAACTTGAAAGATTGGGGATTAAAGGTTTTTATTGTGGTGGAGAAGCAGCTCATGGTGTACAGGAGAGAAATGACCAAAGTTTTGATAATAGCATAAGACCTGAATATACAACTACTTTTCAAAACCCTATAGGCATGAGTAGCAGCTTTGATAGAGAACTTGTTAAGCAAGCTGGAAATATAGTAGGTATGGAAGCAAGAGCCCTTTTGAATGAAAGGGGGAGAGGAAAAATATCTGCATGGGCACCTACCGTTGATCTTCTTAGAGATCCGAGATGGGGACGAAATGAAGAAGGGTATGGTGAGGATCCATATGTAATCGGACAAATGGCTTCAAGTTATATTAATGGTATGGCAGGTGATGATGACTATACATTGCTAGGTTCCTGTTTAAAGCATTTTTATGCAAATAATAACGAAGAGGGAAGACTTTCCACCTCCTCGGATTTAACCTTGGAAGATAAATGGGAAATGTATTTAGAGGCTTTTAGACAGGTTATTAAATATAGTAAAGCTCAAGGAGTTATGGCTTCATATAATGCGGTGGATGGTGTGCCATCAGCAGTTAATGAAGAAATAAAGGATATATTAAAGGATTGTTTTAACTTGCAGCATGCTCTTACGGATGGTGGTGGCATGCAGCCAGTTAAGGATTATCATAAATATACAAAAACCCACGCCGAAACTGTGGCCCTTGGTCTTAAAGCAGGGATTGACATGTTTACTGATGATCCTGCTGTGGTAGAAGAAGCAGCGAGAATGGCATATGAAAATGGGATGATAAATGAAGAGTTAATTGATAAAGCCCTTGTTAATAAATTGATTCCTTATTTAGAATCCGGGGCATATGATAAGAGTTGCTTTGGTGATGATATGCTAAAAGCATATAGTTTAAATAGGGATAATATATGCACCAAGGAAAGCATACAAGTTGCAAGGAAATTTCAAAGCGCTGGGTGCGTACTTTTGAAAAACGATGGTATCCTTCCAATAAAAATTTCTGAGAATAATGATATATCCGACTCAGCAAAAATTTCTGAGAATAATGATATATCCGACTCGGCTAAAATATCTGAGAATAATGATATATCCAACTCGGCAAATACTTCCGAAGAGAAGAAAGTTGCTTTAGTTGGTCCTTTAATTGATGAATATGCTATTGATTGGTATAGTGGAATACCTCAAAAACATATTACCATGAAGGAAGGATTAAGTAATATAAAAAATGATTTCTTATCAAATGAATTATTGCCAGTGATAAAGTTAAAGATTACCGACAGTGAAAAAGAATCATATATTGGAATGGATGATAATGGTCTTGTGATTTTGGTATCAAAGGATGAGGCTATTAGTTTTAAGGTATGTCTTTGGGATGATGAAAGGATTACATTAAAGGAAGTAGATAGTAACTTATATCTATCAACTCTTAATCCTAAAAAGAAAGCATTAAATACAGAAGAGAAAGAAGTATTAAACATTGGAAGTGAAAGACCTTTTGGATGGTTTGTAAAAGAGGTTTTTCATTTTGGAGATGCTGATGGAAAGGCAATATCATTTGCCGAAAATCAGAATGAGTTATTCTGCCTTGATAAAAGAATATGTAAATTATTAAATTGGAAGAAGGAGGAATTATTTAATATTGAGGTGGAGGTTTGTGATGATATTGAAGCAGAAATAATAGAGTTATCAAATTATGATTATGTATGCATGCTTTATGGTACTCATCCAATGATTAATTGTAAGGAAGAGATTGATAGAAAGGATTTAAATCTTTCACCTTTCTTTAAGAGTATTATTAGAAAAGTATCAGATATTAATAAAGATGTTGTTTTGGTTCTTTTGAGCAATCATCCTGTGGCTGTTGATGATGAAATTAAAAGAGTTAAGGCTATTCTTTGGAGTGCCACAGGAAGCCAGGAACTAGGTAATGGAATATGGGATATTTTAACAGGAAAAGAATCACCTTCTGGAAGACTTACTCAGACCTGGTATAAAAAAGATGTTAAATTCTTTGACATTTTGGATTATGGAATTAAGAAAAACAAAAGAACATACATGAATAAACCTAAGGATGTTTTATTTGATTTTGGATTTGGATTATCCTATTCTGATTTTGAAATATCTGATATTGAAGTATCAAAATCTGAAGGAATGAGTCCTGTTTATATAAGTGGCTTTAGTGACGATAATAAGTACATCAGAGTGTTTAATAAAGAAAAGTGTTCTTATCTTTATGATATGGAAAATCAAGGAGAACTTAAAGTAACATTTAGTATTAAAAATATAGGTAATATCAAATCAGATAGGGTTGTCTTGGTATTTGCAAAGCTTTCTGATGACAGAAGAAAACTTGTTGGTTTTAAAAAGATTAAGGAATTAAAACCGGGTGAATGTAGGAAAGAAAGTATTATTGTCGATTTGGATGATGTAAGAATTTATGACCAAAATAAAAAGCAGATGATTATTGATAATCATCTGCAAAAAATCGAAGTTATATAAAACAGGTATTACTGGTTATCATGTCCACACCAATTTCTTCCAAAAGTAAATATGCATAGTCTTTACTATCAACGGAATACATGGTAACAAGAAGACCCGCTTCATGCATTTTTTCAATGGATTCTTCTGAGTTTAATAATATGGCAACGCCTATATTAAAATTATTTTCAATACAATAATCTAAGAGAGTTAAATTGGTTGTGCTGTCAACGGTAAGTGTTGATATCACACCAAGAAGAGTGTACTGTGGTAAGGCTTCGCCTTCTCCAGATAATTCTTCATGAAACTCTCTTATTTTTATTAGTTCATTAGTGTAGAAAGATATGTAAAATACCCTGTCATTCATTCCATAGGAGTTGACGGTTTCAGCAAGCAGCTTAAGTCCATCTTCAGTGATGGTATCCTTAAGTTCTATAAATGCAGTTTTATCAGATGCTTTAATAATATTCAAATATTCTTCAATGGTTGGTATTTTCTCATTTGGATAATCTTTTACATTATTACCCCCAGTCATAGTTAGATCCTTTATGTCATCCCAGTTTGACTCGGAAATATCCACAGATATACCAAACATTCTTGATAGGGAATTATCATGGGAAATGACAAGTTTCCCATCTTTGGTTTCCTGAACATCGCATTCAACACCCTTGCAATTGGAATTTACAGCAAGATTAAATGCGGCAAGAGAGTTTTCCGGTGCAATATCTGAATAACCACGATGAAGAATAATGTAACTGTCAGGACTTAATACTTTTTCAGGTTCTTCAATTTCAGGTTCTTCTGGTTTTGTTTTGCCAGAATCTTCGGTATCATCTTTTCCCTCAGTTTTTTTGCTGCCTTCGTCTGTCTTGTCGTTGTTATTTTCCGTATCAAGATTGTTGGTTTTAGTAGTATCTTTTACTTTATTCTTAACTGTAATTCTAATAACACATTTGATATTTGAACCATCCTTTGTCTTAATGGTTATTTTGGCTTTCCCTTTATTCTTAGCTTTAATTACACCTTTTTTTGAAACGGTAACAACTTTTCTGTTAGATGACTTAAAGGAAAGTTTTTTATTGGTTGCTTTCTTTGGAAGAACACGCACCTTAATTTTCTTTTTAGTTCCTTTAATTAAAGTCATTTTCTTTTTAGTTTTTGTTAATTTTAGGCGTTTAACTTTTATATCATTTTTTGCTGATACGTATGTATTAAATCCACATGTTACAGTAATTGAAATCAGGCAAATAAGTATTGATTTAATTAAGTTTTTAAGTATTTTTTTTGAAATAGTTTTATTCATGCTAATTCACTTTCTTTTATATGAGTTTATTTTGAATCTTAATAGTATTATATAGATATATAATGCCTTTGAAAAGTATTTTTTTATCTCTAATAAAAGTGGTATAATTTATGAAGGGTGTAGTAGTAAAAAGATATTAAAGGAGATTGGGTATATGGGATTTAAAAAAATGGTGGCATTGGCACTTGTATTTTCAATGTCCATTCAGATTAGTGCAGAAGAAATAAGAGAAACGGTTACAAATACTGCTGATACTGGAAATATATTAATTGGTGTTGAGGGATATGATTATACTGATGCCATGTCCGATGTTTTGGCCAAATTAAATAAGGTGAGACTTGAGGCTTGTAATGAGGGAGTTATTAATCCATCAACGGGACAGGCACTTAAGTCATCGGATTATGTTCCGCTAAAGATGGGTGTAAACTGCACTAAAAATGCTAAGATAAGAGCAGCGGAGGCATCCATATATTTAAGTCATGCAAGACCTACAAGTGGTGGCAACATAGGTTCTTGTTTTGATGCGGCAAATATAATATTTGCCAATGCAGGTGTGAATTACCAGTATATAGCTGAGAACCTGGGTTGGACATATGAGACAGGAACATATATCAGTGGATGGATAGATGAAAAGGATGATTATGTTAATGGTAATACCGGCGCAGTAACAGGGCATTATGAAAGTATTATTGATCCATCATTTAAATATGTGGGATTTAGTACTTATAATCCGGTTAATGATATTGTAAATTACGATTGGGCATGTACTGAGGCTACATTTGCCCAAAATGATACGCAGTTAAGTACTCTTGAAGGAACACAGAATAAAAAATACATTGCAAAAATGGAGGTTCCTCTTTCACATGTTATTGGTAGTCAGATTAGTTGCAACTCGATTTTGCAGGCAGGAAATACCACGAAGCTTTTAGTTAAGGTAGATGTGGATAATAAAATGAGTGGTTCGATGCATAATCGAGTTTATGGTTGCCCTGTATATGACAAGGTGGTTTGGAGCAGTTCTAATGAAGATATTGTTAGTGTCGATGGAGATGTTGCAAATGCAAAAAGTAATGGAAGAGTAACCCTTACTGCTACCGTTGGAGAGGGAAGTGATTCCTTTATTATTGAACGAGATGTATTGGTTGTTACAAACGGAACTACAGTTGTGGGTGCCGTAGATCCGGATACCATTACGGTGGAAAGCTATACCAAACCTATTTTACCGGGAAGTGTGGCATTGAAACTAAGTAATAATGAAACCATTAATGTGGATGTTGAATGGGAAGATTACAATGTCGACCTTATAAAAACAAATCTTAAGAGTAATGATTTTGTGGTTAATGGTAGTGCTTTTGGATATGCTGTTAAACAAAGGGTACATGTAAATCCGGCAAATTATTTGGGATATAGATTTAATAATATGGCAGCGGGAGCAACCATTTATGTTGAATATGGAGAGAAACCTGATTATCCTACAGAATGTTTTATAGGAATGTCCAATGGAATGGAATATGTAAATATTCCTATTACCTGGGATGAAAACAGTGAGACCTGTTATAAAATAAGAAAGGGTGGAGAATATATAATATATGGAACAACACCTTCTTATTTTGCTACGGATGATGGATACATATCTTTTACAGTATCAGTAAATGTAGTAGTTAGTCCTGCGCCAGACTATGATCCAAGTGAGGAATTAAATAATACAGGTGATGATGGTAGTGGAAGTGAAGGAAATAACGAAAGTGAAGTCGGTAATGGAAACAAACTGACGGATAATGTACCAGTTGCAGGAAGTTTACTTAAGGATAAAAAGTATATTTATAAAATCACAAAAAGTGGAAGTTTAGATGGTACTGTTTTAGGGGAAGTTGAGATAACAGGTTTAAATAAAAAATCCCTAAAGATAATTAAAATTGCAAAAGAAGTAAAAATAGGTGGTGTTAAATATAAGATTACATCCATAGGTAATAGTGCTTTTAAAAATAACAAGAACATAGCAAAAGTTTATGTTGGAAATAATGTTAAAAAGATTGGAAAATATGCATTCTTTGGATGCAAGAAACTAAAAAGAGTTGTTATAAAGTCCAAAGTATTAAAGAAGATTGGAAAGAAAGCATTATATAGAAAAGGTGGGAAAAAACTAATAATAAAATCACCAAGTGGTAAAAAGAAAAAATATAAAGCGCTCTTAAAGAAAGCTAAAACAAATAAGTATAAAGTATATTAGTTAAAACGATTATGTTTTGTATATATGGATTTTTTTATATATATAAAAAGAGAGTTATTCTGTATGTAGAGGATGGAAGAAAATGAAATTATATTTTGTAAGACATGGACAGAGTGAATGGAATGTGGCGGATAAGATTTGTGGAAGTACGGATATTCCATTAACGGAGAAAGGACATAAGCAGGCTTATGAAACAGGAGAAGAGATATTAAGGCTTGGGATAGAAGCTGATGAAATCCTTTATTCCCCATTAATTAGGGCAAAGGATACAGCACTTCATATTAGTGAGGTTACAAAGATTCCAGCAAGGGAAGAGATTAGGCTTACGGAGCAAAATTTCGGCAAATTTGAAGGAACTTCTCCAAGAAGGTCTCCTGTATTTACAAGTGCGAAAATGCAATTTGCCGAAAGTTATGAAGGTGGTGAGTCCATGTTAAAACTGGCTCAACGAATTTATAATCTTCTTGATGATATTAAGAAGGATGAAAAAACCTATATATTGGTAGCACATAATGGAATTGCCAGAGTTATTAAATCGTATTTTTGTGATATGACCAATGAGGAATATGCGAATTTTGGTGTGGATAATTGTAAGGTTTTGGAATTTGAATTTTAATGGAGGAAAACAATGGGCAAAAGATGGAAAGTAACATATAATGCACCTACGATATTGGGAGTTGTTGGAATTAGCTGTATAGCTACACTTTTAAACTATTTAACAGCAGGAACATCACAGAAACTACTGTTTATGACATATCATTCATCCCTTATAAATCCACTTACATGGGTAAGGGCATTTACTCATATATTTGGACATGTTAATTGGACGCATTTGGTGGGAAACATGAGCTATATACTTCTCTTGGGACCAATGCTTGAAGAAAAGTATTCATCGGATACTCTTATGGAAGTAATAGTCGCAACTGCCTTTGGAACAAGTCTTATAAATTATATTTTCTTCCCAAATATTGCATTGTGTGGAGCAAGTGGCGTGGTATTTGCCTTTATATTGCTATCCTCCTTTACATCATTTAAGGAGGGTGAAATACCTATTACATTTATTTTAGTTGCCTTTTTATTTTTAGGGCAGCAGGTTGTGGAAGGATTAACAGTGCAGGATAATATTTCCAATATGGCACATATTGTTGGTGGAATTATTGGAAGTGTTATGGGTTATAATTTAAACAAGAAATAATAATAACTGTATATTTTTGTTTTTTATTTATTGTGGAGTTATAGGCAAGTTTAAGGAATTGGGTTTATTATGGCATTAAGAATAGTCAGAAATGATATTACAAAAATGAATACAGAAGCGGTTGTAAATACGGCAAATAAAGATGTATGTGTGGGAGCTGGATGTGACTATGCAATTTATAGTGCAGCTGGATTCGATGAGCTTTTGGAGTATAGGAAAGAACATATAGGTTGCGCATCTTTTGGTGATGCCTTTATTACTCCAGGATTTAATTTACAAGCCAAGTATATTATTCATGTGGTAAGCCCTGTTTATGAAGATGGAAATAGTGGTGAAACCGAGAAACTTCGTGAGTGTTATAAAAATGCTTTGAAAATAGCAGTGGATAATAACATAAAATCCATTTCATTTCCTTTAATATCCACGGGAAGTTTTGGATATCCCAAGGAAGAAGGAATACGGATTGCGGTGGATGAAATTAATGCCGCCCTTTTAAAAAATGATTTGGATATCTTTCTTGTGATTTTTGATGAGAAGTCTTTAAAGGTATCTGAGAGAATTACTGATAACTTAAATAATTATATTTCGGATAATTATGTAAAAGCAAAATTAGAGGAAGAATATGCAGGTGCCGCATTTTCTGCTTCTTCAGCTCCTTCCATGAGCATGAGTAACTCTCGAGATTTCAAGAAAAAGGCCGAAAAAGGAAGAAGAGGTTTATTATCCTTTGGAAAAGAAAGGGCCATATGTTCAGCGCCTAAAGGAGAAGTTGGGGACTTTGGTTCCGCCGAAGATACAGATGATTATGGTGCTTTTTTGGAAGAACATGAAGGCAAACTAGAAGAGCGCATTAAACATATGTCGGATACATTTTCAGAATATTTGTTGTTTTTGATAAAAAATAAAAACATGGAAAATAGTGATGTATATAAAAGGGCAATTGTTGATAGAAAGATTTTTTCAAAGATAAAGAATAATAAGGATTATCATCCTCAAAAGATTACCGCTCTTTGTCTTTGCATTGGTGCGAAACTAAATCTCGATGAAAGTAAGGATTTGCTGGCTCGTGCCGGATATGCTCTGTCACCATCAGATAAAACAGATATTATTTTTTCTTACTTTATAGAAAATGAAATATATGATATGGTAGAACTTGATATACAACTTGAAGAACATGATTTGCCGTGTATTATAAGTTAATCCCATGATGGTTTTTATTGGTAAACGCGTAATTGTATTTGTTAAAAGGTGTCGCTTAGGAGGCGACATCTTTTTTATTTTGTTGGATTATAATGAGGTTACAAATAAAGAATACTTAAAAAAAGCAATAATTAGATTAAGGAGGAATTAATTATGAGAAAAGGATTAACAGAAGTTGTATTTATTTTGGACAGAAGCGGTTCAATGTCAGGACTTGAACAGGACACAATTGGAGGATTTAACTCCATGATTAAAAAACAGAAAAACGAGGAAGGGGAAGCGTATATTTCAACAATTCTTTTTGATGATAGGAGTGAGGTTTTATATGACAGAGTTCCTGTTAAAAAGGTTGAAGAGATGAACGACAATCAGTATTTTGTGAGGGGCTGTACTGCATTACTTGATGCAATTGGTGGAGCTATACATCATATTTCAAATGTACATAAGTATGCAAGAGAAGAAGATGTGCCCGAAAAAACCATATTTATCATTACCACAGATGGTATGGAAAACAGTAGCCGTATTTATAATTATGACAGAGTTAAAAAGATGGTAAAAAAGGCAGAGAAAAAATATGGATGGGAGTTCCTTTTCTTAGGGGCAAATATTGACGCTATTGATGTGGCAGGAAGATTTGGAATAAGAGCTGACAGAGCTATTAACTATGAATGCGACAGTGTTGGAACCAGACTAAACTTTGAAGTAATGGCAAAGACAGTATCTGCCGTAAGAAGTTCAAAATGTAAGGCTGACATAGACAGAGCAGTTAATGAAAGTTGTGAGGAAATTAGAGAGGATTATAAGAGGAGACATAGATAAAAAATAAGATAATACTAAACATAAAAGGGAAAATGTAGGTGGAAGGCAGGGGATTAATTCCCCTGTTTTTTTTATAAATCAAATGTGGTAGAATAGTTTAAGAATTGAGATAAAGAAATTGAAGGTAGAGATAAATATAAGAATTACTTGGAGGAAGACTATGATTTATATAACCGGAGATTGTCACAGAAGATTTGATAGGTTTGATTCTAATATTTTCCCAGAACAAAATGATATGAATGAAAATGATTATGTAATTATATGTGGTGATTTTGGTGGCATCTGGAATGAGGATTATGAAGATGTAGAGGAAAGCTTCATTTTAGATCAATTAAACAATAAACCATTCACAACGCTTTTTGTTGATGGGAATCATGAAAATTTTGATAGACTTTATGAATATCCAGTAAAGAAATGGCATGGGGGAAAGGTTCACAAAATAAGACCAAAGGTTTTACATTTATGTAGAGGAGAAATCTTTGATATTGATGGTGCATCATTTTTTGCTTTTGGAGGAGCAAAAAGTCATGACATCGATGATGGAGTGTTAGATTTAGAAGATCCTGATTTTATTGAGAAAAGAAAAGAACTGGACAGAAGGTGGGCTTTATATAGAATTAATCATATAAGCTGGTGGAAAGAAGAACTTCCAACTGAGAAAGAAATGGATAATGGAAGAAAGAATCTTTTGAAACACAATAATGAAGTGGATTATATTATTACACACTGCTGTTCAAGCAGTACTCAGGCGATTCTTGGCCGTGGTGGATATAAAACGGATATTTTAACGGATTATTTTGAAGACATAAAACAAAATGTGAAGTTTAAGAAATGGTTCTTTGGCCATTATCATGATAATGTAAATGTAAGTGCAGATGAGATACTTATATATGAACAGATAATTAGAATAAAATAAAGCAAAATGAAAGCCATGATGATTACATCATGGTTTTTATTTGGCTAAATCAAAAAAAATGTTGACAACTATCCTTGTCAGTGATATATTATCTACAACAAGCAAATGACAACTAAGGTTGTCAAAAAGCAAAGGTTGCTTGTCAGAATGACAATGAAAATATTCATGAGAAAATAAGGAGGGTAAAAGTGTCAAAGGAAGAAAAAAAGAAGGAGAAAGCCTATCTTAAAGGGCTTGATGTGATTGGCTTAAGTAATCATGCTGCTAATAAGTTGAATCTTGATAAAGGATTTGATGGAATCGTATCAAAAGAGGAAATGATAAAAAAGACTGAAGAAGTACATAAATACTTTATCGATGAAAACCAGGAGGAGCATAAATTTACGGAGGCTGGACTTGCTTATGCTTTAACTAAAAAAGAGAATAAAGAGAAAAGAATAATCGGTTTGGCTTTCTTTAAGAGAGTGGGTAAACCCAGCAAAAAAACATTTCTATTTTTCGACGAGCCTGGAGATGTAATAGAACAAAATGGTTATTATGTTTTGCCTGAATTTGAAAAAGAAACTGAATTCTTTGATAAGTATATTGTTGAATTTCTTAAAGAACATGTGGGCTTTGATGAAGTTCATGAAGCGCATTTTAAGGATTCGGTCATGAAAAAGAAGAAAAATGTTGATGTTTTGGGATTAAAAATAGCTACAGGTTTGTTTTTTATATTAGTATGGGTAGCTTTTGGTTATATATTTAAAAGTATGGCTTTGGGATTGCTTTGGGCCCTTATTCTGACTACAAGTTGTAGCGTAGCCGTATCAAGTGTTAAAAGTGATAAAACAAAAAGCAATGATGGGGAGATTAATGAAGATGATAGTGAAAGTGAGGATGATTAATATGCCACTTATAAACCATTTAAAAGAGTTTCGAGCAAGGCTTGGTGTTAATCAGCAGGAGATGGGAAAACTTGTTGGAACATCTAGGCAGACTATTAGTCAGATAGAGAGAGGAGACTATTCCCCTTCTGTTACCCTTGCTCTTAAAATTGCAAAGAAGTGTGATGCAACTGTTGAAGAAATATTTGAATATGAGGAAGATTAGGTGAGATAAATGGAAGATTTAAAAGTAAAAGATATTAATGGAATTGAAACAAAAAAGAATTATGAAAAGAATGAGATAATAGAAACTGGAAAAAAAGAAGAAAATCCAAAGAAAAAAGATACTAAGGTATTTGCTTTATTTATCTTGTTTATTTTCATATCTGGAATAATGGGTTATTTTTTGGGAGGATTATTTAGCGAATTATCTAAAAAAGATGCATTTGATGCATTAAAGCCTGTGGTCAATGGATTGGCAATAATGTGTCCATGGATTTTTATGGGTGTTAATGTAATTGGTTTTCTTGTTTCTTTTGTATCTTACAATAATGCCAATAAAAGATTTGCTAAGTGCTCTGAAGATGATGAAGATGAGATATTTAAGATAGAAGGTATTCTTAATGTTCCTATGATACTTGCAGGTTTAGGTTTGATTATTAATTTCTTTTTCTTTTCCAGTATGATGCAGGTTATTGATACTACAAAATATGGTAAGGATCATACGAAGTTCTTGTACGTATTCATGCTAGTTATATTTATTCTGGGCATGATTTGGCAGTTGTTTATTCAGGCAAAAACCATAGATTTGGAAAAGAAACTTAATCCGGAAAAGAAAGGTAATATTTTCGATTCTAATTTTTCAAAGGATTGGGAAAACAGCTGTGATGAGGCTGAAAAGGCTAAAATCTATAAGTCTGGTTACAAGGCTTATAGAGTTGCGGTTGTCAGCTGCATGGCTATGTGGATTATCTCAATATTTGGTCAGTTGTTCTTTAATACAGGGCTTTTGCCATGCATTACACTTACGGTAATTTGGTTGTCTATGACAATTGCATACTATGTGGAAGCCGTAAAGTAGATTCTTCCTATAAATCTTATTATGGGAAGTTGTTGGATAGACTACGTACGAAAGGCTGTGGCAAATCATTTTAACTACGGTTCCGTAATCTAAGACACTGTACATACGAAAATCAGAAAATCTAGGGCACGGTCACATATCGAAAATTCTCTTGATGAGAATTTTCTCATATTCCCTAAAAGCTTTGCGACCTGTAATCGCAGCTTTTTACCCTAGATTTTCTGATTTTCTATTACAGTCTCTAAGACTACTACACATATAGTTAAAATAATCTGCCACAGCCTTTCGTACTTACTTTCG
>Ga0129306_1000487_pt1 | contig 62352 bp, 57 predicted proteins | sample P827metagenome_FD_94438 | JGI IMG/M metagenome (GOLD analysis project Ga0129306, IMG submission 94438) | Capybara group fecal microbial communities from Wisconsin, USA - P827 metagenome | ecosystem: Host-associated > Mammals > Digestive system > Large intestine > Fecal | place: USA: Wisconsin... | reverse complement strand
GGGCCTTTTTCTTTCCTATGCCAGCGATGAGCATAAAAAGGAATACATGGAAGGCATCATAAAGAGCGAGGAAGGACTTATGAAGGCAAAATCTTCACTTCTTACCGTGAGCCAGGATGAAATCAACTGGGCAATCGAGAACTCCATTCACACCGCAATCTGTGATTACAACACTCAGAAGCTGAACTTTCAGGAAAAGGAGCGCGAGGCTCTGGAACGTGGCATGAAACGTGGCATGAAACGTGGTCTTAAGCAGGGGCTGGAACGTGGCATGAAGCGAGGCCTTGAACAGGGACTGGAACAAGGTGCCCAGTCAAATGCCGTTGCCAGTGCAAAAAATTTAATAAAACTAGGGATTCTGTCTTCAGAACAAATCTCTCTGGCAGTATCTTTGCCTCTGGAGCAGGTAATTAAATTAAAAGAGGAACTGAACCAGCCTTCATCTTAATTGAAAATTCCGGCTTCAGGCCGCCTTCATATTTACTGACTTACAGCCCGCTGTCCAGCTTTTCAAGCTGGGCTTCCAGTTCGTGGGCGTACTCTTCCCAATAGGCGGCCGCATTTCTGTAATAAGCCAGATTTTTCTCTGCCTCGCCAAAATCGGGTTCTTTGAAGGGAATTTTTTTATCGGGGTGGAGTTTGGCATTGCAGCACCAGGAACGTACCAGATCGCGAGAAAGATTGTATTTTTTCGCCAGCAGCTTGTAACCGCCAAAACCCTTGTCATATTCTGCAACGACTTTGAGTTTCAGGTCCATGCTGTAGGAATTTCGTTCTTCCATAATTTTTATGCGCGAATCAATTTGCTAAGGGCTTTCCGCACTTCGCTAACGCTCATTCCTTCGGAACTGCCCTGGGGCAGGTGCTCCAATCCCGCGCGGGATTTTTGGGACAAAATCTAATAAATTGCCACACCAACCGCCTGCGTTGTTGCGGTTGCTTAGATTCTATTTTGCTACGCAAAATCACTATTTTGAGACAAATTTACCAGATTGTCCCATATGCTCATTACAAAACGGAAGCATAAAACGCTTTGTGCTTTTAAAATGTCCCATATCATCGCAGTAACCTACAGAACATTCAGAAACAGCTTTATTGCGACAATCGGCATGACAACAAAGAGTGTCTGTTTCAATTTTTACAGGTAGATTTTCAGAATCAATTTTTAAATAAACTCCTGCAAGTTCTTTGATTCTTGATTTTTGGCTTTCTTTAATAACACCATTTGCCATAATTTCTATTTATTCCACACAGATTCGGGGATGACCAATAAGTTCAAAAAGTGTCATTTTCGGGCTTGACCCGAAAATCCATTTAATTGCAATACAAGAGATTGCCGTGTCGAGCACTGCAATGACTCATACTTATTGGACAGCCCCATTCTTATTGGTATTAAATTTCTCAATGCCAGTATTTCAGAAAGGGAAAACACCCCCTCCCAAAGGGGAGAGAGTGATTTTGCGAGTGGTAGAGCAATTGCCCTGCCACCCGGGAGCAAGGACACCTGACGATGTCCTTGCTGTGAAATATGAAGTAAGATTAGTTCTTGTTACAGTTCTCAATTGTAGAGTACTGAACAGAGCTAACACCAGCAATCAGTTAAAGTTTACTCAGCGGCCTTTACCATATCCTGAGTAGCAAAGCTTGTAGCAGATGCACCATTAGCAGATTCTGCTTTCAAAGTCTTTGTATACTTGAATACGATTTTTCCAGTAGAATTACCATCCTGTGGTTTACCATTAGTATCGTTGAGATCGTCCTTAGAAGCTTTCTTGAGGAGTGAAGCGAAGTCAATATCGCTTGCAGATTCACCCTTCCATGTCTGAGTAGCTGTATCAAACTTGATTGTTACAGAAGCTGACTTCCAGTCTGTGATGCCAGCATAAGAAACACCATCTTCAAGTCTTGCATATGCAATTGTGTATGTGTAGTTCTGGTTAGCATAGTAGTTTGCATCTTTGTCAGCATTGTTTGTTGTAGCAGGAACAATTGTGAACTTACCTTTGTAGCTGTTTGTAGCATCAGATCCATCAGCTAATGCGAAGCTGAATTCATCAGGCTCAATAGAAACTGTTGCATTAGATACACCTTCATTTACAGTTGCTGTAGCAGTATTATCAGCAGTTACAGCAGTATAGATTCCATTAGCTTTACCAGCCTGTTCCAATGTGTAAAGGAATACAACCTTAGAATCAAGTTTGATATCTTTGGCAGCAGCAGCGACTGTTGTATAGTCGTTAGCAGTTGGCAATGTAGCTGCAGTTGCAAGTTCTGAGTCGAGGAGCAAGTCCTCAGCTGTGTATGTAGCATTGTCCTTTTTGTCAAGAACCTTGTATTTAACAGAAGAAACTTTTACTCCAGCAGGAAGTGTGAATGTAATTACAGCATCATCATTTACACCATTCTTATCAAGTTCTGTAAATACAGCAGATGTAGTTACGTTAGTAACCGAAGCCAATTTAGCATATTTAGCAACTGTTACAGTCTTATTTGATGCTTCAACCTTTCCCTTGTCAGAAAGAACAACGTAGAATGTATATGGAACTGTGTTGTCAGCAACTGTATAATCCGTATAGTAAACAGTTTCTGTCTTCTGTGTATCAGTTTTGATAGCATCAGCAGCGATGGCTGTGTAGTTAGCCAGGCTCTTGTTAACACCGTCAGCAACGTAAACTTTGTAGTTTGCAGCAGCCCATTCTTTACCGTTAGAGTTCTTAGCTGGTTTCCAAACAACACGGATTGTTTTTCCCTCATCGATGTAGCCATTTGAACTATCAACGATTGTTGTAGGTGTTGCATCAGGAACATCAAGTGCTTCAATTGTAATTGGTGTTTTTGCAGCTACATAAGAAGGAACATATCCTGCACCCCAGTCCTCAACTTTTACGAAGACATTCCATGTGCCGGCAGCAGTTACAGGAATTGTCTTGCTGAAAGTGCTGTCCATTTTGTAGAAGTTCTGGGCTACATCAACATTCTGTGTAGAATTTTTGTCAGTTGCAGGCATTTTGTCGTCTGTGAAAGTCTCACGAGAGTTGCCGTGATAGTAGTAAACAGTATATTTGAGATAAGCTTTTGTTGGGAAAGACACGTAGATAGAAGAGTTGCCAAGAACATCATCAACTTTATTAACATAGAGGTTCTTGTCGCTGATTACGTATTTTTTGTCGCCAGCGTTTGTACAGTTTGTAAGGTCGAGAGCTGTTGTGAGCTCGCCTTTGCTGTTGTAGTGATCAAGACCGATTGCTGTTGCAGAAGCGCTCTTTGAGTTGCCCTTTGCAACCCAGTAAGTTTTGTACTGATTCTCAGAAGTTGTCAAACCAGATGCATTAGTATTGTCGTTTGCTGATTTAACTTCTGTACCGTCAGCAGCGATGTAAGCAGTGTATGTGTATTTTACACCGTTCTTAACATCTGTATCAATTGCAGAATACAAATAATCCCCAGGATTATTTGTATTATTTGTTGCATTGATGATTTTTCCGTCATCACGAAGGACTCTTACTGTTTTACCTTCTTTTGATGCGCCCCAAGAAACGAAGTTGTATCCAGGATAAGCTTTGACTGTAATGTCAACAGCTTCCAACTTGTAAGTATCAATGTAGCTGTTTCGTCCGTCATCTGCTGTTTCAGAAGAACATGCTACAAAGACTGTTGCTGCAAGCGCTACTGCAGCAGCGACTGAAAGAATTTTTTTCATTTGTTCTTTCTCCTTTTAGAATTGTTTTTTTTAGATGAAATAAGGATTTTCTTAGATACATCTAATTTAGTTGTATATTACAACCTTATACATCTAAATTCAAGTAAATTTTTGCAATTTTTACAACTATTTTAACTGTATTTGATTTTTTAAACAGTGTCATACTGTTTATATGACAGGATTAAGGCAAATATTCATTAAAAATTTAAAATTCTACAGGAAAATCAAAAACAAAAGGCAGCTGGATTTGGCCCTGGACCTGGGCAAAAATCCCAATTACATCAACGCAATCGAAAACGGCAAATACTTTCCTTCGCCAGAAACAATCGAAGAAATAGCACGGGTTCTGGAAATTGAGCCACTCCAGCTTTTTGACAGAGACACGCCAGAGTCCGGCACGGAAAATGCCAGAGACTCTTCATTTATAGAAGAAAAAATCGATTTAAAACTTATTGAATTCAAACTTCAGGAAACGCTTTCAAAAGACATTTCTAAAATCTTTGCAGACATTTCCGCATAAACCGCTAGTTATTAACCACTTCAGAAACAAAAGTCTTAATGAATTCCGCCACAAGCTTCATGGCCTCATCACGAATTCCACTGTCCAGTTTTGCAAAAGCCTTTATAATTCTTCCTGTATTTTTAAGTTTCTCTTTGCTCAGGTCACTGTTCGTAATTGCATTTGTTGATTCCAGAAGACCAAAAAGCGTTTCAACGAATTCTTTTCTCTGTTCCGGCAAGATTTCTTCAAACCATTTATTAAAAGACTTGAAAAATATCTCGCTTCCGGAATCAAATTCTTCTTTTGTCTCAAAATTTGTTCCCTTTACAAACCAGCTGAAAGGATTATGCTGCATCGCAAGTTTTTCATCACTCTGAACGATTTTGAAAGAATCATAATGATGAAAAAGCATGCCGATAACTGAAAACTGCGGATAAAAGGAACGAATTTTTGCCTTGATTGAAAAGAATTCATTGCTGTCCAAAGTGCTCTGTGAAAAACCAGGCCCGTCAAAATTGTAAACCAGTGAAAGATTCTTCTGAAATTTTTCACTTAAATTCGCAGATGAATAAAGGGCAAGATTTCCGCCTTTTGAGTGACCGCCCGCAATTATTTCAGCCTTTTTGAATTCAGCAGCTGCATTTTCAAGATATGCAAGTGCGTCTTTTTGGGCCGGAACCTGTTCAAGGAAAGCCAGGTTAAAGTCTTCCTTCCAGCCCACAAGCGTATCGTCGGTTCCACGGAAAGCCACAAAGATTTGCTGCTGACTCAGAAGAGAGCCCTGATTAAGCACAAAAGTCACCGCCGCAAACTGCTCTTCCTTTGCAGAATCATAGCGGCTGACAAAGCCTGTAACAGCGATATTTCCAAAACGCCTGCTTTCTCCCGCCTTTTTCAAAAGTTCATGGGATTTGGGGTCAATCAGCATGCCCAGATTACTTCGCCTTTCAAAATCACTGGATGCAAAAAACACTTTTGAAAGCTGGGACAATAATATAGAAGAATTCAAACTTTCTGGTGCAAGATTCGAAAAATCAAGGTAGGAAAGCTGGGCAAAAATCAGTGCGTCAACGTCATTAAAGGGAGAAAGGTCAAAAGTAAGGTCGCCGCGCCAGTCAATGTAGTCACAAATATCTGACTTGTGTTTCTTGTCAAACATAAGAATATTTTAATTCATTTTTTTGATTCACTCAAATTGTTTTTTGTGATATATTCTACCAATCAAATTCACATTTAAAGAGGAAAAAAATGAAAAAATCACTTATTGTTTTACTTTCTTCTATTATTATGCTCTCTACTGTTACTTCACAGGTCCTCGACAAAGAGCAAATGAAAAACACAGCCTGGGTTGGAGTTGGTGCTCCCCTTGGCGGCGATCCAATGGCTTACGGCTTTACAGACACTTTCCAGACACGCTTTGACCGCGGCAAGTTCACTGTTGAAGCAATGCTCAACTGGAGTTTCCTTGCAAATTACGACAACGAATACAACGTGGACAACTTCCAGTTCGGAACTTCAAGAAGAAATCCGCTTAACCTTAAATATGGTAAATACTCCGTCGGAAACGGTGTAAACACTGTAAGCAATGTCGCACAGGCAGCTGGCAGAGAACATCTGTATGTAAATTTCAACAACTGCGCAAATGTTTCAAACACCCTTCAGGATCCTTACTACGTAAACTTCCTTTATCATATCAATAAAAACGTTGACTTCGGTGTGGGAACAAAACTCAACTGGCAGGTAGGTCCGGCTCCAAAATACGGAAGCTGGCTCTGGGAACACGACGCACACGTTCGTCAGGGCGGATTCTCAACTTCTTACGATGACCGCTCAGGCTCTTTTGCAGACACTTCATGGGAAAACGTAGGAACTTACCGCTACGACGTTCATGCGGACGGAAACCGACCTGGAACAGCTGATGTAGTCGGCTTCGTTCCATTCGCAAACAAATATGCAAAACGCGCTCTCGGAGTCCGCTTTATTGCAGACAACGACCAGCTTGAAATCGGTGCGGCCCTTCCAAACGGCTTCAACACAGACGACCCGGTCTTGAACACAGGAATTAAATTCGTTCCGGCAAAATGGCTTCTTCTTGCTGCGGCTTTTGAAGGTCTTCTTGATGACGGCACAAACTTCTACACCGGAGCCACACTCGGATTCGAAAAGCTCACACTCGACCTTTACTTTGCAGCTGACTCACTTTTCACAAGCCCAAGCAATGATCAGGCTTACGGAACAGGTGCAGCAATCACATTCAAAATTCCAAACTCAAGCATCACACTTCGCCCGGAATTCGGAGCAAACTTCTTCGAGGACGACAATTACACAGCAGCCTTGTATTCAGGAATTCTGTTCTCAATGGATTTGAACAAACAGCTTGGATTCAACATCTGGAGCTCAATTGCTTTCGGTTCAAAAGACAAGCGCTGGGATGATTACGCAGCAACCGACGACTGGGACGGCGGACACGTATTCGACATTCGCCCGGAACTCACATTCGCTTACACAAAAAATACAAGTTTTGCAGCTTACTTTGACTTTGAGCAGAGAACTGCTTTCGACGGAAAAAGCCGCAAGTGCTGGGCAACAGGCTTGTTCTGGACTTACATTTTCTAAATTTAAAAAAGGGGCATAAAATGGGCGGAATTTTTGGTGTCGTTTCAAAAAGCGACTGTTCTTTGGATTTATTTTTTGGCGTTGACTATCACTCGCACTTGGGAACCCGTCGCGGCGGTCTTGCAGTTTACCGCGATGACGACAAATTCCAGCGGGCGATTCACAACATTCAGAACTCGCCTTTCCGCACAAAATTTGAAAGCGACATTGCAGAAATGAAAGGCCACGTTGGAATCGGCTGTATTTCCGACTACGAGCCTCAGCCCCTTCTTGCCCGCTCTCACCTTGGGCGTTTTGCCGTTACAACGGTAGGAATCGTCACCAACAAAGACGAACTTGTAAAGGAACTTTTGGACAACGGCGGTTCTTTCCTTGAAATGAGCGGCGGTGAAATCAACCAGACCGAGCTGATTCTTGCCATGATTAACACACAAAAGACAATCGTTGAAGGAATTCAGTACGTTCAGTCAAAAATTAAAGGCTCAATCACAATGCTGGTAGCCACTCCCGAAGGAATTTACGGTGCCCGCGACAAAATGGGCCGTACCCCGCTTCAAATCGGAATCAAAAAAGACGCTCAGGGCTCAATTTTGGCCCACTGTCTTTCTTTCGAAAGCTTTGCCTACATCAACCTGGGCTACAAGGATTTGCACGAGCTTGGGCCTGCCGAAATTGTTTTTGTCACCGCCGACCGCTACGAAGTTCTGCAGAAACCTCAAAAAGAAATGAAAATCTGCACCTTCCTGTGGATTTACTACGGCTACCCTACAGCCTGCTACGAGGGCGTTAACGTTGAAGCCATGCGCTACAATTGCGGAAAATATCTTGCAAAACGCGACAAGGACGACAACATTCACCCGGACTGTGCCGCAGGAGTTCCGGATTCAGGAACAGCCCACGCCGTAGGTTACGCAAACGAGGCAGGAATTCCGTTTACCCGCCCCTTCATCAAATACACTCCGACCTGGCCGCGAAGCTTTATGCCCACAAATCAGGAGCAGCGAAATCTTATCGCCCACATGAAGCTCATTCCTGTTCAGCAGCTTATCAAAGACAAGAGCATTCTTTTGATTGACGACTCAATCGTACGCGGAACTCAGCTCCGTGAGACAACAGACTTTTTGTATCAGTCCGGTGCAAAGGAAGTTCACGTGCGGCCTGCCTGCCCGCCGATTATGTTCGGCTGCAAATATCTTAATTTCTCACGCTCAAAAAGCGAGATGGATTTGATTGCACGCCGCGTTGTAAAGCAATTCGAAGGCGAAAACGTAAGCATGGAAACCTTGCAGAAATACTGCGACCCGGACACTCCCGAATACGCAAAAATGCAGGAAGAAATCCGAAAGCAGCTACACTTCACCACATTGCGCTTCCACCGCCTCGACGACATGCTCGACAGCACAGGCCTCGACCACTGCAAGCTCTGCACATACTGCTGGAACGGTAGGGAGTAACGGCGCAGTAATGAAATTCGTCAAACAATTCACGATATTAGTTCTCACTTGCTTTATCGGTGAAATTTTGCATGCCCTGATTCCACTGCCGGTTCCGGCCAGCATCTATGGGCTTGTGCTCATGTTCGCCGCTCTGCAAAGTAAAATCATGCCTCTTTCGGCCGTTGACCAGGCTGCGGACGCCATTCTGTCAATAATGCCGCTTTTGTTCATTCCTTCAACAGTGGGGCTGATTCTTGCCTGGGACATTTTAAAGGCTCACTGGCTTCAGTTCCTAATCATCGGAATCGTGGGAAGCACGCTCGTGTTTTTTGTGACAGGCCACGTCACTCAGCTTGTAATCCGCATCATGAAAAAAGGCAAAAAAAATGACTGAAATTTCTGACTTTTTATCAAATTCCACTTCCTTCGGACTCTGCATTTCCCTGGTCTGCTTCTGGCTTGCGGAAATAATTCAAAAAAAGACTAAATTCGTTCTTTTCGCTCCACTTTTAGTTTCATGTACATTCATCATTATTTTTCTGGTCGTCCTTAAGATTCCCTACGAAAAATATCTTGCAGGGGCGCAATTTCTCTACTATTTAATGACTCCATGCACGGTCGCCCTGGCAATTCCACTTTACCGCCAGTTCTCAAAGCTCAAGGAAAACGCAGCGGCAATCGTCCTTGGAATTTTAGGCGGAATTCTTGCAAACGCCTTTTTCATCTTCGGCATGTGCTATTTCTTTAAAATCAGCAACGCAGAATATGTTTCCCTTCTTCCAAAGTCAATCACCACTCCTATTGCAATCGCCCTCACAAATCAGAACGGCGGAGTTGAATCAGTCACAATTCTTATGGTTTCTATCGCGGGTAACATGGCAAACATCTTTGGAATAATTTTCTGCCGCCTTTTCAAAATCACGGAACCGGTCGCCTGCGGAGTTGCCTGCGGTACGACAGGTCACGCAATGGGAACCGCAAAGGCTTTTGAAATGGGTGAAGTTCAGGGAGCCATGAGCGGGCTTTCAATTGCGGTCTGCGGTCTTCTTACAGTCGTGGTCATGCCGTTTTTCGTAAAATTAATTTAAATAAATTTAAATTCTGTTTGCTGAATCATTTTATAGGGTTTATAATGGAAGTGTATGGATTTTCAAGGCTTCGTAAACACCTTCTCATCAGCATGTGCAGTTCTCGCCGTCAAAAAAGGAGTTGCAGGACACACCAGCGAAGTCCGTATCCACAGGGCAAATGATTTTTACAAGGGAACCATGGGAGTTGCCCGCTATCGTGACGACATGCTCTATTACGAACTGGTTCCAAAAGACTCAAAATTTGAAGATTTTTGCTACCGATGTGCCTTTCAAAAGCAAAAACTTCATACTTATGTTGAAACCCGTTACATCAACTGCTGGTCAGACTTAACTTTTCTTCCCCTTGAAGGTGGCGACGAAAACACAGCCTACTGTGCCTTCTTCTTTGAATTCACAAAAAAACTTGATGCGGAAAAAATGTCTCACGTTTCAGCGTCCACTGCCGCTACAGTCATAAAAAACTGCGTCATTTTGCGCGGAGCAGACGATTTTATTTCCAGCATGAAGTCAGTAGTTGCAGATTTGCGCAACAAAACTCAGGCCTTCTGCTGCTGTATAATTATGATTGACAAGGCAAACGAATCTTTCGAGTTTTTATGCGACAGTTTCAGCGATGCAAACTTATCCATGAAGGATTTCGAAAAATATATCACCTACGAAATCGTTGCATCATGGGAAAAAACAATCGGCGGAAGTGACGGCGTAATCGTAAAAGACAAGCACGATATGCTGGAATTAAGCAAAAAAAATCCGGCCTGGAGCAAGTCTTTGCAGGAAGCTTCAGTCAGCAATCTTATTCTCTATCCGCTTATGCAGGGCAAATCTGCAATGGGATTCCTTTTTATAACTAATTTTGATGCATCAAATTATGTTTCCCTCAAAGAAACGGTAGGCTTGACTGCATTTTTTCTTTCATCAGAAATTTCTTCTCATCTTCTTGTTGAAAAACTGGAACGCTTGAGTAATCAGGATCTGCTTACGGGGGTAAAAAACCGAAACTCAATGAACACAAGAGTAGATCTTTTTGTCAGTGGCGAAGAAAAAATCGCAGCACCATTCGGAGTCATCTTCGCGGACTTGAACGGTCTCAAGCAAATGAACGACAAAAAAGGTCATGCAGCAGGCGATATTCTTATTAAAGAAGGTGCGGCTGTCATAAAGAAGATTTTTGAAAAAGACGAAATTTATCGTGCAGGTGGAGACGAATTTGTTGTAATCTGCCCGGCCTGCTCCGAACAGGAATTCAACGAAAAGGTAAAAAAATTACGTGCAAATTCAGGATACGGCTCAAAAGCCTGCCTTGCAATCGGTTCCCACTGGAACGAAAACGGCGAGGATTTAAGGCAATCAATGCATCTTGCAGATGAAGCAATGTACCGCGACAAGGAAAATTTCTACAAAATGCATAAAGATGTTGACCGAAGAAACAAACTTCCCCAGTAGTCGTTAACGCTCTTTCAGCAGAATCTTAAGGAACAAAGGCTGCAAAATCAGAATCAAAAAATATCCGGCAATCATCGTAACAGCAAGGCTGGGCAAAAAAAGCTGCAGGAATGTGACCTGGGGCAAACTTTGAGTTTCAAGGGGAACTCCACTTTCGGCAAGTGTGGCGAGCTGCCTTTTTATCCCCAGATAAGCAAGTCCCGTCATGGAAAAGCTCATGAGCGGCGTATAAATGCAATCAGAAACAAAAGATTCAAAGCAATGTGAAGGAAGACTTTTTTCCTGAAAGCCCATTTTTAAGCTCAGTGCACTTCCAACTTTGTGAATCGGAACCAAAAATCCCAGGGCAAGGCTCAGAACCGTACTGACGGCAAAACTCAAAAGCCAGCCTTTAAGCTCGAAATGCCCTGACGAAGCCATTCCAATCAGCGAAAGAAAGAAACTCAGGCTTATTCCCATCATAAAATTCATGCAGATGCCAACTTTCCGCATCTTTTTTGAAATTTCATTCTGTTCCATAAATATATCTCCTGTAAACCATTATAACACACTTTTTGGCTGATGTTGATTTCTTCCAGTTAAATAGGTAAAATAATAAGCTATTATTTTGTCTTTTGAGGATTTTAATGGAAACAACAAATGCAGTATTCACTCCAGCTGTAACACCTGTCCGAATTGGTATCGATGTCGGTTCAACCACCGTAAAAGTCGTCTGTCTTGATGAAAACGACAAAATGCTTTATGGCGACTACCAGCGACACCGTGCAGATATACGTAATACAATCATAACTGTTGTCACACAGGCTTTAAATGAAGTAGAAAAAGTGGCAAAGCTCGGTGACAAGCATACAGTTTCCGTAAAAGTCACGGGTTCAGGCGGTCTGTCTGTTTCTCAGTGGCTCAATATTCCTTTCATTCAGGAAGTCGTTGCGGCAACTACAGCCGTCAAAAAACTCATTCCCCAGACCGATGTTGTAATCGAGCTCGGCGGTGAGGATGCAAAAATCACTTACTTTACAGGCGGCGTTGAGCAGCGAATGAACGGCACCTGTGCAGGCGGTACGGGAGCCTTCATCGACCAGATGGCGGCCCTTCTCGAAACAGACGCTCCTGGCCTCAACAAGCTTGCGGCAGGATGCAAGCAGATTTACCCGATTGCGGCACGATGTGGTGTTTTTGCAAAGACTGACGTTCAGCCTCTCATTAACGAAGGTGCCCGCCGCGAAGACATTGCGGCTTCAATTTTTCAGGCCGTCGTAAACCAGACGATTTCAGGACTGGCCTGCGGTAAGCCGATTCGCGGGCATGTTGCATTTTTGGGTGGCCCCCTTCACTTTTTGGATCAGCTCCGCGTCCGCTTCATCGAAACTTTAAAACTCAAAGACGACGAAATCATTGTTCCGGAAGACAGCCAGCTTTTCGTTGCGGCAGGCTCGGCATATTCAGCCGAAAAGGTCTGCAATCCGCTTTCATCTTCAATGCCAAAGAAATTCCCTACAATTGCAGAATTCAGGGACAGCTTAAAGAATCTTGAGGGAGCCGAACTTTCAGAAGTTCAGCGACTTGAACCGCTTTTCGTTGATGAAGAAGACCTGGCAAAGTTCCGCGCCCGTCATGGCGAAGACAAGGCTAAACGCGGCGATTTGAATGCCGAGCATGGACCTCTTTTCTTGGGATTAGACGCAGGTTCTACAACCACAAAGGCCGTTCTTGTAAACAAAAAAGGCGAAATTTTGTGGGATTTCTACGACGTAAACGCAGGAAACCCGGTTGATTTGGCAGTCCGAGTCCTTAAAGACTTGTACAAAATCTTGCCAGGCGACTGCTACATTGCCCGTGCAGTTTCAACAGGTTACGGCGAGGCTCTTTTCCAGGCAGCACTTGGAGTAGATGCCGGTGAAGTCGAGACAATCACCCATTACCGTGCCGCAGAATTCTTTGTTCCGGGCGTTGAGTTTCTTCTGGACATCGGCGGTCAGGACATGAAGTGTCTTCGCATGAAAGACGGTGCAATCACTTCGATTCAGCTCAACGAGGCTTGTTCTGCTGGTTGTGGTTCATTCCTTGCAAACTTCGCAAATTCAATGAACCTGGACATCAAGGAATTTTCAAAACGTGCTTTGCTTGCAAAAAAACCGGTCGATTTGGGAAGCCGCTGTACGGTCTTCATGAACAGCCGCGTAAAGCAGGCTCAAAAAGAAGGAGCTACAATCGACGACATTTCAGCAGGCCTTTCTTATTCTGTAATCAAAAATGCACTTTTTAAGGTAATCAAACTCCGCCGCGCGAGCGAAATCGGCACAAAAGTCGTCGTTCAGGGCGGAACTTTCTATAACGACGCTGTCTTGCGTGCATTTGAAAAAATTGCGGGCGTAAATGTATTCCGGCCGGATGTTGCTGGCCTCATGGGAGCTTACGGTTCTGCCCTCATCGCCTACGACCAGTGGTGCGACCTTACCGCTCCAAAACCGGGTCAGGAAAAGGGCTGGGTTCCGCCAAAAATCGTCTCAAACATTGCCACTCTGGAACAGCTTGAGCAGTTCAAGGTAGAGCTTGAGCTTACCCGATGTGGTGGCTGCCAGAACAACTGTCTTCTTACAATCAACACATTCACAACAGGCGGACAAAAGCGTCAGTTCATCACAGGAAACCGCTGTGAAAAGGGTCTTGAACGCCATCAGCTCAAAGACGAAAACGCTAAAACTGTTGACGGCTCAAACAAAGAAAACACAGGCGTCGAGTCAACAGGCTACGAGCTTCCAAATCTCTTTGAATGGAAGTACAAGCGCCTTTTCAATCATTATATTCCGCTCAGGCCAGAAGAAGCACCAATGGGCAGCGTGGGAATTCCACGGGTCCTCAACATGTATGAAAATTACCCGCTCTGGTTCACGATTTTCACAAAACTTGGCTTCCAGGTCAAAACTTCACCTCGTTCAAGCCGCATGATTTACGAGCGCGGTATCGATTCAATTCCATCTGAGTCAGTCTGCTACCCGGCAAAAATCAGTCACGGACACATGGAATCGCTTCTCAAAATGGGGTGCAAATTCATTTTCTATCCATGTATTCCATATGAAAAAGTCGAGGACAAAGGCGCGGGCAACCATTACAACTGTCCGGTCGTAACTTCATATCCAGAAGTTCTCAAACACAACCTCGATTCAATCAACGAAGACAAAGATTTGCTTTTCATGAATCCATTCCTTCCGATTTATGATTTGCCACGTCTGCGCGAACGACTTTACGAAGAACTTCACAAGCACTTTCCTACTCTCATGAAGGAACAGGTTTTCGCCGCTGTAGACGAAGGCTGGAAGGAGCAGGAGCAGTTTAAGATTGATACTCAGAAGGCAGCCGAAGAAGCACTTGAGCAGCTGGTTGTGACAGGCGGAAACGGTATTGTTCTTGCTGGCCGTCCATATCACCTTGACCCGGAAATCAACCACGGAATCCCGGAAATGATTCACGGTCTTGGACTGGCTGTCTTTACCGAAGACTCTGTCGCACATCTCGGCTCAGTTGAACGGCCATTGCGAATTATTGATCAGTGGACTTATCACAACCGCCTCTACCGTGCAGCAAATTTCGTGGCGGGCATGCCAAATCTGGAGCTTGTCCAGCTCACTTCATTTGGATGTGGTCTCGATGCCGTCACGGCAGATCAGGTCGATGAAATCATGAAGTCAAAGAGCCGCATGTACACGCTCATTAAGATTGACGAAGGAAGCAACCTGGGTGCAGTTCGAATCCGAATCCGTTCTCTCATTGCAGCTGTAAAAGCTCGCCAGCGAAATCCTAAAAAACCAGTCACAAAGAGCGCGGCTTACCAGCGTGTAATCTTCACCGAGGAAATGAAGCACGAATACACGATTCTTTGTCCTCAGATGTCGCCGATTCACTTCCGGCTTCTGCAGAAGGCTTTCCAGTATTCAGGATTCAATTTCGTCGTTCTCGATTCAGTTGATCCAAAAGCCGTTGATGCAGGTCTCAAATTCGTAAACAACGATGCTTGTTATCCTTCAATTCTGGTAACAGGCCAGCTTATCGAAGCACTTGAATCAGGAAAATACGACATCAATAAAACAGCCGTTATCATCTCTCAGACAGGAGGTGGCTGCCGTGCTACAAACTATATCGGATTTATCCGCCGGGCTTTGAACGATGCGGGCTGGAGCCATGTTCCTGTAATCTCACTCAATGCTTTGGGCATGGAAAAGAACCCTGGATTCCAATTTACACCAGGCATGGTTCACAAAGCCATGATGGCAGCCTTCCTTGGCGACCTGCTCATGAGGGTTCTTTACAGAGTCCGCCCATACGAAGCAGAACCCGGAAGCGCAAACCGCCTCTATGAAAAATGGAACGCAAAAGCAGAAGAAATGCTCAAGTCAAACTCAATCTTCAAATACCGAAGATTGATTCGGGGTATCGTGCGTGACTTTGATCGTCTGCCAATTCTTCCGATTAAAAAGCCTCGTGTTGGTGTTGTTGGTGAAATTCTCGTTAAATTCCATCCGACTGCAAACAACGACATGGTAAATGTAATCGAAAAAGAAGGCGCAGAATGCGTCATGCCAGACTTAATGGACTTCCTTTTCTACACATTCAGTGACGGTGTATTCCGATACCGCGAGCTGGCCTTCCCAAAATCCGAAGAAAAAAGCGGAAAATTCGCTGTCTGGGCTTTGGAATTATACCGAAGATACATGAAGAAGTGTCTGCGTAAGAGCCGCCGCTTTGATGCACCTAATTCAATCTGGGACATGATGAAGAGCGTTGAAGGCTTGATTCAGACTGGTAATATTTCTGGTGAAGGATGGTTCCTCACAGCAGAGATGGTAGAATTGATTCATTCTGGTGCGCCAAGCATCGCCTGCGTTCAGCCATTCGCATGTTTGCCAAACCATATCACAGGCAAAGGCATGATTAAAGAATTACGACGCCGATTTCCCCAGTCAAATATCAGCGCAATCGATTACGATCCGGGCGCATCCGAAGTCAACCAGCTTAACCGCCTCAAACTTCTTCTTTCAAATGCCCCGATCGGCAAAAATCCGGACGAGCTTCCAAACGGCAAAATCTGGACAAAGAAAGGCGAAGTAGAGCCAATAATCCAGTACGCTTCGGGTGGCGCTCAGTTTGTGGACGATGACCCGATTGATGCAAAGAACGTGGTTCCGGCCACTACGGCATAAAAAAAGCTGGCTAAAAGCCAGCCGATTGCATACATTCACAAGCCCCTACTTTCTGGCCACAATCACCATGGTACGTGCATTCTGATTGTAGGGGCTAAAATCAAAGTCACCATAAATTTCTACTGACTTAAAGCCGATTCCAAGCATGAGCCTTTTTAACTCAATCGCGCTGTAAAGCCGCTGGATAAATTCATGTTCGATTCGCTCGCCAGTCTTGTTGTCGATTAAAATCCAGCGGGAACGTAGTCCTTCCCAGGCTCCCACAACGCTAAAGTCTGTGAGCACGGTCTTACCTGCCCGCTCAAACCATTCACCTTCAGTAAAATCCTTGATTGCAATTTCCCGGCTGATATTTTCCAGGATAAAAAATCCGCCTTCACGAACCGCATGGAAAATCGACTTGAGGATCTGCACGTCTTCTTCAATCGTGTCGCAATAACCAAAAGAAGTGTATAGATTTACGGCGCAATCAAATTTTTTATCGCTTGTAAAAGTGCGAAGGTCAGCCTTGATAAGCTCAAGGTCAACACCTTCATCCGCGGCACTCTCTGCGGCAGCATCAAGCTCAGACTGAATCAAATCAACGCCCGTAACTTCAAGTCCCCGGCAGGCAAGTTCCACGGCAATTCTTCCAGGTCCGCACCCTGCATCAAGAATTTTTGCTCCCTTTCCAAGTCCTGCGATTTTACATACGCTGTCAGCAACGGTCAGAGCTTCTGCCCAGCGTGCGGCGTCAAACATAATCGGTCCGTAATTATTCCAGAACGATTCTTTTTCAAACCACTCGGTCTTTTTTGGTTCTTCCTGCTTTTTATTTTCTGTTTTTTTTGATTCTTTTTTCTTTGCCATAGTATCTCCAATTCATATATGGATTTTTTTCTTTTATATTCTACCACATTTATTAAAATTGTTTTTAAAAAACAGCCCTATTTGACATTTTCTTTTTATATTACTAGAATAATACCATGAACGTTCTTTTTGGTCTTTCAGCCTCAAGTGGCATCGGTATCGGCAAGGCATTTATAATCCCCGAAGTAGAAAAACGTGTTATTTCCTCAAAAAAGATCAAAAATGAAGACAAACCCAAACATCTTCTTCGATTTGAACGTTCACTGGCAAAAGTTGTGGCACAAATTTCCGCCCAGCTTGAAGCCGTAAAAGGTGACAAAACCCAGTCAGAAATTTTTGAAACTTACTTCCTCATGCTGAACGACCCTGAATTTTTGGGCGATGTTCGGCGCACTTTCGAAGAATCAAATTTTTCAATTGAATACATATTGAATCAAAAAACCGAAAGCTATGCAGACCGTCTCAGGTCCAGCGGTAACGCATATCTTGCAGCCCGCGCCGAAGACATCTGCGACATTTTTGGCCGAGTCCTCAATGATCTTCTTGACTTTCACCCATTCAATATTGAAAACATTCCAGACGATGTTGTAATCGTTGCAAAAACAATTGCCCCCAGCGACACTGTAATTCTTTCCAAGCGAAGAATTGCAGGAATCGCCCTTACAGAAGGCGGCGTTTCTTCCCATGTAGGAATTCTGGCCCGCAACTATGGAATTCCGGCAGTTTTTGACATCGAAGACATTTTAAATGAAATCGCAAATGATTCCCTTCTCATTGTCGACGGCGATGCAGGCGAAATAATTGATTCTCCAGACGAGCAAACCCTAAGCGACTATCAGAAAAAAATCGACATTGCAAGGGAACATGCGGAGCGGCTCAAAAAATTCCGTGACGTTCCGGCCAAAACCAAGGACGGCGAACTTTTCCAGCTCATGGCAAATATCGGTACCGTTGAAGAAGCAAAAGTTGCCCAGGAAGAAGGAGCGGACGGAATCGGCCTTTTCCGCACAGAATTCCTTTTTATGAGCGAGGCAAATTCGAACATGGGCTCAGCCCACTCCAAAATTGCCGCGTTCAGCGAAGAAAGCCAGTTCAACGCCTACAAAAAAGTCCTCGAGACCATGAAGGGCAAGCCGGTTACAATCCGAACCCTCGACGCTGGCGGCGACAAAATAATTTCTTCCCTCGACATTTCCCATTCAACCAGCGAAGAAAAAAACCCTCTCATGGGACTCAGGGCAATCCGCCTTACACTGGCAAACCCTCAGATTCTCCGCACGCAATTCAGGGCGTTATACAGGGCCAGCGTCTACGGAAACCTCAAAATCATGCTTCCACTTATCACAAGCGTGGAACAGGTTGAAGAAGCGCTAGCTTTGGCAGCAAAAGTGCGGGACGAGCTAAAATCCGAAAACATACCTTTCAATGCGGCTGTTCCAATTGGAGTCATGATTGAAACTGCGGCCGCAGCCATGATTTCAGACTGTCTTGCCAACGTGAGCGATTTTTTCTCAATCGGTACAAACGACCTCACTCAGTACACAATCGGCGTAGACCGTGAAAATTCTCTGGTAGCTCCGCTTTATGACGAATTCCATCTGGCAGTGCTCAGGCTTTTGGACAGGACAATCGGCGAAGCCAAAATTGCAAACATTCCAGTTTCTGTCTGTGGTGAAATGGCAAGCCGCCCCGAAAGCGTCCTCGTACTTGCAGGCATGGGAGTTCGCACTTTAAGTATGAGCCCCAAATTAATCACAAAAATCAAGGAACTTCTGTCAAAAATCAGCGCAGAAGAGTTAAAAGCCATTTCCTCAAAAAGACTAAATAGTTTATAATACTTGCATGGCAAAAGCAAAACGAAAACCGGATTTCTCAAAACCCAAATCAGAAAAAAAGGCTGTCGAGCAGAATCAGACAGAACTTTTTTCTGACAACGAAGCAGAAGTCAGCATTACAGAAGATTCAGATGAAGTTTTAGAAGGAATCGAAGAATACAAGGCCGAAGTCAAAAATGCAGGCTATGACCTTTCAAAATATTACGTGAACCTGCCTCTTGTGGTTATTGCAGGCCGACCCAACGTTGGCAAATCAACCCTTTTCAACCGTTTCATGCACCGCCGCCTTGCAATCGTTGATCCTACTCCAGGCGTTACCCGTGACCCGGTAGAAGCAAATGCATTCATCTACGGAAAGCCAGTCCGTCTCGTGGACACCGGTGGCTACAAGCTCGACCGCGACCTTAAAAGCCGTGAATCCGAAATGGACGAACTGGTTGTTCAAAAAACGCTGGCTTCAATCAAACAGGCCGACAAAATTCTTCTTCTCCTTGAAGCAGGTACAATCACAGGCGAAGACGAAGAATTCATCAATCTGTTGCGCCCTTACTGGGACAAGCTTATTGTTGCCGTAAATAAATGTGAAGGTGGCAAAGGTGAAAGCGTTGCATGGAACTATCTGCAATACGGTTTCAAGGAACTCCTTTTCATTTCTGCAGACCACGGCGACCATATCACCGAACTGGCTCAAAAAATCACAGACGGGCTCGATTTTTCAAAAGTTGAGGAAGGCGAAAAACCGGCGGAGCCAATTAGAATTGCAATTCTGGGAAAACCAAACACAGGTAAATCCACCCTTTCAAACCGCCTCACCCACAGTGAAAAATCCATTGTCTCTGACTACGCCGGCACAACCCGCGATGTAGTTGAAGGCAAATTTACCTACGCAGGCCGTAATTTTGAAATCATGGACACGGCAGGAATCCGCCGCAAAAAAAAGGTTCACGAAAACGTAGAATATTATTCGGTCAACAGGGCAATCAAAACCCTGGACAAGTGCGATGTGGTTTTCCTAATGATTGACTCTCAGGAAGGCTTGGCCGACCAGGACAAAAAAATCTGTTCCCTTGCCTACGAGCGGGGTCGCGGCATAATTTTCGTCCTAAACAAATGGGACACTCAGGAACAAAGCAAAAAAACGCTGCGTACCACAACCGACTACATCAAGACCATGTTCGGCCACATGAACTGGGCACCGATTCTTCCTCTTTCAGCCCTCAACGGCGAAGGCATCAAGGATCTGCTGAACAAGGCAATCGAGCTGTATGGTCAGCTTACCCGCAAAGTCGAAACTTCAGCCCTGAACAAAGCTCTTGCGGACTGGCTTTTCCATTATCCGCCACCAGCAAGCAAGGCCATTCACTTTAAAATCCGCTACATGACCCAGACAAGCAGCAATCCAGTTTCATTCAGGATTTTCTGTACCAGCCCGGACAATGTTCCCGAAAGCTACGTCACCTACCTCAAAAACTCAATCCGCAGGGACCTGGGCTTTGACCAGATTCCAGTTGAGCTGAACATGAAGGCCAGTCGAAAACGCTGGGAAAACCGCTTTGACGAGGAAGAATGACCTACACTATCGGTGAAGTCGAAGAACTCACAGGCATCAAGCAGAATGTTCTCAGGTACTGGGAGACGGTAATTCCTGGATTTGCGCCCCGCAAAGATTTAGGCGGCCGACGCGTCTACACAGAAAGGGATTTTGAAATAATTCTCAGGCTGAAATACCTGATTTATGAGCGAAAATTCACGATTGAAGGCGCACGTAACGAAATTCTGCACGAAAGTCAGGCCTATGAAAGCCAGGCAGAAGCTATGAGCACAATCCGCGAGCTTAGAACAGAGCTTACGGAACTTTATTTCCGGCTCAAGAAAAGTTCATCAAGCTTTTCCTGAGCGTCAGAGAGAGCCGTTTCAACAGTTTTTTTGCCTTCAAGAAAGGCCTTCATTTCAGGCCCCAGAATATCGCAGAATTCAGTCCATTCAACAATTACCGGGCGGTAGACTCCGTTTTCAAGGCCATCGCACACCATTTCATATTCAGGAAATTTCTGCAATATAGCCTCGTCCCGCAAAGATGAATAGCGGCATGGAACACCGCCAGCCGGAATGCTTTGTTTTTGAACCGCCGGATCCATAAGGTGGGCAAGCAGCCTGACAGCCAGCTCCTTGTGCTTGCTTCTAACAGAAATGCCAAGCATCCAGGTTCCATAAATATTGCTGCGCCTTGCCTCACTGTCCGAAGAAACCTTTCCTGTAAGTGCGGTATATTCCATAGACGAATTCTTTTTGGGCGTATACCATCCGGGCCAGCCGATTGTCATGGCCGCAGCCTTGTTTTCGATTGCAGCAATTAAATCTGCTTTTTTGGCAGAGCGACCTGTATCAATCAATTCCTTGTATCTGATAAGAGCCTTTTTGAAGACAGCCGTAGCTACGGTAGGCTTTTTGTTTTGGTCAATCAGCCAGCCACCATAAGCAAGCAGAACCGGCAAAAAGTCAGTTACGACATTAAAATTCGTGTCACCACGGTATATAAAGCCGATTAAGTGGCGGTCATTTGCGAATTTACAGATTTCAAGCATATCATCCAGGGAATTAATTCCCCGAGGAATAAAACCTGCTTCCTTTGCAATAAGCTTGTTATAAAGCAGAACCGTCACATTTCCATAATAAGGCACCAGATATAATCCGCCCTTGTGATAGCAGATTGATTTGGTTGCAGGAATAATGTCATCGTCAAGAGTGTAGCCCATGGAAGAGAGTTCCGCCAGCTTGTTGCGGGTCATAAAGGCAGCAACCCACTGGGAATCAACCATAAAAATATCACAGTAGTCTTCTGTGCCCTGAAGCAGTTCTTCCTGCCCAAGCTCATGAACAGTGCACTTTACATTATTGGCTTTTTCAAACTCCGGAAGGGAATGCTTTACCGCACTGGCATAGGATCCTGCACGAAGGGCAAGTACAAGCTCAGTTTTTTCGCCACGCGCAACGGACTTTTTACTGCAGGAAGCAAATGAAAAAATAATCACGGGCAAGAGAGCCGCAAAAAAGAAAAAGCGACGGTAAAACTTCATAACAACTCCTTCCTAAATAATATACCACGATTTTTAAAATACCTCAAAGAAATTTACAGATTAAATTAGGATTTCGCCCAAGCCGAAACAAAAAACTCAATAAAACTGATACTGACATTTCAAGTCATTCTATGGTAATATCAATCTGAAAAAAAATTAGGACAAAGACTAATCTATGGATAAATTCAAAGGAAAAGCTCCCGAAACAGAAAAAACCGGCTCAAAGCAAAAAAGTCACCTTGACCGCAAACGAAGCCATGCACACCGCAAAGAATCTTCTTCACGCAAAAAAGGCCTGGCAATTCACAGAGAACTTTTTGACGAAAACAAAGTTCCGGAAGACAGCCGCAAAATCATCGAAGATTTTGAAGAAATCGTAGCAAACGTCAGGAATTTAAGTGGCAAGCAGAAAGTTTCTCTCTACGCCACTATAAAAAATTTGTCACATCAGCTCACAGACGACCGAAACAGCCGCCGCCTGGGCTACATGAACGAAGCTTCCAGCATCAGCGCCTACATCAGCTACTTCATGTGGTGGAATCTGGTCCGCATGACGCGGCTTTTTTCAAATCTTCCCAAAACGGCCTTTGAACCGCTCGCAAATTCACAAAACCCGGTTGCAATTGATATTGGAAGCGGCACCCTCACGGTGGTCATTTCCCTTTGGCTTGCCCGTCCTGAGCTCCGAAGCAAAAAAATTAAATGGTACTGCATGGATTTAAGTCAGACAGCCCTGGCAGCCGGCGAGGATTTGTATTTTTCAATTGCCGCAAAAACCATAAAGGGGGAAGTCTCCCCCTCGGCTCCAATGCCAGAGGCATTTACGCCTACCCCTTCTGCGGGGGCAAAAAAAGCCCCCGCAACGCCCCCTACAGAGCCATGGGAAATTGTCCGTGTAAAAGGTGCTTTTGGTACCTCAATCAAAGAAAAGGCTGATTTTATCGCCTGTGGCAATGTGTTCAATGAAATTCTTCAGCACAATGAAATGCCTACAGATTTTCTTGCAAAAAAATACAGTAGTGAACTTCTTTCTTACTTGAAAGGCGAAGATTCCACAGTTCTTCTGATTGAGCCCGGCGACCCTCATTCCGCAAGATTTATCTCGCTCATGCGCGATGCCTTAATACGCCAGAATTATTTACCTGTAGCTCCATGCCCCCACAGTGTCGAATGTCCAATGGCAGGCCGCACTCACGGCAGAACCACAAATTCCTACGGCAAGAACGCCAAATGGTGCAACTTTGCCTTTGACACGGAATCAGCACCGGCAAAACTTCTTAAGCTTTCCGAAAAAGCAGGCCTTCAAAAAGAAAGGGCTTCACTCAGCTTTATCGTGGCAAAAAAAGCTTTTGCCGGCGTCAGCAAAAGCAGGCAGGATTCTCCAGCTCTTGATGAAAAGACTTTCATACGCATTGCATCAGACTTCATCCGCCTGCCGGAACTGCACAAGTCAGGATATTATGCCTGCAGTCAGTTCGGGCTTTTACTTGCGATTGACGAGCATCACGTACAGCCGCAAAACGGCGAGCTTCTGCAAATCAAAACACCAGAAAACCTGACCGAGCGCGACAAAAAATCCGGCGCGATTATCGTGAAAATTTAGCAAAAACGTGCGTTGAACGCACGTTTTTTTGTGAGTGCATACTACCACCCCCTCTTTAAATTATGATAATTTTCTTAGGAATTGAGCGTACGCTCATACAAAAAACTTTTTGGAGAAATTCCTATGAAAAAAATCTTAAAATCAATTTTGGTTCTCATGGCAGCAGCTGCATTGACTTTTACATTCTCATCATGTGGCAGCGATGGCGGTGATTCAAACGACTCTGACAGCTCAAGCTCATCAAGTACCTCACTTCCAGTAAAGTACGTTAAAGCCGATGATGAATTCAACGGAAAAACCGTTCAGTATGACGGAGTAAAAACCATTACATTCAAAGACGGAGTTGCAACATTAAAAAATGTAAGCAAAACAGAAAAAACCTACAATTATTCTGTTGACAAAGCCAACAAACGAATCCATTTCGCTTTCAAAAGCATTGTAGAGAATGATTATAAAGAAACAACATATACAAAAATATCATCATATGTAACAAGAAATAACTCTAGTATGGAAAAATATGGCGGCTATTCAAAAGCAGCTATTAAAGCAATAAATGCTGCTGAAACAATTTTCTACAGTCAGATTGTCAGCTTCACTTACGAAATAACTGATAAGGAAATAAAAGTTGCACCATACTATAACGGACCAGTTACAGCCCTTACAGGCTTAGAGAAATTTGATCATAGAAGATTTTCAGGCAATTCCTACACAGGAATCGAATCTAGCCATCCTGGATTTGGTGCAATCCAAGTTACTTTTTACAAAGACAAGGAACTCATTGGTTTCGTAACAAAAGAAACAAAAAACACTCTGGAATGCACTTACCTGAGTACAAGTAGCGCAACTTATGATGTAGGTGGAAAATTCACTGTTGAAGTTACAGTTTCACCAGAGACAGGCAACGATGCAAAGGCAAAAATGAAACTCACAGCAATCGACAAGGCGTTGACTGTAGCAACAGGTCTGGAAGCTGGTGCAGAAAGCGAGGAACTTAAATTCTCTGGATCGGATTCTGATACATGGACTATCACTGAAAGCACAACTGAAGCAAAAAAAGAAGAAACAAAGACTGACACAACAACTAAGACAGACACTTCTGCATCAAGCAGCGACTGGAAGATTATGTACAACGGAAAACAAATTGGTGACGGTCTTAATGATACAGATTTTGAAATGATTAAAAAAGAAGCTCTCCCAGAGTTTAACGAGGGAACAGACTATAAGCTCGACACTTCAAAGAAAACACTTACCATTCTCAATGATAAATTGGGCCAAGGATTGGAAGAAATGGCAAAACATATGTAATAAGTTTTGCCTTCACTCCTTATTCCCAGTGAGAGAGTTTTAATGTCCGGCCTGTAAAGTCACTCTGGCTTTGCAGGCTTTTTTCTTATAAAACCCAAAATATGATTGGATTGAGTTAAAAATGGCAAGTCTTATTCGCGTCTTACAAGGAAATAGAAACAATGATATAATCCTTTCTATGGATAAACCCGGTAACATTCAGTTTACAATTTTACTATGCATTCTCGCAGAATTTTTCAACCTGCTTACAGCCTGGATTCTTGGCGACATTCTGCACATTCCGCTTTTTATGGACACAATAGGCACAGTTTTTATCGTTTTTTATGCAGGTCTTGTCCCTGGTCTTTTAGTCGGCGGTCTCTACAATATTCTCAGACTTTTTCTAATGGTGGCAACAGGTCATTCCTTTTATCCCTGGGAAATGATGTATTCTTTCTGCGGGCTTGTGATTGCATTTTTCACATGGCTTTTTTCGTGGCAGAACCGCAACATGTATATTTCAAGAACCCTCACAATTCTTTACCTCATTCTGATTTCTTTAATTACGGCATTTGCTTCCAGTCTCGTTGGCGGCGCAATTGAAACATCCCACAGGATTTATTTTGACAATCAGCTCTATGTAAATCCTGTAAAAAACTTCGTAATGGCCTTCCTCGGTGAAAATCTTGGACTTTTCGTAGCATGTACTTTTGCCCGAATCCCTGTTTCCGTACTTGACCGTCTTATCTCTACATTTGTCGGATTTTCTTTATATCAGCTCGCAAAAAAAAGGTTCTTATCCGATGCACGCCAGTAATTTCCGTTCGCATATTTCAAGCGTAGACCTTGAGTCACTATATCAGACCATTCATTCTTTCACACTCTTTTTTATAATTCTTGTTTTTTTGTGCTGCGGGGCACTTCTTGCCATAATAATTGCGCTCATTAAAATCTCACTTTCAAAGCAGCACGAAAAGGAATCCGTTGAATATGCATCGCACATAATCACGGCGCAGGAAGAAGAGCGGTCAAGGCTTTCCGCAGAGCTTCATGACACGGTTGCACAGGATTTGTGCGTAGCCCTGTCGATTTCAGATAATGAAAAACAGCGTGAGATTCTGCACAACAGCATCGAACAAATCCGCTCCTTATGCTACGCCCTTGTTCCTCCTCCGCTGGCAAAAACACAGCTTTCGTCAATACTGCACAATTTATGCCTCAAGTTTATTGATGATACAAAAATCGAAGTCAACTTTTTCATAAAGAAAGAAGCGGAAGCACTTCTGAATTCACCAAACTTTTCCAACAACCAGAAACTGAATGTTTACCGCATCATTCAGGAATCTTTGCAAAATGTCAAAAAACATGCTCAGGCCTCTGAGGTTTCTATTTTTGCACGGCGTGAAAGCAAAGGTGAAAGTGAGGGCATTTATATTTCCATCGAAGACGACGGTAAAGGATTTTCAGAAAAAACTGCCGCTCTAAAAGAAAAGAAACGGCATTTCGGCCTTCAGGGGATGAAGCAAAGGGCTCTCCTGCTCGGCGGTACCCTCAACATCAATTCCAAGACGTCAAATTACGATATGGAAAGCGGTACGGAAATCATACTTTTTATCCCGGTTGGAGCATTTGAAAAATGAAAAGGCAATATTTTTTAGTTGAAGACCATGCCCTCATGAGGGAAGGAGTCATCTCACATCTTTCAAAAATTTCTGACTTTGAATGTGCCGGTTCCAGTGCAGATTCAAAAGGATTTTTTGAGCTGATGGACAAAGCTGACCCTGCACAAAAAATAAATACTCTGATTACGGATCTTAACATCAGCGGCACGATTGACAACGGGCTTTCCTTCATCAAAGAATGTCACGAGCGCTATCCGGAAGTAAAAATTCTTGTTTACTCAATGCATTCTGACGTTGGAATCATAAGTGCCGCGCTCGAAGCAGGGGCAGAAGGATTCGTTTCAAAGGCAAGCACTCCTGACGAGCTTAAAAAAGCACTTGAATCACTTACGGCAGGCAGGCGTTATATCGAAGAGCAGCTTGCCCCGAACCTGTTTTTTTTACGAACGTACGCTCTCAATGTTCAGCCATCGCGAAAGTGAAATTTTACGGCTGATTTTACAAGGCAAGCCGAATGCCGTTATCGCCGATGAACTTGGAATCAGCAAGCGCACGGTAGAAAACAGCATCAGCAAGATTTACAACAAAACAGGCTTCGACACCCGCGAAGAGCTGGTAGAGCATTTCAAAGAAGGCGTGTAAAAACTTCGAGTTTTGATTAGTTGGATAAACACAAATCATGCTCCCAGCAAGAACCGCCCCTTAGGAATCCACGGTTGTGCGTATTTGGAAATTGGACTCGCTACGCTCGCCCGCACAAAGTGGATTCAGGGACGAACCTTGCATCCGCATGATTTGCACTTTTTCAGCTTAAGAAAACTCGATGTTTTCCCATCTTACTTAAATAATTTCTTTATCTCGCTGGAATAGATTTCGTTGATTCTGAAGCGCATGATTTCCTGTTTTGCTGAAAGTTCAACGCCGACTTCAAACGGCTTTTCAAGCAGCGCGATTTTGTTGATTCGCTCGTAAGACTTGAATCCGTTCTTTGCACTGATTCTTGTGGCTACTTCTGTTTCAATTAAATGCAGGACTTCAGCGCTCTTTACCATGTCAGAATATTTTTTATAAGGAAGATTAGCTTCCTTGCAGAATGCTTCAATTTCGCCCTGTTCCGGAACGACAAGCGCCGCAAGATAGCGCTGATCCTGTCCAAGAACGACAGCAGTCTGAATAAAGCGTGATTCCTGCATTTTCATTTCGATTGGAAGAGGCTCGATATTTTCACCGCCAGTCTGGACTATTGTATCCTTCATGCGGCCGCGCAAGACAATTTCATTGTTTGCCGTAAGACGGGCCAAATCCCCGGTGTCAAACCAGCCGTTCTCATCAATTGCCTTTGCGGTAAGTTCAGGCTGCTTGTAATAGCCCTTCATTACCGTGCCGCCTTTAACTTCAAGCAGGCCCTTTTTACCGTGTTTTAATGGTTTGCGGGTAATCGGGTCAACAACGCGGCTTGAAACCCCACGCACAGCAGAACCGACATTCCCCAGAACAGGACGGTTAATCGGGCGCACTGAAATAATCGGGGCAGTTTCTGTAAGGCCGTAACCTTCAACAAGTTTGATTCCAACAGCCCAGAAAAATTTGTCGACTGCAGGTGGCAAAGCACCGCCGCCAGCGACCCCGGCACGAAAATTCGTACCCAGCATTTTTCTGATTTTGCGGAATACAATCGCCCCACCCAGCAATTTAATCGGATAGCAGACAAGCCATGGAAGCACGAAAGCAGGCCACTGAAGCCAGCGTTTGTCAATTCCATAGCGTGTAGTACGGTCAAAAAGAACGCGGTCAAGTTTTGAGTGAAAAAGAGCAATATTTACAAAAAATTTGAACACTCTGTAAACCATGCCGCCGGTTTTACGCATATTGCGGTAAATTCCGTCATAAACAGCCTCAAAGACCCTTGGAACAGCAGGCAAAACCTGAGGATTCAATGTCTTAAGATCAGAAAGAAGAACCGGTCCAACCGGTTTTGAATAGCAGATTGTAGCTCCCTGATTCATTACGACGTATTCAACTGCCCTCTGGAAAGCATGCCATACCGGAAGAACCATAAGGCCCCGGTCACCAGGGTAAAGATAAATTCTTTCACAGACTTCATCCAGCTGGGTGATAAAATTACCATGAGAAAGCATGACTCCTTTTGGCGTGCCCGTCGTACCAGAAGTGAAGATAATCGTTGCAAGATCATCCCACTTGCCTTTTTCGATTTCTTCGTTTACTTTGCCCGGATTAGAGTCATTGTATTTTTTGCCTTCCTCAACGATTTGCTCAAAAGAAAAAAGAGAAACACCCTTTGACTCTGCCAGGACACAGTCTTTTTCAGACGGCTTTTCAAAGACAATCAGTTCATTTACAAGAGGAAGTTTTTCCTTGAGGCCAAGAACCTTTTCAATCTGGCTGGAATTTTCAACGATTACACGCTTACACTCAGCAAAGGAAAGAATGTATTCAAGGTCGCCGATTGTCGCGTCACATCCACGGGGAACGTCAATTGCACCGAGCATCATGAGACCCATGTCAGCGTGTTCCCATTCCTTGCGGTTGTCAGAGATAAGGCCGATATGCTCTTCCCTTATAACGCCATGAGCCATAAGACCGCCTGCAAAATTTACGGCAATTTCGTAGGCTTCGCGATAGGTCGTGGGCTCAAAGTGACCGTCCTTGAACCGGCTCATTTGAAAGGCAAGGTCAGGATATTCAGAAGCACGTTTTCTAAAAAGGCGGGGAAGTGTTGTTTCCATTGAAATCTCCAAATTCTAAAAAAGAATGATTTTTTTATTATATGTGATAATTATTAAAAAAGCCATAAGAAAAGATTTTCACGCAGGCGAGCATGTCTTCCCGTTTTCACTGCTGGAATCCAGTTTTTTCGAATTTATTTGATAAAATGTGAATTCACTTATATAATTTAAAAATATTCTGAAAAGGAATTGTTCATGACGGCACGTAGTCTCAACTATTATGGTTTCTCTCGAGAATCATACATAGAATGTTCCTCGCTGATTCGGACGACCAACCGTAAGCATATTACTATTCTAAACACGTGGTTCCTGCTAATAAATTTGCTTTATCTGGTGTTCTCGTCACTAAACCTTTTTGGCGTCAGCATTGAGAGCATTCCATTTTACATGATTTATTTTGCCATCAGCATTATTCTTGAAGGCTGGCTGATTATTTCCCCCCGCTCCATCGAAACCCATAACAATCTGGCCGTTTTCATTAGCCTCATAATACTTCTTTCCTACGGCATCATTGCTTCCTTCATGCAGCCGTACATGCCGGCAACCATGTTTCTTGTCCTTTTTGTGCTCACATCGCTTTCCTATATAACAAACATGGTAACAATGATTGTTTTTTCTACGATTGCAGTTTCTTTTTTCCTCTGGACATCCTACAGTTTCAAAACTTTTTCAATCGCATACCATGACACATACAACATAATTGTCATTACAACCCTTGCAACTACACTTCACTACACATTCCAGCGCACAAGAATTTCACAGTTTATCCTTTATCAGAAGGACCTTCACATTCAAAGGGAACTTGAAATCAAATCAAGCTTTGATTCACTTACCGGACTTTTAAATCGTGAAAGATTTTTTTCTATCACGGAACAAATTCTTCGCTTAAAAAACACTGAATACATAACACTTTGCCTCATGGATCTGGACGGTTTCAAGCAAATCAACGATAATCTTGGGCACCAGATGGGTGACAAGGTAATCCAGACCGCAGGAAGATTAATTTTAAAAAGTCTTTTCATTGAAGACGTAATAAACACGACTATTTCAGACTGGGACTTAAGCAAGCCAGTCAATCTTGCAGGCCGGCTTGGAGGAGACGAATTTATCCTTCTGATTCAGGGGCTAAAATCACAAAATGAAGTTAAAGATTTTCTGCAGGAACTTCTTTCTTCCCTTAATAAAGTTCAGTTTGAAGGACTCAACGGAATTCATGCTTCATTTGGCGTAACCGAATTTTCACAAAGTGACAAAGACATTGACAACGGATATAAACGTGCTGACGAAGCCCTCTATGAGTCAAAAAGAGCCGGCAAAAATCAGATTCACTTCAATACCAAGACGCTGACAGGAGATGCATAACTTATGGAAAACTTTTCACTGATCAATTCGATTGTCTTTGCGGAATATCTCATATTAGCGGCAATCATCATAATGATTGTGAATTTTCTGGTCAGCCTTTTCACGTTAATTATCCGAAGTGACGTGCTTTACAATGATCCGGGCTTCCATTTTACTGCAAATGTGGTTCTTATAGCATTTGAAATAGTTTTTACATTTTTCTCGGTAATCATTTTGTCTACGGAACAGCTCTGCCTTATCCTTGCCATTCCAATACTCACCTGCTCAGTAATCTTTACATTCATGCTTATCTGGAATTTCATACAACTGCACGGAATCAGCGTTCGTTCCATGGAAATTCTTGAAACTCTTGTGGGTGTAATAGAAGCCGGCGACGAAAATCTTGACGGCCATTCGCTCCATGTGCAGAATCTCACCATGCTGATTTATGACTATCTTCCTTTCTGGGACCGGCAAAAAATAAACCCCATGAATCTGCAGTATGCTTCACTTTTTTTGGACATAGGCAAGCTGGGAATTCCTCGGGAAATAATTGACAAAAAAGGCAAACTCACATCAAAAGAAAAGGAACTAATTCAGCGGCACCCGGAAATCTGCGTTGAACTTTTTGAACGGCTTCCATCTTTTACTACCGTTACTTTTTGGGTAAAGTATCACCACGAGCGGGTTGACGGCAACGGATACTATCACCTTAAAGGAAAGGAAATTCCCCTTGCATCAAGGATTCTTGCCCTTGCAGACACTTATTCTGCCATAACAATGGACAGATCCTACCGGCCTTCACTTTCTCACGAAAACGCAATTACAGAACTGCGCCTTGTTGCCGGGAGCCAGCTTGACCCCAATCTTGTCGAACTTTTCTGCTCAATTCCGCGCAACAAAGTTTCGGACTGCATTAACGATGTGCGCAACAGAATGAAAAAATATCAGTCAGGGGATTTCCGCTGGTAATACAAAAAAAACACTCCCCGAAAATCCGAGGAGTGTTCATTGTTCTAGCAATTTTCTTGCTCGATTATACCAATCCTTGAGCCATCATAGCCCTTGCTACCTTCAAGAAGCCGTAGATGTTTGCGCCTGAAACGTAGTCGATTGTTGCGCTTGGAGCGTATTTTTTAGCTGTTGCATAAGCGTTGTCGTGGATGTTTGTCATGATCTGCTTGAGTTTTGCATCAACTTCTTCGCGAGTCCATGAAAGACGCTCTGAGTTCTGAGACATCTCGAGACCAGAAACTGCTACACCACCAGCGTTTGAAGCTTTTCCTGGAGCAAAGAGAACACCCTTTGACTGCAAGAATGCGATTGCGTCTGCACGAGTTGGCATGTTAGCGCCCTCTGCAACGAGTTTTACGCCGTTTTTAACGAGTTTTTCTGCATCTTCCATGTAGATTTCGTCCTGAGTTGCACATGGGAATGCACAGTCAGCTTTAACTCCCCATGGTTTTTCGCCCTTGAAGAATTTTGCTTTTGGATATTTTTTAACGTAAGCGTCAATCTTTTCGCGGCGAGCGCGGAATTCCATAACGTAAGCAAGCTTCTCAGCGTCGATTCCGTCTTCGTCGAGGATGTAACCTGTTGAGTCAGACAATGTGATAACTTTTCCGCCCAACTGAGTAACTTTCTGACAAGCGTACTGAGCAACGTTTCCGTCACCAGAGATGATTGCTGTCTTGCCCTTGAAGTCTGTTCCGGCAGCTTTGAGCATGCACTCTGCGAAGTAGATAAGACCGTAACCTGTAGCCTCCGGGCGAATCAAAGAACCGCCGAAGTCCAAGCCTTTACCAGTCAAAACGCCAGTGAACTGGTTTGTGATTCTCTTGTACTGACCGAACATGTAAGCAACTTCTTTTCCGCCAACGCCTTTGTCGCCAGCTGGAACGTCTGTGTCAGCACCAATGTGTCGGTAAAGCTCAGTGATGAAGCTCTGGCAGAAGCGCATGATTTCGCCGTCTGATTTTCCGTGACCGTCGAAGTCAGAACCACCTTTGCCGCCGCCCATTGGGAGAGTTGTCAAAGAGTTTTTAAGAACCTGCTCGAATCCCAGGAATTTAAGAACGTCAAGACCAACCTCTGGAGAGAAGCGGAGACCTCCTTTGTAAGGTCCGATTGCAGAGTTGAACTGAACGCGGAAACCACGGTTTACGTGTGGCTTTCCCTGGTCGTCTGTCCAAGGTACACGGAACATAATGATGCGCTCTGGCTCAACGAAGCGCTCAAGAACAGCTGTGTTCTCAAGCTCAGGCATTGTGTCAACAACTGGTGAAAGAGTCTCCAAAACGAGACCTGCTGCCTGCAAGAAGTGCTCCTGGTCAGCATAACGAGTTTTGAGCTCGTCCCAAACGCGCTTACAATAAGCGTTCTTAACGTTAAATTCTTTGATTGCCATTTTTTTCTCCTATTCTGGCGTCATTTTTATTGCTTCACACGGAAACAAAAAAGGCGTCATAAACAAAAAGCCACAATGAATCCAAATGGACACACCTATAGCCCTTTATTTACGACGCCTTTGTCATGGCATTACTATATATAAAAACAAAAAAAGAGTCTAGCGTTTTAGGGAAAAAAGGCAGGATTTTTGCCTTTTATTTCGCACTCTCAAGCATTTTAATAGAATCAGATGCATTCTGCTGATTTGAATCAGTTTCTTCTTCGAACAGTTTTTTACAGGAAGTTTTTATGGTGTCATAAAATCCGCTGGTAATTTTGATTTCGGTGGGGCTGATTTCGCGCACATAGAAGACGATATTAAGACTTTTGACCTGTGTAACGCGCCTGTTGTCGGCCGTATAAGCTTCATCAACTTCGACTTTATCGTCTTCCTTATAGAATCTTCGCCAGGTTCCAAGCTGCATTTTGAAGAAATCGACCGCCGTATCGTAAGACATGCCTTGGGTGCTGAGTTTATTGATTCGCTCCAATATTTCGCTGGAATCTTCGCTGGGCTTAATTTTTTTGATGTCATTGCGAGCCCATGATTCTTCAGTTTTATTGGTTGAGATGCGATACATTGGTTTTATTTTATTGTCATTGAATCTCATTTTTCTGCCGCCTGTTCCTTAGTAAAATTATACCACAGATTGCCACAAAAACAACAGAAACAAGCGAGATTATAGGAATCATATAGGAATTTAATTTCAGACTGTCAAGGACGAGCCAGAGATTTACAAAACCAAACACAGCAAAAACCACAAAGGCAAGAATCTTGAAAAAGCGTTCTGGAGTTTTACCGTGAAGGACAAATGCCAGCACAAGTCCAACCATGTCAGCCGCAAAAAAGCCGGCGGAAGCTACGATCCAGACCCACAAAAGGGCCGGATTGAATCCTGTTGTTGCTCCAAAGGTAATTGCCGAAAGCTGGGTTTTGTCACCAAGTTCCGCAATGAAAAAAATGCAGAAAACTGCCAGCGAAGCCAGTGATATTTTTGACTCGCCGCCTTCCTCTTCTTCTTCACCGCTTACAAGTGAAGTTAATGAAAAGTAAAAGAAAGCCAGACAGGCCACGAGTTTTACAATCCACAAATGAGATTTAAGGAATTCATTGAGAAGTCCGCCCGCACTTACCGAAATTCCGTTAATTACAAGAATAGCCGCCGCCGTTCCAATCACAATGTCACGTATTTTATATTTCGATGTGAGGGCAAAGAGCATGAGCTGAGTTTTGTCACCCATTTCCGCCACGAAAAAAGTAAACATGACGGTGAATAAATATGAAAGTGAAAGCACATTTGCCTCTTACAAGCTCTGACGGTAAACTTCGTACAACAAAACGCCTGTTGCAACACTTACATTCAGGCTGTCAATTTTGCCGCAGGTTGGAATCGAAACGATGGAATCACACTGCTCTTCCAAAAGCCGGCTGATTCCAGTTCCTTCGCTGCCCATGATGATGCATGTTTTTTCTGGGAAAGTAATATTCTGAACACTCTGGCCACCGGCGTCCGCACCATAAACCCAAAATCCAGCTTCCTTGATTTTTTGTACGGCACGATTTAAATTTTTGGCCACACAATATGGAACATAGCTGCTGGCTCCAGCAGAGCTTCGTGCTATAATTTCGTTTTCGTTTACATTGTTTACGCTGTTGCGGTTTGGAAGAATCGCAAGGCTAACACCGAACTGGTCACAGGAACGCAAAATAGCGCCAACATTGTGGGGGTCCGTGATTGAGTCAAGCACAAGAATCGTAGACTTTTTCTGTGAAATGGAAGCTTCTGCAATCCATGTGTCAAAATTTACTTCGTTTTGAACTGAATCAAAATCACCTTCAGCACAAAGAACTATGCCACGGTGATCACGGGCAACTTCGCTCAAGCCCTGCACAAGAAAATCAAGATTTTTGCCGTCGACCTGAGAACAGGGAATTCCTGCAGTACGGGCAACATCAAGAATTTTTTTAACGCGAGGACCGATTTTAGAATAAGAAAGAGAAAGCCCGTCAATTACACCACTATCACAGGCTGAACGGACTTTCTCTTCAATGGCATGAAAGCCAGTTATAATTTGTTTCATTTAGTACCCACAGTAAGGTAGTTGCGTTCTAGCGGCCACAACACTTCTTATATTTTTTGCCGCTTCCACATGGACAAGGGTCATTGCGGCCAATTTTTGCACCTTCACGAACGACAGTCATAGGCTTTACGGAACCTACAGAGTAAAGCCACTCGCCGTTGATTTTCTTGAAGTAGCCGATTTCGTGATGAACGTCACGCAAGCCGCCTTTGTCTGTGTAAGTTGCTTCAAATTCAACAATTCCTTCATCGTCAGACTCTGTGCCCTTTTCGGTGCGCAGGATTTTGAGTCCGTGCCATGTTGAGTTTTTGGCCCAGTCTTCAGTTGCCTTGCGGTCAATTTCGGCAATTTTTTCGCCTTCTTCGCAAGAGTTGATGATGAAATCAATTTCCTGTTTTACATAAGCTGTGTAACGTGCACGCATCAATGCTTCTGCACTTGCGGCCTTTCCGCTTCCGTTGATTACAGGCTCACAACATTCTCCATATTTTTTTCCAGAGCCACAGGGACATAAATCTTTTTCTGCCATTTTAGTTTCCTTTGAAATTAAAGTCTTTCAATTATAATGAAATTTGCAGGGCGATTCAATTATTTCTTCATTAAGTCACGAACCGTCACAGAATCCAAATAGCCTTCAATTAATTCGTCAAGTTTTGTCCACATTCCGATTGTGCGGCATTCTGCTTTTTTGGGACAAAGTTCCGCACCTGTTTCGAGACAGGCAACAGGTGCCAGAGTTCCTTCGGTAAGCCGCAAAATGTCTCCGACTTTGTATTCTTCTGGAGCACGATTAAGCCTGTAACCGCCACCCTTTCCATGAACGCCGTCAACAAAGCCGTTTTTTGAAAGCAAAGTCATAATCGACTCAATGTATTTTTGGGAAATTTCCTGACGTTCGGCAACATCTTTTAACGGAATGCGCTCTTCTTCGCCATGTTCCGCCAAATCAATCAAAACTCTAAGCGCATAACGTCCGCGTGTAGAAACAATCATAAAAAAACCTCGTGCTAACTAGATGAATCTTTCAACCTAGTATAACACAAGGTATTAAAAAACACAAATACTTGGGGCTACCGACACTTTGTGCCGGTCGGGCTATCCCCAGTTCATCTGCTTAGTCAGCAAACAATGGTGTAGAAAGATATCGGTCGCCTGTGTCCGGCAAGAGAACTACGATATTCTTGCCTTTGTTTTCAGGGCGTTTTGCAAGTTCGATTGCAGCCCACAGAGCAGCACCAGAAGAAATTCCGACCAGAACGCCTTCCTTTACACCTACAAGGCGACCAGTCTTGAAAGCGTCATCGTTTTCAACGGCAATGATTTCGTCATAAACTTTTGTATCAAGAACATCCGGCACGAATCCTGCGCCGATTCCCTGAATTTTGTGTGCGCCTGCAACACCAGTTGAAAGTACTGCTGAAGATTTTGGCTCAACAGCCACGATTTTTACATCTTTGTTTTTTGATTTGAGGAACTGACCTACACCAGTAACTGTTCCGCCAGTACCAACACCAGCCACGAAAATATCAACTTTACCGTCTGTATCGTCCCAGATTTCTGGACCTGTTGTCTCAAGGTGAGCCTTAGGGTTAGCAGGATTTACAAACTGACCTGCGATAAAGCTGTTAGGTGTTGTAGCCTTGATTTCTTCTGCTTTTGCAATGGCTCCCTTCATGCCTTTTGAGCCTTCAGAAAGAACAAGTTCTGCACCATAAGCCTTCATGAGCTGGCGGCGCTCAACACTCATTGTATCTGGCATTACGATAATTACACGATAGCCACGGGCTGCAGCAACAGAAGCAAGACCGATACCAGTGTTGCCTGAAGTTGGCTCGATAATTGTTGAGCCTTCTTTAAGAACGCCCTTTGCTTCAGCGTCGTCAAGCATTGCTTTTGCAACACGGTCTTTGACACTGCCAGCCGGGTTAAAATATTCCAGCTTTGCAATAACCTTAGCCTGAAGATTGAATTCTTTCTCAATGCGTGAAAGTTCCAAGAGCGGAGTGTGACCAATCAGCTGGTCAGCAGCTGTGTAAATTTTTGACATTTTTTTCTCCTTATAAAACTCCGCATCTGCGGCGTTGCTTTTTTAATTAGATGATTATATTTTAATCTATATTACCTACTATGTCAATAGGTAATCAAAACAAAAAAACAAATTTCAATTATTCTAATGCCTGGCTTAAGTCAGCGATTAAATCATCCGCATTTTCGATTCCGACTGAGAGTCTGAGCGTGGAATTGGTGATTCCGTTTTTGAGGCGGATTTCTTCGGGAACGTCAGCGTGAGTCTGAGTTACTGGATAAGTAATCAGGGTTTCTACTCCGCCAAGACTTTCGGCGAACTGAACAAGCTTTACGCGGTTTAGGATTGACTTTGCCTTTTCTTCACTTATCACATTGAAGGTAATCATGGCTCCAAATCCCCGTGCCTGTTTTTTTTGAGTCTCGTAGCCCGGATGGTCAGAAAGGCCGGGGTAAAGGACTTTTGTGACTTTCTTCTGTTTTTTGAGCCATTCCACGATTTTTATGGCGTTTTCCTGGGCTTTTTCCATGCGGATTGAAAGGGTCTTGATTCCGCGGAGTGTAAGCCAGCTGTCAAATGGAGAAAGGCCTGCGCCTGTGGTTTTAATAAGGAAGCGGAGTTTTTCCTGAATGTCAGCCCTGTTGGTAACGATAAAGCCTGCCAGAGTGTCGTTGTGGCCTGCAAGATATTTAGTGCCTGAGTGAACAACAATGTCCGCTCCGAGCAAAAGCGGATTCTGGAAATATGGCGACATAAAAGTATTGTCTACGATAAGAAGAAGCTTGTGCTTTTTTGCGATTTTTGCAGTCAGGGCAATGTCGGTCACGTTCATCATGGGGTTTGTTGGAGTCTCGATGTAAATCGCCTTTGTTTTTGGCGTGATGAGGGCTTCCAAATCAGACTCGCCCAGGGAAGAAATATTTTCCCGAGTGAACTGAAGGCCGTTTTTGCTTGAAACATGGTCGAAAAGGCGGATTGAGCCTCCGTAAAGGTCAGAATCTGCGATGATGTGATCGCCAGGCGAAAAAATTTCAAATAGAAGCGAAATTGCGGCCATTCCGCTTGAAAGGGCAAAGGCATCGATTCCGCCTTCTAGCTGGGTGATAACTTTTTCAAGCTGCTCGCGGGTAGGATTTTGAAGCCGGCTGTAGTCAAAGCCTGTGCTCTGCCCCACGGCGGGGTGAGCGTAAGTTGCGGTCTGGTAAATCGGGAAGCTCACCGCCCCATAGTGATTGCAGCGGTTTGCTGTGACTCCGCCTGCGGGAGCGGATTCGTCTTCTATATGCAGACATTTTGATTCCAATGATAAAGCCATTTTAGTACCTCGTTTTTTTAACTTTGGAAGATAAGGGGATTGAAAGGGGGAAAGGAACCTTGCTTTGAAAGGTGCCGTTCCCCCTTTTTTTATTTGTACATATTTGTCGAAAGATACTTGAAGGCGTTGTCCGCAAGGATAACCACGATGTTCTTTCCTTTTGCTTCAGGGCGTTTTGCAATCTGACTTGCCGTCCAAAGGGCAGCCCCTGCCGACTGACCTACAAAAAATCCTTCCTGTTTTACGAGCTTTCGGCCAGTTTCATAAGCGTCTTCTGCAACGACATCAAAACATTCGTCATATTTTGTGTCAAAACTTGTGAAAAGCGGAGGATAATTTTCCTGTGGAACGCCGTCAAAGTTCAGAACTCCGTCGATTGTGTTTCTTTCGGGGAACTTCGGATTTTTCTTTGACTGCTCTGCAGGCTGTGCTCCGATAATCTTTACATTCGGATTTTTTTCGCGGAAGAATTTTGAAAGTCCGGACAAAGTGCCGCCTGTTCCTACGAGCTGAACCACATAATCGACTTTTCCGCCAGTTGCTTCCCAGATTTCAGGGCCAGTTGATTTTACATGAGCCAGAGAATTGTTGATGTCCGCGCACTGATTCAGGTAGTACCAGCCTTTTGAAGCTGCAAAATCTTTGAAGAGTTTTTCGAGGGCGGTCATGGTAAGGCCGTTTTTTAAAAGCTCAGGGAAGCCCGGAACATCCGTAACCTGCAAAAGTTCTGCTCCCAAAGCCTTGAGAATCTGCGAGCGTTCCTGAGAAACCAAAGGCTGGATAACTGCCACGAATTTGTAGCCCTTTGCGTTGGCAAAAGTTGCTTCGCCGATTCCCGTATTGCCGCTGGTGTAGTCAATCAAAGTCATTCCCGGCTTGATGTCGCCGCGTTTTTCTGCTTCTTCGATGATGTTGAGGGCAGCCCGGTCTTTGACGCTTCCCGAAGGATTGAAATATTCGAATTTTCCGAGAATATTTGCCTCAAGGTTCTCTGATTTTTCGTATCTGTGAAGACGTACAAGCGGTGTGTCTCCGACAAGTTCTGTAATCGAATCGTAAATTTTTGCCATACTTTTCTCCTTTTTATGTAATTTTTATGTTTCTCACAGAGACCACAGAGTTCACAGAGAGTTTGCATATTATGAAAGTCTCTCTGTGATCTCTTTTGCTCTGTGAGTTATTATTCAAAATAATTATATTCAATCAGTTCGATAAGATTTTCGTTCTTTTCGGCTGCCGCAAGCGAAAGAAGCGACCATGCATTTCCCGCGCTTCCGATGTAAAGTCCTGTGTAAGAGTGAACATCGGTCGGAATTGTCCGCCACCAGGCTCCGCTCCACCTTCGCAAGGTTTTCTGATGGTAGATGTCACCGTCTGCGTCTGGCACAAATGACTGGCCCACCACGGTTTTTGCCGCACGCCTTGCATATTCAAGGAATTCTTCGTTCCCGGTGAGCCTGTAAACCGAAACAAAGTGCTCAAGCAGTCCCGGCGTTCCGCAGCACAAAGCCTGACTCTGCCAGTAACCGCGGCTGAAAATCTCTGGTGCTCCAGCCTTGATGATTCCACGGCTCAAACGCAAAACCCAGTCCAAGTAATGCTTTTCGCCCGTAATCTTGTAGAGCAGATGGAACAAAAGCGAAGTTCCCGCAGGTCCGTGGCAGGTGCTCAGGTAATAGAACTCTGTGGAAGGACCGCGCTCAAGGCTGTCAAGATAAGGCACGAGAACCGCTTGGTCGTCACCGACTGCAATTCCTTCGATATATTTGGCAGCTTCTTTTGCCGCGTTCAGAAATTTTTCTTCTTTTGAAATCTTGTAGAGGATTGCAAAAATCCAGCCGACTCCGCTTGTTCCGTGAGCGTTGTTTACCCAGAAAACATCCTTGGGGAAGTCGATAATCGTCAAATCGACGACATTCCAGTATTTTCCGCCGCGGGGAGCAGGCTTTCCCTTGCTCAAAAGAAAGTTTCCGAAACTTACGGCTGCTTCCACATATTTTTTGTCGGCGGTGAGATTGTAAATCGCAGCAAGATAGGTGACAAATCCCGCGTCACCGCACAAATCGTTCTGCTCGCTCCAGTAAATGCCTTCATCGGATTTTTTTGCGGCTGAAAGAAGGTCGTCGGCAACTTTAATCACATAATTTTTGTAAAGCTCTTCCCCTGTAAGCTCGTAAAGTTTCAGGACAAGATATGCGCTTCCAGTGGGGCCGTTATAATATCCTGCAGCCCAGCCCGGCATGTTTTTTACGTGAACGAGCTTTGAGCCGCTTGCCTTTGAGTTCAGCGTGCGCTCATAAAAAGCCGCTCCCTCGTCACTTTCGATAATTTCTTTGGCGGCAGACTTTGCTTCTTCAAGATACTCAGCCTTTTTTGTCGCCTGATACAAGCGAAGGTAGAAAAGACCGACACCAGCTGAGCCTCCGTAAAGGGATTTTGGCGTGAGCATAGGATAGTCGGTGAAATCTTCTTTTGAATCCGGGCTTTGATTCCAGAGCCGGCCGTATTTTCCAAGCGAGCCGGTTGTTTTAATCCATTCTGCCGTCTGCTCGGCAAAAGTAATGTAATCTTTTGAAGAATAATTTTTAAATAGAATGTTTTCGGACATAGTTTCCCCCATAGAAAAATAAGGACACCTTCAAAAAGTGAAGCTTTTAGAGATTCCCATAGAATTTTTTTTGTAAAAAATAGATTCAGCCGAAAGACTTTCAGCTTAAAGGAAAAGGGGGAGGCACATTCGTCCATTGCGGAAATTTTCGCGGACTAATTTTTCAAAGTAAATTGCCATGGTTTTGCCTCCGTATCGTGACGTTTAATTCCTACTTAGTAGGTAGGTTTAATATAAATCTATTTACCTATTATGTCAATATGCAATTAGATTTTTTTCACGGTACGGAAGTTTTTTTTAGATGCAATAGTCGAAGCCGACAAATTTCTCGTTTTTGTGAACCAGAGAATCCAATGTTACAGAATCTACGAAATTATTCACTGCATTTTCAAAGCCTTTCCAAAAATCGTCGCTTCCTACAGATACTACTGTATTTCCTTCATTTGCATTTCTGGGTGAAAGGTCTCCTTCCATGACACGAAGAATTTCACCTGCCGTGTAACTGTCCGCAGTTTTTGTAAGCCGATATCCGCCGTTAATTCCCCGAGAGCCTTCAACCAGATTCGCGGCTACGAGTTTCGAAAGAATCTGCTCAAGATATTTTATCGAGAGGTTTCTTCTGTGCGAAAGAAGGCGCAGTGGAACAAAAGAATCTTCTGTGTTTTCCGCCAAATCTTCCATAATTAAAAGTGCATACTGTCCGCGTGTCGAAATTTTGTACATAACAGCCTCCTGTAAAATAAAATAAATAAAATCATATTACATATTCCACATCCTGAACTTTTCCTCCAAGGTCCAGATATTCCAGGATTTTATTGCGGTAAATCGTGAATGTGTCCTGCACGCGAATTCGGGGGTATGGCAGATCGATATCGACAACAGCTTCAACTCGACTCGGGCGGGCACTCATTACAACAACTTTATCACTCATATAAATCGCTTCATCTACATCATGAGTAACCATGAGCATCGTCATATCGTTTTCATTTTTAATTCGTAAAATTTCATCCTGCAGGTTCATTCTGGTAAAGGCGTCCAGAGCACCCAAGGGCTCATCAAGAAGAAGAACCTTTGGATGTCCGACAAGAGCTCGGGCCAAAGAAGCCCTCTGCTGCATGCCGCCTGAAATCTGATGGGGATAGGATGTTTCAAAGCCTTTAAGCCCAACCAGATTGATTATGTCAGTTACATCCTGCTTTTTTTCCCGGTAAATTTTGCGGGCTTTAAGTCCAAAGGATATATTGTCTTTAACGGTCAGCCAAGGAAATAGATTTGAGCCCTGAAAGGCAAATCCCCGGTCACTTCCAGCTTTTGTAATTTTTTCTCCATCAAGAATTACACTTCCGTTGCTTGCCTGTTCCAATCCACCGATGATTCTCAAAAGAGTTGATTTTCCACAGCCGGACGGTCCAATCAAGCTGACAAAGGAACCGGGTTTAATGTCCAGCGAAAAATCATTCAGCACTTTTACGTCACCGAAACTCTTGTTAATTTTCTGAATATTAATATTTCCCAGCATGATTCCTCCTTTTTAACTTCGCATTACCGGGCTGCAGAAAAACAGCAAGTCTGCAGCCGGCAGTATTTTTAGACTTCAAAAAGCTTTGTGCTCAAATATCTGAGTCCCGTATCCGGGAAAATTACGACGATATTTTTGCCGGCAAATTCTTCCCTCTGAGCGATTTTTACAGCGCCCCAAAGAGCCGCACCGCTTGAATTTCCAACCAGAACTCCGTCGGTTTTTGCTACCGTGCGGGCTGCTTCAAAAGCACCGTCGCTGTCGGCCACAAAAACTTCATCGAAGACTTTTTTTGTAATCTCGTTGTTTTCTTTGAGACTCGGAGGAACCCTTTCTACAGGAACTTCAGTAAAATTGTGGATTCCGGTAAGTTTTGTGTCAGTTTCACCAGGCTCAACAGCGAAGATTTTTACGCTTTTTGTCTGCTCGTGGATATAGTCAGCAATACCGCGGATTGTTCCTGCTGTACCAACTGAAGCAACAACGGCTGCAAGGTCGCCTTCTGTGTCTTCCCAGATTTCCTTTCCTGTTGTGTCGTGGTGAGCCACAGGATTAAGAGGATTAATCATCTGGTCAACGAAGTAAATGTCGTCTCCGGCTGCCTGGCGGTCACGGATATGCTGCTTCAAGATGTTTGTAGCGGCAACGAAATCATTGTTTGTAGCCTTGAGCGCATCCTGCAGTTCCGGTACATCGCCGATTTTTGTTACGTCAGCACCAAAAGCCTTCATAACCTGAAGACGCTCCTGACTTACACCTTCCTGAAGGTAAATCCGAACCTGATAGCCTTTCATTGCACCGATTGCACTTACGGCTATTCCAGTGTTTCCGCTGGTGTATTCAATCAAAGTTGTTTTTCCAGGCTTAATTTTGCCGGCTTTTTCAGCTTCTTCAATAATTCGAAGAACAATTCTGTCCTTGATTGAGCCAATCGGGTTAAAATACTCGACTTTTGCCAGAATGTGAGCCTTTAAGCCCAGTTTTTTCTCAAATCCCTGAAGGCGAACAAGTGGAGTATGTCCTACAAGTTCTGTTAGGGAATCATGAATTTTTTTTGCCATTTCGTACCTCTTATGCCTATATTTTTGATAGGTAATTACTTTAAATAAAAAACTTCGTCGCACATCTTCAGTGAATCTTCGTCATGGGTCACAAGAATTACCGTCTTGCCCTGCCGTGAAAATTCCCTGAAGATAGCGACAATTTCTTCCGCCTGCTTTTTGCTGACGGCATCCGTAGGTTCGTCCGCAACAATAATCTGAGGATCATTGATGAGGGCGCGTGCAATCAGAAGCCTGCGGTTCTCTCCGCCAGAAAGGTCAGAAGGGCTCATTTCGGCAAGATTTTCAATTCCCAAATCGGAAAGAAGCTTTTTTGCCTTTTGAACCACTTCATTTTTTCTTTCCAGACCTTCTTTTGAAAGGAAAGCCGGAAGAGTCACATTCTCAAGGACGGACAGATTTTCAAGGAAACTCTGCTCCTGAGAAACAAATCCGATTGATCTGTTTCTGAAGGAACAAATTTCGTCATCGGAGAGAGACTGAATTTCCTTTCCGTTGATAAAAACCTTTCCATTGTCTGGCTTTTGAAGGCCCGTGATAATGGAAAGCAAGGTGCTTTTTCCGCATCCGGACTCTCCTGCAATTCCAAAAAAAGTTCCGTCTTTTACAGTAAGTGACAGGTCAGAAAAAACATTTTTTATGCCGCGGGGAGTAGAAAATGATTTTGACAGTTTTTCAATTGTAATCATTTCATGCCTCCGTAGGGTTCAACTTTTGACAGTTTTACGGCGCCGTTTACTGAAGCAAGAAGACTTGAAGCCGTGCAAATCAGAAAAGCCGCCACCGCAAAAATCAGAATCTCACCTGCACTGCTCATTGCAAATGGAAGGGAGATTTTTTCAGATATAAGGACATTAAAGGGAATCACAATCAGGGAAGTGAGCGCAATTCCTGCAAGCGAGCCTGTGCCACCAAGATAAGTAGCCTCAATAAAAAGAATTTTTCTGAGTTGACTTCTTTTTGCACCAATGACTCTTAGTATTGAAAATTCACGCAGCCGCCCATTAATCGTGACCGAAAAAACAAGGGCAAGTGAAATTATCGTTGTAACAAGAACAAAGACCGAAATCGCATAAAAGAAGACCAGAAATGAAGAAATCTTTGCGGAAAAATTCTTGAGGAACTTTTCGCCTGAGATTACCCGAACTCCTTCAAATTCTTTTTTTATACGAAGGGCAACTGTATCAACCAGAGCGTCGTCAGAAATTCTGACTAAAACCGTACTGACTTTATTGCTCGTGTCACCGTCGGATATGAAAGCAAAGCCTTTTTTACTGGCTGCCTCAAAAATTTTCTGAAGGCTTTCCATGTCGCAAAAGACCGTGTTGTCCATTCCGGTTCCGCTCTTTGAAAGTCTGGCAGAAACCCTATGTTCCTCGCCAAAAAATCTGATTTTTTCCTGTGTCAGACTTACATTATTTCCAGAAAGCAGGAATTCACCAGAGGAATCCTGATAGTAACGCTTTTTTGACCAGTTCTGAACGATAAAATCGCTTTTTTTGTCAAAGCCGATAATCTGAACCGGAAAATCGCAGCAGCTTTCTGAAAGGCTTGTAAGATAAAACTGACCGGTGGCTTTTTCAACTCCCTCAATATTGCGGACTGAATCCAAAACAGATTTGTCCATGTAAAAATAGTTGGGCTCACCTGAAATAAGAACGTTTTCCGCTCCTGCCTCATAGCCTTCCGGAACTATCATGAGATCCGCACCCAATCGGGAACGAAGCCCCGCAATTCCAGACTTAAGGCTTGAGGTAAGAATCAAAGAGGCAAAAAGAACAGAGGAAGAAATCGCAACAAGCAATATGAGCGAAAAACTCCTGTATGCCTTCTTTGACAGGTTTGAAAGAGCCAGCGATCTTTCTGTCGACAGGCTTCCAATCAGCGTTTTTTCCATACAAGCACCGCATTAAATGCAGAGATGACGAAAATCAAAATTCCCAGGACAAATTCTGTGGGAGCCGTTACTGCATGACAGTGCATTGAAGGCATGGCACAAACTTTGGCAAAAGAATATGGTGCGATTGCAGCAAGAAGACCGAGAAATGCCGCAAGAACTGACAGAATGAAACTCAATTTTTTCATTTTAATTCTCCTTGATTTTTATTAATTGAAACTAGTTCGGACTCCGTTGATTTCCGAATAAGTTTTTGTAGCACTGTCGTAAGAATAGCCGTCAGGTACACCAAAAAGCTCGATATAGCCCTGTGCTATAAATTTTTCAATATCAGTGTCCTTTTTAAGGATTCCTGCTGTCTGAAGCTGGCGGGCAGCTGAATCAAATGTCTTTTTTCCCAAAGAACGGCTTGGAATAAAGTTCAGCTCGTCAAGAAGGGCTGCATTGAAGTCCAAGTCACCTGCAACAAGATTGTTTTCAATCTGCATCTGTGCGGTAATACGTGGCTCAGCTTCAACAAATGCACTGGCTTTCTGCAAAGCTCTTGTAACTGCGGCGGCACCCTCAGGATTTTCTTTGAGCAGCTTGTGAGTTACGAACTGCTGGCAGCAATATTCATTTACGAACTTATCATCGATACCTGTATCAAGTATTTTTCTGAATCCGTAGGCAAGCTCGCCTTTTGTAGCAACCGGGTCATGGGCACCGATTACGTCAACCGCACCATTGTTCAGGGCAATGGCAAGGTCACTGGAAGCATAGGCAAGAAATTCAACTTCATTGTTTTCGGCAGTAACTCCGATACCAACATCCATGAGTTTGCGTTTAAGGTTCATGACGCTTGAGTCAGCAAGACCCGGAACACCGATTTTAGCACCGCGAAGATCGGCCACAGATTTAATAGGGCTGTCCTTGCGGACATAATATTTTGTACAGCCTACGTGAATTCCAGAAGTGTAAGAAATTGGGAGACCGTTTTCGATTGCCTGAAGCTGGGTCGCATACAAACCGTAACCTGCATCGACTTTACCCGAGGCAATCATTTCAGCCAGTGTTGCTCCGCCTTCGACAACCTGAACATACTCAGCCTTCTGTCCGACTGCAGCAAGTTCCTCTTCAAAAAGCCCCATTTTCATGGCAACGTGAACAGGAGCCGCACAAAGAGTTCCTGTCTGAAAGTTGATTCTGACGACTTTCTGAGCTGATTTTTTTTCGCATGATGTGAACATGACCGATGCCACCATCAAAGCGATTCCAATTACTGAAACTGTTTTTTTCATTTTTTTACCTCCAGTTTTTTACTTTTTTCTACCATTTAATAAGCCCTTTCTGCCAGCCTAGGAGTTTGCTTCTTATTTTGAAGAGGACTGTGATGATTACCGTACAAAAGACTGCAATCATAATGAGCCCGGCATAAACTCCTGAGTAAAGCATCATGGCCTTCTGGTAACTTATGTACCAGCCGATTCCGTATTTGGCACCGAACATTTCAGCCGTCATAAGCGCAATAAAAGCCGCACAAATTCCGTTGAAAACGCCCTGAAATATGCTTGGGAGTGCCGCCGGAACAGCAACACGGAATACCTGATAAAATGTTTTTGCTCCCAGCGTTCGGCTTACCTCAAAATAAATCTTGCTTGTGTTTTGAATTCCTGAGCTTGTCATGAGCTGAACCGGGAACCAGACCGCAAGGGCAATAATGAAAATGCTTGCCCCCAGTGGAGTTGGAAAAGTCGTAAGAACAAGCGGAATCCATGCCGTTGCCGGAATCGGACCAATCAGCTTGATATAAGGATTGATCCAGTAATAGACTTTTTTGGAGAATCCAAGAAAAACACCTGTGATAAAACCCGTGACAATGCCCCAAATCACTCCAAGGATCAGAAGACGGAATGAAAAACCGATACATTTTAAAAGAAGCGGCAGCTGCTCAACAAAAACAGCAAGAACGTTGTCAAAGCTAGGAAAGAAAATAACCGGAAGAAGGGCGAATTTTGCGGTCACAAGGTTCAAAAGTGAAAGCAGAACCCCGGAACCGAAAAAAAAGGCACCCTTTTCCGTCAGTGCCTGCTGAATTTTTGCATTAAAAAAAGACAGTGCAAAAATTACAAGCGTCACTGCAAGCAATATATATAGAAGAAAGTTGTAATAATGCCGTGAGCTGGCCGGATGGAGCGTGCTGTCAGCAAAAATTGTCTGCACAAGAAATGCAAAAAGCACGCCCAAAACCGGGAAAGCACGATAAAGAACATTTTTTAAATTCCGCATTTTTACCTCTTATAACCTAGTAGCAAAGTAGGTATATAATACAGATTATTACCTACTAAGTCAATAGTTAAATAGGATTAAAAAATGTGGCTTTCCCTTTTTTTGTGGGAGATATAATAGTCGTTCAGTTTTGAAACGGCTTCTTCTATCTCAAAGGGGGCTTCTAAGCAGTTGACCTTGTTTTCCTGAAGCAGGCGGTGGGGCTTGGGGCCGATTTTAGCAACAAGGAAATAGGTGCAGTCGCTTACGACCTCGCCGACTTTTACCGCAAAGTTACTTCCGCAGGAGCAGCCGCTTTCACATTCTTCCTTTTCGGGGTCGCGGGTTATTTTCCGCTCTTCCAGAAAAGAATAGCTTCCGTCGCTTTCGTTCACCTCGTAAACTGAAACAGATTCAATTTCACCGAAGTGAAGGTTCACGTTCTTTTTGTCAGAAGTTCCGATTGCAATTTTGTATGCCATAAATCCTCCGTTGGGCTTTTTTAGAGAACCTGAACGTTCTTGTCGATTGTTCCGTGCTTGAAGATGCCCGAATAAATTTCTTCGGTGAGTTTTAAGCCGCCCGTGTAGCCTGTGAAAGTTTTGTTCAGGATTACGTCGTCCACAATCGGCATGCTCAGGTGAATCAGCATATTGTTGTTCTTTTGGGCAACGATTTTTTCCCAGGTGCTTCCGAAAATCACGGCTCTTTTTGAAGAACCAATCAGCTCGAAAAGTTTCTGCTGGATTTTTCCGCCGTCACTTTCAAAATAAACCACTTCCCTGATTTCTTTGCCCAGAGTTTCGATTGTCTCAAGAATTTTTTCCTTTATTGTGTCTGTTGGCGGCACGTCAGTGATGAAAATTCCTTTTGGCTGAAGTCCAAGCTCGTTGACAAGATAATCCGAAACGCCGATTGCATATTCAGAATCAGCCACGAGATACAAATCGTTTGGAATGTTGCTCCTGAAATCCGACATAAAGTCAGCAAGGCCCACGATGTAGCTGTAGAATTTTTCTTCTTCCCGCTTGATAACCGCTGAAACTTTTTCGAGATCAAGGTTTGCGAATGCGGCAAGTTTTTTAAGGAAGAGACTTGTCGCTTTTCCGCCCACAGGAAGATACGGGAAGTGGAAGAAAGGCGTTCCATATTTTTTCTTCAAGAGCTCCACGGTTTTGAGTCCTATCCAAGGCGAAAGAAGGATGTTGAATTCAGCGTTGGGAATATTCTGCCACTCAAAGACGCCTGCGCTTTCATATCCGAACAAAATATTAACTTTAAGGCCGATTGAAGTCAGAATCCGCTTGATTTCCTCAAGGTCGCCCCGCCAGAAAGGATCCTGATTTGGAACGACAGAAAAGACATTCACCAGTCCTTTCTGAACTTTTGGAGTCACATCGCCAACGAACTGCTCGATAATCGAATTGACCACAAGTTCGTGCCCCTGATAGTTGTTGCCGGTAAAGCCGGAAGTTTCGGCTCCAACCACAGGCCTTCCTTCCTCGCGGAATTCATTTGCAATTGAAACAATATCGTCGCCGATGATTCCCGAAGTACAGCCCGAAAGAAGGACAAACAAATCCGCATCCAGAACCTTAAAAGCATTTTCCGTAAGCGTGCGAAGCTTGTTTTCTCCGCCAAAAACGACTTCCTTCGTGCCTGTGTTTGTGCTTGAAATCTGTCCGCCACCGCCAAAGCCTTCACCCTGATTTCCGGCACACTGGGAAAGAGTCAGAAATGTTTTTGAAGCACAGCCCGGGCCCGCGTGAACGATGGGCAATGCTCTCGGAATTGCAAGGACTGTAGTCTGGGCCGCAAGGGCACATGAAAATCTTGGTTGTTCAATCAATTTGCTCATTTTGTTTCCGCCTTTTTGTCAAAATAGAATGGGTCTTTCTGGTTAATCCACCATGAACTGTAAGGGAACTTAACGTGCTCCGAAATCGTCTTGAAGAATTTATTTGAGTTCAAGGCGTCGATGATTCTTGCTCCCAGGTTTACAGAACCGTCGTAGCAGCTCAAAACGTTGATGTCGTTTGCGCGGATTGAAGGGATTCCAAGTTTCGTTCCGATTGTGGCGATTGAGTCGTGCCGTGTGATAAGGATATCCGGCTTGAGTTCGCTAAAGATTTTGTACATGATGAAAGGCTGCTTGTTACAGACCGAGAAACGCTCGACATCGCCCGTGTATTTTATCATTTCACCAAGAGTGTCCAGGGACGGACTTTTTGTGTCTGTGGTCTGGTCGTGGTGAAGGGTCGTAACGCCAACGACTTCCATTCCGTATTCGCGGACCATGTTTGTAAGATAGTGGGCGAAAGAATCTCCTGAATAAACGTAGGCTCTTTTTCCCTTAAGGATTTTTCTGTAGCCTTCGATAATCGGCTTGATTCTCTCGTTTTCTTCTTTGATGAGTTTTTCTGCAAGTTCAGTGCGGTTTGTAAGTTTTGCAAGCTCGCGGAACCAGCGGTCAGTCCATTCAATTCCGTAAGGAGAAGAGACTTTGAGCTGGGGAACGCCGTAATTCTGCTCAAGGGCAGCCGCACCGTAAGTTCCCAGTGACTCACAGATTGAAATTGTACAGGCAGCCTCTGACATTATTGCAAGCTGGTCTACGCTGGAGTTCGGAACGATAAGGTTCGGACGAAGATTGATTCTCTTGAACAAAGCCGTGTAAGCGTCCTGACCTGCAAAGTTTATGATGTTGACCAAGTCTTCCTGCTTTTTGATCGGCTTTTTAACGATTTTGCGCAAGATTCCATGGAAAACAGCATCGAAGCCACTCGTCCAGGTCTTTGATTTGAAGCCTTCGCAGTAAATCGGCACAATCGGGATTCCAAGCTCGCTTTCCGCCTCGTCAACGACGCTTTCAATATCGTCACCGATAATTCCTGCCGCACACGAAGAATGAATCAGAATCGCCTTGGGATGGAAGCGGTCATAGGCTTCACGAACTGCCGCTTTCAGGATTTTGACTCCGCCGTAGACAGTTGAATCAATTCCGATGTTGGTGGAAATGACCTGAATTTTCGGTGCTTCAATTCCACGGACTTTGCTTGAAGCTTCAACGCGCTCGTAGATTGAAACAGGCGAAAGGCAACCCAAAGGTGAATGAACGACGATTGCCGCGTCACGAATCATGTAGGAAAGAACTTCCGCACAGCCCTGTGAACAGTCGCTGCACTGGGAGTAGATTCTCTCGTCATCCTTTACGGCCCGTTTGCTCGAATCTTTTTGCAATGTGCTGGCTCTTCCGTGAAAGGCAAGCACCGCACCGAGACGATTGTCCCGCGTCTCGACTTCTGATTTTTTAATGTCTATTGCCATTTTAGTACCTCTAGTTTTATTTGAATCAGGCTAGATTTCTTTGTAATCAAAGCCCGGAAATTTGTTGTCGTTTTCAAGGAAATATTTCCACATATCTTTATAGAAAGTGTCTTCCGGGAATTCCTGGATTATTTCTTTCAGCGCGCTGGCATAGACTTCGATATTGAAGAATTCCTGCAGCTTTGCACCAGATTCAATGTAGTTCCAGTTGGTGAGAATCTCATAAATCGAAAGAACGCCGTTATAGTTGGGATCCGGATTGTATGAGCGGTCACCATTTGATTCTTTTTCGTAAATAAAACGGGTAATGAAGTCAATGTCTTCGCCTGTGAGCCGGGCAAGGCTTTTTACGGATTCTTCAGGATTCGTAATATAATCCTTGTAGGCACGAATCTGACCTTTGAGGTAAGCCTTGTATGCATCCTTGTTTTTTGAGAATGACGGTCCATAAGCGTACTGACGGCAGCAGACATAATCTTTCTGAAGGTGAGTAAGATGGAAGACATGCTCAAGACCGATTGAGCGGGCTGCCTCAAGGTATTCTGAAGTAATCAGGCCGATATCAAGAGTTCCCTTTGCAACAGCCGAAGAAATTGCAGGATAGCCGTCGATGATTTTGTAGTTTATGTCTTCACCGACCTTGTAGCCGTAGTCATTTCCCAGAGCAGCCTTTGAAATCATTTCTGCCGTGGAAAGATGGATGACTCCGATTGTCTTTCCCTTCCAGTTTTTTGGATCGCGAAGGGATTCAGCTTCATCTTTTCGGGCAACGACTTCCATTCCGCCGGAAAGGGTTCCTGCAAAAATCGTGATATCTGCACCTTGTGCCCCGTAACTGATTGGCGGAATAACCTGCTGATAAGCCGCATCAAGCTTTCCGGCCACAAGAGCTTCCGGGGTGCCAATCATTTCAAGCGTGGTGTAATTCGGCTTGAAACGATAGGCTTCAAAATAGCCCTTTTCCTGGGCAATTTGAATCAGGGGATTGACGACTTTGTTTGCCGTTACCGCGATGTTGAAGGAAAGATAGTCTTCAGAAGTCTTTTTTTCCTTGCAGGAAGAAAGGGAAGATGCAAGAAGAATCGTTCCGGCCAATAAAAACGAAGTTTTTTTAACTGTCTTTTTCATATTTTTACTCCTATATATTCCGCACAAGCGGATCTGCCAAACCCGGCAGTTTTTTTAGTAATTCCATTTAATCAGGCGTTTTTTTGCCTCCTGAATCAGGATGTTCAGAAGAGTCACCACAAAGCCGATGAAGATGATTCCAGCAATCGCCTTTGTGTAGTTGGCATAGTTCAGGGAAACACGCACGTAATATCCCATGCCGCTGTCAGCACCAAGCATTTCAGCCACAGTGAGCGTCATCAGCGATGTCGCAAGATGAATCGGCAGGGCGTTTATGTACCTTGGCAGATTGAAGGGGATGATAATCTTGAAAAGAATCGTCGGTGTCGAAAGGTTCAGGACTTTCGCCGCGTTTATGATTTTCTTTTCGACGAAGGCCGTATTGTTGATTGAGCCCATGAAACTTCCCCAGAAAATGCTGAGGAAAATGACCGTGAGGGAAGCCAGCTTGAATGTGGGCATAATCAGAACTATGTAAGGCGTGTAAATCAATGCCGGAACCGTGGAAAGGGCTTTTGCAATCGGATAGACCGCATTCGTGAGCCTTTTGTTGTATCCGACCAGCGTTCCCAAAATCACCGAGGAAATTACCGAAAGGAAAAGTCCCGCGATAATCAGTTCCATTGAATTAACGAAGCCGAAAAGAATTGTCTTCCAGTCCGAGACAAAAATGTCGAAAACATTTTCCGGGGCAGGAATGAAAATGTAAGGAAGAAGGTTCAACCGCGAGACAATAAACTCCCATACGAACAAAAATATATTTACCGAAGCCGTCACATCCTTGACAGCGCGCGATTTTTTTGAATTTGCCAGCTGAGATAAAAAAAGAATTTCAATAACCACAAGCACGAGCGCAAACACGAGCGGAGATTTAAGTCCTCCCCGCATTTCTGAAGCGTACTTGCTCGGAAAAAGGAAGCACAAAAGCGAGAGCAAAAAAAACAGGTTCGCCAGATTGAGCACGTATTTTGAAATAAACTTTTTCATAGAGCAGCCCCCTCGCTGTCGATAAGCTCGCTTGTCTCGTGATAAAAATATTTGACCAGTTTCTGATAAAGCTCCTTGTATTCCCTGCTTTCCTGAATGTAAGGATAATTTCGCGGCCGCGGAAGCTTGTCCTCGATTACGGCGTAAATCTGCTTGGGAATCATAAAGACAATCCAGTCGGCCAGAAGTTCTGCCTCGTTCAAGTCATGGGTTACGAATACAACGGTCTTTTTCTTTTCATCCTCGCGCCACATTTTGAGCAAAAGATTCTGCAAGTTCTCACGGATTTTTGCGTCAAGTGCTCCGAAAGGCTCGTCCATCAGAAGGATTTCCGGGTCGCAGGCCATAGCACGGGCAATCGCAACCCGCTGCTGCATTCCGCCCGAAAGTTCGCCGGGAAGTTTGTCTTCAAAGCCGTTCAGCTCAACCTTTTTCAAAAAAGCAAGCGCAATTTCATCAGCCTTCTTCTTCGAGACTTTTTCGCCCCGCTTTTTGTAAGTTTCGTACACGGCAAAAGCCACGTTTTCCTTCGCGCTCATCCACGGAAAGAGCGAGTAGCTTTGGAACACGACGGCACGCTCAGCTCCAGGTCCATGGATTTCTTTTCCATTGATTTTTACGCTTCCGCCTGTCGCAGAATTAAGTCCTTCAAGAACTGAAAGAAGCGTGCTTTTTCCGCAGCCAGAAGATCCGACAATGCAGATAAACTCTCCCCGATGTATGTCGAGATTTATATCCTTCAAAGCCTCATAAGTCGTGTTCTCGGACTCATAAGAAAGCGAAAGATTTTTGATTTCAATTACAGTTTCGTTTTCCAAAAGCCTGACTCCTTTACTACCTAGCAATGCACTAGGTATACAATTTTTCAGAGACTTTGAATAATACTTTTTTTGAATATGAGTGATAGGATTTTTTTATAGGATTTTTCTATAAGTTAGGACAAAAAAAAATTCTTAAAAGAATTAAACTGTGACTGTAACTTCGACGATGCTCAATGACCGTACAAATTTAGCAGACAAAGCCCGCGATATTCAAAGTTCGCCGCACCGCATCGATGTAATTCAGGCTGATTTTTTCGATTTTTACGCTGCTTTTTGTAATGTAGCCCAGCTCAAAACTGTGGCTGAGTCCATCATCGGGATTCTGTAGCGGAACAAGGACAAAATCTTCGTTCGTTTCTTCTGCAAATACGCCCGAAAGAAAAGTGTAGCCGTCAAGAGTTTTTAGCAGGTTCAGTTCCGTGGCCCGGTCAGCAACCGTAATCGCCTGATTCAGGCCGTAGCGTTCAATCACTTCATCGGAGAAAAATGACTTAACATCGTCGGTGTCAAAGGTCACGAAGCGGTAATCCGAAAGCTCGTCGAGCGAGACAGACTCTTTTTTGGCCAGCGGATGATTTTTGTGAAGGTACACAAAGGCGTTACATTCAGTGAGATGATGAAATTCAAGGTTATTCGATTTGAGACTTTTTGAAATTGACTCGCGGTTGGAATCACTCAAGTAAAGAATGCCGATCTGGCTTTTTCCGAGTGCGACATCCGCAATCACAAGCGAAGCTTTTTTTTCGCAGAAAGCAAAATCATAGTTCTCGCCCGAAAAATCCTTTACGATTTCGACAAAGGCCTTCCGCGCAAAGGCATAATACAATGTCGTGACCGAAAAAGTTTTCTTTTCTGCCGAAGTATATTTTTTGAGAAGTCTTTCGTAATTTAAATAAAATTCTCTGGCGTCACGGATGAATCTCGCACCAGTTTCTGTCGGCTTCACTCCGCGGGCTGTGCGGTTAAAAATCTGAAAGCCAAGCTCATCTTCCGCGTCATGCAGAGAAGCTGAAAGAGAAGGCTGCGAGACAAAAAGCCTTTCCGCAGCCTTGTTGAGCGAAGTAGAATCTGCCACGCCAAGAATGTATTTTATTTGCTGTAGAGTCATAAAACTCTAGTGTTTGCTTTCAGCGTTGATGAACTTTTCGTTGCTCTGCTCGTACCACCATTTTGTGTACGGAAGCTTGATTCGGGCGGCAAGGTTTTTCTCGAACGAACGGTTTGTAACGGTGTCGCGAATCAGTTTTGCAAAGCTCAAAGTTCCCTCATAGCCAAAGACTGTGTACTCGTCGGCAACGAAGACTGCGGCATAGCCCTGCTTGATTGCCCAGACAGTAGTTCCCGGGTGACGGCTAAAGTAAACGTCCGGCTTGTAGCGGTTGAGGATGTTCAAAACCTCGTAGTTCTGCTGGTCGGCTACGGCAACTCTCATGTCCTTAGGGCTGTTTTTAAGCAAATGCTCCAGTGCCGGCGGAACTTGGCCGTTGTCGTACTTGTAATCGTAGTGCCATGCAAGGGCGTAATCGATTGTCATGCCGAATTCCTGCAAGACGCGGGCAATCTCGTAAGTAAAGCCCGGTCCCATTCCGATTACAGCCCGAAGTCCACGAAGCGGCTTGATTGCCTCTTCAATCTGCGGAATAAAAATCTCGCGCTGCTTTTTGATGTAGGCTTCAACCTGCTCGCGGCGGCCAATCGCATCCCCGATTCCACGGAGCCATGTTTCAAAGCCTGTGACGCCTGAGTGGTTGATTGTCCGCACGTAAGGAACGCCGTAAGTTTCTTCCAAAGCGTTTCCAAGATAAGTTCCCAGAGTACCGCAGATACAGACCGTTGCCAAAGCCTCGCTCAAATGGCTAAGCTCTTCGATTGTTGAGTTACAGTACAAAAACTGAGGTTCAGCGTCAAAGACTTCGTTGAAAATCTTTGTAATCTGAGGGCGTGCGCTCTCGTAGAAGTTCTTGATGTTGATGATTCTACGTTTTTCTTTCGGCGGCTTTACGATTCCCTGCAAAACTGCGTGGTCGGAAATATCAAAACCACTTGCCCAGATTCGGCTCTTGAAGCCTTCGCAGTGAACAGGAATCACTGGAATCGGAAGTTCCTCGTTAATTTCGTCGGCCAGGCCGTCAACGTCCTCACCGATAACGCCCGAAACGCAGGAAGTCGAGATAAAAATTGCGTCCGGCTTGTATGTGTTGTAAGTGTGCTCCACGATTTTGCGCAGGTCGTTCATGGCGCCAAAAACCGTGTCCTTTTCGTTCAAATCCGTGCAGACAAAGACCGAATTTGTTGTTTTGTTGATGCGGGCTGCAATCTGGCCGAATTTTACGTTGTCGTTTGAGGCCATTGCGGTACAGCCTGCCGGTGCGTGATAAACAACGGCCACGTTTCTGATTGCGGCAAGGGCGTTCAATGCACAGCCCGAAAGACATGAACTTGACTGTGAGAAGCATCGCTCGCGGTTTTTAAGTGAGCCACATTCTGAGCGGTAGACAAGCGTTTCAAGGTTGCCCACAAAACCTGTAATTGAGCCGAGTCGGTTTTCACGAACGGCGAGATTTGCGTTTTTAAAGTTATATGGCATGGTTATCTCCTAAAGTTTCAATTTGCTCATTGCGGCTGAGAAAATCTGCTCAAGCAGATGAAGTCCGCCTGAGTAGCCTGCGATGTGGTCGTTGATTACGAGCTTTTCAAGCATCGGATAGCTTACGTTCACATAATGCGCACCGATTTCAGCGGCAAGCTTTTTCTCCCAGTTGGAGCCGATAATCAGAGGAGTGCCCGCAAAGTCGGTCTTTTTAATCTGCTCGTGAATGTCGTGACCGTCTGTCGTGAACTGAACTTCTGCCTGAATTCCGTAGTTGAGATTTGAAATCTCATTGGCAATCTGTGTGCGGAAGGCTTCCGGCGCATCGTCAGTGATAAAGACTTTCTCCGGGAAGAGTCCCATGTCGTTTACAAGGAATTTTGTGACTGCCATGGTGTACTGGCTGTCGCTTGCAACTGTAAACCGCTTGCCCAGAATTCGGGTTTCAAGCAGGGTGTCTGCAAATCGTTCTATATAATAGTAGAATTCAGCTTCTTTTTCGGTGATTACTTTTTCGACCAGGTCTTTATCCGCCCCAGTGAATTCCTGTACAGCACGAAGGAATTTTGTAGTTTCTGTGGCACCAATCGGCAGAATCGGATAATGCAAAAGCGGAACCTTGAATTTTGTCTCAAGATATTTTGCGCTTTCCAAACCAACCCACGGCGAAATCAGAATCGTGAACTCTGCCCGTGCGGCATTTTTGATGTTCTCGATTCCCCGGCCAAAGCCAAAAATTGTGTTCGGCTTGAGTCCGATTGCAGAAATAAGGCTCTCAATTTCACGCAAGTTTCCGAGCCAGTAAGGATCCTGCTGCGGCGGGCCTGCGAAAATGTTGACCAGACCTTTGATTGTTCCGCCGGCTTCTTCACGCTCGTCGTGGATTTCCGGGCGGTTAAGGTACTGCTCGAAGATTGACTTTAAGATCCAGTCATGGCCAACGTAGTTGTTGCCCTTGAAGCCAGGAGTTTTTGCCCAGATTACAGGCTTTTCTTCATCCTCAAATTCCTGAGCAACTTCCTTGATGTCGTCTCCGATAATCTCGCCTGTACATCCAGAAAGTACCACGAACAAGTCAGCGTCGATTACGCGCAGCGCATTGTGAATCGTCGAACGCAATTTTTCAGCACCACCGAATACAACTTCCTTCTCCGAAATCGAAGTACAAGGGAAGATGTTCGGGCTGTATCGTCCGCTGGTTCCGTTGTTGTCGTTCAGTTTTGAAGCACATCCCGGTCCTGAATGAAGAACAGGAATTGCCCCCGTAATCGACTGAACAGTCTGCATAGCCGCCAACGCACACTTGTATCGCGGCTGATCAAGAATTTTCGCCATACTCAATACCTCTTTTTTATAACCACAGATGTCACAGATGTCACAGATTAAAAGTTTAGGTAAATGATAATCGTCTGTGAAATACGAAAATTCTTTCATTTACAAAACATATATCTGTGTAATCTGTGTAATCTGTGGTTTCTTATTTCCTATTTTTTCTTTCTTTTATTTTTATTCTGTATTCGTTGATTTTTGCTATTGCTTCTTCAATCGGTAGAACTATGTCGTAGGCAGTCACGTCGTATTTTGCCAGTGCACGGATTGCATGCGGGCCTATGCGCGCAACCAGAACATAGTCCACATCGCTCAAAGCCTTCGCAATCTCGTCCATCTGACTGTGCCCCTCGCCCGCTCCGTTGTGGCCACCACAGCCAGAATCGCTCCCAGACTGCACTCCTCCACAAGAGCCTCCTGAGCAGGCAGCCGTAACATCTCTCTCCCCGATGTCCTCTGCCTTGCCGCTTTCTTCATCAACTTCGAAAATCAAAAAAGACTGAACATGTCCGAAATGAGAATCGACTGTTTTTCCATCGCTCGTGGCAACCGCAACCTTATATTTTTCTGACATAGCACCTCTGTAAAGCAAAAGATTGTTTCTGGTAATACGGATAACCTATCGCTTTACTAGGTTTATTCTATAGGTTTTAACCTACTTATGCAATAGGTAGTGAGCTGTTTTCTTAAGAAAAAAAACTTGCGAGGCAAGTTTTTAAGCGAGTCTCGTCTGAAGCTGTGCTTCAGGCGCGGAAGCGAGCTGTTTTCTTTAGAAAAAAAACTTGCGAGGCAAGTTTTTAGGCGAGTCTCGTCTGAAGCTGTGCTTCAGGCGCGGAAGCGAGCCGTTTTCTTAAGAAAAAAAACTTGCGAGGCAAGTTTTTAGGCGAGTCTCGTCTGAAGCTATGCTTCAGGCGCGGAAGCGAGCCGTTTTCTTTAGAAAAAAAACTTGCAAAGCAAGTTTTTAAGCGAGTCTCGTCTGAAGCTGTGCTTCAGGCGCGGAAGCGAGCCGTTTTCTTTAGAAAAAAAACTTGCAAGGCAAGTTTTTAGGCGAGTCTCGTCTGAAGCTGTGCTTCAGGCGCGGAAGCGAGCTGTTTTCTTTAGAAAAAACTTGACATTTTGAGATAGAGACATTATTATAATTATAAGTTGTATACAATCTAATTTAGTTAAATATTTATTCAAACGGAGGTTATATGAAATTCGCTGTAAGATATTATACCAAAACCGGGAACACAAAGCGTCTTGCAGAAGCAGTTGCAAATGAACTTGGCGTTGAAGCCCTTCCAATCAGCGAAGGTCTTAACGAGCAAGCCGACATTTTGTTTTTGGGAAATTCTTACTATGCTTTTACAATCGACCCGGAAGTCCGCTCTTTTATCGCTGGTCTTTCAAAGGACAAAGTCGGCAAGATTGTAAACTTCGGTTCGGCTGCCCTGCTCAATTCAACTTACAAAAAAGTAAAGGCCGAAGCCGCTAAAGTCGGAATTCCAGTTGATGAAAAAGAATTCCATTGCAAAGGCGAGTTCAAGGCCCTCCACAAAGGAAGACCAAACGAAGATGACTTAAAGGCTGCAAGAGAATTTGCACGCCAGTATAAATAATCAACACAAACACAAGGAGATTAAATTATGATTTATGATTACGAAGTAACAACAGGCAAAGGCGAGACACTTAAACTTTCTGAGTACAAGGGAAAGGTAATTCTTATCGTAAACACTGCAACAGGCTGCGGATTCACCCCACAGTACGCACCAATCGAGCAGCTTTACAAGGACTACCACGAAAAAGGCCTTGAGATTCTTGACATTCCTTGCAATCAGTTTGGCGGACAGGCTCCGGGAAGCGACGATGAGATTCACGAGTTCTGCTCACTTCACTACAACACAACCTTCCCGCAGATGAAAAAATCTGACGTAAACGGACCGAACGAACTTCCTCTCTACACATACCTCAAATCTCAGAAAGGCTTTGAAGGCTTTGATGAGCATGAGCTGAAGGGAGTTCTCGAAAATATGTTCAATGCCGCAGATCCTGACTGGGCAAAAAAGCCGGACATCAAATGGAACTTCACAAAATTCCTTGTTGACCGAAGCGGAAACGTAGTAGCCCGCTTTGAGCCTACTGCCGACATGGCCAAAGTTGAGGAATGTGTCAAAGCATTGCTTGGCTAAACTTTTGTCCTAGATGCTCTCTTTTTGAACGTGTGGATTTTGATTCCGTCTGGTTCTGTCTTGCGGTTATGTTTTCTGGCGTTTTGAGCAAGGCTGAGTTGAATGCTGAAAAGGAAGCACTTGCGAAACTTTGACAGGAATCACACTCTTCAGCTTTTATTTTCCATAAAATAATCAAGCAGCTCATAAAGCCATTCATGCAGATTTGTAAAATTAAATCCCAGTTTGCGGGCTTTGTCGGTGTTTATGCTGTGCTCAACTTCACCGTTATAGGGAGCATTTTCACCATCGCCAGAAATAACCGCCTTTGAGCCGGATTTCTTTTCGATATATTCTATGATTTGCCTTAAGCTGACTGTGCCACAAGAAGCCCCGTTTACAGCCCCCTTAAAATCTTTGTCTGCAAGAAAAGCCATAAAGGAACCGGCTTCATCGGAGCGGATAAAGCTCATCTGACAGTCAAGGTTGTCGATTTTCATGGGAAGTGAATTAAGGACGTGCTCAACATAGAATTGCAACCGTCTGGTGTAGTCATCTTTTCCGATTACATAGGGGTAACGCACCGCAATAAAATTTTGGTCTGAATATTTCTGCCACAAGGCACATTCCGCCTGGCGTTTTACCTCGCTGTATGAAAAATCAGGCCGGTCGCACCAGACAAGTTTTTTTGAAAGCGGATCGAATTCAGATTCTTTTATATCAAAATGCTTTTTTTCATAGACGGCCGTGCTTGACATATAAATGTATTTGTCGCAATCAAGCACGTCCAGCAATTTTCTGATGTCATTGGAACTGTAGGCAATCTTATCAATCACAAGATCAAAATGTCTGCCGGAAAGCACATTCTTTAAGCTTTCGGCGTTCGTCCGCTCAAGCACAAGACGGCTGACTCTTTCACCATAAGAATCTGATGAAGTGCCCCGCGTCGCAATCGTAACTTTGTGGCCATTTTTTAGAAGTTCATTTACCGTGTGAATTCCAAAAAATCTTGTTCCGCCCAAAAGCAAAATATTCATGCTTAATTTTAACTTATACAAAAGCAAAGAATCAATCCCGAAAAATTCCTTGCTTTTCAGATATTCCCAACTTACAATTATAAAATCATCTGGCACATGCCACATCACGGAGGAAAAATGTTCGGCTTCAATTATTATACACCTACAAAAGTCGTGTTCGGAAAGAACACCGAAGAAAAAGTCGCGGATTTGATTAAGGAATTCGGCGGAAAGAAAGTTTTGATTCATTATGGCGGCGGAAGCGTGGTTCGCTCAGGTCTTTTGCCTCGTGTCAAAGGCTTTTTGGATAAAGCCGGAATCAACTATCTGGAACTTGGCGGTGCTGTTCCCAACCCTCATCTTGGACTTGTACGCGAAGGAATTGAACTTTGCAAAAAAGAAGGAATTGATTTTCTTCTTGCGGTAGGCGGCGGAAGTGCGATTGACTCAGCAAAGGCGATTGGTTACGGTGTGGCCAACGACGGCGACGTGTGGGATTTTTACGACTACAAGCGAAAAGTAACAGGCTGCCTTCCGATTGGCGTTATTCTCACGATTGCGGCAACAGGAAGCGAAATGAGCGATTCTTCGGTTATCACAAAGGAAGAAGGGCTTGTCAAACGCGGATATTCAAGTGATTTTGGCCGTCCGCGATTTGCAATCATGAACCCGGAACTTACGATGACCTTGCCGAATTATCAGACTGCCTGCGGCTGCACGGACATAATGATGCACACAATGGAACGCTATTTCACGAACGGCGGCAACATGGAAATCACCGACTCAATGGCAGAAGCCCTTCTCCGCACTGTCAAAGAAAACGCAAAGATTCTTGCAAAAGATCCCAAGAATTATGACGCACGCGCCGAAGTCATGTGGGCAGGTAGCCTCGCGCACAACGGACTCACAGGCTGCGGAAACGACGGCGGCGACTGGATGACTCACAAACTGGAGCACGAGCTTGGCGGTCTTTACGACGTGGCTCATGGTGCAGGTCTTGCGGCAATCTGGGGAAGCTGGGCACGATACGTTTACAAAGACTGCCTCCCCCGCTTCAAAAAATTCGCAATCAATGTAATGGGCGTTGAAAAGGCTGGCACGGATGAAGAAATCGCGCTCAAAGGCATCGAAGCGATGGAAGATTTCTACCGCGAAATCAAAATGCCAACAAATCTCCGGGAACTTGGCGTAAAAGCCTGCGACGAGGACTTAAAACTCATGGCACACAAATGCTACGTGGGCACCGGCGGCCCCAAAGGCTCAGCAAAACTTCTGAATGAGGAAGATATGCTGGAGATTTTTAAGATGAGCCGGTAAAAAAAAAGGTCGTTAAAATTGAAGTGTACCCCAATTCTTGGACACTTTAGCTGACGGACTTAAAGGACTTAGTTCTGTATTCAACAGGGCTGAGTCCTTTTAATTTTAACTTAATCCGTCTGTTGTTATAATAATCAATG
>Ga0129306_1000485_pt1 | contig 62432 bp, 44 predicted proteins | sample P827metagenome_FD_94438 | JGI IMG/M metagenome (GOLD analysis project Ga0129306, IMG submission 94438) | Capybara group fecal microbial communities from Wisconsin, USA - P827 metagenome | ecosystem: Host-associated > Mammals > Digestive system > Large intestine > Fecal | place: USA: Wisconsin... | reverse complement strand
GAAACTGGAGGGACTGTCCCCGAAAAATTCCGAAAATGCGTTTAAGGAGATGCCGACTCTCGCAGATAAGTCGTCAGACTTCAGATTTAGTTCTGGAATCCAAGTTTACTTCTGGACGCAGCGGCAAAAGCAAACCACGAATCTAAACGCGCCGATGATTGCAAGTCACTGGGGACAGTCCCGGAATATTTTCGGCAGCTCGCGAGGTAGGCATAGGGCACCTACCGAGGTACGTGGTGGGTACCTCGCGAGGTGGGCGTAGGGTACCTCGCGAGGTGGTTTTCACTTCCGCCGCTCGCGGATCCAGAGGAGGAGGAGGAAGAGCGCGATCGCGGCGACGACGGCGAGGCGTGCACGGCGGTAGGCCGTATCGGCGTCTACGGACGGAGCGGGATCGGGCCGGGACGGGACAACGGCCACGGCCTCGGTTCCGCCGGTCCGCTCCGCTGGAGGGTCGATATAGGTTATCTCCCCTGTCTCGGTGTCTAGAACCTTGAGCTGAGCGGGCTTTTAGGGGGGGACTGTCCCCGAAGATTTCCCCGCCAGTTTTCCTCACCAACCTCCTTCAAATGGACGGCGATATTTCATTGGATCCATTGTCCTGTCAACTTCACCGGACAAGATTTTTCGCCTAAGCTCATGAAAATCCAATTCAAGCCACGGACCGTCATAAATCTGATGATGTCTGCACATCGAGCGAAAAAGCCAAGAATCCTCGCGCAAAGCTACGGAAACGCACCCCAGGAAAAAAACATACGGCTCGCCTTTTGGCCATCCATGAGACGGCTCTATCCCAAGTTGCCGAGTAAGCGCATCAGGTATTACCCCGCCTCCAGCAGCACGAATACTTGCGTGCAATGTTTTATTCATAATCCTCCAGGGACTCTCCCAGAAAGAAACTGCCAATCAGTGCTCAATGCGCGGCACCTTCAGGGTTGTTGTTAGTTCTCCATCCATCTGATAACTAGCGTGCGCTAGGGCAACTCCACCGCTACCTTGAAAAATCGAAACGACGAATTTCCGCCCTGCGGGACCGTCTGCCAGGGGGCTGTCGGCGTCGATGCCCCTTTCAGCACTGGCCGAGCCCCAGTTATCCACTGCGTCTGGGCAGGCGAGAACTCGACACTGCTCAAATCGGGCGGATTGCCGTTAGAACCAAGTTCAAAAGACGTAATCTTGAATACTGCGTTCTCCGACTCCGGGTCAAGCCCCAGCACATAGCACTCCCATACCCTGTTGCATCCGTTCGCCGCGAGAGAAACCGCGTATGTGCCCCGATCTCCGCCGAAGCGAGAGTCGATCACCGTTGCATGGATGTCGAGCCAGTCGCCCGGGATCTCAAGCGACTTGCCGCCACCCAGATCGACTGTCGCGTTGCCTATCTCAGCCTCCTGACTCCATGCCAGAACGATCTTTCCAAGGCCGTAGTATTTCCCGCCAACAGCAATATAATAAGTCGTTCCATTCACTGCCTCAAACGAATTTGTACTCGTACCGTCTAGGTTGCCATACGCGTTCTCGGCGACAACAGTAAGCGCCCCCACGGAATTGCCAGTGTAGATACCCATTGCCGCATTGAAGTCGGAACCAATTGTCGTGAAACTAACAACGCCCCGCGCGGGAGCGGTCCATTTCCACCACACGGTAGCCGTTGAATCGGCGAAATCACGAAGAGGCTCCCCTTCCTCAATCCCCGCACCCATATTCGATCCGGAAACTATGCCCGACGAACCGACGATCACTGTCGCGCTTGCGAAACAATCGTTCTCTGGTGGTTCGTGATTAAGAATATAGATGTCAAGCCAAGGCGTACTCACGAAAGCGCTAGCCAAGTTGACTTCAATACTGTCGATCCGATCGTACCCGTTGATTTCATCATCACCGCCCTGAAAAAAGACAGTGCGCAGATTCTCGCACAGTTCGAATGCTGAATCGCCAATATTCGTCACAGATGCCGGGAATGAGGCCGAGGCAAGGCTGTAGCAATGAACAAAAGCCTTGTCTTCAATCACAAGCAAACTGGCCGGAAGCTCCAATTTGTCCATATTCTGAACACCGGTAAACGCACCTGCGCCAATGTATTTCGTACCATACACAACAGTTGCCGTTCCACTAAAGCCCCTGGGGCATACCACAAGCCTCGTCATGTCTTTTGTGTACACAATTCCGTCTGCGCTCATGTAATGGTCATTGCCGTGAACAACTTGTATGAACTTGAGATTCCATGCCGCGTCAAACACATCTGTTGTTAGGTTCGTCACACTTGCAGGGATGACAACAGATGTCAGTTCTCCGCCAGCTAGGACATTGTTCCCGATTGCCACGACCTGCATTCCGTCAATCTCATCAGGCAATGTCAATGCGCCAGACGGCGCAGGCGAGATTCCTGTCAGTGTCACCGTTCCGTCTCCGTTGTTGCGGTAACTGTAGTTATAAGCGACAGCCTGCCAATGCGCATAAAGCGACAAGTCGAAAAGAACCTGAGTTTGCGCAGTGACTTTGCTGCCGCCTTGCAACGCCGTAAACCAGCCAAGAAAGATATAACCCTGCAACGTCGGTTCGGGCAAGTCCCCTACTATCTGTCCGTGAACGACATGTCGGTCGTCTGCTTCGAAACTGCCTCCATTTGCATCAAATACAACAGTATGAATCTGTCCTGAGACTATGGTAAAATCAGAAATCCAGCCACAGTCCTCCCCATAAGACGTCTCTGCGTCCTTCTCATATTCGAACGTTATCAGATGAGCATCCGAGTCATATATAAACAATTCGACTGGAATCCATTCAAGTTTAATGCCGCTTATGGCGAACGTTGCCTCCTCGCCATCAATATAGCAGTGCAGTTTGTCCCACCCCCCCTCAGAAGAAACCCGCCACTTGAACAATACCTTGCAGGGCGCATTCGTGATGGAAAATTCTGCCCGCGACGATTGACTGTCTCTAATAATGCCGCTCCGCCAGCTTCCGTCAACTTCGGCTATCCATGCCGCATCGCCGCCTGTTGCTGAGAAAGGAGAAGCCGTCCAATGTGCATAAAGTGTTATATCGCTGGCTATAGCAGCACTCAACGACTGTCGCTGCCCACCAAGTGCAGATGTGTACCAACCAGCAAACAAGCGACCTTCATAGGTTGGCACGACGAGCGACGCTATCGTATAGCCGTCAAACACAGGAACTTGTTTGCTTGGTGCGCCGCCAAACGATCCGCCGTTTGCATAGAGTGTCGCGGTGAAATGCGGCATCTCGTAATACTCGATCGTGCATTCGTCCGGAACATAAAAGGCATTGCGCAGTGTCTCTGGGGCATACACCGTCAGATTCTCGCATTCGTCAAACGCCAAGTCATCCACATAAGAAACTCCTGGTGGAATGCGCAACGTCCTAAGTGCGGAGCAACCCGAAAACGCATATGCATTGATGGCTTGTAGCGAATCTGGCAACGACACGCTCGCCAACGCCGTCGAATAGTAGAAGGCATAAGTGTCAATCAGCGTTACGCCATTCGGGATTACGACAGACTTCATCGCCTGCGTATCAAACACATCTCCCGAGAGAGCGTCAGATCCAATCGCGTTCAATGTCTGGCCAGAACTCAGATAATTGGCAATGATGAAAGACTCCGGTGCTGTGCCGTGAAACCCTATCAATTCACCATCTTCGACAATCAAGGAGAATGGCTTGTTGGCATCGTATCTCGTGCCGGCAAATGCAGTTGGATGGATGTCAATGGCCGACTCGTCCCCATCGAAAGTAACTGTCGCAAGGTTTTCACAGCCAGAAAAGGCAAACTGCTCGATCGTCTCAACGCTAGCGGGGATCGTAACAGACGCGAACACGTCGCCGGTCGAATATCTAAACGCCGATTCTTCTATTGTTCTAACTCCTGTAGGAATTGAAATTGACGAAAACTTGTCATTTCCGAACATTGCGTTTACTCCCACGCACTCGGTCCCTGGCGCAATTACAATCGAACCGCTCTTGGCCCTTGGGCAAGAGACAAGTGTCTTGCCGTCCTTTGTGTATACTAGCCCATCCACACTCTTATAGGCAGTATTGGCAGAGGCTACGGTAATATTCGTAAGACCAAAAGCAGAGAGAAAGACATTAGACATCTGTGAGATGCACGCAGGAACGGTCACCGACTTAGTGGCGTTTCCCATTAGAACATTTCCAAATATCGCAACAACGCTCTTTCCGTCTATCGTTTCTGGAAAAGCAAACTCACCATCTGGCTCTGGCGAAATGCAGTCCATGACATAATTCCAGTTTTCGTCGTAGCGCGAAATCGTCACGGTCCCGTTACCATTGTCCAGATAGTTGTACGTGTAGCCGCCAGCAGTTCCCGTAGCGGCTCTGACCTGAAAAGCAACGCCAATCGCAACAAACGCCACCAACGATCCTTTCATGACACTCCTTTCATCTAAACTGCAACGACTCCAGCACTGGTTGAAAGAACATACGACCCATTGCCAAAACCTGTCTAATGCACTATGATTGACGATCCCCCCGTCGCCAAGGAATCAAAATGCAAAGCAAAGCAACAGCCACTACAACTAATAAAACAATCCGACCCATGGGCATGGATCCATTGGGATTTCCTGCAGCAAGGTTTTGTTCCGCCTCAATCGTCTCTGCCTTCTGAATCTCAAGAGTACCTGTCTCCAACAAGCCTCGATTCCGCATGTCTTCCGCTTTTAGCTCTTCGTGTCTCGCTTGAGCCGCAGCCCTGCGCTCAAGACGAACCGCCTTCGCCTTCTCTACATCAAGCGCCCGACGGCTCATTACCCAACCTATATCCTCTTTTCGCTCAACCATACGTGAACACTCCTAATCTCTCAATCGCCAGTGGAATCTTCGGCGCCAAAGGAGACGACGCCTTCAGGCAACTCCATCCAAGAAAGCGTCTCGGGAGGGGCGTCGCTTGCCTTTGCCAAACCAACAATGTCATTATCCACAGCATCAGTTGCACCAGAATACAACCGCGAATCCCAATTGAAGTAAATATGGGTATCGTAAATGGTTCCCTCGTTGCGGCAAACAAACGACCCATTCACCGCTGCGTTCTTTCCAAAAGTTCCGAATATTCCGTGATTATTGTAGAGAATACCATCTATCTGATAAATAGTTTCTGTTTTACCCTTGATTACCTCATCATAATTGCAAACCGACTCATAGTATTTGCGATTGTACGAGCAATCGTAAACGGTTTTGTCCCTATATCCATATTTGGGGTTTCCGTTTCTATCATACCCAGTGATATATTTCTCTTGCACAACTCTCTTCGTGAGTTTACCGAATTTTCCCGTGCTTTGATTGTATCCGCCTGGAATAAAACTCACCCCAGATGCTGCAACCTGGGACGAAGGAACATACTCATCATCCTGATAATACTTCGTTTTTGAATTATTGTTCCCAAACACATTGGGGTAACCGATTGCCGCATCTGTCGGATCGCAACCATAAGGTTTTATGTACTCACTGTCATACATACTTTCTCCAATGTAGTCAGCAAACGACACTTGCACATTCGCATATTGAGCGCGCCCGCGCCAGTCATAACCGGTAACTACCTGTTTCGTATAAGTCCCTCCGTAATCTCCGATAATGATATTCCCCTTCGCCATCAACCCAAGCATGTCCTTCGTTGAATTGTTTGAGCTCTGGGTCGTTCTGCCAGACCAATTCGGTGGATTCTTATAGGTAAGATTACCAATGATGTGAATGTTGCGACCTGAGTAAATTGTTCCCTGTCCTTTGACTACACCCTTAATTATCACGTCGCTCGGAATAATAACAGGTCCATTGATCTCTATAGGGTTAGCATCTGTACCAATTAACACCATCGCACCATAGTCCGGTGCCGTTACCGTCTTTCCATTCGCAAGAGTAACCGTCTCCTCTCCCGAAGGCCCTTTACCGTAATAGTACCCGTCCACTAGCGTCTTGCCCCCCTTCTTGATTTTGCACATGCCGGGATCTATAGCCTGAATTTCCTGAATCCACTGTCGATATTCGCAGCTTTCAGAGGTCAAATCCCCAATATACGGCATCTCCAACGGAAACGCCCCGTTAGCATGCAACCGATCATTACGATCCTTTGTCGTTGGATCACGATTCGGTGCGTCATACCCACCAGGATTCACCTCTCCTGTAGTCGGATTCCTGTAGAGCGGGCGAACAGCATTCTTACCATAGCTACTAAACTGCGCATTCAAGTATTCACTTCTTGACATCATGTCGGGGGCACCGTCGCCGTCACTAATAAAATCACCATCCACACCCAACTCTTCGTTCTTCGCTGCGTAAAGTCTGCCATTGACGACGCACTCGGAGTCAATGTACAAGTCGGCATTTGAACGCACATCGCCATTTGCTATAACTCCGCCTCCCTTAAACCAGCCGTAGTTGTTCACGAAATAGGCATTGTTGAATACAGCTGAACGCTGCTGCGCAAAACGAACCTTCTCGGCAATGACAACCTTAGAAACGCCCCCCCCTGGATTAGTTCGCGTAGCCTCGGCTACAATCGTCACATCGGCATTTTGCCTGCCCTGCGTGTGATCAACGCGCCCGATTCGAACCTTCACCGTGCAACCATTGCGCGTCACGGTCTCTGCAAACGTCACCGTTGCGTCTTTTGACCCGATCACCTCTCCAATCGTTCGTTTGGCAGTGGCACCAGAAAACGGCTTAAACCATTTGTCAAAGGGATTGCCACCTATGGTCGTTCCCAGCATAACTGCCGTGCGATTAAGCGAATTCTGAAATTGGAAATTTATTGCCGACTTGGCCAGCTCAATCTCGCTCTGAGCTGCGAGTCGGCAAACATCACGCCCGATAGCCATTGCAGTCATCCGTGACGTTGTGTAGACATATGTCATGGTGGAGCCAATTATTAGTGCCATGACCCCGGTCAGGACCATCACAGTGAGCAGCGCAGAACCGCGTTTGAACTTGTTCATTTCGCACCTCCCTTAGCTTATTCTGGCTGGATCCTGCGGAATAACGGCACGTACACGCGCTCTCTATGCGTTGACTGTGAGCCGTCTAGGTTCTTCACATTTGCCTTGAGCTCAATGTTGAAGCACAAGGCATACGGCCCCGACGAATTCAGCACCGCCGAATCATAGCAGTTGGAGACCACATCCGAAATATCCTCTTCGCAAAGCGTCATGTATCCTGGCCAAAGCCACCTCTTGTAGTTGTTCTTGTTAGGCGTTCCGTCATTGAAGAGGAAGTAGCGGGTCTCCTCCGTACCATCCTCGCCCGTTACGGTTTCGCTGGACAACACAATCCGCATCGCTTGGGCCTCTATACTGTCAAGCGAACTTCCTACCGCATCTGCCGACATAGAAATCGCACCTGAGCTCTCGACCACAGACCCGGCGTTCGTTCCGCTAAGAAGCCCTGCGTAATGGATGCCGTTGACCGACGGAGAAGCATGGAACAACAGCTTCTCGCGCAATTCACGCGCGGAAAGCGAGAGCTCGGCATCGACCATTGCGGTCTTAAGCATTCGGTGGGTTGTTATAAACGCCGAGACTATTGCCGTAAGCGCAATAACCATCACACTACTCGCAATCATCACTTCTGCCAAAGTGAATCCCTTTCTCATCAGTCCCCCCCCCGCTCAATCGAGCATTTTGTGACGTATATAGGAATTCTGGCGTCCGTGGCGAACGCATTAAGGCGCTTTCTGGCCCCAGATGGACCCCATTCGACATCGACCTGTATCTCCTTCCAAGTTGTCCCCGCCACCCCATGTGGGGGAGAAGCCACATCTTCCCCTGTAAGTGCTTTGACTCGGACATAACATTTTGCCGGCGAGCCGGGCCAAACATTCAAAGCATGGCAATCGGCATCCGATATCGTCGTTTCCGCCCCCTGTGCGCTTGGATGCCATTCGTCAGAGTAACTCAGGCTCTCATACGACTTGTTGAGCCACGTCCAGGCTGTGTCCCAAGCGTACGCCTCGGCAGCCAACATCTGAGTATTCTCGCGGCTCACGCGTGCAATAACGACAAGGCTCCCCATTAGCGCAAGGGTGGAAATCGCGGCGATCGAGCCGGCCAGCATCACCTCGACGAGCGTGACTCCCGGACGCGCCTTCATGCCTGCACCTCGCCTTCCGTAAACAGCGCGGCAAGCGCAGACTCCACAGCCGACGGGTCGGCCAGGTAGAACCTGCACGGCATGATGGCGCCAAGCTCGGTCCTGAGCCGGTCGTCGGCGGGATTCAGCGTGGCAACGAGCGCGTGCTTGCCGAACGAAGCGAACGGAACCACGCCCCTTATGCGAAGCAGCAGCTCGGGGAACTTCGCGACAAGGTCGCGCGGCGGCGGGAAGGACGAAAGCGGAATCGGCGGCGCGCCCAGGGTGTCCGCAAGGTGCGCGGCGCACTTCTCCGCAAGCGTAAGATTCTCTTTTTCGAGAATCTGGAGTGCCGAAATGAGAAACACCCGTCCGTCCGTCGGCGACGCGCGGACAAGCTCCTCCGCGCGCTTCGCCTCCTCGGCGCTGAGGAGCCCCGCCGAGGCGAGGGAACCGACAAGCGCGACCTCGGACTCTATTGCAACGGCGGATATCTCTGCCGCCTGCTCCTCCACCGTGACGGCGGCGGGACGCTCCGGGGTAAGGTCCGGCGCCGGGGCGATAAGCGTGTGCACCTTGAGCACAAGTGCGCGCGCCTCTGGGATGTTGCAGGACTCAAGACGCGGCAGGAGCCCCTCCAGAGCCGCGACATCGCGTTCCTTGACGAGAATTCTCGCAAGCGATATGAGCGTCTTCTGACAGTCGTCGCTTCTCCCGAGCTGGTCGTAGGCAACGGCAAGGAACTCCAGAGTCGTGCGGTCCTCCGGCATGATCTGGAGCATCTGCTCGAAATATGCGACGCCCTCAGCGAGGCGCGTGTCAAATTTATGTTCCTCTGCCATACGGATTCCATTTAGCACGAAGCATGCCAGAAGGATGGCACGATTCGTGCTTATATGTGTCCGTATGGCAGAGACTACCCAGACATCGAAGCGTTTCCACGTCCGGCGCGGCGGGCTTGCGGAGATCAAGAACATCACCGATCCGTACGAGTTCGCGGCCGCGGCGGCGGACTTCCTTTCGCAGCAGCCGATTTCGATTCCGGCGGGCTTCACGCCTTCATCCGAGCTTCTGTGCGGGATGAACTTCGAGGCGTGGAGCAGGGCCAAGGCGATTCCGCTCGTCAAGGTCGCGAACCGCCTTTCAGTGGCGTTTGCGGATCCCTTTGACCTTCCGGCGCAGGAGGAGGTCGCGCGCTGGACGCGCGGCAAGATATGGCCGCTCGTCGCGCCTGCGCCCGAGCTTAACGAGGCCCTCCAGAGGCTGAAGGCGCAGGAGGACGCGTCGAATCCCGCCCTCGCGATGGAGAACATCATGAAGGGCGACGACGGCGACATCGAGATGACCGCCGGGCAGGACGCGGCGGCAGACGCGATCGACGCCACTGCGGACGCAGCAGGCGAGGCGCCCGTCATCAGGATGGTCAACACGATCATGATTGAGGCCCTCAAGACGAAGGCGTCCGACATCCACTTCGAGGCGATGGAGAAGACCTCGCGCCTCAGGTACCGCATCGACGGCGAGCTTGTGGACCGCCCGGCGCCTCCGAAGGCGCTGCACAACGCCGTCGTCTCTCGAATCAAGATTCTCTCCAACCTCGACATCGCCGAGAGGCGGCGTCCGCAGGACGGACGCTTCAAGGTTAAGGCGCTGAAGAAGGAAGTCGACGTGCGCGTGTCGATCCTGCCGACGGTACACGGCGAGAAGGTCGTAATGCGAATCCTCGACAAGGCGAACCTCGCCCCCGGCCTCGCGTCGCTCGGCCTCGACGAATACGCCTACAAGGCGATGAAGTTCGCGATCGACCAGCCGCACGGCATCATCCTGGTGACGGGCCCTACGGGATCCGGAAAGACGACGACGCTGTACTCCTGCCTTCAGGACCTCAACAAGCCGAACGTCAACATCGTCACGGCCGAGGACCCCGTGGAATACGAGCTCGCCGGCGTCAACCAGTGCCACGTCAACGTCGCGCAGGGCCTTACGTTCGCGGGCATCCTGAGGTCCGTGCTGCGACAGGACCCCGACATCGTGCTCGTCGGCGAAATCCGAGACGGCGAGACGGCGGACATCGCGGTGAAGGCCGCTCTTACGGGACACCTCGTCTTGTCGACGCCGCACACGAACGACGCGTGCGGCGTCGTCGCGCGACTCTTCGACATGGGCATCCAGCCGTTCATGCTCGCGAGCTCTCTCATCCTCGCGCAGGCGCAGCGACTCTACAGGAAGCTCTGCCCGAACTGCAAGAAGCAGGTGGAGGTGGATCTCGAGATGCTCGCGCTCAACAAGGTGGACCCCAAGCCCTTCGAGGGCGTCACGATCTACGGTCCTGTCGGCTGCGCCAAGTGCCACGGCTCGGGCTACAAGGGACGCGGCGCCATGATGGAGGTGCTGCCCATCTCGCCGAAGATAAGGGCGCTCATCGAGAAAGGCGGCGATGCGGACCTCCTGAGGACGCTCGCGCTCGAGGAGGGAATGGTGACGCTGAAAGAGGCCGGAATGATGAAGGTGCGCCAGGGGCTCACCTCGCTGGAGGCCGCGTTCGAAGTGACAGGAGGAGAGTAAGCCAATGGCCAACATACCGAAGATAAAGGGCGCGAAGAAGATCGTTAAGACCGAGCTCGTTCCGTTCACCCGACAGCTCGCCTCGATGATCGGCGCCGGAATGCCGATTCTCGCCACGGTGCAGACGCTCGAGGAGCAGTGCACGAACCCCGAGTTCAAGAAAGTGCTCGGGCATCTCCTCGAGACGATCGAGAGCGGCGACCCGGTCTCGCGCGGACTCGCCGCCTTCCCGGCGATATTCGACGACATGTACGTCAACATGGTGGTGGCGGGCGAGCAGTCGGGCGAGTTCGCCGGCATCCTGAAGCGACTAGCCGCGATCATCCAGTCCACGGCCAGGCTCAGGGGCAAGGTGAAGAGCGCGATGACGTATCCGACGGTCATCGTCTCGATCGCCCTTCTCCTCGCGGGCGGACTCATCCAGTTCGTGGTGCCTATCTTCGCCGAGATGTTCTCCGGCTTCGGCAAGCCCCTCCCGGCGCTGACGCAGACTCTCGTCGACATCGCGGACTTCGTAAAGGGCAACTGGTACTATGTGCTTGGCGGAGTCACCGTCGTCATACTGCTGTTCAGGAAGTGGAAGTCGACGGAGCACGGACACTACCAGTTCGACGAGTTCAAGCTGAAGATGCCGGTATTCGGGCAGCTCAACCTTAAGAGCAGCATCGGACGCTTCTGCCGCCTTCTCGCTCAGATGACGAACGCGGGCGTGCCGATCCTCAAGTCGCTCGACGTCGTGGCGAGGTCCATCGGCAACAGGGTGCTCGAGAAGTCCATCCTAGACGCGCGCAAGGAGGTCGAGCAGGGCAACCAGCTGAACGTCGCTCTCGACGGAAAGCCGTACATGCCCCTCATCATGGTGCGAATGATCGCCGCCGGAGAGAAGGCGGGCAAGGTGGAGGACATGCTCGACTCGGTGGCGGACAGCTATGACGAGGAGGTGGAGGCGCTTCTCAGCACGCTGACCGCGCTCATGGAGCCGTTCCTGATGGTCTTCCTCGGCGCCATCATCGGAACGATCGTCCTTGCTATGTTCATGCCGATCTTCAACATGGGCTCGCTCGCGAGCTGACAATCCGGGGGGCTTGAAAATGACTACAGAAACAGAAGAAGAAATCACGATCACGGAAGAGGCGAAGACGGATCCCGCAAGCCGCAGGCTCGCCATCGCGGAGATGCAGGCCGCGCGCTCGAAGGTGGTCATGGAGTCGCTCGCCGGCTTCTGCCACGCGCTCGGCCAGCCGGCGACCGTCCTCATGAGCTCTATCGAGTTGCTCCAAATGGATGGCGTCGACGAGGAGACGAAGAAGCAGGTGCTTGACATGTGCCACGACGCAGTCATCGAGATAAAGTCCCTTCTAGCAGAAATGAAGGTGCAGCGCGAATACGTCGCAGAGGCCTATCTCGCCGGCAACGCCGACGCAGGAAACATGATTTCCCTCCCCGAGTGGCGCGACAAGGCCCCGCCAAAGGCAAGCTGGGACAAGAAGTAGCAGCGGTCACGCGCCGGCGACGAGGGTCTTGCCGAAGGCGACGATGCGCTTGTCGATGCGCACGCGGATCTGGCTCACGTAGTTGCGCGTGATCCTGTACTTCGCGGCGACCTCGCCTATGTCGCGCCCTTCGAGCGCGTACTCCCGGTAGACGTTCCTGTCGCGCTCAGAGAGCGCCGTCTTCGTGAGAACGTGCTCGACCGCCGACTTGAGGACCGCCTCGCGCCAGTCCGCGTCGAGCTGCTCGGGGGAGGCATCGGGAGCGGCGAGCGTGTCGGCTATCGTGCGGTCGGTCGCCTCCGCGTCTCCGCCGCCCAGCGAGGAGTCTATCGACACCTTCCTGTCCGAGGCGCGCGCGATCTCCTTCCTGTGCGACATGTGGACCTCGTTGACGATCATCGTCGCGAGGTATGAGTGGAACTTCCCCTTCTCGGGCGTGTACTGTCCGCTCCGCAGCACCTCGACAAGCTTGCCGAGGACCGTCATGACTATGTCGTCCGCGTTCTCCTCGCCGCCCTTCATCGCCGCGAACTGGCGTATCGCCGAGGAGTAGGAGTTCCAGAACCTCACCCACGCGGCGGAATCCTCACCGGGCGCGAGGTTCTTTATCTTGGCGATCAGCGTGGCGGACGTGACCGGGAACGCGCTCATCGCTCCGCCGCCTCCTGAAGCTTCTCTATCGCGGCGTCGAGCAGCATCCTCAGCGGCTCGCTGTCGCCGGCCTGCATGTAGTCCGCATCGCCGAAGCGGAGGTTGTCGAACGGCGAATCCATCGAGTCCTCCGAAAGCTTGTCGCGCATCTGCTCCAGATCGGCGATCGCCTTCTCGATCGTTATCCCGCCAGAGGCCAGCGCGGAAAGCACGGGATGCGTCAGCACAAGCGCGTCGAGACGCGCCGCCTCAAACGAACCGCGCGAGGGCATCACGATCTCGCCGCTGTCGTCCGTCTGGTCCTCGCTGCGCGCCTCGGCCGGGATCCTGAACAGTTCGTCGAAGGACGGGACGTCGGGACGCGCGCCCGCGTTCTCCAGCTTGAGCCTCCACACCTCGCGCTGCACGCTGAGCTCGCGCGACTGCCACGCGCACGCGACTGCGAGAAGGACCGCCACCACGCTCACGTACCGCGCGACATGGCGCGCGACGTGTCCGCGCGACTTCGCCTTGAGCCAGCGCTCCTCGGACTCGAACTCGAACGACTCGCGGTCCGCACGCTTCTCCTCCGCATACGAGAGGCACTCGCGCCCCTGCGGGTTCGCGTGCAGAAGCTTCGGAAGAATCCGGCGCCATACTGGATCGTACGTCTCCAGCGCGGCGACGACATCGGTGCGCGCGTCGCACCACGTGCCTGTGAGGAGCTTGTACGTTATGACGCCGAGCGCGTACCAGTCGCTCTGCGGACTCGCCGCGACGCCCATCTCCAGCTCGGGCGCCATGTAGCCTATCGAACCCATCACGAGCGAACGTCCCTCGCGCATCTTCACGATCGTCTTCACGACGTCCACCACGGGCTTGCCCTCGCCCTGCGGATCGAATATCTTGGACACTCCGAAGTCGGCGATCACCGCATGTCCGTCCGGACCGACAAGCACGTTCTGCAGCTTGAGGTCGCGGTGTATTACGCCGTTCGCGTGGATGTACGCGAGCCCTTCGCGAAGGTCGTCGTACCAGCGTCCGACAGTCTCCTCGTCGACGCTCCCGCTCTCGACGTCGGCGAGCGACTTCGCCTCGCCCGAGTCGTCGAGAATGAGGTCCATCACAAAGAACGGCTTGCCTGTCGCCTGGTCGGTGCCGAAGTCGGTGACCTTGACGATCCTCGGATGCGACAGTTTCGCGAGAAGCCGGCCTTCGTCCTCGAACCTGCGCCGAACCTCAGGGTCGTCTTTTTCATAGACGAAAAGCTTCACTGCGTGGCGCGACCCGAGGCGCGGATTCACCGCCTCGTACACCTCGCTCATGCCGCCCTTGCCGAGAAGGCGGACGGTCTCGTAGCTACCGATCGTCATCTGCCGCTCCTTTCGTTTCTGTTATTATATCATAAATTACAGCCCTTCCGCATCGGCGAAGGTTTTGCTATACTTATGACATGGGCTCGCAGACAGGAAAATATCTTGAAATTGCAGAGGAACTCCGGCAGGAGATACTGTCGGGCAAGTTCGAGCACTCCGAGCGCTTTCCGAGCGGAGAGGCCCTCGCGCGCCGGTTCGGCGCCAGCCGCCCCACGGTCGAGCGCGCGGTGCGCGAGCTCAAGCGCTCGGGCCTCCTGGAGGCGCGCGCGGGCTCCGGCGTGTACCTAACCCAGCTCGCCCACAAGGCGACGGGGCTGCTAGGCGTCATAGCGCCGGACTACAGGCGCATCGACTTCTTCACGGACCTCTGCGACCACATCGTCGCAGCAGCGCACGCGGCAGGGTACAGCGTCGTCAACGGCGTGGACGCGGTGCCCGACTCGTCCGACCGCACGCGCTGGGCAGTCGCCGTCGCCAAGGCCTTCGCCGCGCGCAAGACCGCCGGCGTTATAATGGAGCCCGTGGACCTCGTTCCCGGCGCGACCGAGGCGACCGAGGCCGCTCTCGACGTCCTCGCGAAAAGCCGCATCCCCGTCATTCTCATCGACCGCGACTACCTGCCGTATCCGGAACGCAGCCGCTACGATCTCGTCGGGATCGGCAACGTCCAGGCCGGATACCTCCTCGCGCGCCACCTCGTCCGCCGCGGCGCGAAGTCCATACGGTTCCTCACCCAGCGCGACTACGCCGCGACGATCCGCATGCGCATCCAGGGCGTCGCTCAGGCATGCATCGACCTCGGGCTCGGATGGAAACCGTCCTTCGCAATCGAAGTCGACCCGGAGGACACCGTGTCGCTCAACGCCGCGATCCGCCGCGCGCACACCGCGGACGCCTTCGTATGCCGAAACGACGCGCTGGCGGCGAGGCTACTGCAGACGCTGTCGAAGTCCGGACGCAGCGTGCCCGGGGATGTGATGGTCGCGGGATTCGACGACGCCAAGATCGCAAGGCTACTCAACCCGCCGCTCACCACGATTCGCCAGCCCGTCCGCCTCATCGCCGAAACGGCCGTCGAATCGCTCTTCCAGCGAATCCGCACCCCAGACCTAGCCCCCCGCGAGATACAGCTTTCCGCCCCCCTCGTCGTCCGCGCCTCCACGCGCCAGACGGCGTGAAGCGGCCTTATCCGCGCGGCGCGAAGCCGAGCACTCCGCAGTCGGGGCCGACAAGATACGAGCCCGCTATCGCGTCGTGTACGTACGCCTTCGCGCCCGCGACCGCGGCGGATATGCCGCGTCCGAGCGCAAGCTCCGCCGCAAGCGCCGCCGCGAGCGAGCAGCCCGTGCCGTGCGTGGAGACGGGATTCGCGACCCAGGGCATGGAGAACTCGGAGACGTCATGTCCGTCGTACAGGACGTCCACCGCGCTCGAGCCCGCGCCGTGTCCGCCCTTCACGAGCACCGCGCATCCGTATGTGTCGAAAAGCTCCTTCGCGAGGTCGCGCGCACGGGAGGCGTCGCTCGAGCGGGCCGATTCGTCAACTCCCCTTCCGCACAGCGCCACCGCCTCCGGGAGGTTCGGCGTGATGAGCGTCGCGAGCGGAAGAAGCCGCGACTTCACCGCGCCCATCGCCTCTTCCGAAATCAGCCGCGCGCCGCTCGTCGCGATCATGACGGGGTCGATCACCTTCGCGATTTCGGAATGCGGGCCTATCGCGTCCGCGATGACCTCGATCGCCGCCGGGTCGGCGAGCATCCCCGTCTTGAGCGCCCTTATGTCGTACACGCCGAGAACGGCGTCGAGCTGCGCCTTCACGAAGTCGGCGGGAACTGGATGGATCGCCGAAACCTCGTGCGGATTCTGCGCCGTCAGCGCGGCGAACACGGTGCATCCGTGCAGCGAGTACGCGTGGAACGCCCGGAGGTCCGCCTGCACCCCCGCGTTCCCTCCCGAATCGCTCCCCGCGATAGTCAGGCAGCATGGAGAATGATGAATCATGAGCGATGAATCATGAACCGCCATCATTCTTTCCTTTTCGCGAAGCGGCCCTTGGAGAGGCAGGCGCCTATGATGAGAAGGACGAGTCCCGGGATTAGGAAGAACTGGTAGCGCTCGCCGAGGCGCGACTCCTCCTCGTTCTGCTCCATGAGCGCGATCTGGCGAAGGCGGCGGCGGTAGATAGCGCCGAGAGTCGTCTCCGCAGTGCCGGCCGTCGCAAGCGGGACGTAGCTTCCGCCCGAAGCCTTCGCGATCGCGTCGAGCGCAGATTCCTCGAGCTTCACCGTCACCGGCTTTCCGTCGAACTTGACGACGCCGCGTCCGTCCTCGGACGGAATCGTCGCGCCGCGCTTCGGGTCGCCGATTCCGACGGTGAAGATGGGGATTCCGCGCTTTCTCGCCGCCTCGGCGTTCTTCAGCGCCTCGCCCCTCAGGTCGCCTCCGTCGGAGATGAGGATTATCGCGTTGTGGTCGTCCGCAGCGGGGTCGAGCGTCGCGAGTGCCGTGCGGATCGCGCTGCCGAGGTCCGTCTCGCCGCGCGGCGCGGACTCGGGGCTCATGCGCTCGAGCGCGCTTCTCAGGTAGCCGTGGTCGGTCGTGAGCGGACACACCGCGACGCCTGCCCGGCGGAACGCGACGAGCGCGCAGCGGTCGCCTTCGAGCGAGTCGATGAGATCGGCGACGTCGGCCTTCGCGCGCTCCAGGCGGTTGGGCCTGACGTCCTCCGCGAGCATGGAGCGCGAGACGTCGATCGCAATGACGACGTTGCGCGCGCGGGTGACGGTCTTCTCCATCGACTTGCCCCACTGCGGACGCGATGCGGCGAAAAGCGAGAGGAAGAGTCCGACGACGATGCACGCCGTCTGCAGTCCGGAGACGGACGACTTCGGCACCTTGAGCGTGAGCGCGCCGAGCGCCTTCTCGCGCCGCGCCCTCAGGAACGTCCACCACAGCCCCGCAACCGGAACAAGCAGCGAAAGAACGAGAAATATAGGATTCGCGAATCTCATAGCTTACCGTGACTTTGCACGTCCAAGATTATATCATATTTTTCGCTACGCGCGCTCGGCGCGGGGCAGTTGCTTGCCAGTGATTCGCTATGTTCATTGCTTAGCTCACCTCTGAATCGCCGATGAACGGATATTTCGTTCTACCGTGATTTCAGCGCGAGCTCTGACTGGGGGAAGCATATCCCCCAAGGCCGAAGGCCTAAGTCGCCGATTGGTCTGCCATGCGGAGGTTTATTCTCGCGTCGAGCGCAGCCTCCTCAAGCTTCAACGGTCAAAGAAGACAATCGCGGCCGAAGCACGGGGAAACTCGCAGTGCAGCCGCGCGCGTCCGCCACCAGCCGGCGACACGGAGACCGAACCAGCGGTCCAGACCGGCTTGCCGGCCGGATGCTCCGTCACATAGTCGCAACTGCCGCCATATGAGAACACTACGACAGCGCCGCGTCCGTCGGCCGAGAGCTTCTTATGCACTTCGGGTGAACCGCCAAGGGGGCCGTCTCTGACCGGAGATGCGGTCGTAATCGCGTCTCGCACCCTCTTGTAGGCGTCGAGCCCCTCTCGGAAGAACCTCCTGTCGTCGTCCGTAAGGACCGAGAGGTCTCCCCATATGCCGTTCTGTCCGAGCACGAGGGAGCCGAGGTTGATGAGCTGACTTTCCCGCGGCCCGTCCGGAAGATAGTGCGTGAGGAAGAGGACGGACGGAACCCACCTGTCAAAGTCTAGCGTCGCCCGTGCGATGCGAGGACGGGCCGGGCCTGGGTATACGAAGACGTTGCTCCAGTAGTCGGACTTAGACCAGTCGTAGGGATTGTCGAGGTCGGGGAAGTAGGATCCGTTGTTGACGGCGAAATACTTTCCCGCAGAGAGAAACGCAAGACCGAAGCTGCGCCAGCCCTCCGTAACGTCGAAGTCGACGATAGCGTCGGGGCACGCCTCGGAAAGGCGCTCAACGATGCGGGCCATGTAGCGGACCTGCTCAAACGCGTAGCAGTCCGCGCGCTCCTGGGCAGACACCGACGCGTCGCCGTGCATGTGGTCGGGCGAGTCGCATCCGTACTGGCAGATTGCATCCCATTTGAAGTACGTCACTCCAAGTTCGCGATGGCAGCGTATCATCTCGTCCGCCGCCGCCTTCCAGTATTCGCTCGCAAGGCAGTAGCAGCGGCTGGGCTCGGTCTCCCAGACTGAATGCAGCTCCGACGGAACGCCGCCCCGGCTGACCACGCACCTGCGGTTTCGCGTCGCGATGTCGCTAGACTCAGCGGCCTCGGTCGGACTGAACCATAGCCCGAGCTTCATGCCGTGTTCGGCAAGGCGATCCGTGACAGGCTTGAATCCATGCGGAAACCTCTCCGTGCTGACACGCCAGTCGCCCGTCTTCTCGTACCATCCGGTGTCTATCACGAATACGTCGATCCCCATCTCCGCCGCCCTGTCTATATCCTCGAGGATGCGCTTCTCGCCCATCAGGTTCAGGAACCTGCGGCTGCCGCCCCACCAGTGGTCTCGCTCCTGGCTGGCCCATGTATTGTAGAATATCCACGGCTTGCGCGACGCGGAGTGCGGGGCGACGCCCCTGAGCTGAAAATCGCGGAAGGCCGACGCCATGGCGTCCTCATCGCCTTCAACTCGCGCGAAATCAAGCCAGATCGTCACATATGGATTTCCCGGCGTGACCCTGCGGCCGCTCCAGTAGTTGCCCTTGACGGCACGAAGCTCTACGCGGCCCGCCTTCGAGAATGCAAACTCCACGAACGGGTCCGATGACATGGATCCATGCTCATACGCAAGCAGCAACGTCTCGCGTCCGTTCGCCGCCACGACAATCGGCCCGACGGCTGAAAGTCCCTCCTCAAAGGCCGAATCCCTGATCCTGCGCTCTGACGGCCTGTGGCAGTGGACAAGCGGATCGTAGTCCGACAGCCTCACCTCGGTCCGCCTGGGAAACTCCGACATATCAAGCGTCGCATAGACGAGCGCGTCGCGTCCGCCGCTCTTCGTAAGGGCGAAACCCTCCGGCTTAACCGCCTCCAGTTCGTATCGGAATCGCATGACGGGACTCTTCCCGGCGCGGCGGATGCGCCGCGTTAGCCTAGCGGACGGAAAGTCGCGCAGCACGCCGGACTCAACCGACTCGACAATTCCCGATCCGAGCTCCCTGTTCTCGCCGGAACGCTCCCATCTCACGACATCGGCCGCCACCATGCGTCCGTCTATCTCGAACATCGGCGCACCGACCGGCAGCACACTGTCAGAAAACGCCGCCATCGCCGACGCAAGCGACACCACCGTAAGCATAAGCCTCTGCAACATGAACGTGATTCCTTTCACTTGTCGTGCTTCCCTTCCCCGTGCCAGGGGATGAAGGCGGGGACTTTGTCGATTCCGGCGGCGATGCGCTGGCGGACCGCCTCGTAGACGAGAATCGTCGCCGCGGCGGAGACGTTCAGCGAGTCGGCTAGCCCGAGCATCGGAATCCTCACCCTGAGCTCCGCGCCGTCCATCCACTTCGCCGTGAGCCCGTACTGCTCCGCGCCAAGCGCGATCGCGACGTTTCCCGTGAGGTCGACCTCGAAGTGCAGCTTCTCCGCGTGCGGCGTCGCAGCGAGGATCTTGAACCCGCGCTCCTTCAGGAACGCAAGCGCCTCCTCGCTCGTCGCCTCAACGATCGGGACGGAGAACATCGTGCCGGTCGAGGCGCGCACGACGTTCGGATTGTGTATGTCCGTCGTCCTGTCGCACACGATCACCGCCGCGACCTTAGCCGCGTCGGCGGAGCGGAGGATCGTCCCGAGGTTGCCGGGCTTCTCGATCGACTCCGTGACGATGACGAGCGCGTTTTCGGGGAGCTTCAGGTCGGCGAGCTTGATGGAGACGTGAGGGCCGACCATGAGGAGTCCGTCCGGACGCTCCTTGTAGGCGATCTTCTCGAAGCAGACCTTCGAGCACGTGTACACCTCCGCTCCGAGCCTCTCGCAGTCCGCGACGAGCGCGGGCTCGTTCTCGTTCTTGAGGTAGAAGTCGGGACAGTGGAAGATCGCGCGCGGACGGTATCCGTTGTCCAGCGCGCGGCGGCACTCGCGATAGCCCTCGACGATCATCTCGCCCGACTCCTCGCGGGCCCCGCAGCTGCGGAGCTTCACGACGTACTTGAGCTTCGGATTACTTGGAGACGTGATTTCCATTTTAGCTCACAGCTCCCAACTTTAAACTTCAAACCTCAAACTTAAAACTTCAGTGGTGGTGCCCGCAGCTGCACTCGTGGTCATGGCCGTGGTCGTGTCCGCAGCTGCACTCGTGCTTCGCTTCCTTGTACTCGATCGTGGCCTTCTCGCGGAGCTCGGCGACGTATGCGTCCATAGCCTTGCCGCGCGCCTCGTGGCGGAGGAGGTCCTTGATCTGGTCATGGACGTCGACGATCGTCTGCTGTCCGCCGCCGCGCTCGTCCGCCTTGTAGATGATGTGGTAGCCGAACTCGGTCGTGACGATGTCGGAGACCTCGCCCTTCTTCATTCCGAACGCGGCCTTGTCGAACTCCGGCACCATCATGCCGCGTCCGAACCATCCCAAGGAGCCACCCTGCGCTCCCGAGGGGCAGTCGGAGTGCTTCTTCGCCTCCTCGGCGAAATCCGCCTTGTCGCTCACGATGCGCTCGCGGATAGCCTTGATCTTGTCCAGCGCCGCGTCGTCCGCCCCCTTGACGAGGATGTGCTGGCAGAGGACCTGCGGCTCCTCGACGTATTCGGACTTATGCGCCTCGTAGAAGGCCGTGACCTCCTCCTCGGTCGGATCGGACACGTGCGCGCACGCCTGGTTGACGAGCATGTTCACGCGCGCGCCCTTCTCGAGCTCCTTGCGGAACGACTCCTCGCTCATTCCCTGCGCGGCGAGCGCCTTCTTGTAGTTCTCCTCTCCGCCGACCTGCGCGACGACGCGCGCGACCTCCGCGTCCACGTCCTTCGCCGTGACCGGAAGCTCCACCTGCGACGCGCGCTCTAGTAGGAGCCGCGCTCCGATTGCCTGCTCCAGCGCACGCGCCTCGAGCTGCGGAAGGTTCTTCCTGATTTCATCCGGGGTCATGCCGTGGCTCATGTAGAACCTGGCAAGCCTGTCGAGTTCGAAGTGAACGGCCTCGGCCGAGATCTCGTATCCGTTGACTACTGCTGTCCTCATAGAAAAGTTGAAAGGTTGAAAAGTTGAAAGGTTGGAAGTTGAATGTCAGAACAGGCGAGTCACCTCGCCGTCGATCTTGTCGACGTCGCAGACGCGCGTCTGCGCGACGGGGAGCCGCTCCAGTTCGCGGAACGACGGAGGCGGATCGGTCAGCACGTCCTCTCCGTAAGCCCTCATGCAGGTCTCCGGGAACTTGTACGGAGTCGCCGTCGCTGCGACGACGCACGGCACGCCGCCCTTCGGGTAGCCGAGCTTCTTCGCGACCGCCGTCGCGACAGCGGTGTGCGGGTCGACGAGATATCCGGCTGCGTCGCGCATGCGGCGCATCTCGGCCTCGGTCTCCTCGGGCGTCGCAACGCCTCCCTCGAAGTCGGCGAAGAGCCGCTCCTTTGCAGATTCCGAAAGCTCGTACCGTCCCTTCTCGGAGAGGTCGCGCATCATGCGCGTTGTCTCCGCGCAGGCGCGCTTGAAGTCTCCGTCGAGTCCGCCGGAGATCATCCACAGGAGCCTCTCAACGTTCGACGACTTCCTGATGTCCATCGACGGCGAGTTCGTCACAGTGAAGTTCGGACCCGGATCATACACCCCGGTCTTGACGAAGCGCGCGAGGACGTCGTTGACGTTCGACGCCACGACGAGCTTCCTTATCGGCGAGCCCAGCAGCTTCGCGTAGTACGCGGCGAGGATGTTGCCGAAGTTGCCGCTCGGGACGACAACGTCAAAGGCCTTGCCGTCCTTTCCGGCCAGCTTCGCGCCCGCGAGCACATAATACGCGATCTGCGGGACGAGGCGTCCGGTGTTGATCGAGTTTGCGCTCGAAAGCGTGATGCCGTGCGCAGCGGCGTCGGCGTTGATCGCGGGATCGGCGAAGATGCGCTTCACTGCCGCCTGCGCGTCGTCGAAGTTGCCGCGGATTCCGACCGCGTGCACGTTCGCCTCCGACGGCGTCGTCATCTGGAGACGCTGGATGCGCGAAGTGCCGGTCGCGGGATAGAACACGACGATCTCCGTTCCGTCGACGCCCGCGAAGCCCTGCATCGCCGCGGACCCAGTGTCGCCGCTCGTCGCGGTGAGCACAAGGACGCGCCTGCCGCCCGCGGCATGGCGCATGAAGACGGGAAGCATCGACAGGGCGACGTCCTTGAACGCGCCCGTCCTGCCGTGGAATAGCTCGAGGATGTGGAGTGAGTCCTTCTCGACGAGCGGAACCGGATCCTCCGCCGGGAAGCGCGAGAGGAGCCGGTCTATCGCCGCCTTGCGCACCTCTTCGGGGAAGTCGCCGAAAAGCGCGTCGACGACGAACTTCTCGGCGCCGGCCAGCGTAGCCGGTAGGGCGCGATCACCGAGCGCGCCGTCATTGCCCAGCACTGGCACATACAGCCCGCCGTCGGGAGCAAGCCCCTGGAAAACAGTTTCTGGCGCAGTCGCCTCTATGCCGGTTCTTGTTGAAATGTACTTCATGTCTTTTCGAATTTACGCCTCACTCTTCGCCGATCTCGGACTCCGCAAGCGTCGTAAAGCCGCCCGCCCTGAGAGCGGACTCCGCCTTCGCGTTGTCGGAGAACCTGAAGACGAGAACGGCCTTCTCGCCCCTGTGGAACGCGAACGCGTAGCTGTACTCGATGTTCACGCCCGCCTTGTCCAGCGCCGCCATGACCTCCGCCATCCCGCCCGGACGGTCGGGCACGCAAACGGCGAGTACCTCGCTCACCTTGGCTGCATGCCCCTTGGCGGCGAGCGTCTCCTTCGCCTTCTCGTGGTCGTCGACGATCATTCGGACGATTCCGAAGTCCGTCGTGTCGGCGAGCGAAAGCGTCGCGATGTTTATTCCGGCGTCCGCAAGGTCGCGGCAGATGCGCGAAAGCTGACCCGGTTCGTTCTGCAGAAAGATGGAAATCTGCCTGATGTGCATTTTCTGGCTCCTTTTCGTGTCCGCCGCCGGCGCTTCGGACGACCGTGCGCGCCATTAGGCGGATGTCTGATAGTATAGCAGTTTTCGGGGCGGAATGCAAAGCGGCGACGCCAGGCATTGACGCCCGGCGCCGCCGTTTCATCGCTGCGTGTCCCGCCTCAGCGGCAGAGCGTGTAGAGAACGCCTGCGACGACGGCCGAGCCGATGACGCCCGAGACGTTCGGACCCATCGCCTGCATGAGGATGAAGTTCGTCGGGTCGTTGGAAAGCGAAACCTTGTTCGAGACGCGCGCGGCCATCGGGACGGCCGAGACGCCGGCCGAGCCGATGAGCGGGTTCACCTTCTCCTTCGAGAAGACGTTCATGATCTTCGCCATTATGACGCCCGCAGCCGTGCCGACGCAGAACGCGACGAGGCCGAGCGCGAGAATGCCGAGCGTCGTTCCGGAGAGGAACTTCTCGCACGCGAGCTTCGAGCCGACGGAAAGGCCGAGCATGATCGTCACGATGTTGATGAGCGCGTTGGACATCGTGTCCGCGATGCGGGCGACCGAGGGACCGACTTCCTTCGCGAGGTTGCCGAGCATAAGCGCGCCGATGAGCGGGACGGCGTCCTTGAGCAGCACCGCGCAGAGAAGCAGCACGATGAGCGGGAAGCAGACCTTCTCGATCTTCTTGACAGGACGGAGCGGCGGCATCTTGATGAGGCGCTCGCTCTTAGTCGTGAGAGCGTTCATGATCGGCGGCTGGATGATCGGGACGAGCGCCATGTAGCTGTACGCCGCGACCGCGATCGCTCCGAGGAGGTCCGGAGCGAGGCGGCTCGTGAGCCAGATCGCCGTCGGGCCGTCAGCTCCGCCGATGATGCCGATGGAAGCCGCCGCCTTGACGGGCGCGACGCCTCCGAAGAAGTCGGCTCCGAAGACGGCCGCGAGGCCGAGCGCGCCGAAGAGCGCGAAGAAGATGCCGAACTGCGCGGCGCCGCCGAGAAGCGCCATCTTCGGGTTGGCGATCAGCGGGCCGAAGTCGGTCATCGCGCCTACGCCCATGAAGATCATGATCGGGAACACGCCCGTGTCGATGCCGAACTTGAAGAAGTAGTGGAGGAAGCCGCCGGGCTCGACGATGCCGCCGGCCATCGTCGGGATGCCGGACGAGAGCACCGATATCACGCCGTCGTGCATCATCGCGGGAGCGGTGACGCCCGCGAGCGGGCAGTTGGCGAGAAGTCCGCCGAAGCCGATCGGGAGGAGCAGCAGAGGCTCGAAGCCCTTCACGATGGCGAGGTACATCATGACGAGGCAGAGCGGGATCATGATGAGCTGTCCGACGCCGTAGGGCATGCCGAAGAGCGTCTTGACTTCGTGGCCCTTGACGAACGTGCCAAGGTCGTCGAAGTAGCCGCCGATCCACTTGCCCGTCGCGTCATAGTAGCCGTTGGGCGTCTTGTAGCCGCTGTTCGGGTCGTGGGGGTCCTTCCCCGCCATCGCCTTGGCGTCAACCCTGTCTGCCTCCGCGTAGTTTCCGGTGATGTATGCGGGCGCCTCCTTCTTCATGAAACCGGCGATGCCGGTCTCGGCGGGAAGGTTCTTGACCTTCGCGAGCATCTCGCGCCACGGCGCTGTCGCGGCTTCACCGCCGGCTTCCGCCGCCTGCGCGCCGAACGCGCAGGCCGCCGCAAAGAGGAGCGTTGTAATAATCTTCTTCATTGTCTGAACCCTTACCCGATTACCGCAAGCGTGTCGCCAGTCGCGACCTTGTCGGTCGCATTGACGGTTACCGTGACCGTGCCGTCGCACGGAGCGGTGACGGGGGTCTCCATCTTCATGACGTCCATGACGAGGATCTCGTCGCCCTTCGCGACCTTCGAGCCGTTCGTCGCCGTGACGCGCAGGATCGTGCCGGGAACGGGAGCCTTGACCTCCTGTCCGCCCGCGGGAGCCGCGGCAGCCGGAGCGGCGGCCTTGATGCCGGCCTCGGACTTGAACGCGACCTCCTTGCCGTTGACGACGGCCTTGCCGTCGCCCTTGATCTCGACGCCGTAGGCCTTGCCGTTGATCGTGACGGTGACGGGTCCGCCCTTGCCGGCGGCGGGCTTGGCCTCCTCGGCGAAGCGGCAGCCCATCGGGGCCTTCGAGGGGTCCTTGAGGAAGAGGATGCCCTTCTCCTTGCACGAGGCGGCGATGAAGATGTTCTCGTCGGTGACGGGAAGCCCCGCGTCCTCGAGCATCTTCTTCGCGACCGCTCCGCCCTTCTTCGGGTCGGCGTCGTTCATCTCGAGAACCGTCTTCGTCGTGGGCTGGCTGTACGCCTTGTTGAGGTCGCTCGAAGCCATGAACTCGCTCGCCTTCTTGACGATTTCCGGATCCGGCGGGACGGGGGTCTTCCCGAAGTAGCCGAGCACCATCTTGGCGTAGCCGGGCGCGAACTTCTTGAACTTGCCGAACATGACGTTCTGGATCGCCTGCTGCGCGTAGAACTGCGAGACGGGCGTGACGGACGTTCCGAAGCCGCCCAGGCGCACGCAGTCGTACATCTCGGCGATCATGTCGTCGTACTTGTCCATCATGTTGTTGTCACGCAGCATCTGCGTGTTCGCCGTGAGCGCGCCGCCCGGCATCGGGCTCCACACGATCTGCGGGTTCACGCTCATCGCCTCCGGCGGGAGGAAGTACTTCTGCATCGCGTTCTTGAAGGAGTCCTCCGCCTTCTTGATCTTGTTGATGTCGAAGTCGAAGCCGAAGTCCGGATCGCCGTCGAGGCAGTGCCACATCGTGATGATGTCGGGCTGGCAGGTGCCGCCGCTCATCGGCGCCATCGAGAGGTCGAGTCCGTCAGCTCCGCCGCGGAGCGCGGCGAGATAGCACGCGACGCCGTTGCCCGCCGTCTCGTGGCTGTGGAACTGGATGTGCACCTTGTCGCCGAGGAGCTTCCTCGCGAGCTTCATCGTGTTGTACACCGTCGTCGGCGTGGAGGTGCCGGACGCGTCCTTGAACGCCACGCGGTCGAAGGGAATCCCGGCGTCCATGATCATCTTCAGGCGGTCGCGGTAGAACTCGGGCGTGTGCGTGCCCTTGTTGTCGATTCCGGGCGGAAGTCCCATCATCGTGACGACGACCTCGTGGTTGAGCCCGGCGTCGTGGATGCACTGTCCGGACCACTTCAGGTTGTTGACGTCGTTCAGCGCGTCGAAGTTGCGGATGGACGACATGCCGTGCTTCTTGAACATCTGCGCGTGCAGCTTGATCATGTCGCTCGACTGCGACTCGAGTCCGACGACGTTCACGCCGCGGGAGAGCGTCTGGAGGTCCGCCTCGGGAGCCGCCTTGCGGAACTTGTCCATGACCTCGAACGCGTCCTCCTGGCAGTAGAAGTAGCAGCTCTGGAACCGCGCGCCGCCGCCGGCCTCGAACCAGCGGACGCCCGCCGCGTACGCTTCCTCGACGCAGGGGAGGAAGTCCTTGGAGAGAACGCGCGCGCCGACGACGGACTGAAAACCGTCGCGGAACGCAGTGAGCATGAACTTTACTGTTTTCTTGGCCATAATGGTTTACCTTTCAAAAATTTTATATTCCTTGGGCTGGGGTGCGGGCGCGCCAGAGCGCCCGTCCGTTCCAATACTCAGCCGTTCATCGCGACCGCGATCGCGAGCGCGATGTTGGCGTCGTCGTTCGTCGCCGCCGCGGCCGCGGGCTTCTTTTTCGGCGCTTCCTGCGGGAGGATCGAGTCGAAGTTGCCGATCGCCTTCATCGAGACCTTCGTCACGACGATCAGGATCGAGAGAAACACATAGACGATGCCCATTCCGGCGATCATCAGAACAATGCCTTGGCTTATCATAGTCGTTAGTCGTTAGTTGTTAGTCGTTAGTCGTTAGATGTTAATCCATCTTTGAACTTTTGAACTTTTAACCTATACTTCAGGGATCGACGAACGTGAGCTTCAGGGTGTCGAAGTCGATCTTCCTGTAGTAGCAGTTCCTCGGTGCGCCCGCCTTATTCTTCGTGTGGCAGATTCCGCCGCGGCAGGGCCTGACGACGTAGAGGAGCGAGTTCTGCTCGCAGTTGACGTACGCCTCGAGGAGGTCGAACGTCTCGCCCGATGTCTCGCCCTTGAACCACAGCTTGTTGCGCGAGGTGGACCAGAGGATGAGCTTGCGCTTCGCAAAGCTCTCCTTCATGGCGAATTCGTTCGTGTACGCGACGAGGATCACTTCCTTCGTGTCGGCGTTCTGGACGGCGACTGGGATCACGCCCGGATCATGCTCCACCGACGCCGCGCGGCTGGCCGCGACCTGCGCGCCCACCTTCTCGAGTTTTGTGAAATCAAGCGTGAGTTCCGACGATTCTTCGAGCTGTCCCATTTGAGTCCTTTTTTGGTAAAGTTAGGATACATTATACCAAAAAATGTCGCATTTGGGCGGCCGAATATCAAAATTGCGGAAATGGCATGCCATCTCGATAGGCGGCCGGCCGTCATGGAGTGGCCGGCACGTCTCCCACTGTGACGCGGTAGAATCCCGACACGCCGGCCTCGCCTGCAGAGATGGCGAAGTCCCCGTCCTTCGAGGCCGAGTCGCCGCTCCACACCGGCTTGGCGGAGTCGACTCCGTCCAGCGTCTCCGCGAACCGGTAGCCGTAGTAGAGCCCCGCCTTCGCGTTCGTCACGTTGAGCCGCACCGCGCCGTCAGCCACAGCTATGCCAGGGACAGTCCCCTGTGAGTCCAGTCCGACGACCGGACGCACAACCGCCGCGTCAAGCGCGATCTTTCCGCCCGAGATTGCGTAGTACGCCGGAAGCGTCGCCCACTCGATTCCGCCGAAGCTGACGCTGTTACCGTCCCACGCGAAGGCCGTCGGGAGCTCCACGGACGTTCCGTCCTTCGCCTTCTGCAGGAACTGCTCCTTCGTCGGCTGCTCGACGCCGTTGACCCTGGGGAAGTGCTGCTCGCCCGGGACGTAGTAGCGGATGTAGTCCAGCTCGAACGTCTGCGGCAGGGGGCCGTTCTCCACCCCTCCCACGTCGCGCCTGTCGAACTGCACGTTCATGATGCACCCGTTCTCCGGATCGCCGAACGGGGCGTATTCACCGACCGACCAGTCGGCGTTCGGATGCGTCCACAGCGTCTCGCCGTCGACCGAAACGGTGAAGCCGTCCTTGTCCCAGTCGAGCCGCCAGACGTGGAACTTGTTCGTCCAGACGGGATCGACGTCAGTGAAGCGCTTGATATCTATTGCGGACCAGTAGTCCCTGTCATTTCCATCTTCCTTCTTGTCCCATGTCGCCCACTGCGCAAGGCACGGCCTCGCGTCACCCGAGTACCCTCCGCCAGGAAGGTCCACAGCCGCCTGCTCGGTGTCGAAGAAGTTGAAGTACCCGCCGTACGGATACTCCTTTCGCGTCCCGGCGAGTCCCATCGACGGATGGAAGCCGGGCAGGACGGGCGACTTGACGCGGAACTCGATTCTTCCGAACGAGAATGTGCGCTTTCCGTCGGTGGTGAGGGAGGCGTATGTGCCGTCGTTCGCAACACCCTCGTCCGCCGCCGTCAGCACGAGCGCGCCGCCGGTGCAGGTGACGGTGTCGGGAGTCCACACAGTCCAGTCGGACGAATTCGGTGCGCCCTCCTCGTTGAACTCGTCGTTCCACGCCATCGCGTAGCCGGGGTAGACGGCAGGCGCCTGCGCGGACGGATGGCAGTCGGGGTCGTTCTCGAGCGTCGGCGCCTTCGCGGCGCGCCAGCGCCTGACGGCTTCGCGTATCGCCTCCGCGTTGCGCGTCGATATAGCCTGGTATGCCGCGCCGGGGTAGATGTTGATGCACTGGTCGGAGACGTAGCAGTTCCACTCGTCCCACACGGAGTTGGAGTACGTGAAGCCGTGCTGCAGGGCGAAGAACGCCCATCCGTCGAGGTTGTAGTCGAGCGCGAAGTTGCACAGCGAGAGCATGTCGAGCGGAGCGGACGACGCCTTCTCGCCGAAGCACGGGGTGGTGTAGCCCATCAGTATGTCGAACTTCGGACCCTGCCGCATGAGCTGCGCGTTGTAGTCGCCGTTCCAGCCTCCATTCGTCTGGAAGTGGTTGCAGTACGGACAGTAGGCGTTCGCGTACGGCGTCATCTTCATGCACGCCTCGGGGCCGGCGTTCTCGTACTCTCCCGGGTTGACCCATATCTTGACCTCCGGGGCGACGGCGCGGAACTGCTTCGCGAGCGAGACCCAGTAGTCGGCCATCGAGTTGCCCGGCTCGTCCATGAAGCTCCACGCCCAGTCCGAAAGCGAATACCCCTGCGACGCGAAGCGCTGCTTGAGGTAGTTCGCGTGGCCTTCGCTGATGTCGCCGTCGTTGAGGTGCACCGTGAGGCGGATTCCATACCTGTCCGCCTCCGCCTTCGGGATGAGTCCGTCGTTCACGACGTTGACGCCGATGCTCCTGTAGAGCTCCCAGCACGAGACCATCGGATACGGCGACGCCCATCCGAACACGTACGGCACAGGCGTCGACTTCGGAAGCGCCACCTCATGCTCGATCACGAGGCTCAGCGTCTTTCCGCAGACCGTCACCGTCGCGTCGCCGCTTTCGAAGGCCTTCGTCCCGTCGACTGTAAGCCACAGCCCGTGCGTCTCCCCCGGCGGAATAATGAAGTCCTCGCGCCTGAACAGCGGCATCGGCTGCCAGTCGCCCCACTGGGTCAGCATGAACGCCGGAACGCGCCACGAAACCATCCCCGCGTTGTCACCGGCGACCACGGGCGTTGCGTCGACCGGCTTGTCCGTATCGTTGCGGACGAGCATCAGCACCGTCTCCGTCTCGCCAGCGCGCAGCGTGAACTTGTACGGATCGAGCCCCTCGTCCAGACGCGGATACGTGAGGCGGGAGTAGCCGACCCACGGATCGCGCGCGCGCCACACAGTGATCAGGTCGTCCGGATCGAGCGCCGGCATGACACCCGCCTCTCCTTCGGGGACATAATCGGGGTCGTCGGTGATGAGCGCGCAGTCGACGTTGCGGTACGTGTACCCGAAGTCAAGCGGACTGTACAGGCGCACCCGCGCCGTGCCCTTCTCGAGCTGCGCCTCCACCTTCACCCAGACAAGCCCGGCGTGCGATGTGTTGAAATCCGCGTCAGCTGCGAGAGTCCGCGAGGCAAGCGTCTCGCCGTCCGCATTCTCAACGGACATCTGGTACGGGGCGAGGTAGCCGTACAGCTCGTTGTAGCGAACCCAGACGCTGTAGACGCCGTTCGACGGAACCTGGAACGGCGCGGCGGCATTCGCCCCCCACCAGCCCCAGTTCGTCTGGAGGAGCCTTCCGCCCGACGCGCCAGCACTGTCTACAATCCACCAGCCCGAGTTCTCAGGAAACTCCTCCGCCTCAATCTTGACCTTGAAGTGCGTGCGGTCGAATGTCGCGGCCTGAGCGGCGACGGAACCGCGGTCAGCGGCCATCTGGGCGGGCGTGCCGACGAGGTTCGTCTCCTCGTCGAAGGCGGACATCATCGCCATGCGGCCGGCTTCCACGCCGGGGACTGTCCCCGCGACAAGATCTGCGAAGAACGCGCGCCTCCACTCGCGCCAGAGCGGACGAAGCGCCGCCGCCGCTTCAGAGTTGCACATGGGCCTGCGCTCCCAGACGTCGCGCGACGCCGCAGCCTCCTCCGAAGGCGCGGCGGAACCGACGAGTATCGGACCATCGCCCGCAGGCCGCGAAGGCACCGCGAGAGGCTCGCGCGTAAGAACGATAGCTGCGACGTTCCTGTTCGCGAACGGACCGCCGTGGACGAGTCCGCCAAGAGTGAGCGTGCGCCGTCCTTTTTCGAGATACACCATCGGCGCGGACTCCCACTTGAAGCCAGTGGGGTCGTCGCGGAAGTCCGGAATGGGATTCTGGCGCCGCGCGTGCTCGGTGAAGTCAAAGCGGTACGACCAGGCGTCCTGCACGAAAGTGAGCGACCCGTCCGCCATGTCGGCTAGGCGTCCGTCCTCAAGCGTGACTGCGAACGACGCGGCCGAGCCCTGGTCGTGCCAGTAGCGCGCCCAGACGCGGTACCATCCGTCCGCCGGAATGTCTACGCCGATGCGGGTGATGCCGGCTAGATGTCCAGCTCCAGACTGGATGCACGCCTCGCCAGCGACCTCGCCGAATCCCCACTGGTTGATCTTCGCCCCCGCAAAGGCCTGAGGCGTTATCCACACCGTCTCGAGCGAATCGGCCAGCGTATCGGAGCGCGGTCCGTCCGCGAGCCTTGCTCGGAAGTCCTCATGCTGGACGCAGTATGACGAGAAATGGCGGAAACCCGTAAGGGTGCCTCCAAGCCGGTCCCAGTTCAGTTCGTCCGGTTCGTCCTCGAAGGCGAATGCGGACACGGAAAGCGCGGCGGCGACCGCCAGCGCGATGTTCTTAACTACCATTTTCACTCCCCAGTTATTTGGTAATTTTTGCTAATGGCCGAACATTATACCAAAATTCTCCGCGTTTGTGGGCGCGTCCTTGATTTGTCCGTCAAAAGATGATATTCTACTGTCCATGGAAGAACGACTTCAAAACGTGCTTAGCCACGCGGGGGTGGCGTCTCGGCGCAAGGCCGCGGACATGATATCGGAGGGACGCGTCACAGTCGACGGCGTTGTGGTGAAGGAACCCGGCGCGCGCGTCGATCCCGCGTCGGCCAGAATCGCGGTCGACGGACGTCCCCTCGCAGCGCCGGAGGCGAAGAGAACCATAATGCTCTACAAGCCCGTCGGCGTGCTTTCCTCGATGTCCGATCCGTTCGGAGGCGAGACCGTCGCGGACATCGTCAAGACGCCCGAGCGTCTCGTTCCCGTCGGACGCCTCGACAAGGACTCGGAGGGGCTTCTCCTGATGTCGAACGACGGAGACCTCACGCTGCGCCTCACGCATCCCCGCTACGAACACGAGAAGACGTATGTCGTGCGCGCGGCGGGCCGCTGGAGCGAGGAGAAGCTTAGCACGCTCCGCGGGCCGGTCAAAATGCCAGACGGATACGTCACGCGCCCCGCCCCGGTGACTGTGCTCGCCGGTCCCGTCGCCAACGTGACGACGCTCGAGTTCCGCCTCCGGGAGGGCCGCAAGCGCCAGATACGCTACATGTGCTCCGCCGCGCACCTCGTCGTTGTCTCGCTCAAGCGCGTCGCCGTCGGGCGTCTGCGCCTCGACCCATCGCTCGCTCCGGGCGAATGGCGCGACCTCACGCCGGACGAGCTAGCGCTCGCCGTAGGCGCCGAGGAACGCGAAGTGCTCGATCTCGGGATCGCGCGACAGCTCGGCGAGTAGGCTCTGCACGGACGCGTCCGCGGGCGACGCCTCGAAGTCGAAAATGAAGCGGAACTCGAAATCCACCCCCGGGACGGGGCGCGACTCGAGCTTCGTCAGGTTCACGTCGATCGCGGCGAACTTCGATATGATCTCGGCGAGAGCGCCCGGCCTGTGCGGGAGCGAGAGCATGATCGAGATCTTGCCGGCGTCGGGATATATCTCGAGGTCCTTCGAGATGCAGATGAAACGCGTGTAGCTTCCGACCGCGTCCTGTATCCCCTCGGCGACGACCTCGAGTCCGTACAGTTCCGCGCACAGGCGCGAGGCGATCACGCCGACGTCGCGGCGTCCGGACGAGGCGACCTCCTTCGCCGCGAGCGCGGTGTTGGTGGAAGGCACCCCCTTGAGCTCCGGATGCGCCTTGAAGAACCCGGAGCACTGCGCGAGCGCGTGCGGATGGCTCGCGACCTCGCGGATGTCTCCGAGCCTGACGCCGCGCGGCGCGAGAAGGACGTGGTCGATCTTGAGACGGACCGCGCGCGAGATGTGGAAGCTGTGGCTCTGCATCAGGTCGTAGACCGCCGAGACCGATCCGGCCGTGGAGTTCTCGACCGGCAGGACGCCGTAGGCGCACAGCCCCTTCTCGACGGCCTCGAAGACCTTCTCGAAGGAGTTGAAGTACACGATGGTCGGCGTCTTCACGAGGCGCGTCGCGGCCTGCTGCGCATAGGAGCCCTCCGTTCCGCAGCACGCGACGAACGCGCGCGTCGGGAACGGATGCGCATGTGCTGCGAGCGAACGGCGCATCTCCCCGACGAGCGGAGAGTCCGCGTTTATGATTCCGCGCTGGAGCGCCTTGGATATGGAGAACAGCGTCGTGAAGAAAAGGCGCGCGGAGTTCTCGTTTTCGGGTCCGGCCTCCTCGATCACCCGCGTCAGGATCTCGCGTTCACGTGCGGGATCGGACACAGGTCCGCCCGTCTCCAGCTTCGCCTTGGCGACGTCGCGCGACACGGCGAGCCGCTCGAGGAAGAGCTTCACGAGCCCTTCGTCTATCCTGTCCATCTCTTTTCTTGCCTGCGTCAGTCTGTTGTTCATCTTTTGTTTTCCGTGTTTGCCCTGGGGTAAAAAAATTCGGCCCTGCATTCTTCTGCAAGGCCGGTTTCGCGCGCTATTGGACAATGGCAAGCGAACTTCACGCCTTGCGGACGCGAATCGTAAACCAAAAGCCAATAAACGACAGGTTGTTCATACGCCGCTAATTATACCACCACGGCCGCTCCGCAGTCAACGGGGGACGGCAAAAAAACGCCGATAGGTTTTTCCTATGCCACCAAGGTGAGATTTCCGATTACCTTTCAACGCGTCCGATGTGTCATAATATTCGCCATACAAACCGCAAGGAAGGAGCAACGACAATGAGCAACAGAAAATTCCACATTGAGACCCTGGCCGTCCACGCTGGACAGCCCGACCACGGCGATCCGACGACCTATGCGCGCGCCGTTCCGGTCTACCGCACGACAGCCTACAACTTCCGCGACTCCAAGCACGGCGCCGACCTCTTCGGACTGCGCGAGCTCGGCAACATCTATGCCCGTCTCATGAACCCGACGAACGACGTCCTCGCCAAACGCATTGCGGCGCTAGAGGGCGGCGCGGCGGCACAGACGCTCTCCAGCGGCACCGCGGCGATCTACTTCACCGTGACGAACATCGCGAGGGCCGGGGACGAGATTGTCGCCGCGAGCAACCTCTACGGCGGCACGTTCAGCCAGTTCGACGCAATCCTCCCGAACGTCGGCATCAAGGCCCGCTTCGCCCCGGTGAACGACTTCGCCGCGACCGAGGCCGCCATCAACGAGAAGACGCGCCTCGTCTTCATCGAGGCCGTCGGCAATCCCGCGCTTGACGTCGCGGACATCGAGAAGTACGCCGAGATCGCGCATCGCCACGGCCTTCCGCTCGTCGTCGACTCGACCTTCACGCCTCCGCCGCTCCTCCGCGCACTCGACCACGGCGCGGACTTCGTGATCCACTCGCTCTCCAAGTGGATCGGCGGACACGGCGCCGGCATCGGCGGAGTCGTCGTCGAGAAAGGCGGCTTCGACTTCACCAACCCGAAGTTCGCCCTGTACAACGAGCCGGACGCGGGCTACCACGGGCTCCGCTTCGCGCACGACCTCCCCGAGCCGCTCAAGGCCGTCGCGTTCTCGATACGCCTCCTCACGGTCGGCATCCGCAACCAGGGCCCGACGCTCGCGCCCGACGCGGCGTGGATATTCCTCCAGGGCGTCGAGTCGCTTCCGCTCAGGATCGCGCGCCACAGCGAGAACGCGCTCGCTGTCGCGAAGCACCTCCAGAACCATCCGAAGGTGGCGTGGGTGAAGTACCCCTCGCTCACGCAGCCCGAACTCGCGAAGAAGTACCTTCCGAACGGAGCCGGCGGAATGGTCGTCTTCGGCGTCAAGGGCGGATCCGAGCAGGCCCGATGTTTCGCGGACTCGCTCAACGGAGAGCTGTTCTCGCTCCTCGCCAACGTCGGCGACGCGAAGAGCCTCGTCATCCATCCGGCCTCGACGACGCACTCCCAGCTCTCCGACGAGGACCTCCGCAAGGGCGGCGTCCTCCCCGAACTGATCCGCCTCTCCATCGGCATCGAGCACATTGACGACATCATCGCCGAACTCGACCGCGCGCTGGAAAGCATCTGAAAACCTCAACACCCGAAGACAAACGGAACAACAGAAAGGAATCTCACAATGAACAACATCAGCAGCAAACTCGTCCGCTCCGCACTCTCGCTCTCCATCGCCGCCGCAGCAGCCGGCGCCGCATACGGAGGCGTGCCGCTCAACAACCTTCAGGGCGCGGGAGGCATCGCCTTCAACCCGCTCGCTTACACGGCGGGCCAGCCGTGGGAGGGCGGCGAGTCGAACGACCTCAACAAGGTCGTCTCGAAGCCGCAGGTCGGCGCGTGGTACGTCAACCTCAACGAGTCGAAGATCAACTGGGGCGCGTTCGGCGCGGCGTTCACGCTGGCCGAGCGGCTCGAGGTCTCCGCAGGCTACGAGCTCGTCAATGCCCGCAAGTACGGCGACAGGTCGATCAACAAGTACAACCTCGGCGCCAAGCTGAGGCTCCTCGACGAGAACGCATTCGACACGGCATTCGTCCCGGCGGTGGCGGTCGGCGGAATATACAAGTACACCGACTCGCGCACCGTTGACGCGCTCGGACTCGACAACGACGGATTCGACGCCTACGTGGTGGCCTCCAAGCTCATCACGCAGACCCCGCTCCCCGTTCTCGTATCCGCCGGCCTTCTCTACACGGACGAGGTCGTGAACGGCGTCGTCGGACACAACGACTACGACCTCGTGGCGTTCGCGAACCTCGACGTCCTGCCTGCGGAGAACATCGCGGTGGGCGTTGAGTACAAGCAGGGAGCGCGCGTCGGAGACGGAATCCGCAACCACGACTACTGGAACGGCCACATCGCATGGTTCGTGAACCCGAACCTCACGCTCGTCGCAGCGTACGTCGAGACTGGAGACAAGGACAGGTTCTACCAGCACGGCTCCGCAAAGAACCTCGGCGTCGGTTCCGGACTCGTCTTCAGCGTCCAGTACCAGTTCTGACAGTCGAAAAGTTCAAAAGTCGGCTAACGACAAACAGTCAACTATGATATAATGTCCAAAGAAAGGAAAACGGAAATGAGCAACATTGCAAAGAACATCCTGGCGAAGGTCGGCGGCACGCCGCTGGTCGAGATCTCCAGCAAGCTCAACAAGGGCGGGGCGAAGGTCCTCGCGAAGGTCGAGTACTTCAACCCCGGCGGCAGCGTCAAGGACCGCATCGCCCTTTCGATGGTCGAAGCCGCCGAAAAGAGCGGCGTCCTCAAGCCTGGCGCGACGATCATCGAGCCCACGAGCGGCAACACCGGCGTCGGCCTCGCCCTCGTCAGCGCGGTGAAGGGATACCACCTCATCCTCACCATGCCCGAGACGATGTCGATCGAGCGCCGCAAGCTCGCGGCGGCATACGGAGCCGAGATCGTCCTCACGCCCGGCGCGGCCGGAATGAAGGGCGCGATCGCCAAGGCGAACGAGCTCCGCGACTCCACGCCCGGCGCGGTCATCCTGCAGCAGTTCGAGAACCCGGCCAACCCCGAGTTCCACTACCACACGACCGGCCCGGAAGTCTGGGCGGACACCAACGGCGAAGTCGCCGCGTTCGTAGGCGGCGTCGGCACCGGCGGAACGATCACCGGCACTGGCAAGTACCTCAAGGAGAAGAATCCGAACGTGAAGCTCTTCGCCGTAGAGCCCGACACGTCGCCCGTCCTCTCCGGCGGACAGCCCGGACCCCACAAGATCCAGGGCATCGGCGCGGGATTCGTTCCGAAGGTGCTCGACACGTCGATCCTCACGGAGGTCATCAAGGCTTCGGCCGAGAACGCAGGCGCGACGGCGCGCGCCGCGGCCGCGCAGGAAGGGCTCCTCGTCGGCATCTCCTCCGGCGCGGCGCTCTGGGCCGCTCTCGAGCTCTCGAAGCGCCCCGAGTTCGCCGGCAAGACGATCGTCGCGCTCCTTCCCGACACGGGCGAGCGCTACCTCTCGACTTGGCTCTTCGAGTGACTTCGGACAGCTGCGCAGGCACAACGAACGCGGAGGCCCCGGTTTTCCCGGAGTCTCCGCGTTGCATTTAGCAGTTTCGAGAAGTCGTTCGCGACTTGACTATACCTGCATGAACCCGGAGTTCCCCGTGTCGAGAGGGAGATCGGAGTCTGCGGCATTGGCGCCGGGAGTGTAGTCGGCGAGGATCTTCAAATGTCATCCATCTCCCAACTTTAAACTTCAAACCCCTATGTCCACCTTGTAGTCCTTTTCTCCGCCCTGGTTCTTAGTTAAGCGGCTGGTGCCTCACGCCAAGTTCGCGAAGTGCGCGAAGTTTTCTCACGCAGAGGCGCAGAGAGCGCAGAGGGGTATTGAAAACAACATAAACAACTAGTAACAACTTTTTGGAGACGCGGCTTCCAGCCGCGTCAAATCCGCCGCGTTGCCCAAGGGGGTCCGTCTCTCCGCGACGGACATTCACAATACTCGCAAGAAATCAAATAATCGGGAGCATGCGAGAGTAGAGAATGGAAAGTGACTTTATAGTGAACTGCTCCACGCCCTTTCTACCCGCTCTACCCGGCTAAACCTCTACCATGACGGACTGTGAATTCTATCGGTTACGTGTTGTTCACGATGCCGGTCATAGTCGTATTGAGGCTCTTGAGGATGTTCGAGATCATGTCGTAGCTCTGGTCGCGCTTGTTCGTGAGCGACTGGAGCTCGATCATCTTCTGCTGCGAGAACGAGTTCTTCTCGTCCATCTTCGACTCAATCAGCGTGATGAGGTCCGTGTTCGAGGCGTCGGCGAACCCGGTCGGAACATCGGACGAACTGAATCCCATCACATTCACAAGAAAATCGTAGAAGGTGTAGTCCCGGCCGTCGTAAGTGACATGGCTCGTGTTGATGTTGTCCATGTTGGCCCCGCCGTCGAGAATGTCGTTCTCGATCTCCGTCAACGCCGCCAGCTGGGCGGAGGTGGCGCTCATCTCCTCCATGAGGGCGATGATGTCCGTCTCGAGCTTCGACGCGCGGTTGAGGCAGATCGCCATCACGAGCTGTCCGATGGAGAGCTGGCGAAGCGATCCGTCCGCGTTCTCCACGCCCTCCACGGTGTACGTGCGCGCTGTGAGGAACTCGCCCGACTCCGGACTGACCATCGAGAGGTCGAATTCAACAGTTCCGATTGCCATGTCAGACTCCTTTCAACTTAGAAATTCGCGGCGTCCGCCTCCTGCGAGGCGCCGAGGGTGCGGACGACGTTGGACGAGGTGGAATACGCGACGTCGCGCCTGTTCACGAGCGTCTGCATGTCAATCATGTCGCGCTGCTGCTGCTGCGTGAGCGCGTCGATCTTCTCCTTCACCGCCTTGACCGCCGCCATGCGCTTGTCGTAGGTGTTGATCGCGTCCGGGAGCGCCGCGTCACTGATTCCGAGCTCACTCGTTATGTACGCCTTCGCCTGGGCCCAGTCGGCCGATCCGTTCGCTATCTTCTCCATCCACTGTGCGGCGCCGTCCAGCTTGACCGCGCCCCTCGTGAGTATGTTCATCTTGACGACGCTCTGCCCCTCGTAGGCGGAAGCCGCCTGGAGGCAGACGGAAATCGCGAGCTGGGCGAGCGTCAGGCCCTCCGCCGAGCCGTTCGAGTACAGCGAAATCGCGTCCGCGCCCTGCGGCGCGTAGCGGTTCACTGCGATTGTTTCGATTCCTATCGCCATTACAGGTTCCTTATGAGGTTGCCTCTCGTGTCGCTCACGGAGGTCATCAGGCTGGAGGCCGTCGAGAACGACTCGTCGCGGCGGTCGACAAGCTGCTGGAGGCGCGTCATGTCCGTCTGCGCCTTGTTGTTTCGGCCGTCGATCATCGACTTGAGCGCCTGTATCATGCCCTCGACGCTGGATTTGGTCCAATCGCTATTCGCCCAGCTGTAGTTCCAGGTAGGTCCCGGATCGGAGCCGCCGCGCTTCACGTACGCCTCGCGCAGCAAATCCCACTGGTCGGACGTTATCCCGGATACCGACTTTTTGTCGCCGCCGGCAGCGTCGCTCGCGAAATCCGCCTGCGTCTTCGTGAAGATGGCCAGGAGCGAACCCAATCTGTCGAGTTCGGTGTTTCGCGTCTTGATGCGGGTCGTGAGCGGCACGACCTCCGCCTCAACCGTCACGGCGCGGTTCGCGCCGATCTCGATCATGAGATCCTGGAAGTCGACAGGCTTGCCGTTGACCTTGTAGTCGCTGAAGCTTACGCCCCATTCCTGACTCAGCGTCACCGGTGTCTGCGGTACTATCGTCGCCATGTCACCCTCCTTTCAACTTTAAACTACCCTATGTTTCCGATCGTCGAGCTCGCCGCGTCGAGCGCCTTCTTCACGAGCTTCGACGCCGTGGAGAAGGAATTGTCCCGCTTGGAGACATACGAGTTCAGCGAGACCGTGTCCTGCTTCAGGTCGTTGTCCTCCCTGTCGATCGCATACTGCACCGCGTTCTGTCCGTTGTAGATACTTCTGCGGGTCATGTTTGATGTGTTTTGCACGAACACGAGCGTGATGCCGTATTTCGACGCCGTGGCGTTGACCCAGGCGCCGTTTTCGACGTATGCCTGGTCGTCAGAGGTCTTGTCTTTGACAGCGAGTCTTGCGGCGGCGGCGTTGAGGATGGCCATCACCGAGCCGAGATCATCGAGCTTGCGCATGCGCTGGCGGACGACCTCGGAGTACGCGCTGAGCGCCTGCTCGATCGCGACCGCCTCCTTGAACGAGGCGGCGGTAAGAGCGGCGGCATAGTCCTTGCCGGCGACGCCGTTCACGGTGTAGGAGTACTGCTCCACGCCGTAGACGGACGCTCCTGCTATCGGATTTTGCTCGATCATGTTTGCCATACTGCCGCACCTCCTCTCACAAACTCGACAATATTTCCACTTTCTGTTATTATTATAGCATATTTCCCGTATTCTGTGTGCCGTTAAAATGATATTTGCTTTCGCTGCTGGGAGTTTTGGAGTCTTGGAGAAAGGGAGATACCTTTAAACACTCTCCTTAACTCCGGAACCCCTAATCTCCCAGCAGCGCAAGCAATCACCTAACCTTCTTCATCTGCTACGCCTGGATCGCGTCGCGCATCGACTGCATTTCCGCCTGGCGGACGGAGTTCATCAGCTGGACGACGTTGTTCACGAGCTCCTCGGCCTGGTTGAAGAGGTCCTTCGTCTGGTCGAGTTCCTCCTCGGACTTCTTCTGCTGCGCGCCCATCTTCGTCGCCTCGGAGTTGATGAGCTGCGCCCAGCTCTGCACGAAGCCCTGCCCCATGCTGCCTATCGCCGCGATCAGGTTGTTGTACGCCTGCATCTTGGTGATCGTGTTGCTGGCCTTGATGTAGTCCACGCTGTTCGCGCGCGTCTGCTGCGTGGAGAGGTACCTGTTTCTCGCTTCCTCGACGTCGGCAAGATGGGCCTTGGAGTCGGTGAGTCCCTCCTGCATGAGCTTCGCGTTGCCGTAGGCCCGGGCGTAGGTGAGTTGGTTCTGCGCCTTCTCGAGCTTCGCCTCCGCGGCCTTGATATCGGCCTTCGAGCCGGTCTTGATCGCCTCGTTGTAGTCCTTCAGCGCGGAATCGTAGGAGCTCTCGAACTTCTGGACCTCGAGCTTGATCTGGGCGCGAAGGTTCTGCTTCGCCGTTTCCAGATCGACTTTCAGCCGGCCGGTCTTCTCCGCGAATTTCGCGTACGCGCCATCACATGCCGTCCTGACGTTCTCCACGAGCGTCGCGTGCGAAGGATCGGTCGTGAGATTGACGTCGTTGAGCTGCGGGAACTGCTGTCGGAGATCCAGCATCCTGTTGGTGGCGTCAATGGACTCGCTGGCGTTCGGGTCGGTCATCTGCTTGATGAAAAACGCCTTGTCTTCCGCCGAGAGACCCTGGATGTTGTCGAGCTTCGCCAACTCCGCCTTATAGGCGTCGAGCTTCGCGACAGCCGTCTTCACGTCGGCGAACTCCGGAGCGTCAAGACCCGCCACATCCTGGGACGTCACGGTTTCGGCGTTCCTGCCGAGCGCATCCGCCGTGTTCTGCTTGCCGATCGAGTCCTGCAGCGCGTTCTTCGTGTCGGTGAACTTCGCCTGAGCCTGACGGAGCTCCGCGCTGTCGGTGAAGCTGGTCTCGACTTCGCTCCGGACGGAGTGGCCGTTCGTAAGGGACGGCTTGCCTCCGATCTGCTGCTGCACCTTGGCGAGCTGCTTGTCGGCGTTGCCCAGGTTGTTGGCCGCCTTCATCATGTCCACGTTCTTGCTCGCGACGTCGAGTCCGGTCGACTTCTCCGTTCCGAGCTGCTGCTTGAAGGCCTTGCCCTGCTGAACGAGCGACAGTGCCGTAAAACCAGCCTGGAGAGCGCAGCAGATGGCGCCTCCGATCATGCCCGTGATCGCGGCGGTGCGCTGGGCGTCGGCCTGGTCCAGAATACTCTTCTGGATGGCCAGATTCTCCGCGAGACGCATCTCGCGCGTGGCGTCGCGCTGCTTCTGCGCGACCTCGACGAGAAGCGCCATCATCTTGTAGAGGTCGAACATCGCGCGCCGGACGGCGCTCTTCGGGTCGCTCGGCGGCATCGCGTCGAGCGTCTCCGTAAGCACCTTGGAGAGCGAATCGTGGAACAGCTTGATGTCCTCCTCGGAGAGGTTGAGCCCCGTGTCGGCCGCGAGCTTCTCGCAGAGCGAGTCGATCGCCGCCTGGTCAACTGTCTCGGGGATGTCGAGGTCGTCGGGTATCCTGATCGTCACCGGAGTCTCGACTCCGTCCACGGTCGTGGTGATAGTGACGTTCGTCGATCCCGCGACGCCGTCGGCGCCTTCAGTCTTCGTGACCTCGCCGAGCTTGCTGAGGAGCGCGTCCCAGTTGACCGCTCCCGCGTTTCCGTTTACTTGAAGGCTCATTGTCTGGCTCCTTTCGACTTTAAACTTTGAACTTACGCCATCGCGCCCATGTTGTTCGCGATTGCAGTCTGCGTGTCGGTCGCGGACGAAAGCATCTCCGCCACCTGCGAGATCGCCTGCTGGAGCATCTGGAGGATCTGATTGAGCTCCTCCTCGCACTCGTCGAGACGCTGCTTGAGCGCGGTGATGTACTTCTCGGTCTCAGAGACGTCGGCCTGCGACATGCCGGCCTTGAAGCCGTCGTATGCTCCGACGCCGCCTGCAACGACCCCGCCGATGCCGATGATCGTCGTGGCCAGCGCGACAGCTGCGCGGATCTTTTCCGCCGCCTCGATGGTGACCTTGACACCCTTTACGGAGTCCGCAACGCCCTTGGCCACGCTCGACACGGCCGACGCGCCGCCGCCGGCGAGACCGGCGCCGAGGGAGGCCGCCATGATCGCGACGGTGATGAGCACCTGGGCGAGGATCTGCGACGCCTGCTTGCTCAAGCCCAGGCTCTCAAGGCCCTTGGCGAGCTTTTCGACGATCTTGTCCATCACGCCCGTCTCGTTGAGCACCTGGCACGCGATCGCGATGCCCGCGCCGATGACCGGACCGACTGCGAGGCCGCCCGTGGCGACGCACGCGACTACTGCCGCGACGACCGCGAGCGCCGTCATCAGCCAGCCGAAGATCTTGCTCGCCTTGCGGGACTCGGCTGCCTTGTCCATGTCCTTGAGGGACTTCTCGATCTTCTCGCTGCGGTTGTTGCGCTCCGCGTCGAGTGCGTCCTTCTGCATGTCGATGCGCTCCTTGGCCATCTCCGTCTGACGCTCCTCGTTGTCCATCTGGATGTACGAGAGGAGCTTCTCGAGGTTCTGCTCGAGCTGCTTGATGTCGCCGGGGTTGTCAAGGGCCGGAACGCCCGTAGAGCCGGTCGGCTTGCCGGTTTCGGCGCCGTCGGCGCGCGGGTTCGTGTTGACGCTGACGTTGCGTCCGCCGAGAAGCGCTGCGATATCCTTGATGGTCTCGGTCGCCTTGTCGGAAAGGCCAAGCCCCTTCGCGAAGTCGGCCGTCTGGTCGATCGTGCTCGGCATCTTGCCCGCCGGGATGCTGTTGATTTCTCCTGCCATTGGTTGGATCCTTTCGTTGCTGGTTTGAAAGCTTGAATGTTTGCGTTTGTTGACCTGTTCGCCCTGTATACACCCATGACTGCACAAGGTTACAAACTTTTTTCAACCTTTCAGCTTCCAACTATTCTTCAACCTTAAACTCTTCCTCGCCGATCGCCTTGCGGAGTTCGGCGGCCTTGGCGCGGTATTCGCGTCCGAGGTCCGTGTTCGCCGGGCAGTAGTGCTCGAGCGCCATTATCGCGCTCGCCGCGTTCCCCTTGTCGCCGAGCGCGAGATAGCACTCCGCGGCGTGAAGCTGGGGCTTCGGGTTCTCGAGGTCGAGGAACGAGGAGTATCCGTACGAGGCGATCGCCTTCTGGTAGTCCTTCTGCGCCTGCTGCACCGCGCCGAGCGCGAACCAGTACTTCGTGTTCAGGTGGTCGAAGAGGACAAGGAACTCGAAGAGCTTCTGCGCTTCCTCGAACTTGCCCGTCGTGTAGTATCCGAAGCCGAGGGAGTAGACCGCCTCGAGCTCGTCGTTGGTGATGCCGCGCACTTCCTTGAGAGTCGCTCCGTTAGCAAACGACTTGGCGGCCGCGGCGATTCTCTCTTCAGTCATCTTGTCCATGGTTTTCTCCTTTTTTTGGTTTTAATGTGGCTTTATAGTGGTTCAAATGTTCAAAAGTTCAAAGTTCAAAGCTCAAGAGTTCAACTTTCAACTTTAAACTTCAAACTTTAAACTTTTCCTACACCGTTTCTATCCGGTTCTGCTGGATCGTGTCGGTGAGCTCGCGCTCGATTTTGCCGAGCGAGTCGCGTATCGCGGCGAGCGGATCGTTCGCGGCGATCTTCTCGGCCTCCTTGCGTGCTTCCGACGCGCTCTCGGCCTTCTCCGGGGGCGTCAGCGTCGTAAGCTCGCTCGCGATCGTCTTGAGCGAATTCTCTCCGATCGAACTCACGATGGCCGATATCTTGCCCTTCACTTCGGCTATCTCGTTCTTCGTCTTGGCTATCTTGCCCTGGATGTCGTCCATCGTCTTTTCCTTGGCGGCAAGCTCCTCGCGCACGAGCTTCTGCTCCTCCACCATCTTGTTGTGATCCTTGCCGTCCTTCACGGCCTGCTCGATCATCTTCTTAAGCTGGTCGATCTTCGCCTCCAGGATGGCCATTTCCGCCTTCGTCTTCGCCTCGTCGTCCGTGTAGCCCTTGAGATCCCCCTCCAGTTCGCCCAGCTTCTCCGCGAGCGCCAGTCCCGACTCGAGCGCGGATTTCTGTGCCGCGTCCAGCGACTGTCCGATGGAAGTAAGCGACGTCATCAGCATAAGGAACCTCGTGCGCTCGCTGTCGCCCTTGAGCTTGGCGACAAGCGCCTCGAGGTCCGTCATCGATCCGTCCGTGACTGTCAAGGACTTCCCGCCGAGCAGCGCTGCGAGCGCCTTCCCCTGTTCTGTGGGCGCGGGAAGATCAGGCGCGGACATCTGGATAGAGCCCGCGAGTCTGGTTGTGTCAAGTTGTATGCTCATGGTGGTTTTTCCTTTCTGCTGTGTATACACACAAGAAGTGAAAAGGTTTCATCACTGTCGTTATTATATCAAATTCCACCTCTTTACGGTAAAAAAGATTGAAAAAATCGCAGATCGCGCCGGCGGGACGCCCGAAGGCCGGGCGCCGCCGCCGAAAACGCGTCCGCCGCGCTACGCGACATTCTCCGTCAATGCGGCCGCTATGTGTCCGTTAAGGATCTCATCGGCGTCCAGATCGTTGTCCTCCATGGCCTGCTCCCAGGTGATGTCGCTTGTGTCCAGCTCCTCTGTGATGCGGTCGTGGGGCTGCATCATCGTATGGAGCTCCTCAACCACCTTCAGCTCCTCCTCGAGGAGGCTCTTGCGGAGCTCCTTCTCGCGTCCGGTGAAGAGATTGATCGACTTCGCCTCGGTCTGGCGCGTCTCGAGGATGTAGGCAGCCTCGCGGTAGGCCGTGCCGTTGACCACGTTGGCGATGCGCGCCCTTGCGACCGGACCCGCCTTCGCGAGGGCTATTGCCTGCACGATCATGCGGCTGGCGGTGAACTCGGGTCCGCCGTACATGATGTCATCCCGATTCTCGGCGAACAGCTCCCGCGGCTTCGCAATCTCATCCGTGGCCACCCTCAGCTGGTCGATCGCGGCGATGATTGTCCCGGGGCCGGAGAAGCTGTTGAGCTTGGCCAGCGCGGAGAAGTCGTAGCGCCCCGCCTCCTCGGCCAGGCGAGTGATGGATCCCTTCGGCATCGCGGTCCCGGAGAGCGCGAGCATCGCCTCCTTGAACTCGGGCATGAAGCCGGGGAAATGCTTCTCGACCTCGCGCGCCTCGGCGAGATTGTCCTTGAGCGCGGCGATCTTGGCCGCGACCTTCTCGTCGGTGCGGAGCCTGTTGTCGCCTGTGCCGCAGATGTTGCGCAGCCCAAGCTCTACGATGTCCTCGAGATTCGCGTCCCCGCCGCACATCGCGCGGATGTTCTTCGCGTAGGCGACCGGATCGCGCCCCTTCTTCACGAGCTCGCGGTGTATCTGGGTGTTGATCGTGCCGTTGTGGCTGTCAAGGTTGTAGAGGTAGGCGGCGAAGGCCTCGTCGGGCGTCTGCAGGTCGGAAAGCCCATTCTCGTTGCGGGTGCCGTCCTCGCGGAACATCGTGGTGACGATGTGCCGCGCGAAGTGGCGGTCGATCGAAGGAGTCCCCAGGCGCTCGTCGTCGCAGATGTCCAGGAGCAGGGTCTTCACCTCGTCGCGGATGGAGCGGAGGCTGAGGGTGAACGCCGTCTTGTCGAGGACAGTCCGCCCGGATTCGTCCTGCTTCGTCGGCAGCTTGCCGTTGACCACGGCCTTGAAGGCGTGCTGGAAGACCGATATGATGTCTCTGTCCGGTCCGCACAGGAAGTTGCGCTGGTTGACGAACTGGAAGCCGACGTTCGCCTCCATGCGGGCCAAGCATTCGGCCTCCCTGCGCATCATAGCCTCGGAGTTGACGGACGAGAAGCGGCTGAAGACGTTCTTGAGCGCGCTTCCGCTGATCATGAAGCGCGTGTCCATGGCCCGGATGTCGGTTTCAAGGACGTCGTCCTTTCTCATGCCGGCGGACTGGAGCAGCGCCGTGCGCACCGCCTCGACGAGGTTGCCGACCTTTTCGCGCGCGCTCTTCACGCCAATCGCGCACTTGAAGCGCATCCAGCAGCTCGCCTCCTTGATCTTTCCCGTCGTGGAGGAGAGGAAATACGTCTTGTCCGCATCGAGATTCCTGAGCGTGTCAACGCTGACGTTGGGTGTGATGTTGATTGCCATGATCTGAGTTCCTTTCTGCGCTGAATACACACGACAACGGAAAAGGTTACAGCAAGTCTGCACCGCATAGAAGCACATCGCCGTATTCCGACCAAATCCCCTGCCGCGCTTCAACTGCCGCGCGGGCGGGGGCAAAATGTGGTATAATATCCCCCAATGGAAAAGACAGTGTATTTCGACAACAACGCGACCACGCGCGTGGCGCCGGAAGTTCGCGACGTGATGCTTCCGTTCCTCGATGACCTCTACGGGAACCCGAGCTCGATGCATGCGTTCGGCGGACGCGTCGCCAAATATGTAGACCGTGCGCGCGAAGAAGTCGCACGATTCGTCAACTGCTCCCCCGAGGAGATCATCTTCACCTCCTGCGCGACGGAATCCGACAACACCGCGATACGCGGCACAGCGGACTGGTTCGGCAAGGACCTCAAGGTGATCACCACGGCCGTCGAGCATCCCGCCGTGCTCCAGCCCGTGAGGCGCCTCAAGGCGCAGGGATACGAGACCGTGGAGCTGCCGGTGAACGGCGTCGGACAGATCGACCTCGACCAGCTGCGCGCCGAACTCGCCTCCGCGAAGGGTCCGAAGCTCGTCTCGGCGATGTGGGCCAACAACGAGACCGGCACAGTCTTCCCGATCGCGAAAATCGCGGAAATATGCAAGGAATACGGCGCCGTTCTGCATACGGACGCCGTTCAGGCCGCAGGCAAGGCCAAGATCGACGTCAAGGCCGTTCCCGTCGACATGCTTTCCATCTCGGGACACAAGTTCCACGCCCCGAAGGGCATCGGCTTCATGTATGTGCGCAAGGGCACGAAGCTCAAGCCCTTCATGCTCGGCGGACACCAAGAGTCCGGACGCCGCGCTGGCACGGAGAACGTCCCGTACATCGTCGGACTCGCCAAGGCATGCGAACTCGCGCGCCTCGGCATGGCTGACGAGGAGAAGAAGCTCACCGCGCTCCGCGACAGGCTCGAGGCGGGAATCGTCGCGAAGTGTCCGAACGTGCGCGTCAACGGCGACAGGGAGAACCGCCTCCCGAACACGCTCAACGTCTCGTTCGAGTACATCGAGGGAGAGGCGATCGCCTACCACCTCAGCGACCTCGGCATCTGCATCTCCACCGGCTCGGCGTGCGCCTCCGGCTCGCTCGACCCCAGCCACGTAATCCGCGCGATGGGCGTCCCCTTCACCGCGGTCCACGGCTCGGTCCGTTTCTCGCTCTCGCGCTACAGCACGGACGAGGAAGTGGACTACGTGCTCGACAAGCTCCCTCCCGTCATCGCGAACCTGCGCGAGCTCTCGCCGTTCGGGCCCGACAAGGACGTGAGCACGTTTAAGTAAGGTTGAAAAGTCATGAGCTATGATTCACATGCCCCTCGCGCCCCCCATGCCATTAGCGTCGTGCTATTGACGGCGCTTGCTTTCGCCGCGGTGCTTTCGGGGTGCCGCAGGGAGGACGTGCGCGAGTTCACCGTGGAGATTCCGGGCCTCACGCAGGAAAACAAGCAGAAGGTCGTGGACGCGTTCACGCTCCGCAAGCCTGGCCAGACCCCTCACGTCTATGACGGAATCCGCCCCGACACCTTCGTCTTCGACTTCGACAAGAAGACCCTCACGATGAAATACGACTCGATGAAGATCGCGAAGACGAACATCCGCATGCTCATCGAGTCGGCCGGCGTCGAGGTGCTCTTCCCGTCCAACGCCACAGGCGTCGCAGGATACATCGACTACAAGCCCGCGTCGGCCGACTGACGAAATGGACGCCAAGACGAAGTCCGTCCTCCGCCGCTGCGCCGAGCAGTACGAGACGCGCTCCTTCATGTACGACGGCACGGGCGATCCGTCGCAGTTCATGCACTCCGTCGAAGGCGACTCAAACCGCGAGGCGACGGCGTTCGTCGCCTCCGCGCTAAGCTTCGGCAGCCGCGCGCAGTTTCTCCCGAAAATCCAGTGGGTCATCGACCGCGCGGGGCGCGACGTCGACGGATGGATCCGCACCGGCGCGTTCGAGGGCGATTTCCGTCCGGACGACGCACGCTGCTTCTACAGGTTCTTCACCTACGCGACGATGAACTCCTTTTTCCGCGCATACCGCGGCATAATGGAGGAGCACGGGACGCTCGGCGGATTCGTCAAATCAGCGGCCGGCGGAGACGCTGTGAAGGCCGTCGAGGCGATATGCGCGAAATTCCGCGAAGCGGGGTCTGAAGCCGTAATCCCGAAGGACCCCAAGTCGGCGTGCAAGCGCGTGTGCATGTTCCTCAGGTGGATGGTGCGCAGCGGCTCGCCCGTCGACCTCGGACTCTGGTCCGGCTTCATCGACCGCCGCACACTCGTCATCCCGCTAGACACGCACGTTCTCCAGGAGGCGAAGAAACTGGGCCTAGTGAAGAGCGCCTGCGCCTCGATGTGCGCCGCGAAACGGCTAACCGCCGCGCTTGCCGAGGTGTTTCCCGACGATCCGGCGCGCGGAGACTTCTCCCTCTTCGGCGCCGGAGTGGACGAATCGCGCTGAGCCTGGCTCGGCTGACGCTATTCGAACTGGTTGTATTCCTCGGGGAACCATGTGCGGTAGTAGTTGTCCTGGCGCCACAGGTTGCCGGCCGAGGCGTAGTCGCAGAACCTGACCTGCGTCCAGTGCTCGCCTTCCGGATTAGCATGGTGCTGGCCGAGCGGCAGGACGGCCGAGAAAGTCATCCAGATGTCGTCGGACGGAACGCGCACCGCCGCGAAGCCGCCCATCTTCTGTCCGTCCTTTATCCCGCTCCTCAGCGGCTCGGACAAGTCCCCGTCAGCGAAACGGCTGTCGCGAGCGAGCAGGACGGGGCCGCGCGTGAACGCGACGGCGTGGTCGAGCCTGTGCGCGACGACGGGCATGTCGAAGGCGATCTCAACGATGTCGCCGAGTTTCCAGTCGCGCGAGACGGAGAAGTAGGAGCCCGCCTTTACTCCGGACTGCACCTGGCCGTTTATCTTCACCTCGGTTGCGGCGCTCCATGCGGGGATGCGCAGGCGGAGGGTGAGCGGACCTTCCGTATGGCTCACGATGCGCGCGGTGTTCTCGCGCGGATACAGCGAGTACATGTCGAAGCCCTTAACGAGCGCGGACGCGTAGAAGTTGAACGTCGCCGTCTTCCCGTCGTTGCGGCAGAGCTCGCGCAGGAAGCAGAGGAAGCCGCGCGGACCGTTCGCCGTGCAGCAGTCGGTGTGCATGAAGCAGTGGTTCATGCCGTGCCAGCGGTTGCCGGAGAGCGGCGTATACGCGGCGAACTCGCCGCCGTCCGGACGGAGAGCGCCAAGATAGACGTTGTAGAAGGTGCGCTCGATCTGGTCGGCCCACTTCGGGTCGTCCGTCGCGCAGAGGAGCTTCTCGCAGAAGCGCATCCACGTCGTCGTCACGCACGTTTCCTGGAGCCTCCAGTACGGAAGGTGCTGCTTTCTCGCCCCGTGGAACCACGCCTCGGAGCACGCGCAGCCCCCCGCGAGGTTGATCTCCTCCTTCACGATGTCCTCCGCCGTCTTCACTGCCGCGTCTAGGAATTCCTTCCGCCCCGTTGCCTCGTAGTACTCGATCAGACCCTGGTAGCAGCTCATCATCTCGTACGCCTTCGAGCGTCCGTACTTGCACACGTACGCCCACCCGGCCTTGGTGTCGTACCCGGGCTCGTCGCGGTCCGCGACCGAGACGCCCTTCTCGGCGAGGTCGAGGAGGCGCGGACCCTTCTCCGGCTTCGTCATGCCGTCGACGATGTACGACGCGAAGTCGAGGTACTTCTTCTCGTTCGTGCGCTTGTAGAGCCACATCACGGGCTCGAGGATGGACGAGCTCGCGTATCCGGACCAGTTGCCGGTCTGCCACAGCTCGCGTCCGCGCTTTCCGCCAGGGCCTATCTCGGCTATGACATAGTCGCAGAGCCTTTTCGCGGCCTTCAGCGCCGCATCCGCCTCATTCTTGCTCTTTTCGCTTTCACCTCTCAGCTTCCAGTCGTAGTAGTGGAGAAGCCCCATCATCGTGTACTTCATGCCCCACACGTCCCAGCCCTCGCCGCACCTCAGCTCGTCGGGATAGTTGCCGATATAGCCGCTCTCCTCCTGCGAGGCGAGCATGCGCTCCATTCCGCGCTCTATGCTCGCGGCGAGCCCGCTCCCCGCTCCGCGTTCGCCGCCCCCCAGATACGTCGCGTACGGGACGGCGGAATGCATCCACTTGCCCCAGAACTCCGTCTGCCACCAGCCCTTGGTCTCCGTCTTCTCCAGGAAGTGCGCCGTGATGTAGTCGGGGTCCGTCCCCGCTACGTGCGCACGCACCATGCGATCGAGGCGCACGCCGAGCGGCCCCTTAAGACGGACATCACCGATGTTGTCGAGCGAATCGACGGCGGCTGCAGATGAAACGACGACTGCGGCGCCCAACGCCGCGATGCATACAGTTCTGTTCAAGGTAACACCTCCTTTTGCCTCAAGCCTTTAAATGAGTATTATATCAAATTATCGGCAGTGCCAACGGAGGAAGGTCCGCAGCTCGTCATCTGCGACGGCCGTCACTTCGGGCGGACGGCGCGGGTGACGCATTCCCAAGTGACGGGCGTGCGCGAATGCCGCGCAGAAGGGCCGCCGAGATAAAGCCCCGACGCCTTGTTCCTTAACGTAAAGCCGCCCTTCACTTCAGCGACCTCCCAAAGTCCGTCCCCAGCCCTGTCCTGCCCGAACGCGTACTTTCCGTTCGCCCTGCACGTTCCCTCGATCAGGCTGCGTCCATCCGGGTGCGCGCAGAGCGAATCGCCGTTGCCCCAGTCGAGTCCGCTCGTCCTGAGTTCGCACGACATGTCGTAGCACCTGAGCTGCCAGTACGTCTTCCCGTCCACCTCGTGCGGGATTCCCCTGAAGAGCGCGGCGAACTCGGCGTTGCGCCCCACCGGCTTGCGCTCCCCGTACGAGAAGTCCCACGAGCCGTTCCTCTCCGCCGTGATGTGCAGCTCGTCGCCGCCTGTGGACATCCTGAAGAAGCGCGTCCTCAGATGACGAACGTATTTGAGAGGAACCTCCGAGCCGTCGAGCGGCTTCGCGACGCCCCTGTCGCGCACGGCGGGCTTCGCCGGCTTCTCGCGTCCCCACCGCGCGTAGAGGTCGAAGAACGCCTTCGGGCTGCACTCGGGGTTTCCGTCGAACGGAACGACGATCTTCCCGTCCTTCAGCCAGTCGTCGATCTTGAAGAGCAGGTTGATGTCGCCGCAGATCGTCGAGACGTTTCCGAGCCGCTCGATCGTCTTGAGGTACGCGTCGCCCCACTTCGAGGTCGAGGCCGTTCCCCATGTCCCGTAGTTCGCCTTCACCTCCTTGCCGAACTCGTTGAGCTTGCCCTTCCCGGGACGCTCGGGGCTCCAGTCGCACTCTGTGACGACGCAGGGGTAGTCCTTCACGACGGGCACGCTTCGGACGAAGTGCGTGTAGAAGCGGTCAGGGTCCGCGTTGTCGTCCGACTGCGCATACCATCCGGGGTACACGTGCACGGCGTAGCCGTAGTTCTTCAGGGGATCCTTCATCGGGTGCTCGGCGAAGTCGCGGAAGTTCGACTGGTATCCCGCCCCCGGAACGAGCACGACGCCCTTGAAGCCCTTGCGCCTCACCATGTCCAGCATCTTCTGGCAATATTCGGGAAGCGCGGCGGACGACTTCTCGCCGTCCTTCGTGAGCACGGACGTCGGCTCGTTCTGGAGCTCGAGGAGCACCTGCCCCGACATCGCCTGGATGCGCTTGTTCGCGGCGATGACGGACCACTCCTCGATGATGTGGCGGTGGTAGTCGCTCCCCACGCGCACCTCGCCGGGCGAGCAGTAGCACGGACGTATCACGACGTAGAGTCCGCGCTTAACGGCATTCTCCGTAACCGGCACGAGAATCTTCTCGACGTACCGCTCGAACCGCGCGCGGTCGAACGCATAGAAGTACGGCGCGTCCTTCGACGGCTTCTTCTTGTCGTCGGAGCACCAGTAGCCGTCGTCGGTGATGCGGAGCATGTTCGCGTAGAGTCCCTGCTTGCGCTCCATCAGCGCAGCGCACAGCTTGTCGAAGTACTCGACGCACCTCTCCACCGCCGCGTCGTCGTGTCCCCATCCCCAGCGGTTGCCGCAGAAGTACGGATGGAACGGATGCATCGCGCCCGCGAGCCGCACGCAGTTGCCCTTCGGGTCGACGAGGTGCCGCCCAGACACGCGTATCGGCGGTGCGCTCTGCGCGGCGGCGCAGAGCGCGGCCGCCGCGAGGGCGAGTGAGATGACTGTCCTTTTCATTCCGTTTCTCCGCGGCAGATGTGCCGCGTCAGCGCAGGCGGATGCCGAGTCCTATCGCGGCAACCTTTCCGACGAGGCTCACCGTCCCGTCCTGGTTCTCCACGAGCCGGAGTGAAGAGAGACGCCTGCTCGACCTCACCTTGCGCGGCCAGTTCTCGATGGAGTCGGCCGTGAGGAACACGACATCGCCTCCGGGCGCGGACCTGTCGAAGCAAGAGATGTCGATCGTCGCGCCCTCTGCGAAGGTGACGTTTCCTTCGACGACAAGCCCGGGCTCGATCGAGCCTTCGACAACGATGTTTGCCGTGCCGATCGTGCCGGAGCCCTTCACCGTGTCGAACGTCCACGTTCCGCCGCCGAAGTCGAGCGTCGCGCCATCCTCGAGAAGGACGTCGGACGGGATGTTTTCAACATCGGCGGGAGTGGTCCACTTCACATAGAGATATTCGCGCACAGCGGCGATCTCCTCGTCCGTGAGCCTGCGATTGAAGATCATCGACTCTCCAACGAAGCCCGAGGATCCACAGAAGTTCTCTCCGCGCATTCCGAGATACACCCTGCGCTTGCCCTCGTTGTGCGTGCACTGCCCTAGGCTGTCGTACACGAGTCCGGCAGAAGTTACCATTGCCATGTTTCCGTCGCCGCCGGTGTAGGCCCCGAAGCCAGAAGCGGATGTCCCGTCCGCCGCAAGGCCCCAGATGTACGCCCTGTCACGCGTATTCTGGAGGTCTCCCATAGCGAAGAACTCGGGCACGCCGTTCGTGACAGCGTCAACCATTAGACGGCCGTTGCTCCAGCCAGGCCACTGCGCTATGCCCACGACTCCCCTCACATCATAGTTCACCCCGCTCTGCACCTCGATGCCGAAGACCTGCTCCTCACCTCCGGCATGACGCTCTAGAACGCTGAACATCGTGAATCCTTCCGAACCGAAGTCGTAGAGTTCCCCGGACATTAGTCCAAACTCGTCGTCGGAATGGCTGAGCACGAGACGGGATGCGATCCGATCTGGAGCGCCGTAGGACGGGAGGCTGTTCTCGTTGTACGGAACAAGATCGAGATCGCTTCCCCCTGTTCCCCTGTTCTTCATTCCGATGACCCTGCCGCCGTCATTGACGGTGACGGTCGCGACATCGTCGGGGTCGTACCACGCGACTGCAGTCTTGACCACGTCGGGAACAGCCACGTTGCCGCGGAGAACCTGCGCACTGCCAGAGCCGCCATAAAGCACCACGCTCTTGACCGTCATGCCGGACATGTCAGGATGCACGCAGTCAAGCGGCACCAGGGCGTCAGAGTCCGCCGTAGGCAGGATGCCGTCCAGTGTCTCTTCTATCGCCGTAACTTCCGCGCCGTTCTCGTCGAAGTACTTGATCGTCGAGCGCCAGTTGGAGGGATTGGACGCATTGCCGTCTCCCGTCGCGTTTGTCCAGAGCGACTTGACGATCTTCATCGTCACGACAACTATCGTCGAGCCGTTGAGGTTGAGCGTCGCCCCGTCCGCGACCTGCGTGCCTTCGCAGTAGATGGTCTGGTTGGCCGGGAGCTTGAGCGTGCCGGCCTCTACGATGATCTTTCCGCGAACATTCCAGTCGCAGTGGATTCCGTACGATTCGCCCTTCACTTCGAGTGTGCCAAGCCCCTTCTTGGTGAAGGATCCGATGCCGGAGATTCCACGGCAGGCCTCGATTGTCACGTTGTATCCTGCGGTGTCGAACGCCGCGCCACCCTCGCCGATCGTGACGCTGTCGACGGACGCGAAGAAGAGTCCGGTGTCCTTCTTGGCGACGATCGTTCCGTCATCTATGAACACCTTCGGCGAAGCCCCCGCCGGCGCACCCTGCGCCTTCTGTATCATGCCGGCGCTGACAATGCCTCCATCGGTGATGTACAGCGTGCCGTCGCACTGGCGCGCGACGGATATCTCGTTCGCCTCGAGTTCACCGCCGGCGACGTTGAGGACGGCATGCTGCGCGTTCGCATTGTTGCCGACGCGGATCGTTCCCCCGACCGTCGCCTTTCCGCCCGTGACGTCGACCTGAGCCCATGCCGCGGTGGACGCGGCGATGTTCATGTCTCCGGCTGCGGTGAGCGTGCCGGACGACACTATCAGACGGCCCGCGCTGCTGCCTCCGTTGGAGTCCGCGATCTGGATGGAACCTGCGGTGACGTCGAGCTTTCCGCCGTCGACGACGAGCTTGCTAGCTGTCTCGGCCGAAGGTCCGCCGTGGTCGGCGAGGCCGTCCGCAAAACCGACCTGGACAGTGTTGTTCGCCGTCACCTCGCCGCCGTAGATGTACATCTCGCCGCGTCCGCCGCCCTGGACGCAGATGCCCAGCGCCCCCGGCCATCCGCCGCCAAGGGCCGTTATGGTGCCGCCGTATACGTTCATTCTGCAGTTGTCGTAGGCGCCCGCCTGGCAGACGACGAACTTGTATGCCTCCACTTCGCCGCCGTACATGTTCGCCACGCATCCGCCGCCCCAGCGCCCGACGACAAAATCGCCGGTGGTCCGGATCGTTCCGTTGGTAATGTCGTAATAGGCCGCACTGCCCCAGATAGACGCGATGAACTCCTTCACGCTGAGTTCGTCGCCTTCGAGAAGCGCCGCGTACTTCGACTCGTAGAAGCACGTGTCCTCCGTGCCAGGTGTCTCGCGGACCCTGGGATCGCTATTGTTTACGTACCAGTTCCCGCCTGTGCCAAGGCGATAGTCGCCGACTGCGTTGTCCCACTTCAGCTCATGGGGTTCATCGACGACGCTGCTTTCCCACTTCGCGTACACGACAGCGGTTCCGTTGCCGGTGGCCTGCTCGTTCTCGACATCCCAGCCCTTGAACGTGTAGCCATCGCGGGTCGGCGTGTCGCGCGGAAGGATCCGCTCGCCGTTCGTTCCGAAGCGGTGTATCGCATTCGTCGTCGAGGAGCCCTCGTACGGGACATAGCTGACGGTCCTGAAATTGTTCTCTGCTTCGTACGCATCGACGCGCGCGAGCACCTCGTCCGGCGTCTCGCCCGAGAGCGCCGCCGTGATCCGTCCGATCTCCTCGTCCGTGACGCCGCACATCTGGAGGTACTGGCGGCAGCGGGAGGCGACGGAAACGCCGTACTGCGCGTCCTTCGTGTTGTAGACGTACTTGCCGTCGTTGCAGTTTCCGCGAAGGATGTAGCGGATGAACTTTTCGGGAATCGCGGAGCTGCGCGAACCGCCTATGTTCGCGAAGTTGCTCATGAGATAGTCGCGGTAGAGGACCTCTTCCTCGACGCCCATGAGGCCGAGAAGCAGAAGTCCAGTGATGCCTGTGCGGTCCGTGCCGATGCGGCAGTGGAAGTACGCGGGGAGAGCGCCGGCGCTTCCCAAAGTCGAGAACACGTTGCGCATCTGGTTCGTAAAGGTGCCGTTGTCGTCCGCGCCGATCATGGTGCCTTCGTTCTCGCCCCAGCCAAGCCCGAAGCGGTAGTACTTGCAGTTGTCCGCCGCGAACGAGTTGTTGGCTCCGTTCGGATCAAGGTTCTGGTACTCGGTCGGCATTTCCGTGTCGAGACCGACTTTGCGCAGATCGATCTCCGTCTTGAGCCCGATCGCTGTGAGGTAGCTCGCGGACCTCTGCTCCGCAGTCGCGCTGACGAATCCGTCGAGATGTCCGCCGCGGATGATGACGTCCTGGTTCATCTTCTTGCCGTTGATGGACTCAAGCGGCCAGCTGCCGACGTCGCGCACGTTGTATACGAATCCGGGGTCCACGGGAATGTCGATGCGGAGCGTCCTCGGCGCGACAGCCTCCGTCGTGAAGGAGTAGGCAAGTCCGCCAACCGTGCCCGTAACGTTGCTTGCGGTGTTGAGGTTCATGTAGGTATTGGTCACGCCGTTGGCGGCAACGGCTATGTAGCGTGGCGTCTCCCTCGATTCGGTGCCCTTCGAGCCGTAGACGGAGGAGTACGTCTCGAAGTCGGTGTTTGCGAGCCATGCCGAAAGCGGGCTGCGGTGAAGCTGGACCGTTCCAAGGTCCTGTCCGTCCGACTCTACGTCAAGCACGGTCGTGTACGCGAGGCCGTCAATGTCGAACCTCTCCCCGTCGACGACATCGCCCTCCTCGATGACGATCTCGCCCTGGAAGGAGTTGTTTCCGGAGAGAGTGAGCGTGCCGAGTCCGCGCTTGACGATTCCGCCGACGCCCGTGAGGTCGTGGGCAATCGTAACGTCGTGCCCGTTGGTGTCGAAGATGAGTCCGCCTTCGGCGATCTCGCAGACGAGTCCCGACGCGTCGTCGAGATAAGAGGTCTGATCGCGCGTCGCCTTGAGGACGCCGCCGTTGAACACTAGCGTGCTACCGGGGACGAGGTAGGTCATGCGGAACTTCGACATCGTGACGGTTCCGCCGTTGAGCACGATGTGCGCGGGATCAGATCCGGTTCCGTCGTTCTTGATGTGGCCGAAGCCGATTCCGTAGTCGGCCGTGTCCTTGATGTTGAGCTCGCCGCCGTTGACAGTCAGGTACCCCGGACCGCCGTCGCCGACATAGAGCATATTGGCGTTGATGTTGACCGTGCCGCCGTTGATGATCATCTCGGACCTCGCGCCTTCGCCGACGTTCGCGCCGATTGAGGAGTCGGCGGAGACATTAACGGTTCCACCGTCGATCTGCAGCGTAGCCACGACGCCAGGATTGTTGTTGGCCGCCCTCTTGTCCTTTCCGCCGACAAGGAACGACTTGGTGTTCCACGTACCGCTCTTCACCTGCATGAGTGCCGTTCCGTCCGTTCCGGACTCGCCGATCTTGACGAAATCCGGCGCGGTCGTCACAAGGGTTCCGCCGTCTAGGATTAGCTTGGCGTCGCCTCCGGTCTTGGCGCCCGAGAGGACGTAGAGGCTTTCCGTCGCAGTGAACGTGCCGTTGCTGATCGCAAGCGTCGCCTCGGCATTGTCGCCTCCGCCTACTACGCGTCCGCTCTTCACCGTGACCGCGCCGCCGTCGAGGAGGAAGTCCGCCTTGGCGTTGGCGGAGTATCCGAGGCGGAAGTACTTGCTGGAGTATGTGCCGCTGTCGATCTCGAGGCTTGTGACGGAGTTCGAGCCGAGCACCCAGTCCGCATCGGGGAAAGCAAGTCCGTAGGACGCATCCGTCGCGCTCCACACAAGCGGGGTCACCCCCGAATCGACGAACACGTAGTTGAAGAGTTCGATCGCGGAGTCGAACACGGTGCTGCTGTTGACGAACGGCCCCTGGAAGTGGACCTCCCCGAAGAAATTATCGACGGGCGCGGAGGCTCCGCCCTCGCCGCCGGCAGAGGCCGCCCAGTTTGCGCTTTCGGACGCAAGCGCGCCCTGCGTCGCGCCGAGCCAGTACCTGGACTCGTTCTGGGTCTCGTCCGGCACCACCTCGTACGTCGTGCCGTTTGCGGAGACCGTGCCTTTCTCGACGATGATCTTCTCTGCCGGGAACGCGGAGGAAAGCGTAAGCTTGCCGTTGCCCTTCTTCGTTATGGTGCCGATCTTCGTGCTCGACGAAGCTGGCGTACCGTCCTCGTCAACGAAGTCGTGCTTGATGGTGATGTCATAGCCGTCGGTATCAACGACAAGACCGCCGTCCTTAATCACGCACGTGATATACTCGCTGGCATTAATGAAGCTGGTCGTGGCGTTCAATGCTTTGAGCGTGCCGCCATTGAAAATCGCCTGAGACCCCGTCTTTGAGAGCTTGTCGAGTCGCAGCTTGGAGGTTGCCAGCACGCCGCCATTTAGGGTAAGGATTCCAGGCTCGGTAGTGTTGCGGCCGAATGTCAAGCCGCCGTCGGAATTGGAGGTCATTGTGAACGTGCCGCCGTTGATCGTCAACCCTCCGGCCGCCCGTTCGGCAACATAAAAATAGCCGTAGTTGCAATTCACCGCGCCGTCATTGACAACCATCTCGGCGTAGGAGCCATCACCATTGGCATATCCAATGCCGTTTTCACCTGAGAGATTAAGCGTACCGCCGTTAACCTCTATCTTGGTCACGGAATTGGTCACGTTATAGGTTTCGGCGCGCTTGCCGCCAAGGAAGAGACGCTTTGCATTCCACACGCCACCGGTGTTGACGTATATCTGCGCATCGATCTCGTTGACACCGCCGATGCAGACCTGATTGCCGTTGGTAGTGTTGAGAGTACCGCCCTCAATAACTAGAGTACCCTTCGTGTTGGCCTGGTCGCAAACCATGAATACATCATCGCCCGTCGCAACCGCAGAAAATACACCGCCCTTGATTTCCACTGTTCCATTCACCCCAGACTTGCCGCCGCTGACGCGAACCTTATTGCCGGTGAAGGAGTCGCCCTTGAACACAAGGCCAACCGTATTGTCGGCATTATAGCCGGTGCGGACAGTCCCTCCGAAGCTGTAAGTGCCCCCGTCAATCTCAAGGTAATTGGGATTCTTTGCGTCATAACCGAGGACAAAACTGCCGGTTGTCGTTATACCGTTTGTCGAATCATTTGCGCGCCAGACAAAATACGATGAACTTGCCGTGCCTATGTCGACATCCCCTGGTACGGTATATGCACCATCGATGACACAAAGTCCATTCAAGTAGTTACGATAATAAGTTGTGCTTTCATCCCCATTTTGTCCGGGATACGAATTGCCGCCGGCACCGCCGCTGGAAGTAGCCCAGTTCTCCGTATTGGAAAACAGCGCGTCATCTGTCGCACCTCGCCAGAACCTTCCCGCGAAGGCGCTGAGCGAAAGCGCCGCGATGGCGAAAGTCGCTACGATTTTTGTTGCGATTGACGACGGTTTTCTTGTTGACATGGTACAATCCTCCTATTCGGTATAAATTGTACCATATGGCAAGAGCCTGTTCTATCACCCGAAAGAGCGATTCCGTTGCCTTCGCAGATCAGAGCCGTTCTGGTAGACATCCCGCTCCTGACAGCGAGCCTGTCACCGTTTACACTTCAAAGGGAAAACTGTCTTGAAAGATTTTTAATCGCAATTTCAAGACCATATTTACCACTCAGAATTCGATTACAGTCAGGGAGTAGGGTGGGAGTTCGCGTTCGAAATTCGGACCGATGCGCGACTCGCTGCTCTCCGGCTTCGCCTTCCTGTCGTCGTAGGCTCCTTTGAGCTCAAATATCCGCGCCTTCGTCTCCTTCCCGACGCCAAGGCACGAAAGATCCGCCGCGAACGGCATCGCGAACGCCGTGGAGTTCACGAGCTTGACGATTGTTGTCTTCCCCCGTCTGACGACGCTCGACGAGAAGCGGTTGTAGAAGCGCTGTGAGTCGTCCGGACCGAGCGCGCCCATCCGAGGCGAACCTTCGGCCGTGCGGGCCTTCCTGCCGGCGCTTCCGTCTGGAAGGACTATCTCCAGCTCGTGCGGCACGTACTTCTCGCCGCCGCAGTTGCCGAACAGCCACTGCACCCAGTAGTCCGTAGTCAGCTCGACTTCGCCGTCGGTGAAGTATATGAGGTCCGGACTCCAGCGTATCTCCCCCTTCTTCGCGAAGAGCGGCGCGTAGCTCGACATCTCGACTATGTCGCCGTTGCGCTCGAGGTTCGTGAGGTGCACCGCCAGCGCGAGCGCGGTCTCCATGTCGTTGACGCGCCCCTCCTTGTGCGCGGCGTATTCGCCGACGTAGACTTTCGGACCTTTCCTGTCGTAGTCATCATAGAACAACTGGTTGCCGTAGTACCAGCCGGGGCCGACGTAGTAGTGTTCGTCGACGATGTCGACCTTCAGCCGCTTCGCAAGCCGCCAGCCCTCCTCGTAGTCGCGCCCGCCGCACCACGGACCGGCCGTGCCGACGATCTTGATCTTCGGATACTTCGCGCGCACCGCCTTGTATACTCTCGTGAAGCCGCGCTCGAAGTAGTCGTTTACGTCCTCCTCGTTGCCGAGTCCGATGTACTTCAGTCCGAACGGCTTGGGATGCCCCATGTCCGATCGCAGCTTCGCCCATTTCGACTTCTTCGGATCGCCGTTCGCGAACTCAACGAGATCGAGCGTGTCCGCGACAAGCTGGTCGAGCTCCGCGTCGGTCATCGCTACCTGCGGATTCGGACACGTCACTCCTGCCGGAAGGATCGGCAGCGCGTCCGCACCGATGTCCTCGCAAAGCTGGAAGTATTCGTAGTAGCCAAGCGCGAAGTCCTGGAATCCGCCCCAGTTGAAGTTGGGCTTGCCCTTCCGCTCGGAAAGCGGGCCCACCGTCTCCTTCCAGTGGTACATCGACTTGAAGTCGCGGGCGTGCACGATGCATCCGCCCGGGAAACGCACGAAGCGCGGCTTCAGCGCCTCCAGCGCCTCGCCGATGTCCTTGCGGAATCCGTGCCCCTTGTACGTACCGACATGGTTCGTGGAGTACACCTCGTGCGAACTGTTGATGTCCTCGAAAAACACGCCCATGAGATTGCGGGATATCGGATAGGCTGGCTTCTTCGTGAATTTCAGCCGCAGTCCCGGCTTCGCCTCGCGCACCGCCTCGCCGTAGCGCTGCTCGTCGTCCTTTGCGCTGTCGAGCGTGAAGTGCCAGGGCGAGCCCGGATGCCACTCGGACTTCCCGAGCTTCTCGACCTGCGTCTTCGTGAGCCGCCATATACCGCTTCCCTCACGCGCCTTCTTCATCCGCGCGCGGTCAAGGTCATTGTCCACCCAGTTCTGCCGACCCCAGTCCGTAAGGTTGTCCTTCCCCCAACTGACGGCATGGCAGTCCTTGCCGCCTTCGGGGCAGTCCTTGTAGTAGACGTGCCACGTTCCGTCGTCGTCATGGTACAGGACGGGATCAAGCAGGTTCTTCTCGCCCCAGTTGCCGAGGTTGGAATGGGCAAACACTCTGTCCCTCTCGGCGGCGTCGCGCCACTCGCCGCCGTTCGTTCGGATCTTCAGCATCAAACCGCCGCGTCCGTCCGGATGCTGCGCCGCCTTGATCTCGACAATGTCCTCCGCGGCGGATTCGCCGCGTGCGCATACCGATGAAACGACGGCTAATGCGGCCGCCACACCAAGTGCAGTCATTTTTTTTCATGCCGCCATTATACCATCCGTCCACCACCCGGGACAATCACCCGATAGGGCGGGGACGCGCCGGGGACAGTCCCCGGAGTCTTCAAATGTTGCACAAGGCCCTGGCCCCGACGGGGCACTATGATCTCGCCCACATGGAGACGCGGCTTCCAGCCGCGTCACAGGTTTCATACTCCGCCTACAGCAGTTCCGCCACGGCCGCCAGAACACATGACTTCATCAGTTTCATGCCGCTATTATATCCTATCGTTCGCGCCTGAGTCAATCACACCGACAACGCCTGAGTAACCACCTGAAAAACGAGACAAAAAAACAGGCCCTCAAATGAGGGCCTGAGGGGAAGATGACTTTCTGCCGCGGACTACACCTCGTAGTAGACGCCCTGGAGGCGTAGCACCTTGGCAAGGTCTGCATAGGGGAGTGCGCGCGGAGCGATGCCCTTCTGCGCCGACAACGCCGCCGCTACGCCCGCGGCCTGTCCCGTCATCATGCACGGGGCGATGAGACGGAAGGTGTCGATCGTGTCGCCCCTGCCGAGGCAGCGTCCTGCGCAGAGGAGGTTGTCGACTTTCTTAGGAAGCAGCTGACGGTACGGAACAGGAAACGCCGCGTGGGGTCCGTCGTGCCCGCACCAGCCAATGCAGT
>Ga0129306_1000483_pt1 | contig 62494 bp, 54 predicted proteins | sample P827metagenome_FD_94438 | JGI IMG/M metagenome (GOLD analysis project Ga0129306, IMG submission 94438) | Capybara group fecal microbial communities from Wisconsin, USA - P827 metagenome | ecosystem: Host-associated > Mammals > Digestive system > Large intestine > Fecal | place: USA: Wisconsin... | reverse complement strand
CATCCGCGTGGTTTCCGAAATTCAGGAATCCAACGGTTCTTCTTCCATGGCCTCTGTTTGCGGTGGCTGCCTCAGCTTGATGGACGCTGGCGTTCCTATCAAGGCTCCGGTCGCAGGTGTCGCCATGGGCCTCATCTCCGAAAAGGGTTCCGTGAAGGAAGGCGGCAAGATCAAGATCTTGACCGACATCACCGGTACGGAAGACCACCTCGGCGATATGGACTTCAAGGTGACGGGTACTGCCGAAGGTATCACTGCCTTCCAGATGGATATCAAGATCCGCGGCATTACGCCGGAACTCATGCGTGAAGCTCTGGAACAGGCACGCCAAGGCCGCCTGCACATCCTCGGCAAGATGGCTGAACTCGGCCTCGCCGCTCCGCGTCCGAAGGTTTCCGAGAAGGCTCCGACCATGATCAAGATGCGCATCCCGACCAACAAGATCCGCGACGTCATCGGTTCCGGTGGCTCCGTGATCAAGGGTATGCAGTCTCAGACGGGTTGCACCATCAACATCGACGACGATGGCAACATCGACATTGCCGCCCCGAGTGGCAAGGCCGCTGCAGTTTGCCGCCGCATGATCGAAGAACTCACTGCCGAACCCGAACCGGGCCGCAAGTACAAGGGCAAGGTCAAGACGATCCAGCCGTTTGGCGCCTTCGTCGAAATCCTCCCGGGCCGTGACGGTCTCGTGCACATCTCCGAACTTGCCGACCACCGCGTCGAGAAGGTCGAAGATGTCGTTCACGTTGGTGACGAAGTCGAAGTGCTCTGCCTCGGTGTCGACCCGAAGGGCAAGGTGAAGCTTTCCATGAAGGCTCTGCTCCCTCCGAAGGCCGCCCCGGCTGCTGAAGCACCGGCTGCCCCGGCAGAAGCCGCTCCTGAAGCACCTGCTGCAGAAGCTGCTCCGGAAGCCCCGGCTGAAGCGTAATTTTAGATAAACTAATCTAAAAGAAATTGAAAGTCCCTCATCGGCAATGTGCCGGTGAGGGCTTTTTTATTGCTGTTTTTTGATGGTGGGGGTGTCCGTAATACGAGCCTTTTTCTAAATTTGGGGCATGACCAAGTTTAGCGAATTCCCGTATGTAGCCGACCGCTTCAATGCGGTCCGCAGGGAAACTGTACAAGTCCGCGTTGGCGAGGCTTTGATAGGGGGCAACGCCCCCATTTTAGTTCAGTCCATGACCACCACCAAGCCCAAGGACGTCGAGAAAACGGTGGCCGAGACTTTGGCGCTCGCCAAGGTGGGGTGTGGCCTGGTTCGCATTACCGCTCCGACTTTTGCCGATGCCCAGGGTCTCGAAGAAGTGATGAAGCAGGTCCGCGCCGCGGGTTGCAAGGTGCCGGTTTCCGCCGACATCCATTTCCAGCCGAAGGCCGCGTTCGAGGCGCTCAAGTGGGTCGAGAAGGTTCGCATCAATCCAGGTAACTTCGTCGACACGGGCATCCTCACGCTCGAGAACCAGACGGACAAGATGTTCGATGAAGGCAAGGAGAAGGTCGCTGAGGCTTTCACGCCGTTCGTCCAGGAGGCCAAGCGCCTGGGACGCGCTATTCGTATTGGCGTGAACCACGGTTCGCTTTCGGCCCGCATGATTTACCGCTACGGCGACACGGTGGAAGGCATGGTGGAAAGCGCCATGGAATACCTGGCCGTGTGCGAAGCCGAGCATTTTGACCAAGTTGTTTTAAGTTTGAAGAGCAGCAACCCGCGCGTGGCGATTGCCGCCTACCGCATGCTCGCCGCCCGCATCAAGCAGGAAGGCTTCAAGCCGTACCCGTTCCACGTGGGCGTGACCGAGGCCGGAGCCGGTGCCGACGGGCGTTTGAAGTCCGCTGCGGGTATCGGTGCGCTTTTGCTCGACGGCCTTGCCGATACGATTCGCGTCTCGCTCACCGAAGACCCGGTGGCCGAAGTCCCTGTTGCCCAGGAACTCATCAAGGCGTGCGCTTTGCCTGCTGCGCCGACGGCCTACAACGTGCCGATTCTCGAAAAGGATCCGTACCATTATGAACGCAGGGTGACGACGCCTGTCGCTATTTCCGGCGTGGAAATCGGCGGTGCAAATTCGGTGAAGGTCGGCGTGAAGGCCGATGCGATTACGCTTACGGGAGAACGCCGCAATGCGGAGTTCGCTCTCGCTAGTTTGGACGAAAAGCCCGTGGTGCAGTTCAAGGATGCGATGGATATCGCGGGCTTTGCCGCGAACCCCTCCGCCGTGCCTGCGGGTTCCGTGTTCTGCTATACCGGAGCCGAGATGGTCTCCGGCGTGCGCGCCCTTGCTGCCGCATTGGATGCGGCAGGTCGCCAAGACCCGATTTTGCTCTACGCGAAGATTAATGACAACGAAACCGAAACGCTCCGCGTTTCCGCCGACATCGGAAGCCTCGTGACCGACGGTCTTGGCGATGCAGTCGTTATCGACGGCTACAAGGGCGCCAAGGAATCCGTGCTTTTGGCATTCGACATCTTACAGGCTGCCTACTGCCGCCGCAGCAAGACAAACTTCATCAGCTGCCCGAGCTGCGGCCGTACCTTGTACGACATCCAGCAGGTGATGGGCAAGATCAAGGCCCGCTTCGGCCACCTCTCGGACATCTCCATCGGCATCATGGGCTGCATCGTGAACGGCCCGGGCGAGATGGCGGACGCCGACTTCGGCTACGTGGGCGGTGGCCCCGGCCGCATTACGCTGTTCGAAGGCAAGACGGCGGTTAAGAAGAACATCCCCGAAGAGGACGCCATCGAAGAACTGGTGAACCTCATCAAGGAACGTGGCCGCTGGCAGGAACCGTAAAAGTTTTAAACATTAACAAAGGACTAATATCATGGCAACTATCAAGACGATGAACAACATTTCCAAGAAAGGCTTGAGCCTGTTTGGCTCGTTCTACCAGGTTTCCGACTCTGTCGAAAATCCGGATGCCATCTTGGTGCGTTCCGCTCAGGTTGATACCGATAACTTCGACGGCCTGCTGGCTGTCGCCCGCGCCGGCGCTGGCGTGAACAACATCACCATCGACAAGGCCTCCGCGAAGGGCATCTGCGTGTTCAACACTCCGGGTGCAAACGCCAACGCCGTTGCCGAGCTCGTGATGACCGTGCTCGGCATGGCCGTCCGTAACGTGGATAAGGCCGCTGCTTGGGTCAAGAGCCTCGACGTGAACGATCCGGACCTCGCCAAGACCGTCGAAAGCGGCAAGAAGAAGTTTGCCGGTATGGAACTCGCTGGCAAGACGCTCGGCGTGATTGGCCTCGGCAAGATTGGTGTGCTCGTTGCCAACTATGCCCGTTGGAAGAACATGCGCGTTCTCGCTTACGAACCGTATCCGAACGCCGCCAACATGCACGAACTTTCGAACAAGGTTGAAACGGCTACGCTCGAAGAAGTCATCGCCAAGTCCGACTTCCTCACCGTTCACGTTCCGTTCATCAAGGGCGTGACCGAAAACCTCCTGAACCGCAAGAACCTCGCCGGCTTCAAGGGCAGCTACATCATGAACTTCGCCCGTGGCGGTATCGTCGAGATGGCCCCGGTCAACGAAATGCTCGCTTCCGGTTCCCTCCAGGGCTACCTCTGCGATTTCCCGGATGCTGACCTCATCAAGAACGACAAGGTGACCTGCTTCCCGCACCTCGGCGCTTCCACCGAAGAAGCCGAAGAAAACTGCGCCGTGATGGCCGTCGAAGAATTGAAGGACTACATCGAATACGGTTGCGTCCGCAATTCCGTGAACTTCCCGGCCCTCGTTGATCACCCGCACGCCGGCGTCAAGAGCCGCGTCGTGGTCATCAACCAGGACGTCCCGAACATGATCTCCGAAATCACGAAGGTGTTCGGTGCCGAAGGCATCAACATTGCCTCGTTCAGCAACAAGAGCAACGGCAAAATCGGCTACAACCTCGTTGACGTCGAAAGCAAGGTCGATGACTCCATCATCGAAAAGCTCGGCAAGCTCGACAAGGTCATCAAGGTCCGCGTGATTCATTTCTAAGGCTGTGCCATCCCCGGCGCATTCCTTTGTCATCCCCGGCTTGGCCGGGGATTTCATTTTTCATTCACATTGTCATCCCTGCGATACACTCACATTGTCATCCCCGGCTTGGCCGGGGATCTCCTTTTAAAAAAGGCCGCTCCTTGTTATTGCGAGGGACGAACAGTCCCGAAGCAATCTATTCAGGTTGACGATGCATTGAAAAAGTGTATATTTTCCGAATGAGTGTCGCCAAGGGGGTATCATGAGTCGTTTCTTTGTAGGTCTTGCTTTGTGGGCCTTGTTGCTTGCGCTTGCGGCCTGTGGTGGCGACAGCAAGGGAACCGACCCCGCCAGGGACACTGAACTTGCCGATGATTCCTTGACGGAATCGATTCAGAACAAGGATTCCGACTCTGCCAAGGATGCTGAATCTGGCGAGAAAGTCGATGCGGTTGTTTCCACTTTCGACGACTTGCCTGCTTGCACAGGGGATCGCAACGGCAAGACTGCCTATGTGGAAGACGAGGATTCTGCCTATGTCTGTAAAAAGGGGCTCTGGGTCGTTGACGATTCGTTGACTAAGGCGATTCAGCCGGACTCGGAGAAAAAGTCTTCGTCAAGCGCAAAAGCGAAGTCTAGTTCTAATAAGGCAAGTGACTCTAGCAGCAGCGACAAATCACGGTCAAGTTCTAGCGCGGTAAAAACGTCCAGCAGCAGTAAAGATGGCAAGTCTAGTAGTTCAGATGAAAAAAACAGCTCATCGAGTTCTGTGGCTTTGCCTTGTAAAACCGAGACTGAGGACAACTGCGAATATGGCACCCTGACGGACGACAGGGACGGACAGACTTACAAGACGGTGAAAATCGGTGAACAGTGGTGGATGGCGGAAAACCTGAACTACGCATACACAGACGTTCCCTTTAAATATAGCAGCTATACCTCCGATTCCACTAGCTGGTGCTATGACAATGATGCTGCCAACTGTGCCAAATACGGTCGCCTCTACACCTGGGCTGCCGCGATGGACAGCGTGGGAACATGGAGCACGAACGGCATGGGTTGCGGCTATTATATGGAATGCTCGCCGACAAATCCGGTGCGCGGCATTTGCCCTGAAGGCTGGCACCTGCCCGATATTACGGAATGGAACGCCCTGTTCGATGCGGTTGGGGGAAAAAGAACCGCAGGAAAGATGCTGAAGTCCACGGAAGGCTGGAATGATAAGGATGATGGGACTAGTGGCAACGGCACGGATGCCTATTCCTTCTCGGCGTTGCCTGCTGGCTACAGGGACATCAATGGGTATTACGACTACGAGGGCTACGGCACGTACTTCTGGAGTTCTACGGAGAAATATAGCAGCCTCGCGTACAGCATGTACTTGGACTACAGCAGCGTCAATGCGTACCTGGGCGACCTCAACGAGAGCTACGGTTTTTCTGTTCGTTGCCTTAAGGACTAGGTTGCCAACCGCCAAGCCCTCTCCAAAAAGGCCGGCGAAGCCGGCCCGATTTTTTATACCTCGGGCGGCCCTTTGCATTAAGGCTGCCTTTTTCTGTATAAACAGAAAACCACCTGTGAACATATTTTTTTGCTTGACGAAAACATCTTTTTACTGCAAATTCCCGGAAAAATTTCTTCGCAAAAACGTCTATACATACAGACGGGAGAGTGTCCCCTGTCCGCCAACGGGGGCGTACCCGCATCCAGGCATGCCCGCATGCGGGCAAAGGGCAACATGGCAAGAAAGACAACAAAAAAGGTGGTCAAAGCGACCGTCAAGGCGAAGACAACGCGCCGCAAGCACGACCCGTTCTTCCGCTATATTTACAGCATTCCAGAAAACACGAGCGCGCTATTGCGGCTCGCGCAGCGCAGGACCCCGGCCCTCCGCAGGATGCTCTCGAATGTCGACATGGAAAGCCTGGAGCCCATCCCCGGCAGGTTCAGTTCTGTGGGCGAACAGGGCGAGGCCGACCTCGCGTTCAAGGCGAAGTCGCTCACGGGCGGCCCCGATGCGTTCGTGGGGATTTTACTCGAACACAAGTCCGTCAGGAAGGATGACGTGCTCGCGCAGATCTACCGCTACGTTTTCGAGGTGATGGTGAACAAGAGCCGTTCCGACTTCATGTGGCTCCCCACGAAGGCCATCATCATCTACAACGGGAAGACCGACTGGGATCCCGTCGCCGACTTCAGGAAGAATCGGTTTGCGGAATTCAACGGGGGTGACCTCCCGTTCGAATGCGTGATGGTGAACCTCTCGGACATACGCGACACGGACTGCAACGACGCGGACAATGCGGTAGCCGCCATCGGCACGCTGGTGATGAAGCACGCCTACGACCCCGACGGGCTCCGCGGTGCGGGAACCATCCTGAACTCGCTACTCGACAAGCTCGACAACGACACAAGGGCTACCGTTGTGAAGAAAATAGAGTTATATTTAGAATCGTACGTCGACCAGGACCTGGTCAAGGAGATGACTATGGCATTCAAGAGCATTGGACAGCGGATGGGGTTCGTCAGCATCGCCGACGCCAAGCGCATGGCTAAGGCAGCCGGACGCCGAGAAGGCCGAAAAATAGGTCGTGAAGAAGGTCGCGAAGAAGGCATTTTGCAAGAGCAGGCGAATAGCGAAAAGAAGATGAAGCTTTTCGTGAAACGCATTGCCAAGAAAATGAACATCACAGAAGCGGAACTTCTCGCACTGAAGCCCTGAAAAATACGAAAGCTGACTCTTCGTGAGTTCTCATCTCGCATGATATTCCGATACAAAAAGCCCCCTGCGGAGGCTTTTTATCGAGAATAGCGAGATGGACAAAACCTTCGTTTCACTCAGCTTTTGCCCTTCGGGTTCCGCCTTACGGCGAAATCGCTAAATCGTCTAATATTCGCTTCGCTCATCGACGATTTAGTCGAACTCACGACTTCGTCGCTCGTCCAGAATCTCTCGCTATTCCGAAATAAAAAGAAAACCACCCAGATGGGTGGTTTTTCTTTTTATCGGAATAGCGAGATTCGAACTCACGACCTCTTGCTCCCGAAGCAAGCGCTCTACCAGGCTGAGCTATATTCCGTTCTTGTGGGCTCAAAGATAGTTAAATGTTGTCGGTTGTCAAAGGGGAAAGTTACGAAAAAAATGCTTTTTTTAGCGTTTTTTCCGTTTCAAGGGGTTTGTCGGACGGGGTTTCCCGATTTTCATGATGCTGGACCCTGCGTTGTCGGGTTCAACCTTGTAGAAAATGACCCTGTTTTTCCATTCGGAGCGGACTTTCCGGTCGATGATGTGCTTCACGTTCCCGTATTCGGGGTTCCCTCCGCCATGGATGATGCGCAGTACGCTCAGTCCGGCGATGAGGAGGTCGTCGATGCGGCGTTCCACGGCCTCGGCGGCTTCATCGGCGGTGAATCCGTGGAGGTCAATTTCGTCTTCGGGAACGGGGAGTTCCCAGGCTGCCGGGCTGCGGCGCATCTTTCGTCCGCGCGGTCCGGGTGCGGGGCGCTCGGCGGCTTCCTTTTCCGCCTGCTTGCGCATTTCCTCGTCCTTGTCTTCGATGCGGTGGTTCTTCAGCCATTCCAGCTGGAACTCTTCGTCTGCGTTCAATGCCATTTTATAACCTCGGCGACAAATTTAGAAAGTTCCCGTGGTAGTTCCAGCTCCACTGGTCGGGGTGCTCCGCTATCCACTGTTCGGTCTCGCGGGCGATGGCGCCGAGAAGCGGACTTTCGGTACTCTTTGCGTCTGCTGGCGCATTTTCCCCTATAATTTTGTCGTAATGCGGCGGGTAGTAGGTCTCGAAGTGGATGATGATGCGCTTTCGCTCGGTCCAGGTGCGGAACGTGACGATGCCTGCTCCCATCTCGTTCACTTTTTGCAGGAGTCGCAGGTAAAGCGTGGTGGGCCGCCCGAACAGCTCGACGGTGTTCCCCTTGGTGTTCTTGCCCTGGTCGTACACCATCGCGAGGATGCCTTTTGTCTTGAACAGGTCGCGGATGAGCCGCCCGGTCTCTTCGGGGTGGTATTCGGTGAGGTGCGGGTCGCTGCGGAGGTCTTCGAGGCACTTGCGGAAGGCCTCGTCGCCGACGGAATCGGTAATCAGGTGGACATGCTCGCTGTAACGGCAGAGTGCGCGGTGCAGGAGCTCGAAGGAACCCTGGTGGATGCTGATTCCTGCGATGGGTTTCCCGGCCTTGGCGCATTCGGCGACGGCGTCCTGGATGATTTCTTCGTTCTCGTAGACGATGCGGCGGGTGACGCTTTTGAAGCGGGCGAGGCCGCGGTACGAATCGAGTGCGTTCCAGTAGATGCCTTTGAATACGTCGCGTGCGGTCACTTTCTGCATGGGGCCGCTGTCCTGACCCTGCGTTTCCATGTATTTTCTAGCCGCTTCTAGGTGCTTCATGACGCGCCCGTAGGCCCGCTTGGTGTGGAGCGCCTTGTATATCGGGAATACGGTGGCAAACAGCACCGAATAGAAAACATCCGGCACCCGCAGGAGTGCTCCGAAAGTGAATTTATAAACAATGTATTTAAATTTATTCACCTGATTACATTAGGCTCGTGCCCCGAGCCTCGAACCTTTTCTTGCTATTCCTCAAATTCCAGAATATTCCTCCCGATTTCCCTGTCGAATACGCTTTGCTTGAGGCCTTCGCCGGCGTAGCTGATGGTGGGGGAGATTTCGTAGAGCTTCTTGGGGTCGATTGCCACGTGAGCCTTGCGCAGCCATTCGCGGTGGAGCCTGCCGATCATTTCGCGTGCGGTCTTGGGGGAATCGTTCCCTTCGGCGTTCTTGACCGGGGAGAATTCCTCTTCGCGGAGGACGCCGAACGGCATCATCGTGCCGAGCAGCGGGAACGCGTCGAACAGGAATTGCTCGAACTTCCAGCATTTTTCGATGCCGCAGACGGTCTTGCGGGCGGTGTGCCAGGGGAGGCGGCTGGTTTGCAGCTTCCTGAGCCCTGCGATTTTGAACAAGTGAATCGCGATGTTCCCGCCGTCGAAGGTGAGGCTCCCGTCGGGGTTGGTCATGTCGCGGTAGTTCTCGGGCAAATCGCTGTATTCGACGACGCCGGGCTTGTTGTTCTGCAAAGCGAAAATGCCCACCTTTTCTTGGGCGCCCGCCTTGTGGACCACCTTGGATGCGCTGAGGCTGCGGCCTTCGGCAGCGAGGGCTCCGATGAAGGCCGGGTCGCAGATGCGGCAGAGTGCGTTGTCGACGCTGTAAAGGAACACGTACTGCACGCCTTTTTCCACGAGCCAGGCGAGCGTGCCGCTCTGGGAAAGGGCGCGGAAGCAGCCGCCGTTGCCGTCGGGGACGAGGGCGAGACGGTTGTTCTCGTCGACGATGGCCTTGCCGTTCGGGTCGAGTGCGCAGATGGTTCCCTGCTCAAAGAAGCGGATGTTTTCGCGGGCGTACCCGAAAAAGTCGTGCTCGGTAAAGAAGTTGACGGTCGCCTCGTGGTTGAGGGGGCTCGTCATGATGCACCAGGGGATGGAATGCTCCACTCGTGCAGAGAGGTTCAGCAGGCGTTCGGCTTGCAGTTGGAACAAACTCTTGTGGCTCGGAAGCCCGATGTCGAACATGCCCTTGGGACCGTCGAAACCGAGGCGAGAACCTTGCCCGCCCGCAACGAGGAATGCCGCGACTTGGCCTTTGCCAAGCAGGATTTCGCCAGTCTCTTTCCAGAAATCGTAACGCAGGTCGTCGACCGCAATTTTGAACGGCATCGGCTTCAAGTTGCTCGAAACATTGTCTTCGAGCGATGCGCTTGATTTTTCGGCGTAAAGAGCCTTGAGCTCTTCCCAGTCCTGGCTCAAAATGTCTCGTTCCAAATTTTTGCGGGCATCCCCGCTCAACGATTCAAGGCGGGCCGCCAGCTCCTGCTGCCCCGCTGCATTCAAAGTCTCGATGATGTTTTCCATGCGCTACAATATAGCAATATGAGATTGTCAAGCTTTCATCAAATTGGCAAGAATCAAGCCGCGTTCACGGGCGTAGGAGATGAAATCCTTTTCTTCTTTTGTGACGCGCATCTGGATTTTTAACGGTTGAGAATATTTCGGCTTTCTTCCTGCGTTTTCTCTTGCTCCTCCATGACCGAATTCTTTTTCGTAGTAGGCTAGTCCCGAGGCTTTCTGGTATGCCTTTTCCGAGATGATTTTTTCTCCCTTGCAAACTTTAGATATCAGCTTTTTGGAAACATAACCTTCAGAATCTTTGACGTAAACGTACTGCATTGTTATACCTCTTTTAACCTTTGTTTTGCAAGCTTGATTTTGTCCTTTGGTGTCTTTTGGGTTTTCTTGACAAAGATTACGCCAATGACGATGATTCGCCCATAATATACTTATTTGTCTTGAATATGTCAACATAATCAAGTTTTTGTGACGGGAACGCTCCCGTTTAGCAAATAGGGTGTTTCCCTATCTGTTCTTATAGACGTTTTTGGGGCAGGTTTATGTCTTTATTGTGCGTAAAAAGTTTTTTGCGGTAGGGAGGAATATATTGATCCAACACGCCATAAAAAGCGTCGGCCACCAATCCCTACCTAATTCCGAAGAACACGACCATGCTGAAGATGAGCGCGAAGATGCTCACCAGGTGCATGCGCCACACGATCTTGGAATTCATCAGCGGCTTGCTCGGGAACTTGCCATCCCATTTCTTTTGGTAATGGTGGTGGAGCGGTGCGCACAGGAATATGCGCTTGCCGGTGCCTGTCGTCTTCTTGGTGAATTTGAACCAGCTTATCTGCAACAATACGGAGCAGGCTTCGGCGATGATGATGATGCACACGATGGGGAGGAATAGCCCTGCCTGCACCAGGATGAACATGATGCCGATGGTGGCGCCGAATCCGACGGAGCCCGCGTCACCCATGTAGATTTCGGCGGGTGGGCTGTTGAACCACAGGTACGCCAGCAATGCGCCCGCGATAGACGTGGCAAGCGGGAATAGTTCGTCGCAACCGGGCAGGTACGGGACGCTCAGGTACTGGCTGAAGATAAAGTTTCCGCTCACGTAGGCGACAAGCCCGACAAACACCATGCTGGTGAGGATGGGCACCGAGACGAGGCTGTCGAGGCCGTCCGTGAAGTTCGTGCCGTTCGCGGAGGCGGCAATGACGAATGTCATGAATCCGACAAAAATCCAGTTGGGGAGGTGGATCTGGAACACGTCGATGGGGCAGAACGGAATAGTCAGGTCGCCCTTGAGTTCGGGGATGAACTTGTAGCAGAAAATGGCGACGACAAAGCTGAACAGAAAGTAGAGGAAGAGTCTGAGCGTGCTGGAGATGCCGTCGGCCTTGTCCATGTAGTCGGCGGCCTTGATGCGGCCCTGGTTGATGAGGCGCTTGGCACGGACTTTTGCGATATCGTCGATGGCGCCCACGGTGCTGAACAGGAGTAAGATGACTAACGTAGATATGGTATAGCCGTTCATGTTGCACACGAGCAGCGAGACAATCTCGACCACGACCACCAGGAGCAGCCCGCCCATGATCGGGGGGGATTTTGTCTTGCCGTCCTTGTCGAAGTCGCTCGTCGCGTCGATTCTCTGCAGCAGGCGGATGTACTTGGGCATGAAGAAGAGGACGAGGATGATGGAAAGCATCGCGGCGGAACCGGCGCGGAAAAGTCGTCCGTCGAAAAGTTCAAGACTGGTTACGTGATAGAGCCAACGGCAAAGCATGGTATTCGGTGGAGGGCGAAGGTGTTTTTTAGGTGTGTAACTTGGCGAAAACGGGGGCGAAAAATGCAAAAAAATCAGAATGGGCGCACAAAAAGCAGGTTGGACGTGGGAAAGATAAAATAATCCGTGGCTTTTGGCTTGCGCTGGCGAAAATTTCTACATTTTGGGCATGAGTGAAATGCATATCGGCTGTCCCCATTGCGGAGCTTCGTTCAACGTCCAGTTCGACGGTGATATCTCGAACATGATGATATTCCCTTGTGCAAGGTGCAATGTCCCGCTGATGTATTTCCACGGAGAAATCTCGGAACTGGACCGGGACGAATTCGAACACTTGCGCAAACGCCTGACAAAGGTCCTGAACGTCGTCATGAAGCATGGCGATTCGGTGAGCGATGTCGCGGATTCGCTGAAAAAGATGGTGGATGCCTCCAACGAGCGCGCCTCGGAACGTAACGCGCCCCACTTGCCCTCTATCTCGGACGAAACGTTGGCCCAGCTGCAAAAGAGCTTGGACGAGATGGACGCGGATAGCTTCTTGAAAAGCCTGTAAATATGTTTGAATTTTTTATTGCCGCTTTAGTTGTCGCCATCGCGCCGGGGCCGGACAACTTGTTCGTGCTTGCGCAGAGCGCGACTCATGGGACGCGTGCCGGCATCTGTGTGATTTGTGGGCTTTGCACCGGGATTGCCGTGCAGACGACGCTCCTGATTGTGGGCGTTTCCGCGTTGATTGCGGCGAGTCCGGTGGCTTTCTTTGTGTTGCAGTGCTGCGGGGCCGCCTACTTGCTGTACTTGGCGTACAAGAGCTTCCAGGTCCGCGCGGGGGTGGTGACGTTAGACGAGAGAGGGGAAAAGAGCGAATCCTCTAGCTTGTCTTTCCGCAAGCTTTACTTGCGCGGCATCATCATGAACCTCACGAACCCGAAGGCTGTACTTTTTGCGCTTTCGTTTATCCCGCCTGCGGTCCGGATGGATTCAGCCCTGAGCCCGTCGCTCCAGATGGCGATTCTCGGCGTGGAATTCGTCGTGGCGACCTTCATCGTTTTCGGCTCCATCGCCTTTTTGGCGGGAACGGTCAAGAACTTCTTGCTCAATAGCCCCAAGGCAAATCGCAACCTCAACTGGTTCAGCGGCTGCGTGTTCGTGCTCCTCGCTATCGCGTTGTTCGTGATGTAATCATCTCGTATATCATCAAAGAGCTTTCTTCATATTAATTCATTAGGTGAACCGTTTACTTAAATCGGAGAAAACGTCTTCCAGCGGTTTCCCTCGACCTTCAATTGCATCGGCATAACCGCGTTCCATTTTTTCTTCAAACACTTCATCCGATTCAATTAACGGAGGAAATAAACCATTATAGGGCTTTTTTCTTTACTAGTCTCGTAAAGAGCCCATATAAGACATATATGCAAGGTTTGCAGATTATTTTTAACGCTTGCAATCTTCAATCGCATTTTGTACCTTTGTACCTAATACAACATAACATCACCCCCAAAAAAACAATTATGAAACGCTATATTCTGAAATTTTGGTGGGTCCTCCCCATTTTGTTATTCATCTGCCTGTTGGGGTTAGTGCTCTTATTTGCTGACGAACCGTCTTTTTTGGAAAGCATCGTTGGTATCTTGTTGCTTCTGGTGCTGATTTGTCTTTTTGCGTCTTGGGTTGTCTTGCTCATAAACAAACAATGGGGGAAATGCTTGTTGTCCGCCGCTCTTTCCGTTGGCATCATCTGTTTCCTCTGGGACCTTCTTATAATTGGTGCTATGACTAGTCCGGATGGATTTGGGAAAAAGCATCCCATTCCAGATGGGCTCGATTATAACCTTCCTATTGAGCGGTCTGAAAGTGATTATTTAAGGCGTTCATTCCCGTCTGTAGATGTGGATTCGTTGGACGAATCCTCTTTCCTTCAGGTCTGGGGAGACATGGGAGTTTATTACTATGATTTCTATTATGGCTCCCTTCCCGCTGGTGAAGTATTTCTTCGTTGCTATGAAGTGACCGAGAACCACCCTTTATCCAAAAACAGATTGCCGAATGAAACTATGGTCCAGATTGAGGCGGTTTCTTCCTTCTCCAAACTTGTTGAGAAACAGCAGTTTGTTATTTCCGAAGGCGACTGGGAAGATTATTACGCAGCACGTTTTGAGGTCTGGCACCGGGATGGAAAGACTGGGAAGGAAACGAAACTGATGGAAAAAGTCTATCGTGTTGAAGGATATATGAGATAGTCGATGTCGTTCGAGTTTTTCCTCGGCTCATAAAGAGCCCCTATAAGATGTACTGTTTGAATATACCTTTATTTATGCGGCTTCGCAAGCGATTTGACGCTGAAAAATTGGATGGATTCCTGACTTTTTGGCCATTTTCTTTTGGTTGGCTAGGCTAAAATTTTTCCTGCCCAGAGCCTGTTCAAGAACTGGGTCGCGGGCCACACTTCAATTCCGTTCAGTTTCCGCGGAGTGTCTTCCATCGAAATAAGGACAAGTTTTGCTTCGGGGTATTCTTCGCCGAAGGCTTTCAATCCTTTCGTGTCGTGCGATTCAACATTTTTTGAGGACTTTATCTCGATTGCCATTTCGGCATCGCCAATGACGGCATCCACTTCGTAGCGGTTGTCTAGCGTGTGCCAGTAGCTGAGGGCCTCGTTCTCCCCTCTGCGATAAGAAAGGTAGGCGCGCAGTTCTTGGATTATCAGATGTTCTAGGGCATGCCCGTAAACATCGGTTCCTTGTGCTAACGGGATCCTGTGCAGTAAGTGGTTCGGAATCGCCACGTCGAAAAAGTAGAACTTGGGCGACTGTTGCACGCGGCGCTTGACCTCTTTTACGTAAGCGGGTAGGCAGAATCCCAGCAGGGTTTCTTCCAAGATGGAGAAGTATTCCTTCACGGTCTTGGCGGATACTCCGCAATCACGGGCGATGTTTGCGTAGTTGACAATTTCTGCGTTGCTGAGTGCTGCCACCTGCAAAAAACGGGTGAACGCATCCAGCCTGCGTACTACGGATTCCTCGACAACTTCTTGCTGCAGGTAATCGCCTATGTAGGACTGGATACGTTTTTCGGCGTTACGAATGAGATAATGCCTCGGCAGCATTCCATTGTTCAAGGCGTGGTCTATGTCAAAATCGGGAATCTCTGCACTGACTAGCGGGAACAAGGTCTTTCGGAGGGCGCGTCCGCCAAGCAGGTTCGCTCCGCTTCTGCGCAACTTGCGTGCGCTAGAACCGCACAAGATGAATTTGAGGCCTTTGTTTTCGATTAGCCAGTGAACTTCGTCGAGAAGGGCGGGGACTTTCTGGACTTCGTCGATGATGACCAACTGTCCATCGTCAAGCATTTCGCATTCTTCCCTCAAACGTGCCGGTCGCAGTTTGAATGACAGCTGCACGTCGGTTTTGAGCAGGTCGTAAAATCGTGCCTGCGGGAACAGCGCCTTTAGCAGGGTGCTTTTCCCTGTCTGGCGGCTACCCCAGAGAAAAAGGCTGTCTTCTTCTATTTCCGGTATTTTTAGGATTCGTTCCAGCATCGCAAGGCCCTTTTTGTTGAAAATAACAAAAATTCAGCAAAAAAGCAATAGAAAAAGCAAGAAAAACAGGAGTCCTACTTCCGAAATTCAGCGAAAAACGGGAGTAGCGATTAAAATTTTGTTGTGTGTTGCGTAAAAAGTCACCTAAAACTCAATCCTATTAAAGTGCCCCTAAGAAAAGAAGGATGACGTTGATTTTCTAAATTTGGGCTTGATGAAACTCCTTTTTACCGACCTGGACGGAACTCTCCTGACCGACGACAAGCGCATCCTCGATGCGGATATGGCCGCTATTGAAGCGATGCTTTCTCGCGGGCACAAGTTGGTGCTCTGTACGGGGCGCCCGCTCACGAGCGCAAAGCAACTGGCGCAGAAGTACGGCTTTGACAAGCCGGGCTTTTTCCTGGTGAGTTTCAACGGCGGGCTGATTTACGATTATGCGACCGAGAGCGCGATTCTCACGCGGTACATTCCTGTCGACGAGGTGAAATTCATCATGGATGCGGCGCACCGCTACGGTATGCATGCGCACACGTATTCGGGTGACCTCGTGGTTTCGGAGTATGAGACGGAACAGCTCAAGACGTATTGCCGCCTGATGAAGATGGATTACGTTGTCGTGAAGGACATTCGCGATTATTACGGCGAGTTTATCAATGTGGTGGTGAAGCCGCCCATCAAAGTGAATATTATTACGCCGTTCGACCATTCGAGCCTCGTGGATTTCCGTGCCGAAATGCGCAAGACGACGGCGGGCAAGCTTTTTGACGTGTTCAGTAAGCCCGAAATGCTCGAGTTTTCGCATATGCAGAGCAACAAGGGCGATGCGGTGCGGTTCATGGCCGAGTATTATAAGGTCCCGCTTGAAGATACGATTGCCGTGGGCGACGAAGAGAACGATTGCCCCATGATCGAGGCGGCGGGTGTCGGTGTCGCTGTGGCGAACGCTTCGCCGGTGGCAAAGGACTTTGCCGACTATGTGACTGCAAACGACAACAATCATTCGGCAATCGCCGAGGTGATTGAGAAGTTTGTGATGTAGCGTTTTCTATATTTGGGATATGGAAGAAAAACAGACATACCGCGAAGTGATGCCGGGGGAACTCCCGTGCGAAGTGCCGGATTGCGACGGCGTGATGGTCGTCGACCCCGATAACAGCTACAAACTCACCTGCGACAAGTGTGGGCATATCAAGGAGTGATTGATGATTGATAATTGATGATTGATAATTTTACATCATCCATTATCCATTATCAATTATCCATTGCCAAATGTCTTACGAGAACTTGAAAATCACCTACCCAGAGCTTCCTGTCGTTGAACATCGGGAAGAGTTCTTCGAGATGCTCGAGAAGCATCAGGTGGTGATTGTCAAGGCGGATACCGGTTCGGGCAAGTCGACGCAGCTCCCCAAATTCCTTTTGGAGTGGTATTCCTCAAAGGGCGAAGCCCGTGCTCATACCTCAGAGCGCGAAGCGCGACCTCATAGCCTCTTTAAAATTGGTGTGACGGAGCCCCGCCGACTTGCGGCGATTTCTATTGCGGATCGCCTGCGTGAAGAATTGAAGGACGAGACACTCGTCTCCACGAAAATCCGCTTCTGGGAACAGGGCCAGAGCGACGCCCCCATCAAGGTGATGACGGACGGCATTTTGTTGCAGGAATTCCGTCGCGACAGGCTCTTTAGGCAGTATTCGGCCATCGTGATTGACGAAGCGCATGAACGCTCGCTGAATATCGACATATTGCTCGGCATTTTCAAGACTGTTTTGCATGAACGCCCGGAATTCAAGCTGATTGTGGCTTCCGCGACGCTCGATGCCAAGCTTTTCGAGGAATTTTACGACAACAGCTGCGTGCTCGAAGCCGAGGGCCGCACGTTCCCGGTGGATGTGGAGTACTTTTTTGACGGCGGTTCGGCGGCGCGGGCAGCGCTCGATACCAGCGGCAAGGGGGATTCGGGCCTTTTGGACGAGGCGCGCGATGCGATTCTCGATCTGGAAACGCGCCACCGCGATCACTTGCTCTGCTTTTTGCCGACGGAACGCGACATCCAAGATTTGGCGGGCGAGCTCGCGCACGAACTGGACTCCGCGACCTTCGACATCTTGCCGCTTTACGGACGCATGAGCCCCGATGAACAGCGCCGCATCTTCAGGCATACGGAAAAGACCCGCGTGGTGCTCGCGACGAACATCGCGGAAACTTCGCTCACGATTCCGGGAATTGCCTACGTGGTCGATACGGGTACGGCCCGCATTTCGCGGTATAACGCGCAATCGCGAATCCAAGGGTTGCCCGTCGAGGATATCTCGAAGGCGAGTGCCCGGCAGCGCACAGGGCGTGCGGGGCGCGTAAAGCCCGGTGTTTGCATCCGTCTCTATTCTCCCGAGGATTTCGAGAAGCGAGACGAGTTTACGGAGCCGGAAATCCGGCGGAGTAATCTCGCGAATGTTGTCCTGCAACTGCGCAGCCTCGGGCTGGAACTCGAAAACTTCCCGTTCTTGCAGTCGCCGCCGCATTCGGCATTTCGCGGCGCTTACAAGACGCTTTTTGAACTCGGTGCGTTGACCGCCGATAACGCCAGCGGGCATGTGACCAAACTTGGCCGCGAGATGACGCGCCTTCCGATGGACGTGGCGCTCTCGGCGGTGCTATTGCGGGCGCGCGATGCGGGCGTATTGCAGCCTGCGCTGATTGTCTGCTCGGCGCTCTCCATCCAGGACCCGCGCGTGGTTCCCAGCGAAGAACCCGAACGCACACGCATTCGCCAACTGCACCGCAAGTTCGCGGGCCATAAGAGCGATTTCCTGACGTTCATTTGCATGTGGAATGCCTTTTGTGCCGAATGGGATGGCAAAACCTGGAACAAGTTGCGCAAGTTCTGCGACAAGAACAGCCTGCATTTTTTGCGGTGCCGCGAATGGATTGATTTGTATGAACAGTTCGGGCGCATCCTCGACGTGAAATTTGAGAATCGCGTGTGCCCGCTCGATAGTTTCCACCGCGACAACCTGCACATCGCTTTGCTTTCGGGATTCCTGGGCGGTATTGCCTTGCGTGACATGGAAAACGGCTGCTACCGCCTGGTGAGCGGCCGCGAGACGCATGTGTTCCCGGGCAGCGACCTTTACGGCAAGAGTGCGGAATGGCTCTTTAGCGCCGAGGTGCGTGAGACGAGCCGTATCTTCCTCAACAAGGCCGCCGAAATCAAGCCTGAATGGATTATGCAGGTGGCGGAACCTTTCTGCACGCGTCGCTGGTATGCGCCTACGTGGAACCAGGAACGCGGTTTTGTGGAAGCGGTGGAGGAAGTGAGTTTCCGCGGTCTCGTGATTAGCCGCGGCCACCGCGTGGATTATGCGCGCGTGAACCCTGATGAATGTGCCGAGATTTTCTGGCGCGAGGCCGTAGTGCTTGGTCAGATGGCGCGTCCGTTTGCCTTTATGACGCATAACGAGCGCGTCGTCGAGGATTTGCATGCGCTGGAAGCCCGCAAGCGCCAATTCGGGCTTGCTCCGAGCGAAGATGCCCTGGTGGATTACTATGTGCGCATTGCGCATGAGGTGAATTCCATCAAGACGCTCAAGGACTACATCCGCGAACATACCGACCAGTTCCTGAAATTCGATGCTGCTTTTTGGTTAGAACAGAATGAGGGCGGCATCAGCGGTGTCATTGCGAGCGAAGCGCGGCAATCTCTAGCGGATTTTTTCCCTCGTTCCTCGAACCTCAAACCTCGTGCCTCGAAGGCGCAACGCGCCGACCTCCAACCCTCTCTCGGTGGCTCCCTCGAACAGTTCCGCATTGAAGGGCTTGACGGTTCCAGCCGCATGGTGATGGGCGAGATGGTCTTCGATGCGACACGCGACTGCGACGGCATCACGCTCGACTTGCCTTATGACATGCTCCCGCAGGTAACGCCTGCGACGCTTGCTCTCTCGATTCACCAGTGGCGCGAATGGATGGCGGAATCCGTTATCCGCGAGATGCCCAAGAATGCAAAAAAGCAGCTGGAAGGCAAGCGCACGTTTATCGACGACGCCTTCTGCGACAAACTCAAGGAAAAACCGCACAAGGCCCCGCTCTTTAGCCTCTACGAAGTCTTTGCCGAGATGAAGCAGCTCGATTGCGACATCCCGACGGTCACGCCCGAAAAGGAAAACCACCTGCGGATTCATGCGAAAATCTTCAAGCAGGGGTTCCCAGAGAAATTTTCCACCGAAATTAACCCGGAATGGGGGAGCTTCCAGCTCTTTGCTGCGGTTCGCCCCGTCCTGGTGACGTTCGGTATCGATTTTGCGCTTGGCGATATGCGCTTTGGCTGGCGTCTCGGGGAATCTGCGCTGATGTCTCCGGCAGAATCTGCGTTCTGGCAAGCTTTCCGCAAGCGTGTGGAAGGTCGCGCGCAATCTAATACCGGAAATCGCACGCAGCCTGATGCTGATTCTTCGCTCATTGTCGACCGTCTGAACTTGCTCGAGATGGGCGGCCTCTATTCCGATGGTTTCAAGACGGCGCTCAAGTTGTGGGTTTTGAAGTCACTTGTTGCCGATAAGCTAGATGCGAACCGTTGCGTGCGCTTTACGGGCCTCGAGTTTTCTCGCGGCAAGAAAATCAGGGATTTCAAGAATCTTGCTGCAAGCACACGCAGCGAAGACGAAGAAATGCGCCTTGCTCTAGTGCGCGCCACCTATGAATCCGGCCTTCTCGGAGCTGAAACCTTCGTGAAACTTTGGGACATTCTTCGTGAATACTCGGTAGCGATGCGCCAGGGCGGTGACCACGCCCGTGATGCAATCGCCGCACTCATGGCGAAGAACAAGTCCATCTCGAAAATTGCGACGCTCTACCTTCCTGACCACAAGGAAAATACTTTGTTCGAAAGACTGGCCGTACTCGGCGTTGACATGCCGGTCGGAGATTGCTTCGCCCAAGGGGCTAGCGATGACAAAATAGACCTCTCTGTCAAGGACCTCCGTGAAAAGTTCCGTCCCTTCCTCAAGGCTCGCTTCATGAAGGACCACGAACTGAAAACCGCCCGAGACCTCCTCTCCAAAATCGAGCGTACTGCTTCTGACGAATCCGAATATCCTGAGCTCTACTTACAAGCCTCCGCCCTGCTCGAGGACTTTGAAATCCTCAAGTACAAGCGCAAGGGCGACGATTCCGAGGAAGTTATCGAGGAAGATTCCCTCGCGAAACTCAAGGGACGTTTTGGGAAATTAAAGTAACCTTTTTGTTACGCAACTTGGGGCGCCTCACTCGGCTTTTCCTTAAAACAGTTTGATTTCGACATTATTCCGTCTTTAGTGCTACTTTTGCGATAGGTGTTTTTCTAAATTTTATCGGGATGAAATTTTGTCTACGTTTAATCTGCTTGTTGGCTTTTGCTGTTATTTCCGCTTGCTCTAACAGCGACGATCCTGTCATTGTGTCGGTGGGGAAAACCAAGTTGCACCTTTCCGAAATTAGGGTCATGGCCCCGGAGTGGGACACCTGGGGCAATCGCGAGCGCCTCTCTTTTTTGGATCACTGGATTGATGAGGAAATCATTTACCAGGAAGCCGAGTCCAATGGGGTTTTGGATGATTCCGCCCTTGCTCAGCAAATCGAGTCCATGGTGCGCAAAATGGCGGTGGACTATTTCCTCCAGACCTTTACGGATTCTATGCTTGTGACGGATGCTGAAAAGCAGGAATACTACAAGAACCACCCGGAGCAGTTCCTGCGAGGAAAAACAATTGCCTCTGGAGCAATACTGTATTTTAGCGAATGGCAGAATGGTTCGACCTATTATAAGGGACACAAGAGTACGGTGTATGATTCTATCCCTCATGCCCATTATCTCGTCAAGAAAATTGTTCCGTTTGATTCTGTGGAGACAACTCCGGATACTTGTTTGATTCCGGACTTGCAGGAAGCTGAAGTCGGGCATCTTACGCAGATGAAGGTTTGCGGGGGTGCTCTGAAGATAGGTGTTGTTGTGAACCGCCTGGATTCTGCGGATGTTCTTCCGTTCGAGGAAGTCGCAGAGGATGTCCAGACTCGCGCATGGCTGGAACACCAGAAGGTTGTCCTGGATCGCCTGAAAAAGGAATGGAAGAGCTCTCGTCCCATTTTTATGAAGACTAACGTATTTGGAAAGGATAAATGATGTCCAAATTCTTTCGTAATGTTGCATTGTTGATTGTTGCCTGTTGTTCCGTGGCCGTTGCTGCGCCGGTCCTTATGGAAGGAATTGCCGCCGTTGTTGATGGTAAACCGATTATGCGCTCGGAACTCATGAACAAGCTCTACCAGTTCCAGGAAATGCCTGAAGCGGCGGAGATGAGTGAAAAACAGCAGAAGGAATACATCCTTGAAAAGCTGATCGAGGAAAAGGTCTTGCTCAGCCGTATTGACCGCGATTCTATCGTGGTTACGGATGCCGAGGTCGACCAGCGCGTGAATACCCATATGACGCAGCTTGCTGCAAGTCAGAACATTGACTTGTCTACTCTAGAAAAGGCTATTCGAACCCAGTTGGGTATCAGTGTCGCCCAGTATCGCGACCAGCTTGCAAAGCAGATCCGTTCTCATATCGAAATGATGCGAGTCCGCCAGATGCATGTGGGAACAATTCATCCGACTAAGAAGGAAGTGGATGCTTTCTACAAGGATTACAAGGATTCCCTTCCGAGGCAGTACAATTGTGTGCTGCTGAGTCACATACAGATTCCCATTGTTCCGGATTCCATGATTGTGGACTCCGTCAAGCAGATTGCTGAATCGCTGATTGATAGCTTGAATTTGGGCATGAGTTTTGAACTCCTGGCAAAGAACCACTCCCAGGATACCAGTGCGGCGAAGGGCGGTGATTTAGGATATTTTAAACGTGGTCTTTTGGATCCGGCATTTGAACGCGCCTTGGATAAGCTTTCTAATGGTCAGTATGCGGCAACTCCGGTTAAGACGAACCTTGGATGGCATATCGCCCGTGTTCTCGGTCGCAAGGAAGACGGCGTTCGCTCTGCTCAGATTCTTTTGCGCACGATTCCTTCGGCGAAGGATTCCGCTTCGATTTTGCAGCTTGCCGATTCCCTCAAGAAATCGATCAAGACAAAGGCGGATTTCTCGGCCGCGGCAAAGAAGTATAGCGAAGACAAGGCGAGCAACTATGCTGGCGGTCTGCTGGGTTGGTTCCAGAAAAATGAGATGGAACCGGCGTATGTCGACCCGGTGGCCAACTTGAATGTTGGTGAAATCTCTGAGCCTGTCCTGATTGATGGTGCTTACCACCTGTTCCGCCTGGACGATTCAAGACAGATTCGTGAACTGACGATGGAAGAAGATTACGGCAAGATTGAACAGCTTGCCGCGAACCATCTCGAAGACCAGAAACTGGAAAAGCTGGTCAAGAGGTGGCGCAAGGAAGTCCACGTTGAAATCCGCATGACGGAATGATTGGATTATGATTGATTTTACCCATGTCACCAAGTCTTACGAGGACAACTGGAAGGCGCTCAACAACGTCACCTTCCGAGTGAACAAGGGTGAATTCGTTTTCTTGACGGGACATTCCGGTGCGGGAAAGTCGACCGTCTTGAAGCTAATTTATATGGACGAACGCCCTGACGAAGACCGTGGCGGACAGGTCATGGTGAAGTTTACGGGGGATTGCGTCTACGACAGCAAGAACACTCCGGACAAAAATATCCAGGCGTTACGCCGCAAGATGGGGATTGTTTTCCAGGACTTCAAGCTGCTGCCCGATAGAAACGTCTTTGAAAACGTGGCGCTTGCGCTCCGTATCGTGGGAACTCCGAGCAGCAAGATTAATTCGGCGGTTTTCGATGCGCTGGCCTTGGTGGGTATCAGCCAAAAGCGCTTTGCTATGCCGTACACGCTTTCGGGTGGTGAACAGCAACGTGTGGCGATTGCCCGTGCGATGGTGCACAATCCGTATGTGCTCCTTGCTGACGAACCGACGGGAAACCTCGACCCCAAAAATGCAGAGGAAGTTTTCAGCATTTTCAAGGAAATTAATGCTCGCGGAACGACTGTCGTAATGGCGACGCATAACCCGGACTTTTACCTGAATAGCCCCTTCCGTCGCCTAGTTCTTGACCACGGCGAACTCTTGAACAGGGATATGATTTAATTTATCCTAAATTCAGAGGGGTGAAAATGGGTACTTGGGTTAAGTGCATCTTTTGTTTGCTACTTGTTAGCTTGTCTGTGTTCGCCTCCGAAGAAGAATCGAAAAATGAGTATTGGCGAGAAAATCAAAGCCATGATGTGTTTTATTTTGGTGCCGATGTCTCTACATGGTCGGATCATGTTGATTACAATATGGTGTTTGAAGCGGGAAAGCCCATTTTAAATCGCCTTTATTTGACGGCTGATTTTTTGAATCTTCACATTATGTCTGACAAGGATAGGGAAGATTCGGATTCGACCGCAAGAATAACGGGCATGAGTAGCCTAGTGTCGCTGTTTTTTTTGCCATTTGTTATGTCGGGCAATGAGTCTGAAAATACCATGTTCGGTGTCTTGGCCTTGATGAATCCGACTTTGGAGTATTATTTTTGGGAAGGTTTTACGACCCTGTCGGTTGGTGTGGGGTATAAGACGGATTGGTTTGCTTTTAGCCCTGGGCGTGAATTTTATTTTAGACCGCACGCAGATGTGAATTTAAACGTCTTTATAGTTAGGATTTCTGCATCGTATGCGTATGTGGTCAAGGAAACCTATGACCTGAAAAAAGGTTCCAGATTTTATCTGAGAATCTACATGGGTATCTGGTATTAGTTAGACTTGAATGGCGCGGATTTCGCCGGGCTTTAAGTCGTTTAATGTGAAATTGTCGAATTGAATGCGCATAAGGCGCATGACTTCGTAACCCAGGTGGGCGAGCATGCGACGGATTTCGCGGTTCTTGCCCTCGGATAGCGTGATTTCGAGCCAGCAGTTCTTTTCGCCTTCGCTGTGGAAAACTGCGCGCTCGGCGTGCATGAATTCTTCGCTTTCGCCGAAGACGCGGGGTGGAACGTTGAAGCCCTTTTCCATTTTGGCGAGGTCGTCGGCAGTGGGGTGGCCTTTGACCTGCACGCGGTAGATTTTGAGATGGTCCGCGCTACTTAAAACATCATCGGCCCATTGCGTGTCGTTGGTGAACAGGAGCAATCCTTCGCTGGCGGCATCGAGGCGGCCCACCGGCGATATGTGCGGTACGGGCTTGCCGGGGAACATCTTGGCATATTGCTCGCGGAACAGGTCCATCACGGTCTTGCGGCCCTTCTCGTCGCTTGCGGTAGTGACGATGCCGCGGGGCTTGTTCATCGCGAAGTAGAACTTCTGGGCGGCCTCAACGGGTGTGCCGTCAACCATGATTTCGTCGTTCTCGTAGGCGGGGGTGTCGGGGTCGCGCACGATTTTACCACGCAAAGAAACCCGGCCCTCGCGGACCAGGTTTTCTGCTATGCTACGGCTGCAAAAGCCGCGCTTGGAAATAACGCGTGCGACTCCGTGAGGCTTTTCGCCTGGCACGGACTTCGCGTTATTCGTTCCTCGGTTTACTTTCCGAGATATGCCTTGATGTTGTCGAGGCATTTCTTGTTCTGCGCTTCGGTGCCCACGGTAATGCGGAGCACGTCACCCATTGCAGGCTGCGGACGGATGATGGTGCCCTTGGCCTGTAGGAACTTGAAGGCGTCCATCGGGTCCTTGAAACCGCTGACGGCGATGAAGTTCGAGTGGCTGTCCACGTAGGCGAGGCCCATTTCGCGGAAGCCGGCCTTCAGCTGTTCGAGACCCTTCTTGTTGAGCTCGCGGACCTTGTTCACGTATTCCTGGTCGTCGATTGCGCCGATGGCGGCGGCCTGGGCGATGCTGTTCACGTTGAACGGTTCACGTACGCGGTTGATGAGGTTCACGATTTCGGGGCGGGTGATGCAGTAGCCCACGCGGAGGCCGGCGAGACCATAGATCTTGCTGAACGTACGGCAGCAGATGATGTTCCTGCCTTCGGCGATGCGGCTGTTGAAATCCGGGACAAGTTCCGGCGTGTCTTCGATGAATTCGGTGTAGGCTTCGTCCATCACGAGCACGCAGGTTTCCGGGAGGCTGTCGGCGAAGTCGATGATTTCCTTGGCGGTGAGGTCGGAGCCCGTCGGGTTGTTCGGGTTCGCGAGGAACACGATGCGGGTCTTCTCGTTCACGGCGGCGCGCATGGCCTTGAGGTCGTAGTTGTAGGCCGGGGCCGGCATGTCGACTTCGATAATCTTTGCGTTCATCGCCATGGTGGCGAGCTTGTAGACGGCAAAGCTGTGCTTGCCCATCACGGCTTCGGTGCCGGGGCCGAGGAACACCTGGGCGATCATGTCCAGAAGTTCGTTGCTGCCGTTACCCACGGCAATCTGTTCGCGCTTTACGCCGCGGAACTCTGCAATCTTTCCGATGAGGTCGTAGCTGCCGCCATCCGGGTAGAGGTTGATTTCTTCCAGGGCCTTGCGGGCTTCTTCCATGCCCTTCGGGCTCGGGCCGAACGGGTTCTCGTTGCTCGCGAGCTTGTCGATGTCTTTCGGGTCGAGGCCGAATTCGCGGGCGGTGTAGGCGATGGGCTTGCCGGTCACGTAGAGCGGCTGGTTCAAGATGTGCTTTTGAGCGAGTTCGTTAATATCCATGATATAAAATAGGGGTTAGAGATTAGGATCTAGTGGCTAGAATCGAGTAGATTCTCTTGTTTTGGCATAATATAGTTCTTTTGACGGAGACTGCTTTGCCGTTTGACCGGCATTTGCCTTTTAAATGTATATTTCAAGCATGAAGAAAGGTGTTTCTAAGTTTTTCCTTGCTGCTTTCGTTGCGTTTTTCTTCGCGGCTTGTACGGTGTCGGTGTCGCCTGACGATGGTGATGATGCCTTTTCGTCGTCTAGTGTCAAAAAGGTTTCTTCGAGCAGTGTTGTAAAATCATCTAGTTCGGAAAAGAAATCGTCCAACAGTGTTGCAAAATCGTCTAGTTCGAAAAAGAAGTCGTCCAGCAGTGTCGCAGAATCGTCTAGTTCGGAAAAGAAATCGTCCAGCAGTGTTGCAAAATCATCTAGTTCGGAAAAGAAGTCGTCCAGCAGTGTCGCAAAATCGTCTAGTTCAGAAAAGAACTCGTCTAGCAGTGTCGCAGAATCGTCTAGCGCAAATAAAAAAAGCATTTACGAAGCGGTAGAGGAATCTGGCCTGTACACGACCAAGGACTCTGTGGCAGCGTTCTTGTGCAAGTTTGATAAATTGCCTGCAAACTATGTCGGGAAAAATGCAGGAAAGAAACTTTACGAATCCGAAACGGGAAACACATTTTCGAAGTGGAATTTTAATCCGTGGACAACAATTGGCGTGATGATAGGCGGCGATAACTTTGACAATTATGCCTCGCATCCTAATAATTATCATGCGACCTTACCCGAAGGCTCATATCACGAAGCCGATGTTGACTATTCGGGCAAGAATCGCGGAACCAAACGACTGGTGTATCAGTCAGATTGTGTAATCTACTACACTGCAGACCATTACGAAACTTTCAAGAAATTGGAAATCCGGTAGAATTTTTAAAATAGACAGGAGTCCCTATGAACCATTCACGCTTTGCTCTTGCAGCATCTATTGCTATTCCGCTGGCCATGCTTTCCGCCTGCGGTGACGAAGTTACCGAGGTGACTCAGGTGACCGAGGTCAAGCAGGTCCCGATTACGATGGTCTCGACCGAAAAGGACTTGCCCACTTGTGGCGAGGACATCAACGGCTCCTTTGTCATCACCACGGACAAACAAAAGGTTTTTGTGTGCTACTCCGAGAAATGGTACACCTTGAATGCGGTGGACGGCAGTTCCGAAGGCAAAGCCGGAACGAATGGCAAGAACGGTACAAACGGTACTAACGGAAAAAATGGCACCAATGGCAAAGATGGTTCCGATGGCTCCGATGGTGAAGATGGCACCTCTTGTACGGGAGTCGCATTTGAAAGCGGCGACAGCACGGGATTCAAAATCGTGTGCGGCACGGATACACTGGGCGTGATTCTGAACGGCAAGGACGGTGTGGATGGTGCCGATGGCAATAATGGCCGCCACGGGCTTGTACCGGGCCTCGCGAAAAAGCTTGTGAAGCGGATGAAACGAGGGATAAATGCTTCGGCGTTCTTTTCAGGAAGAGAAAATTTTAGCGAATTCGACGACAATATTTTTATGAGTGATTGGCCTTTGTATACAGATACTAGCAATTACGACCGATTGGAAAAGAAGCATTTCAAGATGATAGCAGACAAGGGCTTTGATCATATACGCTTCCAAATACGATGGGATACTCATTTTATAGGGAAAAAAACTGAATGTTTGATAAATCCTGAGTATATGAAACAAGTTAGATGGGCTGTAGATAATACCATTGCAAACGGCATGATTGCTGTTGTCGATGAACATGAACTTCTGATGAGCCAAAGGGTGACGGATAATAATAAGGCTTCTAATAGTTATACTTACAAGACGGCTTCACCTTGCGAAAAAAAGATATATCGGCAGATAATAGAAGAAATGAAAGATATATCTCCGGATTCATTGATTATTGAGTTGCCTAATGAACCCACTACGGATGAGTATATCACGGCAACGCAATGGAATAATTTAGTGGATAGCCTTATCCAGATTATTCATGGGATAGATCCGGCTCGTGTTATTATTGTGGGCAGCAGAAATTATTACAGTAAAGACAATTTGAATGAGCTTCAGTTGGATGACCCGAATGGGCTTTTAATGGCGAGTTTCCATTATTATGATCCATATAAATTTGCATCGAATTGTGGATCGGGTGCCCCGCCTGCTGATTCTTGTGGGAAAGAAACTTGGGAGGGAACTAATAACCAAAAAATGGCAATATATAAAGACTTTGAACAAGTGGCTCTGTGGTCTAAATCCCATGGCAACATGCCTGTGTATCTAGGTGAATATGGTACGATTTATTATATCAAGGATGATGCCAGTGTGGAAAGGTGGTTGACCTCCATTACTCAAATTGCAGACTATTTTGGTTTTGCAACGTCGATGCATAATTTTGGTGGCGATTACTATGTGTATTATTTTGAAAAGGATAAGTGGGTGGATCACAAGCTCCGTGCGCTGTTCAATCCGAAGGAAAAGTTTGTCGCTCCCGATCGCCCTGACCTGGATGCAATCTCGAAAAATACGATCGTTGAAGACTTTGGGGATGATTTCCCGAAAAGTAAGTTGTCCAGCGACTTGGGCTTGAATTTCAACTGGGACTTCTACAATAGTTGCGAGGGCCGAACGGCTTGCGATACGGTAGTGACGACCAACGAAGCTGGGACCCGCTCCGAAAAGGCGACGATGGCTTCGTTCAAGACGACGGATGGACACTCCGGGGATGGCCTTTACATGAAGCATGTTATCGACCTGCCAAAAGATGTTTCTCCGTATTGGGCTTTAAACCTCAACTTAAGTAATGGCGACGATTATGTCGATCTCTCCGAGATGGAAGCACTTTCCTTCTGGGCCAAAGGACAGGGAAAAATAAGGCTGGTGCTTTTCACAGCCTATAGTGACTCCATTGCTGCAAAGTCTAGTGATTCCGATTGGAAAGCAGGCTTCTATGGAGAATTCAGTTTGAGTGACGAATGGACCCGCTATGTAATTTGGGCGGATGCCCTACTTCCCGAAAGGTACTCCGAATTGGAATCCTTCGGTGGGGAATGGGCCAAGGCCAAGGACCGCGTTTATAAGATTGAATTCAAGAATGGCGATGGCATTCTTCAAGGCATGAAATCCACCATAGAATGGTACTTGGACGACATCACTATCCATGGGATGGAATTAGAAGATTTCTAAAAAATTCGACCAGTTCGCGATTTGTGCGGTCGTTTAGCGCATCAGCTTCCTGGATGGAGTGGTGCTCGTCGCCTGCAAAGTCGCGGGCACGCTCCCCACAAATATCTACGCCGATAATCCGGCGGTCTTTTGCAATTTCGGTAATAATAGCTTTCATGTGCTCAAGACTGAGCGAGCCTTGGTCCCAGTTGGTGGCTGCATCGGCATGGGAGAGGGCGTCTTTGTCGATGGAAATGTAGAGGGGCTGTGAACTATGAGCTGTGAGCAGTGAGTTCGTTTGTATGTTTGCTATCTCGCTTTCGCGGATGAACGTGACCTTGTTTTGATGGTTGTCATTACGAGCGCCCGAAGGGTGCGAAGCAATCTCTTCGCGGATTTCATCAACGAGGTGGTCGGCGACTCCAATAATGACAACGTTGTCTATGAACTTATTTTCGTCTAGGGCTTTTTTGACCCAACCGCCACAGCTTAAAATGTCTCCGAAACGAGGCGCCTGCATGTCGGGATGATGGTCGAATATCACGAGCGAGAACGGCTCCTGGACTATGTCTGTCCAGATTTTGCTCGTGTAGTGGTAATTGCCGTTGTCGAAAAAGTGGATTCCTTCGGCATTTTCGATGCCAGCTTTGGCAATTTGTTCGCGAATGGCGGTAACCGCGTCGTCGTCGCAATAGCAATCTGTTCCCGAAATCTGTGTGCAGTCCAGCCATTTGATTTTTTTTGTTTTTTTCTCGGCTGTGACGGAGCCGACATTATCGGATGCTGAGGCTACATTATGTGACGAATCTCTCAATGTCTGCAAGAAAGGCTGCTCGGAATAGACGCCACTGAAATCGTGAATTGTGATTTGCATTACAGAAAGATAGGTTAATTCAGTTAATTTTTGCTTCTTCGGTATTTTATAGGCCCGTTTTTTTATCTTTGATATTGGATTTTTATAAAAGGATGTTGACGATGATCGATGAAATGTTGCTAAATGCCAAGACTGCCGCCATTTTTGGACATGTTCGCCCTGATGGGGATTGCGTCGGCTCTGCTCTAGCACTTTATAATTATGTCAAGGATAATTTTCCGCAGGTCGAAGTCAAGGTCTTTCTGGAAAAGTTCCCCGAGACCTACGGGATCCTCAAGGGCGCCGATATCGTTTTGCCTGAGTATTCCGAGAACGTTTTCGCAGGCGGCTGCGATATCGCCTTCATGCTGGATACGCCCTCTTTCGAACGAGTCGGCGCAAATGGCGTTCCGTGCATAAAGAGTGCGAAGTTTACATGCAACATAGACCATCACGTCAGCAATCCGCAGAATTTGTGTACAAAGTGTTTCTTGGAAGCGCAATCCAGTTCAACGTGCGAGACTCTGTATTTCTTGATGGACAAAGAAAAAATCAGCACCGAAACGGCTAGCTGCCTTTACTTGGGCATTGTCCACGACACAGGTGCGTTCAAGTATTCGTGTACGGGCAAACGCACCATGAACGTCGTGGGCGACCTGATTGACAAGGGTGTCGATTTTGCGAAGATAGTGAACGAAACCTACTATACACGCACTTACAAGCAGACTTTGATTACCGGGTTTGTTCTGGAAAACTGTAAGATGGGCCTCGATGGCAAGGTGGTGTATTCCATCGTGACCGAGAAGGATATGGAAAAGTTCGGTGTCCAGCCGGTTGACTTGAGCAATGTCATCGATACGCTTCGCGAAGTGGGTGGCACGGAAGTCGCCGTCTTCCTTTATCCGGTCAATGGCAAGTACAAGATAAGCTTGCGCAGTAACTACATCGTGGATGTGAACGCCATTGCCAAGACGTTTGGCGGTGGCGGCCATGTTCGTGCGGCCGGCGGCGATACGGAATACAGTCCGGAATTTGCTATCCAGAAAATCTTGATGCTGATAGACGAACAGCTTTAGGTTTTTTTTCGAGAAAATCTTTTGCAATACGAGCACGCCTTGCATAATGGGTGGCGCAGCTCGTTTTGTGTAAACCCTTCGTGGAGTTCGCGGGCGAGGGGTGCTTCGATAATTTCGGCGAGGTTGGTTTCTTGGATGTTCCCGAGCGTGATTTGCCCGCTGTAATCCAAGCAGCAGGCGACAACCCGTCCGTCGTGCAAGATGGCCACGTGCGTATCCAGTGCATGGCAAGTTCCTTGAACAGACCTCTCGCCATTCTCGCTTAATTCTGGCCATTCAAATCGGGTGTCTTCGTGCAGGTAAATTCGCCCTGCGATGCTGAAACTCTTGTGGCGGCTGCAGAAGTGTCCCGGCGTGACCTCGACTCCGAACGTTTCGCGGATGCGGTCGAGCATGTAGCGGTTCCAGGGCGTGGCTTCGGTGGCTCCCACGTTCCACAGGCGCAGATTGATGTAGAGGTCCGAACGCTCGACGGCGGCGAGCTGGCAAAAGTCAAGGACGTTCTGCAAGTAACGTTCCGCTGCCTCGCGGGGGAGTTCTGCGTAGGCGTGGGTCGAAAAGTTGACCTGCCGTACCGCTGGGCTGGCAAGGATGCTGCGTCCCGTACGCTCGATGGTGGTGCCGTTGGTGGTGAGTGTCAGCTTGAGCGTCGTCTGTTCCAGTTTCTTGAGGTAATGTACGAAGCCGGGATGCAGTGTCGGTTCGCCGAGGACATGGAAAAAGACATTCTTTGCGCCGATTTCTTGTGCTCCGGCGATGCATTTTTCGAAAAGCGGAGTTGGCATGTAGCTGCGCTGGGCTCCGCTGGTGTCGCCACTTTGTGAGCGCGTTCCGCACGGGCAAAAACTGCAGCGCAGGTTGCAGGAATCCGTTATTTCGATGTACACGCTTTCCATCGGTCTACTCCATGTTGAGCGACAATACGGCTGCGTCGTATTCGCTCTGGTTTCCTGCTTTCTTGATTTTCTTGAAGGCTTTCTTGGGAATGCTTGGTTCTAGGTATTCCCAGAAACTCTTGATGTGCGAGAGAATCTGGTTGTCGCCTTGGTAGGTGCTGCGCGCATGTTCGTACAGCTTGCCGTGCATCTCGAGGATTTTGTTTAGCAAGTCTCTTTCGCTGATGCTGGCTGCGCTTGTGTCGGATGCTGCCTTGTATTCGGCGGCGAGGCTTGGACGGGCGAGCATCCCGCGCCCAATCATGATGCCTGCCAGCTTGGGGTAGCCCGATTCCATTTTGCGCATCTGGCTAACGCTTGTGATGTCGCCGTTGTAGACAAGGGGGTGACGGCATTCTTCGTAGAACCGCACAAAGGAGGTGAAGTCGATGGCTCCCTTATATTGCTGCTTGCCGAGCCTCGGGTGGAGCGTAATGTGGGCGAGCGGGGTAGCGTTCAGGATGGGCAACAGGGCAAATGCTTCGTCGGGGGAGTTTTGGCCGAGCCGCATCTTGACGGAAAACTTTATGGAATTCTTGACGGTAAGCTGCGCAATCTCGTCCATGATGCTTTTGACGGTCTGGGTGTCGCTCAGCAGCCCAGCTCCGCGGTGGCGGCTGACTTGCATCGGGAAGGGACATCCCATGTTGAAGTCGATTTCCGTGAACCCTTTTTGCATGATGGCGTCGGCGAGAGCCCTGAATTCGTTGACGCTGTTCGCGATGATTTGCGGTATGGTTTTTGCGCCGGTTCTCTTTGCTCCGTTAACCATTGCGCCGGTACTCTTTACGCCAGCAATCAAATCGTGGTCGTCACCAATGTCGCGCAGGTCTTTTTCACGGGGCCTGCCATTTTCTATCCGCAGGAATGGCGCGTAATAGGCGTCGACCCCGCCAAAGATTTCGGCATGGGCCTTGCGGTAGATGCCGGTGGTGTAACCTTGCAGCGGGGCGAACAGGACTTGCATGGCGCGATTCCGTTGTAGGCGCTTTTGCCTGTGTTACTTGTAGAGAGCCTTTTTCAGTGCGCGGATGGCGTTGCCGCGGTGGCTGATGAGCTTTTTCTCTTCGAGTTCCATCTGCGCGAACGTGCGGGTTTCGCCGTCGGGCACGAACAGCGGATCGTAGCCGAATCCCATGTCGCCTACGGGGCCGTGGTTGATTTGTCCGCGGCATTCTCCCTCGAATACGATGGGTTCGCTGATGGTGAGGTCCCCGCTAGCATCCTTGGTGATTGTCTGGTAGGCGAGGGCGCAGAAGTAGCGGGCCTTGCGGTCGGCAATTCCTTCGAGCTTTTTCAGCAGAAGGTTGTTGTTTTCGTCGTCGTTGCCGTGACCGCCGCTGTAGCGGGCGCTGTAGATACCCGGTTCGCCGTTCAGTGCGAAAACCTCGAGCCCGGAGTCATCGGCGAGTACGGTTGCTTCGATGCTGCGCTTGGCGAGCCAGCGGGCCGTCGTGCTCGACTTGATAATGGCGTTTTCGGCGAACGTAGTGCCGTTCTCGACGATTTCCTCGTCGAACCCGATGTCCTTCAAAGTCTTGAATTCGTAATGGTCCGTGCCCAGAATGTGGGCGAAATCCCTGATTTTTCCGCTGCTTGCGGTGGCGATGACGAATAGGTGCTTCATGGGGTGCTTTTTGAAGTTCTGTAACTCCTTGCGCCCCAAATTTAGAAAATTACTTGAAGCTATACCGTATCTTTGTCGCGTACGAACGGCCCGGCTTGCTTTCGCCATAGTTGTCGTAGACGGTGCGGTCCATCAGGTTGTCCACCTCGAAACTCCAGGCGAGCGTATTGTCCCAAATGGAGTATTCGATGCCGACATCTTGCGAGAACGAAGACGGAATCTTGCGATCCTGGCGGGAACTGATTTTCCAACCGTAGTAGTATTCGGCGGTGTAATTTGCCGACCACCAAAGTTTCAGGAAATCTTCCTTGTTGATCAAGTCGCCGATATGGAATTCTGCCAGGTAATTCATGAAATAGCGCGGGATGTTCGGCATAATGGCGTCTTCGGGAATCCCCTGCTTGGCCACATAATCCACATTGCGCAAATCTTGGAAGGTCCAGTTCGTACCGAGCAAAATCCATTCGTTCACGTCTAGCTTGACGTCGCCTTCGTAGCCCCAGCCGCGAATCGGGTTCAAGTTCGAGTAAGGAGTTTCGACCTGTGCCAACGTTATGTAGTGGATCTTGTTCTTGTAATAAGAATAGAATACGTCGCCATCAAAGCGAAGCCTTGCCACCAAGGGCAATTCCATAAAGTCAAGGGAAAGTCCCACGTTGAAGTTGTCCGCTTCTTCTGGCTTTAATCCAGGCGCGGCGCTCACTTTCACTCCATCGCCAAAAAGTTCATCAGGCGTGGGCAGGCGTACCGCATGCTGGTACGACGCCTTGACTGCAACGGGCTTTATAATCTGGAAAAGCAGACTTTCGTCGTAGCCGAATTCCTTGAAATCACTGGATTTCACCTCCGGTTCGTTGAGAGCCGTATAGACGGGTTTCGAAATTTCCGCCTTCAGGTAATGGAACTTGAAGCCGATCAAGTTCTGGATGTGGTCATCCCAAAAACGATCTTCAAGGGAAAGCCCCGTTGTCACGGAAATGCTCTTGCCGGGGAATCCCGCCGTATTGAATCCCACCAGTTTTGCACCCAAGTCGTCTTCGGGTGTTTCCTTGTGATACTTGAAAAACGTATTCCAATAGACAAACTGCTTGTTTAGGAATTCATAATCCAGGTTCAGCAAGTCGTTAAACTCGTAGGCTTCCACTGTCCGTAATTTCGGGAGTCCCATTTGCGAGAGTTCTCCCTTCTTTTTCGCTGTCGTGTCGCAAGTATGCCAGTTGCGGCAACGTACACTTGAAGTGTCCGTCACTGTATTTTCACTATAGGAGTATGCAAAATTATTGTTGAAACCCAAATTCTTCACGAAAAGATTTCGCTTGTCAAGGCCGAACGTTGAACCGAAATTATACCCATCAACCATCGTTTGGGTGATGCGGTAGGCGTCTCCCTGCACCTGGTGTTCGCTCGCTCCGTAACTCAATCCCAACGCCACGTTGTCGAACCAGCCGTTCATCAAGTTGGCAAATGCTTGCACATTATACGAAGTATAATGGTCGTGATCGCGAACGACAGAGGTGTCCTTGCCCTTGGCGCTTTTCATGTAGGGCGAAGTAAATTCGTAATCGTTATCGGAATGGTTGAAGTAACCCGATACGCCGATTTCCAATGCGGCAGCGCCCACAATGCTGTCGATAGTATGGCTTGCCGTAACCGATGCCTTGTGGGTGTTGTAACTTGCAAGGCTGTAAGAGGCGTCGACCGAATTGGCGGGGCGTTTTTTGGTCACGATGTTGATCGCACCGCCGGCTCCGTCCGTTGCAAAGCGTGCCGGAATGTAGCCCTTGTACACTTCGATGTCGGCAATCTGGTCGATGGGAATGTCGTCAAGTCCGATATTGCCTTGTGTTTCAACCGGAACGCCGTTCACGAGCACCTTGATGTTCTTGCCTTCCATGCCGCGGATGTTGATTTTTCCTTCACTTCCCATGCCGCCGGACTTGCGCACTTTTACGCCCGAGGATGTGTTTACCGCTTTCGAAATGCTCTTGCTCGTGTTCTGCAGTTCCGCAGCGTCGATAGTCGATACGGTCTCTACCTTTTTTGCCTGCTTCGCCTGTTCCGCTTCGATATCAGTTTCTACCGAAAGTTCGTCAAGTTGAGTCACTCCCGCAGAAGAGGCTTCGCTAGGCTTGCTGCCATCGCTTGCATTATTTGTGTTGTTTGTCTTGTTTGCTTCGTCTGCAAAATTAGAACCGTTGCCGTCACTTGTCTCTTCCAGAAAATCATCTATTGAAGTGACTTCATCTTCCTGGGCGCGTGCGGAGATGGCCGCCACAAAGATGATGAAGAGGGCCACCATGAAAAACGAGACTACCTTGAGTTCGAGATTTTTCTTCATTGTGCTTTATTCCCCATTTTCAAGTTCGTTTATCAACTGGATGTTGTACAGTTTCTGGACTTGCAAAATATCGAGTACGATGGCGATGCGTTCGTAAGTCGTGCCCTTGTCAATCTTGATGGCCACCGGAGATTTCTTGTTCTGTACTGATGCTGCCTTGACGCGTAAATCATCAGGGGTGCCGCGCTCTCCATTGAATGCGAGTTCTGTCTCGGAAAGTTCGATATACAATCCTTCGGGCGTATCGCGTTTGACTTCACTTTGCGTCTCGGGCAGAATCAACTTGAGCACGGATTCGTCTTGCTTGAAAACGGAGGTGACAAGGAAAAATACGAGCAGCAAGAAAACGCAGTCAATCAGCGGCGTCATGTCGGGGCGGATTCGGCGGGTTCGCTTTGCCATTTATGCATCCTCATCAATAATGTCATTGCGAGGAGCCGAAGGCGACGTGGCAACCCCCTGAGAGCGTCTGTGGTCCTTTTCCTTCAGAATGCGGCCCAGTTGCAAAAGAACATCGTTTTCCACATTGTCCTGCTCCGATTCCATGCGGGCATTTAGGTAGTTGAACGAAATGACATGCGGAATGGCAACCACAAGGCCAATCACGGTCGTGATGAGGGCGAGTTTGATGCCAGTGGCAAAAGCGCCGGCATCAGAAAGGCCGGAAACGGCAATGACGCTGAATGCATTGAAAATGCCGAAAACGGTGCCCAAGAGGCCGAGTAGCGGAGAAATGCTTGCGATGTTTTCAATCGTGGTCATTCCCTTTTGTAACGGAGAGAAGGCGAGTGCGATTTCGGTGCGGATGCTTTCGATAATGATGTGGTGATCGGTATTATGCGTCACTACGCGATGTAGAATTTTGGATGGGAGACGTTTGCGAATGCTCCTATTAAAAAGAATCAGCGAAATGATTTTCCACACGATGATGGAGTAGCCTACAAAATTCATGGCCACGAGTACGTAGGCGATAATGCCGCCCTGTTGGATAAAGTCTAAGATGTAGTTCATGTTTATCTTTCCTGTTTTTTTTAATCTTTGTTTTATCATCGCGAGGTCACTTATTGACCGTGGCAATCTCTTGCCAAATTTTGGATTGAGATTGCTTCGCTATGCTCGCAATGACAATTGTGTTAATGCAAGTTATACTTGATTGGTATCTCCATTTTCCATGTGTCTTTTTCCAAAATGGCCGGAATGGGATCGAACTTGGAAACTGCCTGCACTGCCGCCAGCGCGCTTTCGTTCAGTGAGGAATACGGGCATGGCTTTGCGACTACGGCGCCACTGATGGCTCCATCCTTGGCAACCGTAAATTGCACGCGAACAGTTCCCTCTTGCTTTAAGCGACGGGCCGTTGCGGGGTAATCTTTGCGTTTTTCAAATTCCTTCGAAAGTCCCATCAGGTAGGCACGCGTCACCTTCATCAGCGAATCTTTGGAAGGTTTCGGCGGAGGTGGTGGAGGCGGGGGAGGGGGTGCAACCGGTTCTTCGACAACTGGCGCTTCAACCACTTCGGCGTCCGTAACCATAATCGGTTCCGGCTCGGGTTCCGGCTCCGGCTCTGGAACTGTATCTTGCACGATGTTCGGGATAATTTTTGCCCGCACAACTTTCTGCACGACCTTCTTTACTTCAGGAGGGGGCTCCGGTGGAGTGAGCAGCAGACGTTCCACATGGATGACTTCGGCGTCCTCACGTGTGGTGACCACTTGCGTATGTCTCAAGAATCCCCAGGCATAGAAGCCGGCGTGCAAGACAATCGCAAGACAGACGCCCACCCAGAAGGCGTTTTTCATGAGGAATGATGCGTAAGGGTTTCTCATCTAGAAATAATACTTGGCTTTTGCCCAAACTTCGCGATTTTTCTTGTACTGAGCTAGTTGTCCGCGCTTGCCTCCAAAATGGTCGTAGCCGGCAGAAAGCGTCACCTGATCCGTGAGTGCGTAATCACCCGAAGCGCGACCATAATAGGCAAGGTTGTCGATATCGAACATTCCGTAAAGCGAAAGTTTGAGCGTATTGTTCAAAAGTTCCTTCGAAATGCGGAAAGTCATTTCGGAGGTGTTTTTTTCTGCAGAAAGTTCATCCGAGTAATCGGCGATGTATTTGTGCAGGTATTGCACCATGAATGTCCAGTTGTTACCTGCGTACCAGTCGATACCTCCGAGCGCATTGAACGTATTCTTGCGGGCATAGTCGAAATTACTCCTATAACCAAGAGCCTCGCCTAGATATTCTGCGACTTCGGCCCGGATGACGAATTCCCCGAGCGGCATGGAAAGGTCTCCGCCGAACATCGTCATTGTTTCGTGAACGCCGTGGATGATGATGGAATCCTTTTCGATGTCGTAATTCGCCACTGTCACCGGCGACTGGTTATGCGTATGCAGCGCCGAAACGGAGAAGTCGAAATTCGAGAGGAAGAATGAGAGACGCGTTCCGAAATCGCCGTTCTTGAAACGGGCTTCGGGACCCTCCGGAAAATCGAAAGTCGCGTTTTCAGGCATATCCGGACGCCAGGGATTGTCTTCCTGGATTGGCATCTGGAAGTATCGCGGTACAGGCACATAGACAATTTCTGCGTTCACGCGTTCCCCAGGGTACTTGATGCGGAAACCGTCTACAGCCATGCGCAAGTCGTCGTAATCGCTTGACATGAATTCCGTGTAGTCTACAGGCGAAATCAAGTCAGTGACACGGAGACCGTCGGCCACGCCCCACACGACAATCTGGCGACCGGCGCGAATGTCTAGGACGCTGTTCGTGTAGTTGAAATACGCTTCTTGAAGCTGCACTCCCGTGCGATCGTCTAGTACGCTGTTATGCGTCGCATTCAGGCTTGCGAACAGGTAAGCATTCTCGTAATCGACGCGCAACTCGGTGCGCAGACGCGTTCGGGAAGACGTCATGTCGTGAGGCCACTCCGTTTGCGCGGCATGATACGTATCCACGAATCCGTTGAACTGAAACGGCGACTCCTGGGCTACAGCAATCGTGGCAAAAAATGCAAATACAAGAGGTGTCATTCCCGGCTTGGCCGGGAATCTCCTTTTCTTATTTGTATTCATAAGATGCTTGATTTGTGGGAGATGCCCGCCTTCGCGGGCATGACAATGGATGAGGTTCATATTATCCTACAAACCTCTTTCCAGGCGCGGAACAGTGAAAGTCTTTGCGTCAAGCGGAATGTTGAACTTGAGTTCGCCAAATTCGAGGATGGTCTTGTGGCTTGTCTGCACGTTTTCCATGCTCATCTTGCCGATAGCCCAGAAGCCGTCAACCTGAACGACCTTTTCCACCTTCAAAAAACGGTGCAGTTTGCCAAGCTTGTCGTAGTATTCGACTTTTGCGGCAATCAAACAGTCCTTGCGGATCCAAGAAATCTTCTTTGAGAAAATTTCGTCGCCTTTCTTGGGAACCGATTCAATCACCCAGCAATCTACGCCGTCTACTTTCTCTTCGCGCAAGAGCGTGTGCGTATCTTCGTCTACGTTGCGTTGGCCCACATCATCGTAGGTGAAGTCGGAACCCATGAAGTAATCGGTCTTGGAACTCTTTCCGCTGATGCGGCGAGTCTTCTTCATGGCGGGCAGGTAGAGCCATTTGTCGTCATCCTTGCTGATGTCGTCGTAATCGACCGTCAGGAATCCCGTGCCCTTCACGTCGTTGGGGTAGCGGAAGAACATAATCTGCTTGGTATCCTTGCCTACGTCCATCGCAAACGAGGTAATCTTGCGTTCGCGCTTGGATCCACCCTTGTTGATGAGCGTCATCTGCAGTTCGGAACTGCGCGTATCGCCGTCGGGACGGTCCTTCACTTTTTGCACAATATCGCGGCCCGAAAGGGATTCCGCAGCTACAAAGGAAGCCAATGCGACAACCAGTATCGCGCCTTTTTTAACCATTTTCAAATCCATAATGATCTCCTGCCGATAAATCGGCTTTTTTTTTGCCGCTAAAGTTAGTCTTATCTTATTTTTTTTACTACTCCAAATAGACATGGCAAAATCCAAAAGGGGCATGTGAGATAAAAAAAACTTCCCGGCTAAAAAGCCGGGAAGCCTAGAGAGAAAGCAAGGTTTTCGTCAAGATTACTTGAGCGGAACGATCCACATCGGAATCTGTTCTATGCTAGCAATCTTTTCGGCCTTGTCTTTTTTGGGGTCATAGCGGAAATAGGCGTTTCCATCCTTTTCGGTGGAGACGGCAAACAGCACGGTACCTTCTTCCTCAATGTACTTGCCGTAGCTTGCCCAGCTGGAAGTATAATCGATGGGGAGGGCGGTTATCTTCTTCTTGGCAAGGTCGACTTTCACAGCTTTGCAAGTGTAATCGTAGTAGTTTTCGGCGGAGGCCCATTCCTTCTTCATGTCCATCATCACGTTGAGGTAAGAATAAACCACGTTGCCGTCAGCCTTGGTGAACGGGGAAAGGTACTTGAACACGCCTTTCTCGGTAAGGCCCTTGATTCCCACTTCTTTAGAGACTTTCCACACGTAATCCTTGTCGAATTCCGTTTCGCCGATCTTGATACGGAGGAAACCGTCGACCTGGCCGGGAGCGTAGCCCCAGGAACCGTTGCAGTAGGTGTAGATGTAATCGCCGGCGACAACGAATGCGGAACTCTGGCTATCGTCCAGGGAGCCCACGGCGGCAATGCGATCGTCCTTGGCGACGGCAAGTACCTTGTCTTTTTTCACGTCGATAATGGCGACTTCAGCGGTATAACCGGTCTCGTAATCGCTCACGTTCTGCAGAAGACCCACATAAAGACGGCCATCCACAATGACACCTGTTCCCGGACTAACGGCGAAGGCTTCCTTATCCTTATACTTGGACAAGTCAATGGAGCCCGTTACCTTCATGGTTTTCGGGTTGAAGATAATCAGGGAGTCAACGGCGCCACCCAGGTAGGCCTTTTCTTCGTTCACAAAGTAAATGTGGTTTGCCCACACTCCGCTTAGGTTGATTTCGCCCTGTTTTTTACCAATCTTGTTGTTTCCATCAAGGCTGTAACGGGTTGTGGTGCCGACATCCATATCGTTGATGAAGATGGCTCCATCATAGTAGACTACGCCTGCACGGGTACCGACTTCGATAAAGTCCTTGCCGATATCGTCCGTGTGGTCCAGCGACATGGTGCCAATGAACATGGTGTTGCCGGCAGCAATGGCTGTTACGAAATCGCGAGTGTATGCGCCCTTTTCTGCTTTCTTGGACGAGCTGCTGTTCTTTTCTTTCTTGGACGAGCTGCTGTTCTTTTCTTTCTTGGAAGAACTGCTGGATTTAGCGTCTTTCCCCGATTTTCCGGTAGAGGAACTGGAAAGTTCCTGATCGTCCGAAGCAGAGGAAGAGGAATCGTCTCCGCAGGCGACGAAGGCCATGCAGGTCGATAACGCCACTATGGCGGCAAGAATTTTAGATTTCATTGAATGCTCCTGTAGGGATTACTGTGAATCCGCTTGTTGAATAAATTTTGCGGTGCATTTTAGAAATGTCAAATATGGCGTTCTACTCCGAATGGAAATCAAAAAATCCGATTAGCCTAAGAAATGTGAAATTTTTTTAGAAATTATCCCGAATGGGTTGTTTTGGCTCCAAATAGACATAAGAAAGTGGGGGACGTAAGAAAAAAATTATAGAAATGAACCTTTTTATCCCATAAGTTAGCCTTGACAAAGTTTTTGCATAAAGTTAGATTTATCTCACTTTTTAAGCCAAGGCTAACATAAAGGCGAAAGCCAAGGGGTTTATTATGTTAAATATCGTTGGAATAGAATGGCGCCAAAACATCGGTACGGCCGGTGTAATTTCTTCTAAGGTTCCTGTACTTGCTCTGGAATTCTGCCGGCAGGGACGCGTGGAATGGGCTGGAGGGCTCTTGCCCTGCAACCACATGGAACCGGGTGAAATGATCGTTTGCGACGGTTGGATCTTGAGCGGTCTCAAGCGTTCGGCAGATTACTGCGGAGACATCATCTTGTTCTATGAAGAAGCGGTAGATGCAATCCGCAAGAATTTCGGGGGCTTCGACATCGACCTGGATTCCATCCAGAAAAAATTCAACATTCACGAAAAGCCCTTTATCGTGCACACGCACGAAGAAATCCAGGCGGTTTTCTCGAAGTTCGCACACACCCAGAAAAATGTTTGTCAGGAATATGGCCGACTCGGGCTCCTTGAAATCCTGGTTACTCTCAAGAATATGGATGCCCAGCGCGAATCGGTCTGTCGCGATTGCAACATCTCAATGCTCCAGGCAGAAAAGGTTTACGGCATCCGTTCCTTCATTTGCGACAACATCGATTCCCACTACACCATTGAGGAACTTGCCGACAAGTTCGACATGCCGCCTACTGCAATGAAGGTCTGCTTCAAGAACGTATTCGGTCTCCCTGTATTTACCTATGCTCGCCGTGAGCGCATGAAGCGTGCCGCAAGGCAGCTTCGCGAATGTGACCGGGGAATCCTCGAGATTGCGGGCACGGTTGGCTACAACAACGGAAGTAAATTCGCACATGCCTTCCAAGACGTGATGGGCATGACCCCGAAGGAATACAGGAAAAAGTACAGACTCACGAATGTAGCATAATAGGTATGAGCTATGAGGTCGTGCTTCGCACTCTGAGGTCGCCTTGCAAAGCAAGGCTTTGAGTAAAGTAAGACACCTTCGGTGCATTTATAAAATCTCATACCTCAAAGGGAGCGTTAGCGACCGAGCTCACACCTCACAACCTCTAGAATAATTATGAAAAAGACATTCTCTAAACTCTACGCTTACATGGGTTCGCGAAAGCCGCTGTTCCCGCTAGCATTGATTCTCTCGGCATTGAGCGCCATCGCGGGGCTCGTGCCGTTTTTACTGATGTGGCTCATTGTCCGCGAGGTGATCTCTGGCGGCGACATGACGAACATCAAGATTTTTGACTACTCCATCGGAGCGGTTCTCGCCTCGGTCACAAGCGTATTGCTCTACTTTGCGGCCCTCGCCTGCTCGCACATGGTTGCATTCAGGCTCGAAGGCGACCTGCGTCGATTCGCCATGAAAAAACTGATGAGCGCGCCGCTTGGATTTTTCGACAAGAACCCGACGGGCAAACTCCGCAAGATTATCGACGACAACGCAGCAATTACGCACACCTTCGTCGCGCACGAGATGCCCGATATTTCGGGCACCATCCTGATTCCCATCGTGGCGCTTGTGATGATGTTCGTTTTCGACTGGCGACTCGGCCTTGCCTCTTTGGTACCTATTGCATACGCTTTGTTCATTTTGGGCACCCTTGGCCGCAGGGGAACCAAATTCATGGAACGCTACATGCAGGCACTCGAAGAGATGAACTCCGAAGCGGTGGAATATGTGCGTGGGATTCCCGTAGTCAAGGTTTTCCAGCAGACGATTTTTTCGTTCAAGAGTTTCTACAACAGCATCGTGACTTACCACAAGATGGTCACAGCCTATTCCGACAACTGGAAAGTCCCTTACTGCATCTACACGATTCTCGTGAACGGATTTGTTCTGTTCCTGGTGCCGACGGCAGCGCTCATTATCGGTAACGACGGCGATGTAAAACTCACCATCGTGAACATGATGATTTATGTGCTGGTGACGCCGCTGTTCTCGCAGTGCGTGATGCGCAGCATGTATCTGAGCAATGCCACGAACCAGGCGGGAATCGCCATTGACCGCATTAATGATATCGCGCGCACCAAGGATCTGGAAGTCTGCGAAAATCCTGTCCCGATGCAAAAGTTTGATGTGGAATTCCAGAATGTGAATTTTACCTATCCAGGTACCGATAAGCAGGTGTTGAGCGACATTTCGCTCTCGGTGCCGGCGGGCCACACGGTTGCGCTTGTCGGGCCTTCGGGAGGCGGCAAGAGTACGATTGCTAAGCTTCTGCCGCGCTTCTTCGATGTCGATAGCGGCGAGATTACCATTGGCGGTGTTCCCGTAAAGCAGATTGATCCGAAGGAACTGATGAAGAACGTTTCGTTCGTGTTCCAGAATACACGGCTTTTCAAGATGAGCATTCTGGACAACGTGCGATACGGCATGCCCGATGCGACTCTCGAGCAGGTAAACAAGGCTCTTGACCTTGCGCAGTGCCGTGAAATCATTGACAAACTGCCGGGCGGTATCGACACCGTTATCGGGAGCAAGGGAACTTATCTTTCGGGTGGCGAGCAACAGCGAGTGGTACTTGCGCGCGCTATCTTGAAGAACGCCCCCATCGTGGTGCTCGACGAGGCGACCGCCTTTGCTGACCCCGAAAACGAACGCTTGATTCAAGAAGCATTGCACAAACTGGCCGCAGGCAAGACTGTGCTGATGATCGCCCACAGGCTTACAAGCGTGGTGAACGCCGACCAGATTATCGTTGTCGAAGATGGCGAAATCGCTGAACGCGGAACGCACAGCGAATTACTCGAAAAGAACGGCATTTATGCCAAGATGTGGGCCGAATACCAGCAGTCCGTCACATGGACCCTCGACAATTCCAAGGATAATGAAGGAGGCGAAAATGTATAAGTGGGTTCAGAATACTTTTGCTCTTTCTGAAGAAGGCTCCCGCACGTTTGTCCGTGGCGTTGTCTGGACATTCCTGCACTTTGTTTCGCTCATGTTCCCGATGATGATGCTCTTTTATTTTTTGATGGAGCAGATGGGCATTGGTGAATTTGCTGGCAAAACTCCGCACGGAACCTTATTCTACGTAGGAATTGCGGTAGTCCTGTTTATCGTGATGCTAGTCATTTACAGGTTTTCGTACAGTGCGACTTACAGCAGCGTTTACGACGAAAGCATGCGCCGCCGAGTCTCGATTGCCGAAAAGCTCCGCAAGCTGCCGCTCTCGTTCTTTGGCAAAAAGAACCTTTCGGACTTGACTTCGACCATCATGGACGACTGCAATGCACTCGAAATGATTTTCTCGCATGCGGTGCCGGAACTTTTCGCCGCTATCGGAAGCGTCACCATAATTGGCATTATGCTGTTCTGCTACAACTGGAAAATGTCTATCGCGCTTTTCTGGGTGGTACCCGCAGCGGCATTGCTCATTGCGCTTTCCAAGAAAATTCAGGACCGCTGGTTCGAAAATTCATATAACGCCCGCCGCGTGATTATGGAAGATATCCAGGAAGGTCTCGAAAACGTGCAGGAAATCCGCTCGTATTCGGGTGAAACCGCCTACCTCAATCATTTTGACAAGGACTGCATCCGCTACGAAAAAACGCAGATGGATTCCGACATCAAGGTCGGCATGTTCCTGAATTCGGCACAAGGCATTCTCAAGATGGGCCTTGCCACGGTGCTGATTACGGGCGCTCGCCTCTGGACCAAGGGCGAAATCGACGTGTTTACTTACTTGGTGTTCATCGTGTGCGCGGCGACTGTCTACAATCCGGTTTACCTGGTATTCAACAACCTCGCTGAACTGTTCTTTGTGAATGTGCGCCTGCGCCGTTTCCGCGAAATGGACCAGATGAAACCTCAGGAAGGCGTAACGGAATTCGTTCCCCAGAATTACGATATCGAATTCAAGGATGTTGACTTCAATTACAACGAGAACAAGCAAGTCCTGAAAAAAGTTTCGTTCACGGCTAAGCAGGGCGAAATCACGGCGCTTGTGGGCCCGAGCGGCAGCGGAAAGACGACTGCGGCAAAGCTTGCTGCACGCTTCTGGGACATCCAGGGCGGTACGGTAAAGCTCGGTGGCCAGGATATTAGCAAGATTGACCCCGAGACGCTCCTCAAGAATTTCTCCATCGTCTTCCAGGATGTGGTGCTGTTCAACACGAGCATCAAGGATAACATCCGCATCGGCAAGCGTGATGCCAGCGACGATGAAATCCTGAAGGTGGCAAAACTTGCCGGCTGTGACGAATTCGTGCAGAAGATGCCGCAGGGCTACGATACCGTCATCGGTGAAAATGGTGACACGCTCTCGGGTGGTGAACGTCAGAGAATCTCGATTGCGCGAGCCCTGTTGAAGGATGCCCCGATTATTTTGCTCGATGAAGCGACCGCAAGCCTTGACGTGGAAAATGAATCCAAGATCCAGCGCGGCATTTCGCAGTTGGTGAAGGGTAAGACCGTCGTCATCATCGCGCACCGCATGCGTACCATTGCCAATGCCAACAAGGTCGTGGTGCTGCAGGACGGTCACATCGCCGAGACAGGTTCTCCCGCCGAACTCAAGGCGAAAGGCGGCCTGTTCAGCAAGATGTTGGAACTTCAGGAAGTCTCGAACGCATAACTTCGTCTTGTCATTGCGAGCGAAGCGAAGCAATCTCTAGAGGAATAACGATGACCGCACAACGATTGATGGATTACAAATTGGTTCGCCAATGTGCGCCGACCCTTGCCGCCCGCAAGGTCGGTAGCCTCTTCTGCATGGAAAAAGTGCCCGCAGAACACGAACCGCTTTGTGCCATTCTTGCCCGCTGGAACCGCGAACTGAATCCGTCGGGCATATTCGTGCGCATCGTCGCGGAACGTTGCGGACGCAGTTTTGTGTACGTCTACCGCCGAAATCTCTTGAACCGGTTGTTTGAAACGGCTGAAATCCGGCGATTCCTTGAACAGTACGACTACAAGCATTTCGATGAAGAACGGCTTCTCTCGAATTTGACTCACCGGATTGCGCGATGCCATTGCTTTCCTCATGAAATCGGCGTCTTCCTAGGATACCCGCTTGAAGATGTCAAAGGTTTTATCGCCAATGGTGGGCAAAATTGCAAAAGTACGGGCTATTGGAAAGTGTATGGTGATGTCGAAAATTCTGAACGGATATTTGAGTGCTTTAGGAAGTGCTTTGCTGTCATGAGTTCACTTTTTGAGCGAGGCTATTCTTTGCCCATGCTCGCCGTTGGATAAAAAAAGGAATTTAACATAATCAAATAGGAGAATCATAATGGATAAAGTTGCAGTCATTTACTGGAGCGGAACGGGTAACACCGAAATGATGGCGAAGTATATCGCCGAAGGCGTCAAGGCCGCCGGTGGGGAAGCCGATGTTTTCAGCGTTTCGGATTTCCCTCAAGGCAATTTGGCTGAATACGCCCGTTTTGCGCTTGGATGCCCTGCTATGGGTGCCGAAGAACTGGAAGATTCCGAATTTCAACCCTTCTACGATGCGGTCAAGCCGTCTCTTGCCGGCAAGAAGGTCGCACTTTTCGGTTCTTACGGCTGGGGTGGCGGCGAATGGATGAATCCGTGGAAGGCCGATGCCGAAGCTGCGGGCCTTGTCCTTGTCGCAGAACCGCTTGCTATCGAAAGTGCTCCTGACGATGCAGGCAAAACAGCCTGTGCAGATTTGGGCAAGACATTGCTTCAGGCTTGATAGATAGCAAAATCTTTCCAATATACCACCTCATAAGACAAAGCACCGGTTATTACCGATGCTTTTTATTGTATAAAAAGGCCATTAAAAATATGGCCTTTTCGATGTTAATGTTATTTGCCGAAAATCTTGAATTTCTTAATCAGTAACGGTGTCACGAACAGGTCGGCAAGCAATGCCGAGCCGAGGCCCACGAACACCACGAAGCCGAAGTTGAACATCTGCGTTGCGGCCGAGGTGGTAAAGCCTGCAAAGGTCGCCACCATGATAATCGTCGTCATCACGAGAGCCGGACCCGCCGTGCGGAATACGTTGAGAATGGACTCGCGGTAATCGCGGGTGCGGTCGAATTCCACATGCCCGTGATTGATAAAGTGAATTGTGTCGTCAACGGAAAGGCCGATAATCATCGGGATGAGTGTTGCGGTCATCATGTCAAGCGGAATGTCTGTGAGTCCAAGGTAGCCGCCCACGAAAATACCCGGAGCGATGTTCGGAATCATGCCGATAAGGCCCGTGCGAATGCTGCCGAAGACAATCATCAAAAGGACGGCCACAATGACTACAGAAATCAGGAACGAAGTCATCTGGCCCACTTCCAGGTACTGTTGCATGGCGGTGAACTGCGGCAAGTTACCCACTGCAGTCACCTTTGCGTCCGGGTAAAGCTTGCGTGCGAAATTCTGCAAGTCCTCGATTTCCTTCTGGAGTTCGTTGGAGTTGTAGCTCGAAATTTCAATCATCAGGCGGAGCTTCCTGTAATCGTAATCCATCCAGTAGCTCGCTTCGCTGCCGCCCGCGTTTTCGTAGAGCAAAAGCAACTGAGCGACTTCTTCTTCCGTTTCGGGAATGGCGTATTTATCCTGACGGTTTTCGTTCAGCGTGCGGTCCAGATCCTTGACGATGTCAAGAATTGAGGTGGATCGCTTGGTAAGCGGGTAGTTGCCGGCGTGTTCCTGCAACTGTTCCAACTTTTTAAGGTTCTCGACTTCCTTGGCCTTGTCGTTTGTACCAAAGTCAATCACCAGGTCGTAAGAGTAGAAGCTTCCGATTTCGGATTCTGCCACGTAGAGCATCTTGTTCACGTATTCGACCTTGCGGCCCATGGTGCGTTCTACGTCAAAGGCGGGTTCTATCTTGGTGAGTCCGAAAACAGAAATTGCAGTCACGATGGCGAATACAATCGCAATCGGCTTGCCGTGCCCGAGAACGAATTTGCCGATAGAATCGAGAATGATTCCCATGCGCGTGTCGCCGCGTTCAAGCACCTTGGCGTTCGGCTTCTTGTCTTTGCCGAAACTCAGGAGAATCGGTGAAACCGTTAGCGCTACAAGCAGAATAAACGCAATAGCAATCGACGAGAGAATGCCCACGGAGCGGATCGGCTTGAGCATCACCGAAAGGAAGCTGAGCAACGCGACAATCGTGGTAAGGCCCGAGAATAGCACCGACCAACCGGTTTCACGCATGGCGTAGAGCACCGATTCTTTGCGCTTGCCCGTAAGCATCATGTTCTTGCGGAAGAACGAGTTGATGTGAATGTTGTATGCAATTGAAACGGCGAAGGCCAAAATCACGGGCACCATGATGTTGGTCGCATCCATGTAAAGCCCGAGATAACCCACCAAGCCGAAGGTCATGATGACGCCTGCAAAAGTCGTAATCAGCGGAGAGACAATGCCTCGGAGCGAACGCGTCACCAAGAACATCACGATGATGGCGCAGAGAATCGTCATGATGAAAATGCGACCCATTTCTTCGCCGATGTATTTCAGTTTTTCGAAACTTAGGTAAGGCATGCCCGTAGCACGCGGGTGCAACGGAGCATACTTTTCCTTCGCGATGATTTCAGCCGTTTCGCGGCCCGTTTTCATGTCGGGCGCTTCTGCCTTCACGCCCTTCGCTTCGCCTTCGGCCTTCCACACGGAATCTTCGGGGAAGGGGCGCAGCTTGATGTTGATGAAGGCTTGCTTGCGGTCGCTCGAAATCAGCTTCTTCGCCAGTTCCGGCTTATCGGTCAGACGCTTTTCGATTTCGGCAAGTCCCGCTTCGTCTGTCGGGATTTCTTCGGGCACAATCTGCGTGATTTCCATGCCCTCTTCGGTACCGAGCATGTATTCCAAATCGACAATCGAAGTTGCCTTGCCGTCGGAATACGAAAGGCTATCGCGCAGTTCGTTCGAAAGCTCGCGCAAAAGCTTCAGGTTGTCCGGCGTCAAGATGGAATGGTCGCTCTCGACCAGCACGCCCACGAAATAGTCGTTACCGAAAGTTTCCTTGAACTTGTCCGTTTCGACAAGCATCGGGTCGCCCTCGATAAAGTAGCTGTCCCAAGACGCCTCGACGTAGATTTTTTTCATGCCCACGATCGAAACCGCAAGCAAAACGACAAACGCCACCAGCATAATGGCGCGGTGTGCGAGCAAAAATTCGCCAAAACGGCCGAACCGCTCGTTGATTCTTTCAATGTTGATCTTTGGAAGGCTCATTTTAAACTCCTTTTTCAGCCGCAAAGGTAGATGAGACTCCCTTAAAAAACTACTCCAAATGGTTTTTCGATGCCCCGTACGGTTTGCATAGGTAGACAAGCGCCGTGGTAAGCGTATAGTCCGCCAAGAGAGCTCCGCCGAGGCCCAAAATGGAAAGAATGCCCACGTTGTGGAGCGCACCCATCGGGCTGAATATGAATACGAAGAACATCGCGCACAGAATGAACGTTGTCATGCCCATCGTCTTGCCGATTTCGCGGTAAGAGAGCAGGAGCGCTTGCCTGTAACTGCCCGTTTTTTCGTAGCCGTACTTGATATGGTTATTCATGTGGATGGTGTCGTCGACGGCGATGCCCAAAACCATTGGCATGATAATCATTGTAATCATGTCAAGCGGCATATTCAGGTAACCCATTAGCCCGCCAATCAACAGCACCGGTGCCACGTTTGGAATCATGCCGATAAGCCCCGCTCGGATACTCCCGAAGGCAAGTATCATCATGATGGCGATAATCACGAATGAACCGCCGAAGGAACGGAGCAATCCGCCCACCAGTTTCCCATTCATTTCGGCGTAGTTGATGACGTCTCCTACAACCGAAGTTTTCGCTTCCGGGAAAATACTTGTCATATAGCTCTTCGCACTGTCCAGGTCTTCGACGATTTTATTTGCATCATAGCCCGAAAGTTCCACGTGAATGTACGTTGTCTTGTAATCTTCGTCCATCCAGCTGAAAATGGCGTCGGGGTCGGAGATTTCGTAGAGGAACAGCAGCTGCGTGAGCATGTCTTTTTCGGCAGGAATGGCGTAATACGCGGTGTCATCGCTATTCAGGGTTCGGTTCATCTCTTTTACGAGGCTTGTGACCGACTGGACTCGCGGTTTTCCGCCAGAAATTTTTGTGAGCTGAAGGGTTCCGAGTTTATCTTCCAGTTCCTCGATTCTCTTCATGTTTGCCGGATCCTTCAATGCGTCGGGATCGTTGAATTCCACCATCACGTTGAAGTCGTAAAGGCTTCCGAGCTTTCCGCTGAGCATATCCAAGAGCCGCACCACATAAGGAATCTTTTGGCCCATGGTTTTGGTGTAGTCCATGTTTACGTCGATGTGTGCAATTCCCGGAATTTGGAACAGCATAATGGCTCCCGCAATGATGGCGATAATGACGCTGTGTCGGCAAACCTTGCGTCCAAAAAATTCAAAGAGGATGTCGGCCTTGGTTGCTCCTGCCGCCTTGACCATGTCGGGTTTTGGTTCCGTATCGCGCCCGAAACTCATGAGAACGGGAATCAGTACCATCACATAGAGGCAAACCATAGACACAATGCCCGCCGAGATGCCACCAATCCAACGGATAGGCCGAATGCCCGCAAATAGGAACGAAAGGAGCGAGGCGACCGTAGTAATGACCGTAAAGAAGATGGGCCAGCCCGTTTCTTGAATGGCAAACACCACCGATTCCTTGCGTTTGCTGGAACGGCGGAATTGCATACGGAATGCGTTGATGTAGTGGATGGAATAGCCCACTGAAAGCGCCATGCCCAAAAGCACCGGGAGCGCCACCATCGAGGAGTCTCCCGTAATGTCTAGCCATGCATTGATTCCCAAGACAGATGCGATGCCACAAACCGTCGCGACGGCAGGCACGACCACACCGCGTAACGATCTTACAAAGAGAATGAGGCACAAAAGCATCACCGCAAAACCCACGCCGATGCGCATAATGCATTCATGCGTGATGATTTCTTCCTCTTCCATTTCGGTGTAGCTCATGCCCGTCTGCAAAAGCTGATAACGGTAACTTTTGAATTCTTCGGATTCGATAATCTTGCGGGCGAATGGCGCGATGCTGTCTTTGCCGAATTCTATGCCGCCTTCGTATTTTTTTAGGGAGAGGATGACCCAAGTTTCTTTGCTGTCGTCCGAAACGATGCCGTTAACCAATGATTGGCGGCTCATGACGAGAGACTTTTTGGCGGCAAGTTCCTGAGAATCCGTTGGGATTCCGTCTTCAAATGGGTCGATGACTTCAAAGCCTTCGTCGTTCGCCTTGGGAATCGAAAGGTTGCGTGTCAAGGAGACGACGCGTTCAGCGTACGGAACTTCGTTTTCAAGCCTTCTTGAAAGCCGGTCGATAGCCGAAAGCACATCGGGTGCAAAGACGTCGTCGGCACGGACTAACACCATGAAGGAATCGTCACTGCCGAAAATATCGTAAAAATGCTCCTGATTCAGCTTTACCTGATCCCAGTCATCGAACCATTCGTCATCGCTGCTCGACATCGAAAGGTGCGGAAGCCCGAGGCATGCCGCTATAGTAAAAATCAAAGCCGCCGCGAGGATAAGCCAGCGGTGAGCTACCTGAAAATGCCCCATGCGGGCAAAAAAATTGTTAATACGGGAAACTTGCATACACCATGTCCATTTTTTGGTGCGAAATTAGGTAGAAGACGAATTTTTTTCTACTCCAAATGGGCTTTATAATCCATTCGGACGTAAAAGAATCCAAATAGACTTTTCTTTCGCTAAGAAACTTTTAACTACAAAACAAATTTCAAATATCCTAACAAAGTTAGTCAAATGCGCGTGAAAACGAACTGCCTTGCGGAGTTTTAAATTAGTTTGTATGCAATTAACGGCAGGTTGCAAAATACATAGATTTTATACATCGTCAATTCAACAAACACTCAACCAAGGAGTTTATCATGTCTATTTGGCATAACGAAAAATTCTGGTGCGTGGTCGCCGGCGCCGTTGGCTCTGCCATCGCAAAGAAAGTTCTCAAGGCTCCCAAGACTCGCGAATATGCAGTCAAGGGACTTGCTCACGGCATGAAGTTTACCGCCGATGCCAAGGCCACCTTCCAGGATATGAAGGACGAAGCTGCCGACATCTGCAACGACGCAAAGAAAGAAGCGAAGAAGTAAATAGAGCTATGAGGTCGGTCGCTTTCGGCTCCCTTTGAGCGATGAGCTCACCCTGCAAAAGCAGGGCTTTGAGAATATCTAGGCGACGAAGTCGCGATTATAAAGCTCAAGGGGCGCAAGCCCCGAGTTCATTCCTCACACCTTAAATCATTGTTTTATTATGAACTTTAGAATTACCTACGATCAGCCGGGGCGAATCCGCTTTCGCGCGGGGGCGTACGCTTTTGAACCGGAACATGAGCCGCGCATTCATAAGGCGTGCGTGGCGTATCCCTTTGTAAAACGCGCCGTCGTCCACTCTGAAAACGGAGGTATTCTCATTGAATATGAAACCGGTTCTCGTGAACAGTTTTATCGTGAACAGCTAATTGAGTTCGTTAAAAAGCTAAATCCCGCGGCGTTGCCCGAGGGGGAGCCGGATACGGACTATCAGCTGCAGGCTCTGGATTCCAAGTTCAAGAACCGGCTTGCGTTCATGCTTGCTCGCCGCTACCTGTTCAAGTGGTTCGTCCCGCTGCCCATCAGGACTGCAGTCCATATTTACAAAGGGCTGAAATATGTCGCAAAGGGGCTGGACATTCTTGCGCAGGGCAAGCTCACCGTCGAAGTGTTGGACGGGGCCGCCATCGGGGCAAGTATTCTGCAGAGGAATTACAATTCGGCGGGAACCATCATGTTCCTGTTGAGTGTCAGCAGTCTTCTGGAAGATTACACCAAGGCGCGTACCCGCACGGCCCTTACCGCAAGCCTTGCCGTGAAGGTGGACCGTGTGTGGGTGGTCCGTGACGGCGTCGATGTCCAGGTGCGTATGCAAAATGTCAAGGAAGGCGACCTTGTGCGCGTTCGTTCCGGCAGCATGATTCCTGTGGATGGAACCGTTGTCGATGGCGATGCCTTCGTGAACGAGGCGACCATGACGGGCGAATCGCAGGCTGTCCACAAGTCCGCCGGGAAAACCGTATTTGCAGGGACCATCCTCGACGAAGGCTCGATTGTTGTCTCGGTGCGGGCCGTGAATGGCAACACAAAAATTCAAAAAATCATCGAACTCATCGACCAGTCCGAAGACCTCAAGGCCTCTATCCAGAGCAAGGCCGAAAGGCTTGCCGACGGAATTGTGCCGTTCAGTTTTATCGGTTTTGGACTCACGCTCCTGTTTACGCGCAACATCACCAAGGCCGTCTCGATTCTGATGGTGGACTATTCCTGCGCCATCAAGCTATCCACCCCGATTTCGGTGATTTCGGCGCTGCGCGAAGCTGCCGACCGCAACATGACCGTAAAAGGCGGCAAGTATCTGGAAGAATTTGCTCTTGCCGACACCATCATTTTCGACAAGACGGGGACTCTCACCAAAGCAGAACCTAAGCTCGAACGTGTCATTCCCTTTGAAGGCCGTAGCGAAGAGGAGGTGCTTCGCATCGCGGCCTGTATCGAGGAGCATTTCCCGCACAGCATGGCTCGTGCCATTGTGCGCGGGGCTCTCGACAGGGAAATCGATCACGAAGAAGAGCATGCCGACGTTCAGTACATCGTTGCGCATGGAATTGCGACCACACTGAACGGGGAACGTGCCGTCATCGGTAGCAAGCATTTCGTTGTCGAAGATGAGAAGATTGCAGTGGGCGAGGCGGAACAGAAAAAGATCGATGAACTCGCCGGAGCCGCATCCGTGATTTACCTAGCCATTGGCGGGAACCTTGCGGGCGTGCTTTGCATTAGCGATCCTCCGCGAGACGAAGCCGCCGAAGCCATCCGCATGCTCCGTGAACGCGGAATCAAGCATGTGGCGATGATTACCGGCGACAGCCAGAAGGCTGCCGAACGCACGGCGCAACTTTTGGGCATCGATACTTTCTTTGCTCAGGTGCTGCCCGAAGACAAGCATCGCTATGTGGAAAAGATGAAGGCTGAAGGCCGCCGCGTGATTATGGTGGGCGATGGAATCAACGATGCTCCCGCCCTTGCCGCGGCGAACGTGTCGGTCGCCATGAGCGATGCCAGCGACATTGCCCGCGAAACCGCCGACGTGACGCTCCGCAGCGAAGACCTGCGCGACCTTGCGGAACTCCGTACATTGAGCGTCCAGCTTATGGAACGTATCCAGGCGAATTACCGCTTTATCGTCGCCTTCAACACGTCGCTGCTCGCGGCAGGCTTCTTCGGCCTGCTGGCCCCCTCGACCTCGGCCCTGCTGCACAACCTCTCGACCATGGCGATTTGTGCCAAGAGCATGACGCCGCTAAAACGGCGTATTCCGTAAAAAGCGCCCTTGACCGAACATTCTAGCCTTCCTATATTGGTTAGGTCGGTTTAACCTCAAAAGAGGACGCGAATGGAAAACACAAAACTCAGCCAAAGTCTTGAAGACTACCTGGAGATGGTGCACATGTTGCGCCTCGCCCACGGAATTGCCCGTGTCAAGGATATCGCGGCCTCTCTTTCGGTCAAAATGCCGTCTGTGGCCAAGGCGATGATTGAACTCAAGAAGCTGGGGCTCGTGACTCAGGAACCGTACGGCGGGGTGGAACTCACCGAAGAAGGCCAGCGCGTTGCCGCCGCGATTCTGAACCGGCACCTTTTGCTCAAAAGTTTCCTGATTCGACTGGGCGTCTCCGAAGCCATTGCCGACAAGGACGCCTGCTGCATGGAACACATCCTTTCGGGCGAAACATTGGGCAAAATCGAGGACTTCATGGGCCCCGCCGAGGGACCTGCAGCGGGCAAGAAGGCCAAGACCGCAAAAAACACGAAAAAATAGGCATAATCGTAATCAATACATATATATGGGCGAAATGGCTTGTTTCGTCCTTTCTTTTTATTTTGATACAATTTTAGCTAAATCTAAGTAAATTTTCCTAAACCAACAATATTAGCCTTGACGAACTATTCTGTTTTTCCTACATTAGCCATGTCTAATTAGACTAGGAAAACATTTTCAGGCGTAGAATGAAACGATCAAAGCTAACTCAGAGTCTTGAAGATTATTTGGAAGTGATTCACGTTTTGCTCCAGACCAACAAAATCGCCCGAATCAGGGACATTGCTGCCGCCCTAACCGTAAAAATGCCTTCGGTGGCGCGCGCTGTGGCGGAACTCAAGAAACAGGGGCTCGTGTCGCAGGAGCCTTACAGCGGCGTGGAACTCACCGAAGAAGGGAAAAAAGTCGCGGTTACCATTTTGAGCCGACATCTTTTACTGAGGCAGTTTTTGATTCATTTGGGAGTGTCGGAGGAAGCGGCAAACGAGGACGCTTGCAATATGGAACATATCCTTTCGGCCGAGACGCTCGCCAAAATCGAAGAGTATATGAAATCTGTGGAACATCTCAAAAAGAGGAAAAAATGAGTTGTAATTGTGGATGCGGAGGCAAAACCCCTGCAAAGAAATGGGATATGGATCCCAAATTTTCAGACTTAAAACGTGGCGACAAGGTGGAAATCGTCGGCTATAACGAAGGCGATTCCGCTTACAAGTCCAAGCTCCTTTCGATGGGGCTTGTGCGTGGCGTGCAGATCGAAGTCTTGCAGGCGGCCCCTCTCGGCGACCCGATCGAGGTGGCAGTACTTTCGTACAGGCTTTCGCTGCGCAAGGAAGAAGCAAACGTTCTTAAGCTGAGGAGGGTATAATGGCCGCAAGAAAACTTTTGACGATTGCAATTGCCGGTAACCCGAACTGCGGTAAGACGGCGCTCTTCAACGCGCTTACGGGTGCCCGTCAGCATGTGGGTAACTGGCCCGGCGTGACTGTCGAAAAGAAGGAAGGCTACTTTGAACTGGGTGACCGCCAGATCCGCCTGGTGGACCTGCCGGGTACTTACGCCCTGTTTGCAAATGCCGAAGACGAACGCGCCGCTGTCGACTACCTGCTCAGCCGCGAAGCAAGCCTGATCATCAACATTGTCGATGCTACGAACCTCGAACGTAACCTGTTCCTCACGAGCCAGCTGGCCGACATGAAGATTCCGATGGTGATTGCCGTCAACATGATGGACATTGCCGAAAATCGCGGAATCCAGCTGGACCTCGATGAACTTTCTGATTTCTATGGCGTGCCGTGCATTCCGCTTTCTGCTGTGAGCGAAAAGAGCGTCACCAACTTTATCAGCCAGATGGGCCATGTGCTTGCATCCCCGATGCCGGTCCCGAAGCAGATTGCCTATGCCGATAAGGTCGAAGAGGCTGTGAAGGTCTTGGAGCCGAAGGTGGCTCCGGTTGCAGAACTCTTGGCGACGGATGCCCGTTGGGTTTCGCTCATGTACTTGGGCAACCAGAAGAGCTATGCGGACAAGTTTGCCGAAGCGGGCGTAACGCTTCATAAGGCCGATGTCGTGAAGATTCTGGGCGAAGAGCCGGAGTTCGCGATGGCCGAAAACCGCTATTCCATTGCGCATGAAGTGGCGGGGAAGGCTGTTGTGGAGAAGCGTGCCAAGAAAACTTTCTCGGACAAGCTTGACGCCGTACTTTTGAACCGTTGGGCCGCTCTCCCGATTTTCCTTGTCATCATGTATTTGGTGTTCTGGATTGCGGTCACCATCGGTTCTGCATTCATTGATTTCTTTGATGTGTTGTTCGGTGCGATTTTCGTGGATGGCCTCGGCTACGTGCTGGGCGATGTGCTTGGTTGCCCGTCTTTTGTCACGGCAATTCTCGCCGACGGTATCGGTGCCGGTATCCAGACGGTTTCGACCTTCATCCCGGTCATCTTCTTCATGTTCCTGTGCCTTTCGTTCCTCGAAGACTCGGGTTACATGGCCCGCGCGGCCTTCGTTGCTGACCGTTTCATGAGATTCCTCGGACTCCCGGGTCGTGCCTTCGTGCCGATGATGGTGGGCTTCGGTTGCGGTGTGCCGGGCATTATGGGCTCCCGCGTGCTGGAATCCAAGCGTGAACGCTTCCTCACCATTTTCCTGGTGCCGTTCATGAGCTGCGGCGCTCGCCTCCCGGTGTATGCGCTGTTCGCGGCGGCATTCTTTGGCAAGATGGCGGGCATGGTCGTGTTCCTGCTTTACCTCGCTGGCGTGCTGTTCGCCGTTGCCTACGGCCTCTTCTTGAAGAAGTCCCTGTTCCAGGGTCAGGCCTCTAACTTTGTGATGGAACTTCCGCCGTATCATTTGCCCAAATTCAAGTCCTTGATGATCCACTGCTGGCAGCGCCTGCGTGACTACATCTGGCGTGCCGGTAAGGTGATTACGCTTGCTGTTGCCGTTCTCGGCTTCCTCAACAGTTTCGGCATCGTGGAAAAGATGTATGTCGATGTGAACGGTACCGAGACTGAAATCGTCAAGTCTGAAGATGGCTACCAGATGGTCAAGGAAAACGAGGAAGGCGAAGCTGAAAATGTCGCTCTCCCCGAAGGATTCGTGGTTGATGAATCCAAGATTTCTACTGCTAATGAATTTACTGCCGGTAATGGCGATTCCGAAAATAGCTTGCTCTCTGTAATCGGTAAGGCCATTACGCCGGTGTTCGAACCGTTCGGTGTCGAAAAGGAAAACTGGCCGGCCTCTGTGTCTCTGTTCACGGGCCTTTTGGCCAAGGAAGCCGTTATCGGTACCATGAACTCGCTGTATTCGATGGTGGGTGAGAACGAAGAGGCTGCTGAAGAGGCTAAGCCTGCAGAAGAGCCGAAGGCTGAAGCTCCGGCTCCGGAACAGGTTGCCGCTGCGGATTCGTCTGCTGCCGATACGAATAAGGCTGCCGAACCCGCCGCAGAACCTGCTGAAGTTGCTGCTGCAAACGATAGCGCCGTGGTCGCCGACAGTGTTGTTGCTGATAGTGCGGCCGCTCCTGCTGAATCCGCAGAAGCTGTTGCCGAAGTCGCTCCTGCAGAAGAAAAGCCGCTTATCGTAGGCATCGACGAATGCCCCGCCGAAGAAGAGGAAGAAGGCGGCGCTCCCGACATCAAGGGGGCCGTGCTCGAAGCCCTCGGTTCGATTCCCGCTAACCTCGCCGAAGTCTTTGGCTCGCTCACCGACCCGCTCGGAACCACCGGCGAATTGGAAGGCCAGGAAGCTGCCGAACTCAAGAAGGAAACTCTTGACAAGATTACCGACGCCAAGGTGCTGACCTGCGAAGAATATGCAGCCATCGAAACCTTCGGCGAAGAAGAAGAGGATGAAAAGACCCGCGAAGCCGTGTTCGCAAAGCTCGCTGCCGCAGGCCTCGAACTCTCCGAAGACGAAATGGGCGCTCTCGAAGAAGGCGACCTTTCCGAAACTGCCGACATTTACGCGAACCTCCGCTCTTACTTCCACAATCCGGATAAGAACGGTACCCCGGTGGATGGCTTTAATTGGCAGGTGTTTGCGTTCCTCATCTTCATCTTGCTTTACGTGCCTTGCCTTGCTGCGATGGGTGTCGTCGCCCGCGAAATCGGCCTCGGCCTCGCTGTTCTCATGGCTACCGTGCAGACAATTCTTGCCTGGGCTATTGCAGTGCTCCTTTACCAGGTGCTGGTTGGAGGCGACGCCAAGTGGATTGTCGCTGCCATCGTGGTGCTCGTGGGTACGGGTGTCTTCCTCAAGCTTTTCGGCATGAAGGCGAATAAGGAAAAGAGATTCGAAGACTAGGCTTTAGAATCAAGAACCATTAAGGGCTGGTAGGCCCGAAACCTGCCAGCCCTTAATTAAAAAGTTTTAGTTAGACGAGTCTAACAAATGTATTGAACAAAAATTGGCATGCATTTTGCATCGTTATACGTGAAAGAATGAATGCCAACCGTTTTTGTAACATGAACTGTAAAACAGTAGACGGAGTGTTACAAAAATGACAAAAAACAGAAATCCGTCAAAGGAGTAAATCATGAAAAACCGTTTGTCGTCTAATCTTTTGTTCGGCCTTGCTGCCGCTGCAATCCTCGCAATGCCCGCGCTTGCTCAGGAATCTGCTGCTGCGGAATCTAAGGGCCCCGAAGTCAAATTCTCTGGCGAAGTAGAATTTGATGCCTATACAGGTGATGTGTTGAACGACGATAAACAGAGCCATAGTTACGCATCGACCTTTGACTTTAATGTAGATGTCCAGTTTAATGAAAAGTGGTCTGCATCGGTGCAGCTCGAAGCCGATGGCGAGACGACTGACCCCACTGCCATTTACAATGGAGCATTTATCCAGTATACGCATGGCGAAAATGCTGCGGTGAAGTTCGGTGACTTGACCTTCTCGGAAGGCGCATTCCTGAACTATTACGGTTATGATGATCCGGCTGACAATGCTGCCGGTATGACAGAACACGATATCCGCGGTTTTGAAGTTGATTACAGTGGTTTGATTGTCGGCCTCGGCTTTGGTCGTGGTGATAACGACAACCAGGTTTGCACCGGAGAAGAAGATGAAGAGGAATGTGTAGGCGTTGCTTACGATGCCCACCTTGCTTACGAACTCGGCCTCGGCGAACATGTGCTGCGCCCCTATGTGGACTACAAGTCCTATCAGGAAGCGAAACACAATGAGCTGCACGCCGGTCTCGATGCGAATCTGAAGTTCGGTGCTTTCGGCCTGCATGCCGTCTATGGCCTGCATTCGGATTACCTCGGTGAGGATTCTCCGAAGGCGACGCACGCTTTCTTGGCTGAACCCTCGCTCGAAATTGGCAATGTGAACGTGAAGGGCGCTGCTTTCTACGCTTACTTTGACGAAGACGAACCGACTGATCATGGCGAAGAAATTCCGGAATACTTCTTTGCCTACGCAGAACCGGGTGTAAGTGTCATGGATGCGCTTGCCTTGGGAATCCCGCTGGAATACCACACGAATACCATTGACAAGAATGACGATGTTTCGACGTTCGATGTCGGTGTCCGTGCGTACTTCACTCCGGTGGAAGGTCTTGAAGTCACCGGCTTTGCCATGGTGGATATCCCTGTCGGGGATGACGCTGGCGACGATACAGGGCTTACCTTTGGACTTGAATCCGTTTTCAGCTTCTAGTTAAAAACTAATACTTTTTGCCATAAAATCTCCTCTTTCGTTTTTTTGGCTGTGTCTCCTTTAAGGCGAAAGATGGGTTGATCTCCCGCCCGGCGAATGCCGCGGCGGGTTTTCCCTAACTACCCCTTTTCCGTAGAAGGGACGTGACTGTGCCTACCATATGTTGTTCAAAATCATTGGTGATAACATAGACCGTAGATATGTATTAGTTACTTATAACTATATTGTACATTGATAGAGGTTGCTATGAGTAAGAATATTTGGAACTTTTTCGCGCCGGTTTACGAATTCTCGATGCGCTCGCAGAAGAATATCTACGATTTTCTGTATGCGCGGATTGCCGAAGTCGCCAAGGGCAAAGATGTTCTTGAACTGGCGACGGGCCCCGGGATGATTGCGCGGCATATTGCGCCTGCCGCAAGGTCCGTGGTGGCAACGGATTTTGCGCCGAAAATGATTGAAACCGCTCTCAAGGCGAAGAATCCTGACAACCTGAGTTTCGAAGTTGCAGACGCGACTTCTTTACGCTTTGCGGACAATTCCTTCGACGTCGTCGTGATTGCAAACGCACTCCACATTATACCGAATCCGGAAAAGGCACTTGAAGAAATTCGCCGCGTCTTAAAGGATGGCGGCTTGCTGATTGCGCCGAACTTCTTTTTCCGCGAAGGCGGCAAGAAGAACCTGTGGCAAAAAATCTTGAGCCTCGTGGGCATCCGCTTCGCACACGAATGGACCGAAAAAGAATACAAGGCCTTCTTGGAATCGAACGGCTGGAAAATCAAAATGGACCGCGTTATCGAAGGCCGGATTGATTTGATTTATGTAGAGTGCATCCTTGGCATCCAGGTCCCCTTGATACATTCCAATTCGTAGAAGAACCGTTCAATAGGATCTTCGATAGGCATTATTTCTTTAATATGCGAGAATGAAAGCCGAGTGACAAGCAATTCCGGCGGCGTTTCGAATTTGTGCGACACTGTCGCATCATGGACATTTTTTACCCGTTCCGCAAGGATTTCAAAAGTTGTTCCGTCGGCCTTACTGATTGCGCCGTTTTTCATCTATCGCTTAACACGCTTTACGGAATGTTTTATCTTGCCTATGATAAAGTTCAGTTCCAGCGAGGATTCTGTTTCCGTTGTTTCTAAATCCGGCATAACGATGTTTGTGAGAATCTCTCCGAAATGCTGCATTTTCGAATGCTTTTCCTCCTTGTCGCCTTCTTTATGCAACTCCACAAGTTCTCTCTTGAGTTCTCGAACAGCCGCAAAAGTCTCGATGATGGCGAAAGTTGTGTTAATCGCCGTCTTGCTTTTTAAGATTGTCGCAAGCATATAGAGGCCTTTTTCTGTGAAAGCGTAGGGTAAAGATCTGCTTTTGGCCGAATAATTTGTGGACGAAATTTTCGTCCGCAAAATTTCAACTTCGTCCTTTGACAACTGGAACATATATGTCGAGGGAAACTTGTCAGGATTGTTCCTGACCGCCTCATTGATTCGCTTTGTCTCTACACCATATAACAAAGCGACATCGGCATCCAAAATGATTTTATGATTTCGAACGGATGCAATTCGGTCTGCCACATTGCGCATTAAAATCGAAAACGTGTTTTCGTTATTCATCTTCTACTCCAATCCGCCTACAAGCAAAAAAGGCGGGGCAAAGTGTTCTCGATACAAATATACATTCCTCGTATGTCATATTATGACAATCGGCGAAATTTGCGGAAATTTTGGGAATTTTGACGAAAATCGACCCCTGCAGGCGGTCGAAAACTGTTTGCAAAATGAAAAAAATTTATGAAACAATACTTTCCCACGAGGCGAATTGCTATATTCTACATAACCAGCAAATAGCTGGCCAAGCTCACAAAAGAGCCGTTTTCTATATCGTATTATT
>Ga0129306_1000481_pt1 | contig 62660 bp, 51 predicted proteins | sample P827metagenome_FD_94438 | JGI IMG/M metagenome (GOLD analysis project Ga0129306, IMG submission 94438) | Capybara group fecal microbial communities from Wisconsin, USA - P827 metagenome | ecosystem: Host-associated > Mammals > Digestive system > Large intestine > Fecal | place: USA: Wisconsin... | reverse complement strand
TAAAAAATTATAAGAATTCAGAGGAGAATTTATGAAAGCGCTTAAAGTAATGGGCTACATCTTCGCAGGTATCATGCTAATACTTTCTGGTATTGTTCTGTACCTTGCATTATCAACAAATTTCGTTCCAGTAGGATACGGAGTCGGAGCCGGGGTTGTAATACTGATCCTTGTGGCACTGTGTGTATTCCTTTCTACTAAAAAGAAGAAAGTTACCAGGATAGTGTCGATAGTCGTTTCGATACTGATTAGTATTATGATGGCATTTGGCATCTACTATCTGGTTGTTACTATCAAGACCATGAATGAGGTTACTGGTATAACCACCGAGGTCGATGAGATAAATGTTTATGTATCAAAGGATGATACTGTAACATCAATTAATGAAGCTATTGAGAATGGCTATACATTTGGTCTTTCTCTTACTGATGATCAGGAGCATATTAATGAGACTATCAGCAAGATTGAGGCTGATGTAAATGCTACTATTACTACTAAGGAATATGAATCTATCTTTGAACTTATCGCTGCATATGAAAATGGCGAGGTTCAGTCTTTCATAATTAATGCAGGGTCACTCATTATGTATGAAGGCGCTTCAGAAGAGAATATCAACTATTCTGATAATCTGAAGATCATTATGGAGAATACTATCGTTGAAGAAATCGAAGAAGAGGAAGCTACTGTTATTGATAAGGATCACTTCCTTGTATACTTCAGCGGTATTGATACCTTCGGTACTGTTAGTGCAAAGAGCCGAAGCGATGTTAACATCATCGGTGTTGTAAATAATGAAACAAAGCAGATTCTTCTTGTTTCTACACCTAGAGATTACTATGTACCACTTTCTGTTTCAAAGGGTAAGAAGGATAAGCTTACACATGCCGGACTTTACGGTGTTGATTGTTCAGAAAATGCTCTTGAGGAGCTTTACAATGTTGATATTAACTACTATGTTAAACTGAACTTCTCTGGATTCCAGGGAATCATAAATGAGATCGGCGGAATCGATGTTGATTCTGAGATGGCATTTACTTCGGAAACAGAAGAGGGAACATATCATTTTACTCAGGGTATCAATCACCTGAATGGCGAGGAAGCTCTGGGATTCGCAAGATCAAGAAACTTTAAAGAGGGTGATAGACAGCGTGGACGTAACCAGATGCAGGTTATCAAGGCTACTATCAAAAAGCTTGAGACTCCAAGCACTCTTAAGAATTACAGCGGTATCATGGAAACTATGGATGGATTCTTCCAGACAGATATGACAACTGAGGATATCGGATATCTTGTTCAGAGTACTCTTCAGGATGGTAACTGGGAGGTTCTCACATACAGCGTTGGAGGAAATGATTCAACAGAGACTTGTTATTCAACTGGATCTCAGGAGCTTTATGTAATGCTTCCAAATGATGAGGATGTTGAGTATGGAACAACTATCATCAACAGAATCCTCAGCGGCGAGAAGCTTACTCAGGATGAGATAAATGTTTATTTGAATAATAAGGATGCAGAAGATATAATAGATGAAGATGCAGTAAATACTGAGCTCACTGAAGAGAGCACAGAGGAAAAGACTACTGAACAATAATCGTTGTACTTGTGTATTAAGACAAATACGAGGGATAAAAGTATGGGAAATAACGAACAGAGACCTGTTCTTGTTGTTATGGCCGCAGGGTTAGGAAGCAGATTTAATGGTCTGAAGCAGATCCACCCAGTGGACGATGCAAATCATATACTTATGGACTATGCAGTATATGATGCTCTTGAATGCGGATTTTCTGAGATTGTTTTCATCATAAGAAAAGACTTTGAAGATAAGTTTAAGGAAGCAATCGGTAACAGAATCAGCGCTAAGTGTCCTGTAACCTATGTATATCAGGAGCTTAATGATTATCCAGGAGATATTGATGTTCCTGCAGATAGAACTAAGCCATGGGGAACAACTCATGCACTTTGGAGCGCAAGAGAAGCTCTTCGTGGAAAGAGTTTTCTTACAATAAATGCAGATGACTTCTATGGAAGAGGCGCCTACACAGCAGCTTATAACTTCCTGGAGAGTATCAAGGGTGAGGATGGAACTCATCACGGATGTATCTGCTATGATCTTGTAAAGACACTTAGTCCTACAGGAACTGTATCAAGAGGAATCTGTAAGGTTGACAGCGAGAATAATCTTGTTAGAATAGATGAGAGAAAAAATATTAAGCTGGAAGAAGGAAAGGGCTTCTTTACACTTGATGGTGGAGAGACCTATACCGAGATTCCTGAGGGTGCACTGGCATCTATGAATCTCTGGGCCTTCGGAAAAGGCTTTATCGACGATATAGAGGTGAGCTTTAAGAAGAGATTTGAGGAGGGCGTTGCTGCAAATCCTCTTACCTTCGAAGAGACTATATCCGATGCCATTCAGGATATCCTTACGAGACAGGCTGGCAGTGTTACATGTATTCCAACGGATGAGCAGTGGTTCGGTATGACATATATCGAAGAACTGGATATGGTTAAGGACAAGCTCAAGACTCTTAGAGAGGAAGGCGTGTATGTCGACTCGAAATGGTAAAAAAGCGAGTGGCGGTATACCATTTTATGAAAAAGATAGTTCCTACAGAGCATGTGGGATTATGTCGCTGGGAGGCGGAGCTCTTCTGATCGCAGCGACTTTTTTTAGCTGGGTGAGTTTCTATGTAAAGATAACCGAGGTTGATCGTGGAAGTATTAGTATCTTTAAGGCACTGATCGAGGTCATTAAGGGCGGTATCAGGATAGGAGGAATAATTCCAGCGTTTCTTTTACTTGTTTACTATGCTTTAGTTCTGTTTCTGATGCTCCTTGGCTTCAAGGATAATATTCAGAGACAGCCATTCTTCGATAATAAAAAGAAAAGAATCCGATTTTTTGGATTAGTTATTGCAGTAGTTTTGCTTTTCCTTATTACAAAGGTTCCAACTATAAGGGATACACTTGGAAGATTCAACGAGCTGAAAGACAGCTGGGTTTCATTTATTACATCCAGCCAGGAAAATGGAGTTCCGGGTTCAGATCTTATGAAGTGTGTGCTCTGTCCGGGAATTGGCTTCTATATGTATATTGTGGGAGCAGTTCTATATTTTATATCAATAATTTTCAACTTCATACTTGAAACATTAAACGAAGATGATGACTAATAAGAAAAGGGTACATATCAGTGATATGTACCCTTGTTTTTATATTCCATCTACTTCTTCTTTTGCCAGCTTTCCGTCTCTAAGAATATTCTTCAGAGTTATAGCATCATCTTCTTCAAGTGCTGTCTTATATTCTTCAAGATATTTAAGGATCGTATCTAGCTCAAAGAGAAGATTGTCCTTATTCTCCATAAAGATTTCAGTCCACATTTCCTCGTTCAGCCATGCAACTCGGGTCATATCCTTGTAGCTTCCAGCAGAGAAACCTGCATGCTCTCTTGCAGTTGGGCTCTTTATGTAAGCATTTGAAACTATATGTGCCATTTCCGAGGTAAATGCTATCATCTGGTCGTGTTTTTCTGCAGAGCAGATTGTTACACTTCCAAAGCGGCAAGGTGCCAGTACATCCTTTATGTGGTTGCACAGATTAAGATCTCTGATATCTTCAGGAACCAGGATCATGGATGAATCTCTGAAAAGCTTGCCTGTACTGTACTTGTAACCAGAGAATTTTTTACCAGCCATTGGGTGTCCACCAACAAATGTGAATCCGTACTGCTTAGCTATAGGGAAGCACTCTTTGCAGATGCGGCGCTTAAGACCACCTGTATCAAGTACCAGTGCACCCTTTTTAATGAGTGGAGCCTTCTCTGTTACAAAATTGATTATTGCCTGATTATATAGAGCAGGAATGATAAGATCACATTCCCCAATGTTTTCGTCTGTTAAGATATCATCCAGAGTTCCATCCAGCTTAGCGAAAGATGTTATGGATTCATCCAGATCATATCCAAGAACCTTTGCATCACTGTGGGTTTTGAAAGCCTTTGCAAAGGAACCACCAATAAGTCCAAGACCAACAATACCAACAGTTTTTACACCAGAACGCTTGAAGTCGCCCATCACTCTGGAAGGACTTGAGGAATCATCAAAGTCACTGATCCTCTTTACGCTCTCAACTATATCCAGAGACTCGATCAGCTCAGGGTCGATCTTTGATGTATCGCCAACGAGACCAATGATAGTCTGGTAATCACCGTTTGAAACATCGCACTTAAGGCCTTCGGCCTCGAACCATTTGGTAAGTTCATATATTTCATCAGGTGAAGTATCTTTTTTTATAATAGCAATCATTTTACTTGCTCCTTAGTTATATGCATGAATTCACGCTTTATACGTGACACTTTAGCGCGTTAACGTATCGAAGTATAACACTACACCTTGCTTACGTCAAGTGGGTAGTGTAAAATGTGCAGTGGACGTTACTATTCACGGTTAATACGAATTATGGATGATTGGTTGTGACTGCTTGCAGGCAACAACCAATCAGACGTAATTCGTATTATACCTGCGAAGCAGGTGACTCAAAAAACACGATTAAGTGCCTCCGAAGGAGGCAGTAGAGTATCGCATATAAGCTTATTTATGCTTGCATAAGAATAAGCGTTATGCGATGCGGACTTAAGAGTGTTTTTGAGTCAACCGTGAATAGATGAGAAATGAAGTTCATGGAGGAATTCTTTTGTTTAATATATTTATTAGTTTAGTTAAGATCGTGCTGGGCTTTATCATGCTCATCAAAGGTGCCGACTTCTTCGTCGATGGCGCCGCTGCTGTAGCAAAGAAGCTGGGCGTGCCTGAGCTGGTTATCGGACTTACCATAGTTGCTATGGGAACCAGTGCGCCTGAAGCAGCTGTCAGCCTTAGCGCAGCAGTTGCTGGTAACAACGGTATATCAATAGGAAATGTTATCGGCAGCAATATAATGAATATATGGGTGATCCTTGGTGTAACCGCCCTGATAACGACTCTAAAAGTTAAGCCGGCAACAGTAAAAGTAGATATTCCATTTGTCATTATCTCTACTATTGTTATGGTAGCCTGGGGAATGATAGGCGGAAAGCTTACAAGACTTACAGGAATCATATTCCTGCTGGCGCTCTTTTCTTACATGGGTTACCTTATCTGGTACTCAAAGCATACAGATTCTGAGGGCGAGGGCGAAAATGTTAAGGACATTAAGCTGTGGCTGATTCCGATCTTTATTCTGGGTGGTCTTTTCGTTATTGTTCTTGGAAGTAAGATTGCGGTGGCTGGTGCTGCTGATATCGCCAGACTTTTCGGAGTATCTGACAGAATTATCGGACTTACCATCGTTGCTCTTGGAACTTCTCTTCCTGAGCTTATGACTTCTGTTACTGCTGCAAGAAAGGGTAGTGCAGATATTGCTATCGGAAATATTGTAGGTAGTAACCTATTCAATATTCTTTTTATCTTAGGACTTACAACCCTTATTATTCCACTTCCATATATGAGCGAAGGTGCCAACTTCATGATTGATGGTTTTGTGGCGCTTTTTGCGGCTATACTACTTTTTGTTCTTGTTTTTAAGAACAAAAAACTGGGAAGAGCTGGTGGATTAATAATGCTTCTGTGCTACGCGGCTTATTTTGTATACCTCGTGCTTGCTCGATAAAAAATGCTCACTTTTGTTGCATTTTGTTATAGAAAAGAGAGGGCATATACGTTATAATGCTAGTAGGCTTTTGAGGGGCTTTTTTCCGGAGGTTTTAGTATTACTTGGAGGTGCGGTTTATGTTGAAAAACAAACACATGAGAACAGCTATGTCGCTGATTCTCACAGTGATGATGATCCTTGGTATAGTGATCATTCCTAAGTATAACATTAAGTCCGTTGATGCGGCTGATGCTTATATTACAGTCACTGCTTTGAGATGTTATGACTATTGTTATGAGGTTCTCGATTACGTTAATGAAGAGAGAAGAAAGAATGGTCTTTGCGAAGTAACAATGGATGTAGATCTTATGGAAGCTGCTATGCAGAGAGCTGCAGAGTCGGCTGTCATCGGAGCTGCATATAATCATAGCGAGATCGATAATTCAAGAGCTCATACAAGACCAGATGGAACAAGCTGCTTCACAGTTAGTGGCAAGGCTATGGGTGAAAACATCGCTTATGGACAGAAGACTCCATTTAGCGTTATGTACAACCAGAGCAAGGACATCGATCCTAATAACTCAGATGATATGGATAAGTCTTCATGGATGCGTTCAAGCGGACATAGAGATAATATCCTTTATGGATTAAAGTCAACTGATAAGGCTTCATGGAAGTCAGTTGGTATCGGTATGGTTTACTATGCTGGAAATTATTATTACTACTGGTCACAGGAGTTTAGTGCATACGAAGCTACTAACCCAGCTCAGAGAAGATCTGACAGAGTAACAACAACATTTACTGTTGGTGTAACTAGTGAGATTTACAGCAGACTTCAGAGTAGAGGTGTGCTGAAGAGTGGAGACAGCATCGGTTCTGGATCAAGTGGATCATCTGGTGGTTCTGGATCAGGCGGTGGACAGCCAAACGGACCTGTTAGGGGTGAGTGGAAGAACGATGGCAGAGGCTGGTGGTTCTCACTTTCAGACGGCAGCTATGCTCAGAATTGCTGGTTAAAATCAGGCGACAAATGGTACGCATTTGGCGAAGATGGATATATGATCACAGGTTGGGCTGCAATCGACGGAACCTGGTATTACTTCCACAGTGATGGCCATATGGCATCCAGCGAATGGGTTAACGGTTACTGGCTCAGCGGAAATGGCGGCTGGACCTACGAAGGAGTCGGAAGCTGGCACGGTGATGGATCTGGCTGGTGGTACTCTGATTCATCAGGCTGGTACCCAGTAAATCAGTGGCAGAAGATTGACGGCAAGTGGTACTACTTCGATGGTAGTGGTTACATGGTAACTAACAGAAGTATCGATGGCTACTATCTTGGACCTGATGGTGCTATGCAGTAATCAGTACTTTAATATTATGGATTTAAAGGACAGGGTTTTATCCCTGTCCTTTTAGATTGCATTTTGCCTTATTTTTCGGCTATTTTTGGATGATTTTTTTAGATTTCGTATATTTACGAATGAAAAGTAGTTGTGGTAGAATACTGAAAGGTGCACGAAAAGCCGTGTTTTTACGAATTTTCTAATTCATTTAAGGAGGAAAATGATGAAGCCTTACGTAGAAATGTCAAAAGAAGAACTTGAGGCAGAGCTCGCCGTAGTAAAGGCAGAGTACAAGAAGTTCCAGGATATGGATCTTCACCTGGATATGAGCAGAGGAAAGCCTTGCAAGGAGCAGCTTGATATATCCATGGGAATGATGGATGCTCTTAATTCAGAAGCAGACCTTACTTGCGCAGATGGGACTGATTGCCGCAACTATGGTGTCCTTACTGGTATTGAGGAGGCAAAGATACTTATTGGAGATATGATGGAGAACAACCCCGACAACATCATTATCTATGGTAACTCTTCTTTAAATGTAATGTATGATACAATCGCCAGAGCATATACTCATGGTATCATGGGTAATACTCCTTGGTGCAAGCTGGACAAGGTAAAGTTCCTTTGCCCTGTACCTGGCTATGATAGACATTTTGGTATTACAGAGTATTTCGGAATCGAGATGATCCCAGTACCTATGAGCCCAGAAGGCCCTGATATGGATATGGTTGAGAAGCTTGTATCTGAGGATGAGTCAATCAAAGGTATCTGGTGCGTACCTAAGTATTCAAACCCACAGGGTTATTCATATTCTGACGAGACTGTTAGACGTTTCGCTAGACTGAAGCCAGCTGCAAATGATTTCAGAATTTTCTGGGACAATGCATATGGTATTCACCACCTTTATGAAGATAAGGAGGACTACCTTGTTGAGATCCTTGCTGAGTGCAAGCGCGTAGGTAATCCTGATCTTGTATATAAGTTTGCATCAACATCAAAGATTTCCTTCCCAGGAAGTGGTATAGCTGCACTTGCTACATCACCTAACAACATGGAGGATATCCTGAAGCAGATGACACATCAGACAATCGGTCATGATAAGGTTAACCAGCTTCGTCACGTACGTTTCTTCGGTGACATTCACGGAATGACAGAGCATATGAAGAAGCATGCTGCGATCATCAGACCTAAGTTTGAGGTTGTACTTAATACTCTTGAGTCAAGACTTGGTGGTCTTGGTATCGGTGAGTGGACAAAGCCAAATGGTGGCTACTTCATCAGCTTCGATTCTCTTGATGGTTGTGCTAAGGATATAGTTGATAAGGCAAAGAAGGCGGGAGTTGTAATGACAAAGGCTGGAGCTACTTGGCCATATGGCAAGGATCCACACGACAGCAACATTCGTATCGCTCCTACATATCCAAAGAATGAAGATCTGAAGCTTGCTGCAGAGCTCTTTACAATCTGTGTACGTCTTGTTTCTGTACAGAAGCTTCTCTCAGAGAAATAATATATGAAATTAGACATAGTTTATGAAGATGAATATTTAATAGCGTGTATAAAGCCTTACGGTGTACCAAGTCAGCTGGACAAAACCTATGGCGTAGACATGATAACTCTTGTGAAGGAGTATCTCTACGAAAAGGCGTGTGAGGCAGCTGCGGAGGCGGGGCAGAGTTCAGAGGAAGTTGAAGAGCCATATGTGGCTGTTATCAACCGTCTGGACAGGCCAGTTGCGGGAATCATTCTTTTTGCAAAGGATGAGACTACTGCAGCCAAGCTTTCCGACATGGTTCACGACCGCAAGATAGCTAAGTTCTATCAGGTGGTAGTTCGCGGCTTTATGAATGATGAGGAGGGAACTCTTAAGAGCTATCTCCTTCATGACAAGAAGTCAAATGTCACGAAGGTGGTTCCAGAAGGTACGAAGGGTGCCAAGTACGCAGAACTCCGTTACGAGGTGCTTGACGAGCTGGATACAGATGAAGGTCCTATCTCATATCTTTTAGTTGAGCTTGTTACTGGAAGACATCACCAGATCCGCTGTCAGATGGCAGCCGAAGGTGCGCCTATCTGGGGCGACACCAAGTACGGAGTGGTGAAGGAGCATCCACGTCCCGTAAAGGGTGCAAATGGTAAAAAGGGTGCCGGAAACAAGAATAAGGGCGCTAAGAATAAAGAGAAGAATGAGATTGGTCTATATTCAACAAAGATGATATTTGTTCATCCTATTACCGGTGAAGAAGTGTTCTTACATAGAGAACCGGAAGGAATGGCATTTGACATTATAGATCAGGTTGAGTGGTAGATGCCGAAGGCACAAAGCTCCTGGAAGGGAGCAGCAGGGGCTGCTCGCTGCAAGGAGCTGGACTGAATATATAGGAGAAAAAAATGGCAGATAAAAAGGTTGAAGCAATTACCTCTATGGAAGAGGATTTTGCGCAGTGGTATACAGATGTAGTTGTTAAGGCTGACCTTACAGGCTACACAAGTGTTAAAGGATTTATGGTACTTAAGCCAGCTGGTTACGCTATCTGGGAGCTTATCCAGAAGCAGCTGGATGCTAAGTTTAAAGAGACTGGAGTTGAGAATGTATATCTTCCAATGCTGATTCCAGAAGGACTTCTTCAGAAGGAGAAGGATCACGTTGAAGGATTTGCTCCAGAGGTTGCATGGGTAACTCACGGTGGACTTAACGAGCTTCAGGAGAAGCTTTGTGTAAGACCTACATCAGAGACTCTGTTCTGTGATTTCTATCAGAAGGACATCACATCTTATAGAGACCTTCCAAAGGTTTACAATCAGTGGTGCTCAGTTGTTCGTTGGGAGAAGGAGACAAGACCTTTCCTTCGTTCAAGAGAGTTCCTGTGGCAGGAAGGACATACAGCACATGCTACAGCTGAAGAGGCTCAGGAAAGAACTATCCAGATGCTTAATGTATATGCAGATTTCTGTGAGAAGGTTCTTGCAATCCCAGTAGTAAAGGGACAGAAGACTGAGAAGGAAAAGTTCGCTGGTGCAGTTGCTACATATACTATCGAAGCACTTATGCATGATGGTAAGGCACTTCAGTCAGGAACAAGCCACAACTTCGGTGATGGCTTTGCTCAGGCTTTCGGAGTACAGTTTACAGATAAAGATAATCAGTTAAAGCATGTACATCAGACATCATGGGGCGTTACAACAAGACTTATCGGTGCTATAATTATGGTACATGGTGACAACAACGGTCTTAAGCTTCCACCAATGGTAGCTCCAACTCAGGTTATGATCGTTCCTATTCAGCAGAAGAAGGAAGGCGTTCTTGAGAAGGCTGAGGAGCTTCGTGCTAAGCTTGCTAACATTGCAAGAGTTAAGGTTGATGATTCTGATAAGTCACCAGGATTTAAGTTCGCTGAATGCGAGATGAGAGGTATCCCACTTAGAGTTGAGGTTGGTCCTCGTGATATCGAGAACAACCAGTGCGTACTTGTAAGACGTGATACTGGTGAGAAGATCTCCATTAGCATGGACGAGCTTGAGGCTAAGGTAGAAGAGCTGCTTGTAACTATCCAGAAGGATATGCTTGAGGCAGCTAGAGCACATAGAGATTCACACACATATACAGCAAAGAACTGGGATGAGTTTGTTGACATCATCAACAATAAGCCAGGATTCATCAAGGCTATGTGGTGTGGTGAGACAGAGTGCGAAGAGAATATAAAAGCTGAGACAGGCGCATCAACAAGATGTATGCCATTTGAGCAGGAACAGCTTTCTGATACTTGCGTATGCTGCGGCAAGCCAGCCAAGAAGATGGTATACTTCGGACGCGCATACTAAAATGATGCAAAATGTGCAAGTGGGGACAAACTAAAGTGCAATGGGGACTGACCCCACAGCACCATGGGGGATATAAGGGGTGAGTAAGAAGAGGTTAAGGAGATATACTATAATATTTCTGGCGCTGTTCTTACTTGCGGGCTTATTTCATGCATTTGATTCGACCCCATTTGAACTGTTTGACACATTTGCTTTTACTGCAAACTTTGTAATACTTATAGGCCTTATCGTTTTCTGGATAAGGTCTGTTTATGAGAGGCTTCTGCCATCATATACCCGCGGGTATATGATAGTGGAGGCTCTTTTTATGATTCTTTACATCGTCACCCGAACGATAAGGTATCGTATTGTTCATTCGGTGCTGGCACTAAGAGTCTGTTGGTATTGTTACTACATCCCAATTGTTATGATCCCGACCTTCTTCCTGATTTCAGCCATCTCCTTTGGTAACACCGATTATGATGACGAGGGCAGTAAGCCGCTGATGACGGGAAGAGTGCAGGCGGCCATCTTTATCGTTATCTTTTCTGTATTGCTTTCAGTCGGAATCCTGACAAATGACATTCACAATCTTGCATTTATCCCGAAGGTTCCATTATCGAAGTTTATAGGCAGCACAGGCACTTATTCCTATGGTCCGCTTTTCTATGGAGTTTACGCCTGGGTTGGTGCTGCGGTTATTATTGGTGTCGTATATCTTGTGTGGATTACGAAGAAGAGAAGCAACTGGCGAAAGATTGTTTATATCCTGATCCCGCTTAATCTTGTTCCACTGGTAAATGAAATCGGCACGGTCATGGAGGCGAAGGGCCTGGAGCGAATGTATCATGAACCTGAGGTTTATGTTTTTGCCCTGATAGTTATTCTCGAGATCTGTCTTCGTAACAGACTCATTTCCTACAATGAGGATTACCCAGGTATCTTCAGCAAGATGAGCATTCACGCTGTTATTACTGGCAGCGATTTTGACAGCGTATATCAGACTGATGAGCCGATAGATGTTAACCAGGAGCAGATGGAGTGGGCTCTTCAGTCCCCAGTCTACCTGGATGAGGACACTAAGCTTTTTGGTATGCAGATAAGGGGAGGAAATGTTTTCTGGACTGTGGATGAATCAGAGATCAACAGGATGAATTCTTCTCTTGAGGAAGCAAATGAAACTCTGGATCTTGAAAACAAGCTGATCCAGTATGAGCACGATCAGAAGGAGGAGCGGTCCCGAATCGATGCAAGAAACTTAGTTTATGGGAAGGCCGCAACTTCTGTATATAAGGAGCAGAAGCAGATTGAAGAAATCCTGGAGGGGATGAAACCAGGGGACGAAGACTTCCGTGAGAAGGTGGCTATCGTAAGTCTGCTGAATGCATTTGTCAAAAGGAAATCCAACTTTGTTTTAACATATAGTGAGGATGAGAGCATAAGCTCCCGTGAGATATATCTTGCCATCGAAGAGATGATAAGATTCACGGGCTATCTTGGCGTGCTTGGTTCTGTTGAAAATATGTCTGGTGGCAGCTTCTCATACTTCGATACCCTTTCGCTGTATGATACATTTCTCTTGGTGGTTGAAAAGGTGATTGGCGATATAACAAAGCTTCTGGTGGTTATCAGTGATGACGGAATCAGAATGATCATGGATTATTCTGAGGATTTTGACATGGTCAGTGACGGCTGGGATATCACTACAGACCGTGAGGGCGAGTCACTCTACGTGACGGTCAGCGCTCAGAGAGGAGGGGAAGATGGCTAGTTTATTTAGTGTAATTCTAACTCCTCTGGGAACAACACTTATCATTGTTGCCCTGGCACTGATGATGCTTGAGATTGAGCTAAGTATCCTTTCGATAAGGCAGAGGAGAACCTTTGATACAATAAATCTAATATGGGGTATCTTCTTCTTTACCTGTCTTCTGGATGTAATTGCTGAATATGATGTGGCTGAAACGGGTGAGGTGAACTGGATGATCGGCACTTTTATGCGACTGCCTTGGATAGCCATCGTAGGAATGGAGCTACTGACGACCATCGTTGTTGTGATCAGAGCCCGCGTCATCTATAAGTATAGAAAGACAAGGATCACCCGTTCTTCTATTAAAGAGGCTATGGATAAATTACCTGCAGGAATCATGATCCTGGTTCGTGGGGAGTCGATGGCTCTTTCGAATCTGAAGATGAATAAGTACGCGAAGAAACTGACGGGAAAAAGGCTGAGCGATGGCAAGGAATTCTGGGACTTTGTTACCACTAACGGAGAAATGAAGGGTGACAGATACATACTTCGAACAGCTGATGGCATGTATATATCATTTAAAAAGGACCAGCTTCTCATCCTAGACAAATGTTATGACGAGATTAAAGCCTTCGATGTAACTGACCAGGTACAGGTGATGAAGGAGCTGGAGGAAAAGAATGCTCGTCTTCGTGATGTGCAGTACCGTATGAAGGCGTACCAGGTTCGAGCTGCGGATATGTTTATGGATCAGGAGCTGCTGGATGCGAGAGTTGCTGTGCATGACGGACTGGGAGCATTGCTCCTTCAGAGCAGATCCTATCTGGAAGGACATATGGATGGTGAAGAGGAGCTGTTAAAGAGTCTTAAGTACACCAATGGTTTCCTTCTTAGTGAGAGTGAGGCTATAGACGAGGAGAGGGATCATTACCAGGACGGTCTTCGTATGGCTGAAGGTGTTGGAGTAAAGGTTTCTATTGAGGGCGAAATGCTTCTTGATATAAGAGGCGCTGGAGTTGATGCAGATAAGATTACTCAGATCAGAAATATACTGGGACAGGCTATCGGTGAATGTGCAGCCAATACTATAAAGCATGCTGGTGGTGATGAAGTAAAGGTCCTGATCCAGCGACAAGATTCAACTATAATTTTGGAACTTACGAATAATGGTGAACCACCAAAGGATGACATTAAGGAAACTGGTGGCCTTCTTTCTCTGCGTCACATGGTGGATAACATGAATGGTGAAATGTATATTGAATCAGAGCCAGAATTTAGGCTAAAAATCATCCTTAAGGATGATGTGCAAGGTGGGGATGAGTGATAAACTTAAGTTATCTTAGATAGGTGAAATCTGAGATGACATTTGACTTTACAAAGGAGGGAAAAAAGTTGTCTGAGAAGATACGCGTAGTTGTTGTTGACGACCACATGATAACTCGAAGCTTTTTTGAAACAACAGTTAAGACTTCAGATAAATATGAGCTTGTCCGTTCATTTCCCTCAGCTGAAGAGGCTGCTGAATATTTGAAAACGAATCCTGTTGATCTGGTGGTGATGGACATTCTGATGCGTAAGGGCATCGACGGACTCACCGCAGCAGGTATCATAAAGAATCGTCACCCTGAGATTAAGATAATCCTTGCTACATCTACGGCGGAAGCCAAGTGGCTGGATATGGCTCGGGAGATTGGCGTAGAAAGCTTCTGGTACAAGGAGTATGCGGAGATGTCTCTTGTGGACGTGATGGACAAGACTGTTGCTGGTGAGAGCATTTATCTGGATGACACCACCGACATTCGTCTTGGTAACATCACAAAGGGCGAGCTTACGGAACGTGAGTTGGAGGTTCTTCGCGAACTTGTAACCTGCTCCACTAACGAGCAGATTGCGGAGCGGCTTAACATATCTGTTCCAACTGTGAAGACTCACATCCGCCACATGTTGGAGAAGACGGGCTTCTCTGATCGACTGGAGCTGGCAATCAACACATCAAAAAGTAATATCGTGGTAAATGACCGCGAGCTAAACAAAAAAATGCCCTGACATTTAAACTGTCAGGGTATTTTTTCGTATGTTTATTCAAAATAATTAGTATGTATTACTCATTAACACAATAAGCTTCTATGAAAGTATCCAGGTGGTCTTCCAGCATTTTCTCGACCTCATCACTTCTGTCAGGAGCTCTATCATATAGCTGAATGAGAAGCGTGATTGGAGCAGAATACTGTAATGCTCTCACTTTAGGATCCCCAGGTTTCATGGAGCCCTTATCTATCATTTCGTTAAAAAGTCTTTCATAAAGAGCATTTATCAGATCATACTGATGCGCGGACATTTTTTCTGCTAGCTCATCATATTTAAACTGTTCTATGGTGCAAAGCTTTCTGAGCTTTACTATTGTTTCGTTAGTTATGGTATGATTAACGTGATATTTGGTGTATTGTTTTAGTTCGTCACCGTTATGAATCCAGATAGGCATTTTCTGGTCATATCCGATAAGTCCCTGATATGGTTCATCTGCGATTAGATGTATGTTTCTTAATATGTCTTCTTTGTCTTTAAAATAATTATATATGTTAGGTGCCTTCATCCCTGCGGCTTCAGCAATTTCATCAAGTGTTGTTGCGGTATATCCTTTTTGAGAAAAGAAATCTAAAGCTACATGTAGAATCTTTTCTTTAACTGTCATTGAGGTCATTAGTTACTCTCTTTCGTGATACAAAGATTTGTTTTTATTCCTTTATGATATAGGTATCAATAAAGGAATCCATATGTTTATTCATCATGTCCATCGCTTCGTCTCTTCGATTAGGTTGTCTATCGCTTAGCTGAATAAGAATAGATATAGGAGCAGTGAATTGTAAAGCCAGTGCATTAGGATTACAGTCTTTAGCTTTACCATTTTTTATCATATCTGAGAAAAGCTTGATGTAAAGATTTAATACTACTTCATATTGATGATCTGCCAGCTTATGAATTACTTCACTGTCGCGGAATTGTTCTATGGTACAAAACCTTCTAAGCTTTACAGTTAATTCGTCATCCATAGTATGCTTTACGAGAAACCAGGAGAATTCTTTTAATTCTTCGCCATTATGTATCCAGATAGGTGCATCATTATCGTATCCAAACATTCCCTGATATGGAACATCAGCAATTGATGCTATATTCTGTAATATGTCTTCTTTTTTCTTGAAATAGTAATATAAATTCGGACCCTTCATTCCAACTGCATCTGCGATCTCGTCTACAGTGGTAGAATCGTATCCTTTCTGGGAAAAAAGATCCAGTGCTGCATAAGTAATCTTGTCTTTAATTGGTAAATCAGCCATTACTAGCTCCTGTCATTGTATTTCCCTCACCCAGATAATATAATACACCCATTTTGATGTATTATTCAACATGATATGTCAGTATAAATTGTGATTGTATAAATTTTGTATCATCCGCCATAATGAATTATAAAAGTGATACATTTTTTATACAAAGATGCTATACTATGAAGGCAAAGATTCTCTAGAGATTGGAAATGATATGAAGTTCAGACACAAGGTGCTTCTTGTTAATATCATTATTATTGCCATAACCCTGTCCATATCAGGGTATCTTATTATGTCTAGACAGAATCGTCTTATGATGGATGCGCAGATCAAGAATGCAGTTACTGAGAACAATCTGATCGAGTCCGTCGTCGAATATTCACTTCTCGATATTATTAATAATCCAAAGAAAAGTGTTAAAGGTTCACTACCAGATATTTCGGATCAGGTAACCGCAGGTATGCTCAGTACTGATACCGAACTCTTCGTGGGATATGAGGGAGAGCTTATCTATGCTTCGAACAAGAAAGATACAATCCCAAAGAAGCTTCTTAGAAAGCCTGCAGAAAGCGGAAGAAAGAGATACGAGGTTGCTTTGGAAAAGCAGGGTTCATTTGTATATGTTATTACGGCCATCTTTGTTGAAGAAAAAGAGATAGCCATCATTACAAAAAGAAATATCACTGATACGAAGTTTATAATCAACAACAACATAAAGATGTTCAGATATTTTATTGTTGTTATTCTGGCGCTATCCGGATTTCTGGTTTATGTTCTGAGCCTGCTGCTTACCAGACCTTTGGAGAAGCTGAACCGGGTAACTGATGATTTTGCGGAAGGTAACTTTGCCACAAGAAGCAAGGTACGCTCCCGAGATGAGGTTGGTCTGCTTTCTGAAAAGTTTAACCATATGGCAGATTCGGTTGAGGGCCATATTGATGAGCTAAATGATATGATCCACCGCAGGGATCAGTTCGTAGCAGACTTCACCCACGAGATCAAAACTCCTATGACTACCATTATCGGATATGCTGATACTATAAGATCAGTGGAGCTTCCTCGTGAGACAGAGGTGAAGGCGGCAAATTATATCTTCTCTGAGGGTAAGCGTCTTGAGCAGATGTCCCAGCACCTTTTTGATCTTATATATCTGAAGGATGGAGAGATACCAAAGCAGCCAGTTAATACTCAGGCTTTGGGAGATGCGGTTGTTGAGACTATACTTCCTTCTATTGAGAAAGCAGGAATCAGTCTTGAGGCTGATTTCGAAAATGATTCACTGGTTGGTGATGCATCCCTTCTTAAAACTGTGTTTATCAATCTTCTTGATAACGCAAGGAAGGCAACGGTTGCATCCCTGGATACAGATAGGGCGAGCAAGGAGGATGCAGATTCTAATAAAGATGATACTTCAAAGGAAAATGATAAGAATAGCGAAAAGAAAATCATTCGCTTCACAGGAAAGAAGCTTCCTAAAGAATCAAAGAACGATGAAGAGAGATACCAATTCATTGTAGAAGACCAGGGTATCGGTATCGCAAAGGAAGATATAGACAGGATCTGCGATGAGTTCTACATGGTAGATAAATCACGTTCCAGACAGGAAGGCGGAGCGGGACTTGGAATGTCCCTGGTTGCCGCAATCCTGAAGGAGCATGGAGCTGATCTCTCCATCGAGAGTGAGCTTGGAGTAGGCACAAAAATGATCGTAACATTTTAAATGAGTCGATTTGGCTTTGAGCCCAATTGACTCATTGAGGAAAATATATGATTAAGTATGTTATCAAAAACTTAATACTGGTGATCGTGGCTGTGGCTGTTACAGTAGTTGCCATATGGCTGCCAGGAGAGAAGCTTCGTCGTGATGATGAGGCTGAGCTTTCTGTGGTGAAAGATGTTCCCGCTGAGTATTATTCGGGACCTTCTGAGGCTATCATTAAGAATGCTTCCAGACAGCTGACTAACGAGGAACGTATTCAGCTTATTACTGGAACATGGGAGAGTAGTGTGGAGCGCGTTAGTGAAGGCGCCTGCGAGCTTACAGAGTTTGGAATCAAGACTCTGACCATCAATCGTATAGATACCCTCTATATGAAAGGTCTATATCCTAAGAGTCTGTCTGGAGATTTTGATTCGTGGTACACATGGTCAGCAATCCCTTACCGTGCACTGGATTCAACCTTCCTTTCGTATGCTGCTATATTCTGGGATGTACGACTTACTAAGTTTGACGGCACGGAGTACCACCGAGTTATTATTACTGAGTCGGGAGATATTCTTTATGCAAGCATGTCCATAGGACTTGGTGTAGCAGAAGATGATGAGATCAGAACCAGCCTTAAAGATTTTAAGCCGAGAATGTCGAACTGTTCATATCTTCTTTATTATTTTGGAGAATATGTTGATACATATGATAACGGGGCAACTCAGGTAAAAATTCATGGAGATGTGGCGACAGCATTTAGAGTTGCATCCGCGAATAATGAAGAGAAAGAAAAAATGAATATAGAGACAGCTGCCAGGTATGTAGATGGCTTTGATGTATTTGAGCCAGATGATGTATTCTCTATGATGCAGACTCCGACCAGTAGTGGCGATCAGGTAAAGTATTTGATATGCAATCAAAAGACCGATGACTCCTACAGTATTGTTCTTTTGCCGGAATAAAAAATCAGCCGTAAGGCTGATTTTTATGTAGTCAGGCGGTAGCCTGTGCTGTATGCGGTTTTCAGGTTGTCCTTCAGGTCCAGCTTTTTACGTAGACGCTGTACGTGCAGATCTACAGTTCTGGACTCAGGTTGCCATTCAGTTTCCCAGATGGTTTCAAAGATCTTGTCCTTAAAAAGTGTGATATTAACATTTCGCACGAACAGGACTAAGAGGTCGAATTCCTTTGGTGTGAGTTTGATCTCCACACCGCCTTTTCTTACCACACGGTTTTCTGTATCTATGTTGATATCGTTATACTGAAGAGTTGTTTCAGTCTTATTGTATCTTCTGAGCACGATGTTGATGCGGGCCAGCAGCTCTACGATTTCAAATGGCTTCACGATGTAATCTTCTGCTCCTGAGGTGAGGCCCTTTACGCGGTTGTCCAGGGACGCCATGGCGGTGATGAAGATGACTGGAATGCCCATAGGTCGAATGTACTCCATCAGTTCATATCCATTTATCTCTGGAAGCATGATGTCCAGAAGTATAAGATCGAAGTTCTGATTTTCTTCCAGAAGATCTGCGGCTTCGCGGCCGTTATATAGTGCGGTGCAGTTGTAGCCTGCCATGGTCAGATTCATGACCATCAGATCTGAGATTGGTTTTTCATCCTCAACTATTAATATTCTGATCATTTCTTGTAACCTTCAATTTCAAAAGAAATAATGTGCAGCGGGGTCCGTCCCCACTGCACATTTTAGTATAGCACAGGACATAAAAAAACCCAACGAGAACTATTCTCCCCTGTATAATAATTTAAAGTTCTCGCCGGGTTTTCTTTATTATTTAAATGAGTCGATTTGGCTCTGAGCTGATTTGACTCATTAGAAGCCGTTAACCTGGAAGACTATAACTTCCTTAGCAGACTTATCTGCACGCTGCTCTGTCATTACAGTGTAGAGGCTTCCGTTGTGATATGTACTAGCACTGAACCATGGGTAGTTTGTTCCGAACAGATCGCTGTCCTCAAGTCTTCCCTGGTATGTACCATCCTTTGACCAGTAAGGCATTGTTCTCATGTTACCATCCATTGCGAAGTAGCCGTTAGGCGCATCAACTACGAAAGTAACGCTACCAACACCAACTGTTTCCTCATCCTTTGTGATTGTAAGGATCTTATCAAAGCTTCCGTCCTTGTTATAGATAGCGATGATGTGTGAAGCTTCGCTCTCTTCGTCGCTAGGTGCGCCGCAAACAAAGATCTTGTCGTTGCTTACATTTACGCGGTTAATAGACTTAACCTCTCCAAAGCTAACAGGTGTTATAGTAGAAGTTCCGTCACCGTTAAGTGAAACAATCTCACACTCGTCAGCTGCTACGAAATATCCAACTCCCCAAGATCCATCAGGGCTGATATCGTAAGTCTTCTTGCAGCCAGAATATGTATTAACAACCTCACCGTCCTTCCACTCGATAAGCTCCTTGCCGTTACTTGAAAGGAAGATACGTCCGTCGTCAGTTGAGTTCATGCTTGAGTACTTTGCGTCAAGTGCGTATTCAGTATCAAATACGATTCCTGTCTCTGCAAGTGTATAAGATCTTATGTAGTCATTCTCAAGGATATAAATCTTATCATCTGTTACTGCAATTTCCTGATTGAATGTTTCATGAGTAACAAATGGCTCGTCCATCTTTAAGAAGTTCGAATTGACTGTAAGATCGCCAACAGTTGCGCTGGCAGAAGCTGTTGAGTAAGGCTCGCCTTCCCAATACCATGGATAATCTGTGTTGCCAGTATCAGTGACCTTATATTCGATACCATCAATAAGAGCCTGAACATTTTCATTGTCACAGTCATAAGAAGCTTTAACAGTGACTGTTTCACCAGCACCTTCAACACGTCCTGTGAAAATACGTGTTGAACCAGTTTCATACTTTATGCAGTCAACACCACCAATATTGGTAGTTTCAACCTTACCTTCAGCGAACTCCTTCTCATCGATTCCATAACTGAAAAGATTATCTCTAAAAGAAAGGCAATCAACGATACCAGCATAAACCTCAACCTGACAAGCGATATCCTCGCCATCCATAATCTGGAACTTAAGACTTGTCTTTTCATCTGTATCAGTCTTGTTCTCCTCATCGAGGGTCCATATCTTATCGTCGTAGGTTACATTTGCAAGTGGTGTCTCAACCTTCTTGCCATCTACTGTAGCACTAGAATCGCTGTCAGAATCACCAGCCGATGCAGCCTCGGTTGTGTCAGCAGAAGCTTCTGTAGTTGCCTCTGTAGCAGCCTCAGTTTCGGTTTCGGTAGTTTTATCCTCTACCTTTCCACATGCTGTGAATCCAGCCATGCAGAGCGCCAGCGCCAAAGACATAGTTAATATTTTTTTTCTCATCCTTTCATCCTCCCCTAAACCATTAATTGATAATAGGTCACAGTTTCCAAACTCTGTGTTATGAGCGAATAATATCACAATGAAATATTTAGCACATCATCCCTAGGGATGATATTTGGATATTTTTTCGATATTTTTTTTAGAATGTTAACATTTAGATACAATCTGTATACAAAGCGGTTTTAAGATGGCAGAGTACTGTACAAGATAGGGCCCATTTCTCATAATCTAGGAAAGATATGGAAAAAGGTATGATAAATATAAAGTTTAGAAGGTTTTTATGTACAAGTCTCAGTGCTATAATGTGTCTTAGTGTGACTGCCTGCGGAGGCAGTGAGCCAGTTGTTGATGATTATGGCATAAATGATCCAGATTCAGTGGTATCAGCTGATGATCTGGGCACAGAAGGGGATGCAATTCAGAGCAGGAAGGCAGCAGAAGGTTCCCTTCAAGATCTTTTCGGTAGTAGAGTATCCTGGGAAGAGGAGTTTACTATTGACGGAGTTCGTTTCAAGGCAGATTGCGCTATGAATACTCCTGAAAAAGATGGAATGAACGTATACTATGCTTCGTCAATTGACGATGGAAAAGCTGATGAGGACGCCATAGTAAAGGCTCTTTTTGGAGATACAGCTGAAAAGATAGAAGAGTTAAAATATACAAATGATACAGATTATATACCACTACTATATAAGTACAGATCCTTCATGGATGAACATGAACGATTTGAGATAAATCAGGATGCAGAAGAATATACTTATATAGAGCCAGATTACTCCATAATAAATGGAGCATCAGAAGAAGTATACAAGTGGGTAGACGAGAAAAACTATTACGTCCATATGTATGAAGGCGAGTATAACGGAAAACGATTTGGTCTGCTGCTCGCATTTGATTATATATCAAATAAAAGAATGATCTTTATGGAGCCTATAAGTATTAAGGAATACTTCCCTGATAAAGATTACCAGACTCTTCTTGTAACAAGTGATAGCAATTATGTGGGCCAGTCTCTTGATATAGAAAATGCCTGCGATATGAATATAGAAGATGTAAATAATGAGGCTCAGGATTTTCTCGAGAATACTCTGAAGCTGAAGGGCAAGGTGAAGGTAACTAAGGATTCATCGCTATATACTGCACTGGACTTTAATTATCTGGTAATGGCTGGTTCTACTTCTTATTACATAATGGATAGTGGAATGACATTTGATAAGGGTTCATCAATTCTCATGTTCTCAGATGCGGATTATATCAGTACTCTAAAGTCTCACGAAGAACATGGAGATAATGTGGCTTATAACATCCTGGCGAATCAGAAGGATCTTTATAAAGAATTTAAGGATGCTCATCCTGATAAAGATGTTGAGATCGCAGAATTTGTACTTGGTGATTCAACAGCTTACAAAGAAAATCTTGTGGAGCCAAACTTTGAGACAGATGGTTACGCAGTATTTCTTAGCAGCGATGTATTTTCTGGAAACGATGTATATAACGGAATAAGTGTTTATTCACCTAATACAGGAATTATCAAGTATACCAGCAAAGGCTTCTACGGAATGGATCTGGAAATTACAGAGACGATCAATGATGTTAAGGAAGATGTTGAGCTGCTTCCTTTCGAAAAGATAACTGAAAGTCTTATAGCTGAGCTTCCAGAGAAGTTTGATAAGAATAAAATGGAATTAAATTCGAAGGGCTTATCTATAGAAAACGTATATCTTTCATACGCTCCTTATTCAGATGATCCAACAACAAATGATTTTACTTATATTCCATGCTGGACATTTACGATGTTTCCGGATGACGCTGCTAGTGGCGCAGAGGTTATTGTGAACGCCATGGATGGTTCAATTATAGAATATTATAACTGGAGTACGAATTAAAGTGAGATTAATTAGTAGACAATTGTATGATAGTCATAAAAAGAGAAGAACGAGTTCTGTCAGATCAACCTCTTCTAAGGTAAAACCTGGGAAGAGAGTCCTGGCAGGACTTCTTCTCGTGTCACTGCTTGCTACCACAGGATGCGGTAACTCGGATATGGATCCCCTTTGTCCGCCTGTAGATGTTTCCTATACAGGACAGGAAAGAGATACAGCGATTGTAGAAAGAGGAGATCTTACACCAACATTTAAAGCCGACATAGAACTGTCTGGTTTTGAGGAAATGAATTACTCAATCACAGAAGGAAAACTTGCAGAGATCGAAATGCTCTACAAAGCAAAGTTCGATGAGGTGTTGGTTTCAGAAGGTGACAGAGTTTCAGAAGGCGATACGCTGCTGACATTTTCGTCAGAGGTTCTTGAGAAGAAGAGTAAAGAGTGGTCCTCCTCTAAAACCACTGCTAGTCTCAGAAGAGAGCATTATAGAAATCTACAAGCGCTGGATGAAAACTATGACTACTATGATGAGATTGTCGATCTAAATGATGAGATCACATTGGCTGATGAATATGCTTCAGACGTAGCAGAAACCTATGACAACATGAATCTCGTAGCAACCAACAGTGGTGTTGTAAGTTTTGTAAATGATTCAGTTAAAGACGGATTCATTGTTACCGGAGCACCGATCATTAAGGTTAGTTCAGATGATGGATATTACATATTAGATCAGTCAGATAAGCCTAATATGGATAAGAGCAAGACAATGTTCGATGCTGATGTTGAGTTCCATGTAGGTGACAGATTCGATGCAAAATATGCACTTAGTGAATACGTAGTTGAGGTTATAGCTGATCCAACAGGAAAGAGTGTTGCAACACCTACGGATGCAGCTGATGATAAAGAAGAGACAGCAAGTTCAGGTGATGCAAGTAAAGGCGAGCTTGTTACTGGCGATAAGATCTACTTTAAGATAGTAGGAGACGACAGAATAAAAGATAAGGCCCTGACGATCACTAAAGAGCTGCCAGAACTTAAGAATGTATGTTACGTAGATAAGAGAGCCGTTATCATATACGAAGATGAAACCTACGTATATAAAGAGATGGAAGATGGATCCATCAGAGCTGTAAAGGTAGATGTAGATCAGATGGTTGGTCTCTACGCAGTAATTAATTCAGGACTTGAAGAAGGCGACACAGTTTCGATCCCAAATTAAAGGAATCAAAGAATCTCGGTAATTCATTTAAGCATATAGAAGATAGAAGACGATGAAAAAAGGAATACTTGCAAAATTTAAGAAGAAGACTCGAATCCGCACAGCTGCTGTTCTGGTAATGGCTGAAGTACTTGTTGCTCTCGGTTCATTTACAGGATGTGGAAATACCACTGCAGATGTTCCCGAGCTTGTGGAACCAGTAGCAGCGGTAAATGCATACCGTCCAGTTGCAAAGAGAAGAGTTGGAAATATCACACAGTATGAAGGTATAGTAGTTGCCAGGGAGCATCCAGTATTTGCGAAAAAGACAACAACTCTTGCAGAGGTGAATGTTGGTGTTGGTGACTACGTAAAGGAAGGCGACGTTATTGCAACAGCAGTATCTAATGGTAAGGAAGACCAGATAACTGCACTGCAAAATGAGATCGCATCCCTTCAGAGAGAACGAACAAAAACTAAGAACATTTCAGATGCGACTATAACAAGACTCGGATACGAGAAAAAGATTGAGGAGTATCTCCAGAATTCAGAAGGAATAAATACAAAGACTCTTGCAATTCTGGTTGAGCAGGAAAATCAAAGATACAATCTAGCAGTAATAGATAACTCCATCAGCGAGAAGAGAGATTCTATAGCTGAAATTCAGGAAGAGAATGCAGACCTTACCTTCGTCGCACCACATTCCGGTAGAGTAACATTTATCAAGGATATGACTCAGACCAATACCATAGAGCCATATGAAAATATAGCAGTTATTTCAGACTACAATGACCTCTATATAGAGACTGATGATACTAACATGGGTCATTACAACTTTGAAGAGTATAAAAGCAAATGGGCCTTCATCAACGGTAAAGAAGTCGATATAACTGAGCATAAGTATTCAAATGAGGAAATCTCTTATGCTAATTCAATGAAGAAGTATCCGCCTATGGCATATGATGCACCTGGTGCAACCCTTACAATGGGCGTGGATGTAGTACTCTTCTTCATGGAGGAGGACAACGCACCTCAGCTGGTAGTTGGTAATGACTCCCTCACCTACGACAACGGTGAATACTATGTATATGTTAAGGGCGAAGGCGATACAAACGTAAAACGAATTGTAGAGGTTGGAGCTTCAGACGGTAATTACACCATAGTAAAGTCCGGTCTTGAAGAGGGAGAGTTGGTCTTCTATAGAAATGATGCTCTTGTTCCAAAGAACTATGACACGGCTGTTGCTTCCATCGGAGATTACAGAGAAACCCAGTCTACTGAGATAGTAGAGTTTGCATATCCATATTATGAATTTTACACCGCAGATGTTGCCGGAACTTATAGAAAGCTTCACGACACAGGAAAGGCAACCACAGGTGATGCGCTGTTCTCAGTTGAGTCATCAGTTGGAAGAGCAGAGCTTGATAAGATAAAAGAAGATATAGCTGATCTTGATCAGCAGAGAACTAAGGCTAACAGAGAATATGAGTATAACAAGAAGGATCTTGAGACAGAAATTCGAGGAGCCGACCGAGTTGATCCTGATGATGTAGGTACAGCAACGGATTCAATTCGTGAGAATCTCTACTATGCAGAACGTAAAGAATGTGATCTTGATATCCTGACTTACGAAGAGGACTATGCGAGTGCTGAATACTCAGCTCAGCGAGCAATAAAGAGCGCTGAATATACTAAGATGGAAAAGGGTACTAAGGACATGGACGGAATGTCTGACTATGTTGAGTACTCAACCAGCCCAGGACGTATATCATATATTCAGTACGCTGAGGACAGAGCTGTTGAGAAGGATTCCTTCGTAATGACAGAAGAGCTTATGGGTCCGTCCACTGGAAGAACAAAGCTTCTGGCTATCATGGGTTCAGGAACCAAGGATCCACAGAACGCTAAGATAGGTTCAACCGTAACTCTTAAGAAGAAGGATAAATCCTGGACAGGTACCTGCTTCGGACAGAATGGTGATAAAGCAAGATTCACACTATTTACAGATGACGGCAAGCCGTATATAACCAATTCGATGCCATTTAACAAGAATGTTGTAAAGCAGTTCTATATAGAAATGGATACAGAGCTCACTGAGACTGATATCATGCAGACAGAACTGGAATTCAATAGTGTTGATGTAAGGGATGTTGTTCTTATACCTGCATCAGCAATGAAAACTGAGGTAACTCAGCTTAGTAGCAAAGAGAAGTATTACGTATGGAAGCTTGAGGATGGCGACATAGTTAAGGAATACGTAGATGTATTCAATCCTGATGCTCCAACAAGTGTTAAATATATTCTAAATGGCCTTGAACCAGGCGATACAGTACTAAAGTAAGAGAAAAGAAATGCTAAGATATATAATCACAAAAATATTTAATAAATATAAGTTATATCTGTGCCTGATGGTGGGAAACATTGCGATCATTATGATCTTTGCGATGATAATGATGTTCCGAGAGGGCTCCCGTGCTAAGCTGATCCAGAGAGGATTCACAAGCTACCAGGAAAAAACTCATAAGTTCCCGATGACACTATACAGACAGGGATCTATCAAGTTAGCTGATATAGAGGCACTTTCCGAAGATGCTAAAGTAACAGATCTCTTCACAAAAGAGGAAGAGGCTTACGAGGCATCCTGGAATAAGTATATTAACTTACCAATTATCAACACCGAGAGAATAGTAACCTTTAGAAATGCTGAGTGTGAGTATTCCTACGGTGGAAAAGGGCATATCGACTTCGGATATATCGAAGAAGGTCTTGGCGGAACAGGGGCGGATCTTTCTGAGCACTATAACCTATCCGCAGGAGCAGACCTCTACGGTGACATCTCCGAGTATACAGATACAGGATGCGAAATTCCTGACAATGCTATACCATGTCTCATCAGTCAGTACACAGCTGATTACCTGAACCTTGTTCCTGGTGAGACCATCAATTTCTACAAGCTTATCTATGGTGGCGAAACTTCGGATGAACCGCTGATAACACTATATATAAATGGAATCATCACTGAAAAACCTAACGATTATTTCTGGCAGGTTTCCCTGGCTGACTGTGGTTTCATGGCAATCCTTGATAAGCAGGATTTCGAAAATATCGTAAAGAAGTATCCAAAGGAAAATATGTGTTATGACCTCTATATGTCTTTTGATTATAGATACTTAAGACCAGGTCGAGTTGATGATATCGACAGCATATTAAGACAGTTCTCCAAGAAGGATGAAAGCCTTAAAGAAGATATCACTCCGATCATTCGTGATTACAGAAAGAACAGCAAGTCTGTTGAGCAGATGCTCTATGTTATCGTGCTGCCACTTATCGTGCTTGTACTGATCTTCATCGGCATGATTGCATTTAGAATAATTGATTCTGAGGACGGCGAGCTGACAACACTGAAGAACAGAGGTCTTTCAAAAGCAAGGCTCATCGGAATGTACGTAATACAGTCCTTTATCCTGGCAGGTGTGAGTCTGCCAATCGGTCTTTTAGTAGGCTTCCTCTTCGGTAAGATGGTTGCCGGTGTAACAGACTTCATGGGATTTTCATTTGGCGCTTCAAGTATAAGCGTTAGAGATTATAGATTTAATATCTTGATGGTTGCATCAGGTGCAGTTGGCGCATTGATTGCAGTAGTAATTATGCTCCTGCCAGTTTTTCTCTACTTCAAGAAGAAGAGAAATCGCAGAAAGAGTTCAAGTACTCCTGGCTGGGAGAAATACTTCATCGATGTTGCTCTGCTTTGTGTATCAGTATACCTGCTCTACAACTACAACAAGCAGGTTGGTACTCTTTCAAAGGGCGTACTGAATGGTGAAGGAATCGATCCTATAATCTTCATCAATTCAACACTGTTCCTCTTTGCCTGTGGTATGCTCATGCTGAGAATCATATTCTACATGGTAAAGCTGGTTTATAAGATGGGAGCGAAGAAATTCAAACCTGTTACCTACGCTGGATTTTTGCAGATCATGCGTACAAGAAAAGCTTCAAGTATCATTTCCATCTTCCTGGTTATGACAGTTGCCATGAGTCTTTTCAATGCGAATATGGCTCGAACAATTAACCGAAACAAGGAAGAGAGAACTAAGTATTCCTGCGGTGCTGATATCAGGATCAAGGAGCACTGGGTTGCAACAATAGTTGGACCACCTGAGGATAGAAAATGGAAGTTCAACGAGCCAGATTTCGATGTGTATCAGAAGATGGTTGAGGACGGAACCTTTACGGCTGTAACTAAGGTTCTTATAAGCGATAGAGCAATCCTTAAGGTTAGTGGTAAAGAGACACCAGATGTAACTCTTATGGGTGTACATACTAAGGAATTCGGTCAGGTAGCATTCCTGAGAGATGGAATCACAGATGAGCATTGGTATAACTACCTGAATGCTCTTGCTGTAGAGACCGATGGTGTAATCATATCTAAGAATCTTGCAGATCTTTTTGATCTGAAGGTCGGCGATAAGATGCAGTGCGATATGCGTCCACCAAAGCAGATTGGTTTAAATGATGCTTACGCTAAGACAGACTTTAAGGTTGTAGCCATTACCGATGCTTGGCCAGGCTATAACAAATATAAATATGAATACGTAGAAGTAGAAGGCGGCAAGACAAAGCTTGTTGAAAAAGAGAATTATCTTGCAGTTGTAAACTACGGAAGCGCAACAAGTCATTTCAATGTCCTCCCTTACGAGGTTTGGGCAAGCACTGAAGACGGTGTGAAGATGACTGATGAGCTTAAAGAGAAGTTTAAGACAGCAGACGGTACAACGATTTCAAGTAGAGAATCAGATATCGTAAATGCCATGTTAAAGCAGGGCTATACTAACCCTACTAGATATACCGATAGTGTGACCTCCTGGAGAGATAGTATCAAGGACGAGAAGTCATCAGCGATCATTCAGATTACTAACGGACTTTTTACAGCAGATTTCCTTATCGCGCTGATCCTTTGTATTATCGGATATATGATCTATTGGATAACATCTATTAGAGATAGAGAACTGCTCTTCGGTATTTACCGAGCTATGGGTATCAGCCGAGGCGAGATCAACAGCATGCTCGGTATGGAACAGGTATTCCTGTCGCTGATGTCAATCTTTGCCGGAGTACTTGCAGGTACACTAGCCTCCAAGTTCTTCGTACGAGTATTCGCAGCAGTATACCTGCCAGAGAAACACAACATGGGCGTATTCACTAGCAGCTACGGCGGCGACCTGATAAAGCTTGCAGCTACGCTTCTGATCGTCGTGCTTGTATGTATCTTCTGGATCAGACGAATCGTTCGAGGACTCAACATTACCGAGGCCCTGAAACTAGGCGACGACTAATGTGCAACGGGGTTGGTGCAAAGGGGTCCGTCCCCACTGCACCGAGGTCTGTCCCCTCTTGCACCAAAGTAGAAATTTAAGATAATAACTAGGTATAAACATGGAAAATGGAATTACAGCAGAAAATGCTAATATAGTACAACCGAATACAGGAATGCCAGCTAACATTCTGACAGCTGTTGACCTGGTGAAGGCATATCCACTGGGAAGTGGTGAGACACTGACAGTACTTGATCACGTAAATTATGACTTCCCTAAAGGACGTCTCATCATGCTGATGGGTAGATCTGGTTCCGGTAAGACTACATTTATGAACCTCCTTAGTACACTTGATGATGTGACTGGTGGAGATATCATATATAACCCTGGAAATGGGGAGCCGGAAATGCGTTATTCCGAAATGAATGATACAGAGAAGGAGAAGTTCCGTAGATACAACATCGGTTTCGTCTTTCAGTCGGTAGCACTTATTCCAGTAATGACAGCTTACGAAAATGTTGACTTTGGTCTGCGTACCGCAAATTTTCAAGGCGACCGAGATGAGCGAATCAAAGAAGTTCTTGAGAAGGTAGGTCTTGCAGACAGAGCGAAGCATTTCCCTGCAGAGCTTTCTGGTGGTGAGCGTCAGCGTATTGCTATCGCAAGAGCAATGGCTCATAAGCCTACGATTCTCTTTGCCGATGAGCCTACCGGTGCGCTGGATACAACAACAGGTATCTATATCGCTGAGCTCTTTAAGAACATGACTCGAACAGAGAACCTGACGGTAATCATGACAACTCACGATATACGTCTTTCTGAGTTGGCCGATGTACTAATACAATTATAGAAAAAAGAGATATTATGAAGTTATTTGGAAAGAAGAAAACTGAAGATGGTAATTCAGCTACTGAGAAGCAGGTCCCAGAGATCGTTGTAATGGGTGAGAAGACAGAGTCCGAAGAGGATGATGAGCTTTCCGATGATGAGTCTGAGGATAGCGAAGATGGAGCTGAAGAAACTGCTGAAGGTAGTGAAGGCAGCGGTGAGAAGAAGGATGATGAGGATGTTCCGTACATTAAGTGTGACAGCCTTGTTCGTATCTTCAAGTCTGAGGGTATCGAGGTTATGGCTCTTCAGGGTCTTGATCTTGAGATTCAGCGTGGCGAGCTTACTGCGATCATAGGTAAGTCTGGTAGTGGTAAGTCTACACTTCTGAATATGCTGGGTGCGCTTGATAAGCCGAGTGCTGGTTATGTAGCATATGATGGTGTGAATATAGCTGAGCTTTCAGAGAAGGAGCTTGCTAAGTTCCGTAGTGATCATATCGGATTTGTATGGCAGAAGAATGCGGATAATCTTCTTAATTATCTGACTGTCGTAGAGAATGTTGAGATGCCACTTCTTTTTACAGGACTCACTAAGAAGGAGAAGCATGACCGTGCTATGAAGATGCTGGAGGCCGTAGGACTTGCGCATAAAGAGAAGGCATTTCCTACCATGCTTTCTGGTGGTGAGCAGCAGAGAGTTGCGATTGCGACGGCGCTTGTTAATGAGCCTGAGTTGCTTCTCATGGATGAGCCTACTGGTGCGGTTGATAGAAAGACTTCTATCATGCTGCAGGATCTCTTCCGTGATATTAATAGAAAACTGGGAATTACGATTATTATCGTTACACATGATATAAGTCTGGCGGACCGAGTTGATCGTGTCGTTATGATTTCAGATGGAAAGATTAGTTCTGAGCGTATCCTGAAGGATGAGTATCGCCGCAAGATCGAAGCAGGTGAGACAATGCTTAAGGAGGGACTTACTCCTGGTGCAGCTGAGGTCGCACAGGCAGGACTTGGTGCTGGAACTGGAGTCTCTTCAGATGAGAACGATTCTCACGAGGAGTTCTCGATTCTTGATAAGGCTGGACGAGTTAGACTGTCTGCAGAGATGCGAGAGGCTGTTGGTATCGATTCTAACCGAGTTAAGATCGATATTGTTGATGGCAAAATTGTTATTTCTAAGGAATAACATTTGCAGGGGGGAAAAGTGCGAGAGAGGTTCATACCTCACTCGCACTTTTTTATTTTGGCTGTTAAGTTGTGTCAGATTGATTAATTTTCTTGTTTTACAAGTTTTGTGAGCTGTTCTTTGGTGTTGAGGGATGGGTCGTCCAGAACCAGGTCTAGGAGGTTGCGGAGGATGTTTCCCATCTCTGGGCCTGGGTTTATGCCCAGGGCTTTCAGGTCGCCGCCGCTTATAGCGAGGTCCTTCAGGGTGAGGGCATTTCCCTCTTCGATTATTTCGTCGTGAGCTTTGATTATATCAGCAAGTACCTGGGCCTTCCAATCGGCCATGTAGTCGCTTTGGCCGGCCATGTCGGCGCGTCTTATAGCTACGTAGCTGTCGAAGTATTCGGCGCCCATCTGGCTAAGCATTTTACGGAGGGCCTTCTTGCTGGTCTTTCCGGAGATGCCGTAGTCGTGCCAGTACACGATCTTCTTTACGTCGCGGATGGTGTCGTTGTCCATCTTGAGACGTCGGAGGATAGGGGATACCATTTCCTCACTTCGATATGCGTGGCCCTTGAAGTGGTCGACTCCCTGTTCATCGGTTGTCTTTAGGTCTGGCTTTCCGATGTCGTGAAGGAGCGCTGCGTAACGCATGACCTTCGTGGCTGGTACATTTTTTATTACCTCCACAGTGTGGCGTCCAACGTCGAACTTGTGGTATGGACTGTTCTGTGGGGTCTCCATCATTCGGTCGAACTCAGGGAGAATTTCTTTTGTGATTCCTAGCTCGTACATGTCCACAATCTTTTCTGGGTGCGGAGACAGGAGGAGCTTTGTGAGTTCGGTTTCGATTCTTTCTGCGCTGACTTTAGAAAGCTCTGGTGCGTGATTTGCGGCAGCGTCTCTGGTTTTCTCTTCAATATCAAATCCAAGCTGGGCTGCGAATCTAACTGCTCGCATGATTCGGAGAGCATCCTCATCGAAGCGGTCGTCTGGCTCACCAACGCAGCGGATGATGCCCTGTTCCAGATCCTCGATTCCACCGTAAAGATCTACCACGCCAGACTCATCGTTATAGGCCATGGCATTTATTGTGAAGTCACGTCTGAGGAGATCTTCTGATAATTCTCTTGTGAAGGTAACTCCGTCAGGACGTCTATGGTCGGTGTATTCGCCGTCGATTCGGAAGGTGGTTACTTCGTAACCTTCGCTCTTCAACATGACGGTAACTGTGCCGTGCTTGAGGCCGGTATCTATGGTGCGTCTGAAGATATCTTTCACTTCGTATGGTGTTGCGGAAGTGGTGATGTCCCAGTCATTTGGCTTACGATTTAATAGGCTGTCACGAACGCAGCCGCCTACGGCGTAGGCTTCGAAGCCGGCTTCTGTAAGTTTTTCAATTATGAACCTCACATCTTGAGGCATTTCAATCTTTATGTTTTTATCCATTTGTAATCTAATTGGTTCCTTTATTTTTTTGTACTGTTAGTATAGTACAGTACAGAATAATATATTTTGCATCATTTTTTGCGTGGTTGTTAGCAAAGGTTTTTCCAGACTTTTTTGGAAGTAGATTAGTTGCAGACGCCGTCGGCGCCAATCCACCAGCCGTCGATGTAGCGGTTGGTTACCATGTAGCCGTCGGAGCCGAAGTAGTACCAGCTGCCGTTGATCTTCTGCCAGGTGGAGTATGCGTACCAGCCGGAGGTGTCTTCGAACCACCAGCCGGTGGAATTGCATTTCCATGTGGCGGTACCTTCGTATTCCCAGGCGCCACTTCCGGAGAGCCAGCAGCCGTCGCGCCAGCAGCTTGATTCCATGTAGCCGTCGGAGCCGAAGTAGTACCAGTAGCCGTCGATCTTTTGCCAGCAGGAGACTGGATACCAGCCGGAGGTATCTTCAACCCACCAGCCGGTGGAATTGCATTTCCATGTTAATGTACCGGCGTAGGTTTGTGAACCATCGGCGCCGTACCAGAGTCCATTCACCCATTCGTTGCAGTGCTGAGGGGCAGGAGCTGCTGCGCCGTTGTCAGTACTTCCGGTGTTGGATGAATTTGAGCCGCTATCATTATTGTTGGTATTTGCGTCGTTATTATTACTGTTATTATTGTTTGTGTTGTTACTGTTATTAGCGTTTGAATTGTTGTTTGTATTGTTCGAATTGTTGCTGTTGTTATCGGTGTTGTTGGTTCCGCCATTATTTCCGTCTGCAGAGCCGTCAGGAATCGTAACGTCGACTGGAGCAGTCTCGGTAGGAAGATATCCTTTGTCATAGTAGCTCATTTTGTAGTTTGGATTACTTTTCTGACGAACGGTTTTGGAGTGCTCACCATATTCAAGATAGTAGTCGCTTTCGGTGCCCGTATTGTAATCCGAATTGCAGGCTGGATATTTTTCGGGAAGGTTAATGTCGTGGGATTCAGAGGAATCCATAACGTGCATGGTCGCAGTTGAAACATTTGAATAAATACTGTTTAGGTCAGCCGCATATGGTTCGCCTGCTATTGTCTTGTTCCAGCTATAATTCCATGTAGGATCTGACTGGTACCAGGTGCCGTTTAGATTCACTAGATTCCAGGCGTGGTTGCTGCTTCGAACTATCATGGCAGGAATTCCTGCACCGTTTAGGAGCATGGACATGGTCTTTGCGTAGCCGGTACAAACGGATGATCCCTGGTAGACAGCGCCGTAAATATTCTGATCATAGTCGCTGTGATCATATTCGATATTTGCGCAGACGATGCTATCTGCTTTCATCTCCATGTCGTAGGCAGAAGGACCTGCGGCAACGACCTGGGACTCCCAGTTTTCTATCTTATCAAAGATGGCATTTGTCACCCCAGCTCTATAATCTCCATCCACAAATTCGGGATTAACGCAGGCCGCAAGATAATAGTTAAGACCAGAACCATAAATGAGTACTCCGTCAGGTTCAAGAAAATAGTACTGTGGATTATCAAAAATGAACTGTCTCAGAATTTTCATTGCGTCGAAAAGTCCAACTTTTTGAAGACTTACTCCGCCTATAAAGTAGTAATCTCCAGATATATGGACATAGTTTTCTTTGGAATAGAAGGCATCGTTATTTGACGAGATGAAGTCGATACAGTCAATCTCAAATTCGTCATAGACGGCCTTTTCGGCATCACTTAATGTGTCGTAATAATATGTTGATTTGTATTTCTTCCAATCTCTTGGTGTGACAGTTGATGCTGCATATGTATCAAGAGGGTTCATCATTAGGGATGGAATGATGGTTCCTATAATCAACAGAATTGATAATGTTATTGAAATAAAACGTTTCATACAAACTCCTTTCTTAGTAGTTATTCGTATGGTTCAAGTGTAACACCTGAGAAATAAAAGGGCAACAGACCCCTTTGAGAACTGACGGATAGGGTTTATAATGTGCGTATGGATATAAGAGTTATTAGAAGTAAGAGAAAGACTGTGGCCATTCAGGTTAAGGGGGCAAATGACGTTGTCGTGCGGGCGCCTTACAGGATGCCGAATAGGGAAATTCAGGAGTTCGTGGAGAAGAACATGGATTGGATCCTGAAGAATCTTGAGAAGATGGCTGCAGAGAAAAAAGAAGAGGAAGAGATAATACCGCTGACGGAAGAAGAAGTGAGAGAGTTGGCGGACAAGGCGTGCAAGGTGATACCGGAGAGGGTGAAGCATTTTGCTCCAATCGTGGGTGTGACCTACGGACGCATTACCATCCGCAATCAGAAGACTCGATGGGGAAGCTGTAGTTCCAAGGGAAATCTAAACTTCAATGTGGGACTAATGATGGCACCGCCGGAGGTTCTTGATTATGTGGTGGTTCATGAGCTCTGCCACAGACTGGAAATGAACCATTCGCCGAAGTTCTGGGCGAAGGTGGGCAGCATTATTCCTGACTATAAGATTCATGAGAAATGGTTGAAAAATAATGGACGAGAAATCATCAAAAAGATTCGATTCAAGTAATATCGAAAATGAGAATGAGATAGAGACTAAGTACGAGAAACCTCTGGCTGCGAGACTTGGCGAGGGGATCTTTTGCATAATCTACCTTGTCTATACCACTGCGCTTGTTTTCATTATGAAGGGAAAGTATGACGCAGGGATTGCTAAGGTGGATGATCTTTATCTAATTCCTGAGTACGTTGATATATATAGGTACAGTTTTGGATTTATGCTTGCTGCAATTCTGGTGTTTGGAGATGCATTTCACCTTATCCCTAGAATTATCGTGGCATTCCGCGGGAGCATGTGGAAGCAGGATTTCTTCCTTGGGCTTGGTACCTTTATATCGTCGATCACCATGACATTCTTTTATAATGTTCTGATTGGTATGGGGGACACGCTGGAATACACCGAGGAGGAGTATAATTTTGGGATAGAGCAGTGGATTCTTTATCTTACGATTATTCGACTGATTATAATGTTCATGCCATTTAACGGTTGGTATAAGAGGGAGCCGAATCATCGTATGGCAGTGCTGAGAAATATTCCTTTCATTTTTATTGGGGTACTGACGGTGTTTGGATTTTTGACTATTAGCGGTCATGCAAATAACTATCCGTCTTCCTTCTATATGATCATTGTTTTGATGGTTATTCTTAGCTTTGCATTTTATCTGCCGGTTGCGCTGCACGGGAAGGAGAATCCGAAGCTTGGGATTCTGATGATACCGAAGACTATATGTTACATGATACTGTTATCGTTAATTTGCTTTTATTGATTCGTGGCGGGGCGGCCACTGAGAACCGTCCCCACTGGCTGGCCGTTCGCGACTGCGATTTATCCATTTACAACAATCTGGAATTATATTATTCTAGGTTGTTGTATATTTTTTTCGTATTAAGGAATCGGAGGGACATAATAAGATGGCAGAAGAAAAAAAGATTAAAGACGAAAAAACAAATGAAACAAAGCAGGCGAAGAAATCCGGCAGCGGTAAGAAAGTAGTGATCGGAATCATTGCTGCAGTAGTGGTTATCGCTGGAATTTTCGTGGCGCTTAAGATGAAGAAGCCGGCTAAGATGAAGGACTTTGAATCTCAGGTTACGACAATTGACGGTATCGAGATTCCTGAGGGAACAAGGATCGTTGCACTTGGTGAGGCGGCTCATGGTAATAAAGAGTTCCAGTCACTTAAGCTTGAGGTGTTCCAGGAACTGGTTGAGAAGACAAATGTTAGAGCTCTCATTCTCGAGGGTGACCTTGGTGGATGTGCTATAGCAAACAAGTACATTCAGGGTGGTGAAGGAACAGCTGAGGAAGCAACTCTTCATCTTGGATATACACTTTATAAGACCGATGAGATGTGCGAGCTTGTTCAGTGGATGCATGATTATAACGAGACTGCAGCTGAGGATGACAAGGTAAGACTTTACGGTATGGATATTCAGTATGATGAGGACACAATCCTTTATCTTGAGCAGTTCTATCAGGCAGTTGATGAAACAAAGTTTAATGATTATTCAGACCAAATGGTAAGCCTCATGGGCGAAGTTTCGGAGGATTTCCAGGCATCAAATTACGATGCAACTGTTGCTTTAATGGATGACATTAAGGAAGATATTGAAGCAAATAAGGATTCTTATACAGAGAAGGTTGGAGCTGCTGAAGTTGAATTTGCAAGTTATGCAGCTGAGAATCTTAAGTACTTTGCAAGCTACAGAGCAAAGGAAAATTGTGCTAACAAAGCAAGAGATACATACATGAAGGTTAACGTTGACTGGTTCCTTGAGGTTGAGGAGAGAGAGCATAACGGTGCTGTTATGATCGGATGCCACAACGGACATATGACTAGAAACCATTCATCAGTTGCTACATTTCTTGGTACATTCCTCGCAGAGGAATATGGCGATAAGTACTTCGCTATCGGAACAGATGCTTACTATTCAGTAACAAGTCTTCCTAAGACTAGCGCAAGAGACAGAGTGGACAGAAAGTTCTGTTCAGATGATCCTATCGCTTATCAGGTTAAGGACATGTCTGAAGATAAGTACTATATCGATTTCAGTAAGGTTGATGCAAACAGCGACCTTGGTAAGAAGATCAATTCAAACATTAGAACAGGTTCTGTAGGTGAGACAGATTCTATAATGTACAAATTTGTGAAGAGCACTTATACAATAAACTTTAAGCCAACAGATATGTATGACGCTATGATCGTTTACTACGATGTAGAACCAATCCGTGTATGGACTGATAAATAATGAAATTAGAATGAGTCGATTTGGCTTTGAGCCGAATTGACTCATTTTTTTTGCATTTTGAGGGGAGATATGGAATAATGATTTTTGTAGTTTTTGGTTGTTATGGAATGAAGATATGAGCGGTTATTTTGAGGAAAATATATTGGAGAACCTGAATGATTCTCAGCGCGAGGCGGTGACTTCCACTGAGGGATATGTCAGGGTTATTGCGGGAGCGGGCAGTGGCAAGACCAGAGCCCTCACCCATCGTTTTGCGTACCTTGTGAACGAGGTAGGTATTCCTGCAGGAAATATACTTTGCGTCACATTTACCAATAAGGCGGCAAATGAAATGCGCGCCCGTATCCACCGTCTAACAGGGGATAATGACACCGGTTATATCAACACTTTCCACGGCTTCTGCGCCAACGTGCTGCAGGAGGAAAGCTACGTTTTTCAGTATCCAAAGTCGTTCCTTGTTTTGGACAATTCTGATATTAATTCCATGCTGGCAATTATATATGAGGAGCGGGGACTTACTCTTAGGGATATGCCATTTAACAAGGCTCGCGATATGATCGAAATGAAGAAGCTTTTCGAGATTCCTGACTACTATGAGGATGTTTTCAACATGTCGGTGGAGGAGCTGAAAGAAAAGTATCTTAGTAAGACTAAGACGGACGATATCATTTTCTATGGGTATCTGTATCAGCAGAAGAAGTGCTTCGGGCTTGATTATAATGATCTGATCCTCTTTACTTTGTATGTTTTTCGGGTTAGTGAGGAGTCCAGGCTGAAGTGGCAGAAGCGGCTGATGTATATAATGATCGACGAGTTTCAGGATATCGATAAGCCGCAGTACGACCTGATGAAGGTGCTGGCGGATTATCATAGGAACCTTTTTGTTGTGGGTGATCCGGACCAGACTATATATACCTGGCGCGGGGCGGATATTGCGTACCTGCTGAATTTTGATGAGGAGTTTAAGGGCACTCAGACCATAATGATGAACGAGAATTATCGTTCGACGCCTGAGGTCTTGAATGTAGCCAACGATCTTATTGATAAGAATCGGAACCGCACGAAGAAGGACCTGCTTCCGATGAGGGGGCACGGGGATAGATCCTCGGTTTACTTCGCTGACAATTCTGATGATGAGGCGGATTTTATCGCGTCGGAGATCACACGTCTTGTGAATTCTTCTGAAGAGGGAAATGGTACTCCAGGCAAACCTGAGTACCGCGATATAACGATCCTGTATAGATCCCATTTCCTTACGAGACCGATAGAGCAGGCGTTTCTCGCAAACAAGATTCCGTACACCATCTATAGCGGCGTGCAGTTCTACGACCGAGTTGAGATTAAGGTGGCTATGTCTTATCTCAGAATGCTGGTGAGCGGGGACGACCTGGCATTCAGGTACGTGGTAAATGTTCCGAAGCGCAACATCGGCGAACGAAGGATGAAGCATCTGGAGGAGATTGCTGAGAAGGAGAGCATAACGCTTTTCCGAGCTCTAAAGGAGCATATAGATGATGCCATATTTAACGGAACAAAAGCGAGGGAATTTATCGCCCTGATCGATGGGCTGAAAGAAAATATGGAGGACAAACCTATCTCGGAGCTGCTCCGAGAGGTGATCGAAAAAAGTGGATATGAGGAACTGCTTCGTACCGAGGGCAGCCAGGAGAGGCTGGACAATCTGGCGGAGCTGAAGCAGTCGGTGTACGATTACGAGGTGACCTGCGGGGAGGAGACGAACCTGGAGAGTTACCTGAAGCATATCGCTTTATATACAAATGCGGATTTAGAGGACACGAAGAACAGAGTTAAGCTGATGACCATTCATGCAGCCAAGGGTCTTGAGTTCCCATACGTTTTCATCTGCGGACTTAATGAGGGAGTCTTCCCATCCAAGAAGACGCGCACTGAAGCTGCCATGGAGGAAGAGCGTAGGCTGGCCTTTGTTGCAATCACCCGAGCTGAGGATAGACTCTATCTGACAGAGGCTCAGGGAAGGAACCTGGACAGCTCACCACGTTTCCCGTCTAGATTTATACTGGAAGTGGACCGAGGCGATATCGACTACGTGAACGAGCCGGACGAGGCTCTTGTCCGTGAGGCTAGAGATTTCATTCGCATGGAATCGAAGCATCTAAAGAAAGAAGATAAATCAGAACTTCTGGAGGTAGGAACTAGAGTTGAGCATATGATCTTCGGGCCTGGTACCATCAATGCCCTGGATATGGACATGCAGGCCTACATGATCAAGTTCGACAAACAGAGGACCGAACGTTTCATCGCCTTCAAAGTAAAACTGAAACCTATTGAATGAGTCGATTGGCGAGAGGGCCAAATCGACTCATTTTGTGCAAAATTTCCCGGTGGGGGTGTGGTATGATTAACACATCGGTAAGGTAATTAAGTATTTGAACGGAGGAAATAGATATGAATAAAGGAGTTAAGGAGTATTTTACAAAGAGCAGAGTTATAGTTGATTTTGTTATTCCTGCTATTGGATATTTGATTGGATCTATTCTATGTGATGTATTTGCAATCGGAGAGATGATCAGGAACCCAATCGGTAATATTGCTGCCAGGGTTGGCATCATTCTTGCAGCTATGCTTGTAGTTGAGGGGCTTGTATTTGGAATAGGAATGCTCGTGAATCGAGAGAAGACGCTTGCACTATTCAATATCGGCATAGACGAAGACGACGATGACGACGAAGGAAATTATGAAGCAGATGAAGACATTGAAGACGACGATGCTGTTGTTGATGTAGAGGCAACAATTAATATAACAATAAATAAATAATTGACAGGTTTGGTCGAACGTGTTAGACTTCAGATATAAAGGTCTAACGCGTTCGACTTTTTTGTGCACAAATTGATTTCATCTTGCAAATGAAATCGAAACTTTTTGAAACAAATTAGAAACATAAGAGGTATAAGATGAACACACCTAAGGTTTTTGAAAGTGAATACAGGTTTTGTCTGATCCTTTGGGAGAATGAACCTATCAAGAGCACGGAGCTTGCAAAGCTTTGCGAGGCTGAGCTTGGATGGAAGAAGGCAACAACCTACACTGTGATCAAGCGACTCACAGAGCGTGGTGTCATAAAGAGTGAAAATGCGATCATCACTTCCCTTGTAACGAAGGAAGAGGTGCAGGCTGCAGAAGTTGACGAGGTTGTGGAGAAGACATTTGACGGTAACGTTCCACAGTTCCTTGCAGCGTTTACTCGTGGCAGAAAGCTTAGTAAGAGTGAGATCGATGAGATCCAGAAGATGATTGATGAGTTTAAAGAATAAGTCTTAGTTCAGGACATTCTTGGAGATTAGTGATGAAGGAATTATTTGCGGGAATACTGAATATTAGCATATCGGCCGGAATTCTTATTGTGGTCTGCATTATAGTGCGACTTGCCTTTAAGAACATGCCGAAATTTGTGAGATGTCTGATGTGGCTGCTTGTTGCGATTAGGCTTGCGATTCCATTTAATATTGAAAGCTCGCTTAGCTTACTTCCAACTAAGGACTACGTGACTGTCAGTTCTGTTGAGGAAGATGAGTATTATGTGGAAGAGTCGACTGCTAAGATTAATGAGACAGCTCAGGCTCCTACTCAAAGTCAGCTGCAATATTCAGAGGGTACCGGTTCTGTTCATGAGGTAGAACTGGGCGACGCTACAGGCGTTCCTGCTAGCACGAATTCAGTGGATGTGATGTACATTCTTTCTATCGTTTGGCTGGTAGGTGTTGCTGCTGTACTTGTCTACGCAGTAGTCGCATATATCAGACTTAAGAATCTGGTTGCTGAAGCAGTACGTCTTAACGATAATGTCTTCCAGTCAGAAAGAGTGGGAACCGCATTTGTTCTTGGCGTCATTAGTCCAAAGATCTATGTTCCTTCAGGACTTGGTCCAAATGAACTCTATATGTCACTTTGTCACGAGAGGGCGCATATCGCCAGACGTGATCATCTTGTAAAGCCACTTGGATTTATCATCGCAGCAGTGTATTGGTTCAATCCACTGGTTTGGCTTGCTTACATCCTGCTCTGCAGAGATATTGAGCTTGCTTGTGATGAGAAGGTTATAAAGAAAATCGGTTATGATAAGAAGAAAGACTATTCGCAGGCGCTGCTGAACCTCAGCATTCCGAGAAAGTATATCGCGGCGTGCCCAGTAGCCTTCGGCGAGGTTGGGATAAATGAAAGGGTTAAAAACGTGTTAAAAATGAAAAAAGGAAAGAAGATCATTATCGCAGTGGCAATTGCGCTGTGTGCGGTTCTTGGAATCTGTTTCCTTACATATCCAAGAACTAAAGATAAAACAGAGAAAGCAAAAGACGTTCAGGCTTCAGAAGAGGTTACAACAGAATCGGTTGTAACTGAAGAATCTACTTCTGTAAGCGACGAACCAGCAACTGAGGCTGAGGAAGCTACAGCAACAGAAGCAAGTAATAAAAAAGGGTATATATATTCAGTAGTATTTAATGGTAATAAAGATATACAGATTAAGTCATCAGATGGTTCAGATTTCTATCTCTGCGAGTCTTGCGAAGATGTATTATTTGGTACATCTGAGGAAGATCCTGAACTAGCTAGCATAAAGTTCACCGACAATGGACATGAATACGAGATTGCATTTGACAAGGACTTTGAAGAGGGGCTGGAAAATGGAAGCTACACACTTTATCTTGATACAACAAACAAGGATGACCCTAATGCTTATTTAGAGGGCAGCGATGGAAAGACATTAACAGACGTTGTAGTTTCTTCAATAGTTGAAGGTGAGCCTGGAAATAAAGTTACTGTATATGCAATAAAAGCAGAAACTAATGACGGAGAAACTAGTGTAAATTTAGTGAGTGGAGACTATATTCAGGAAGGTTATGTTCCTGATGAGAATGGCGACATGGTCAAGGTTGTTAAAATGAGCACTGGAGAAGATGCAACAAAAGAGGTTTGGTGGCCATTAGATGGAAATGGAAGCATCACTTCTATAACATCATCGAAGCATAATGGAACTGATATTGCTTGTAAAGAAGGAAATGGAGTTATCAGTGTATTTGATGGTACAGTTGATGAAGTAGGATATGACGACGATAAAGGTAACTATATAGTCATTGTTGATAAAGACGGCTGGAAGGCTCTGTATTCACATCTTCAGGAAGCGCCTACTCTTGCTAAGGGCGACAGCGTTAAGTTTAAAGATGTTATCGGTAAGGTAGGAAACACAGGAAAATCAACAGGACCACATCTCCATTTTGAATTAACAAATCCAGAAGGCAACGTTGAACCACCTATCTTAATATGTGGAGATGAATAAATAACACTTTTCTGTTATAATTTGGTGCAGTTGGGGACAGACCTCGGTGCAGTGGGGACGGACCCCACTGCACTTTTTTTGAGGAGAGTGAAAAATGGGACAGAATATTACACTGATTGGAATGCCAACATCGGGAAAGAGCACGGTAGGTGTTATCCTTGCAAAGGTTCTGGGAATGGATTTTGTTGATACGGATCTTATCATCCAGAAGAAGGCAGGTAGACGACTTGCTGATATAATAGAAGAGGACGGGCTTGAGGGATTCCTTAGTCTCGAGAATGAAGTCTGTGCCAGCGTTGAGGCGGAGAATACCGTTATCGCTACTGGTGGAAGTGTGGTATATGGTGAAGCGGCTATGCAGCACCTGAAGGAAATCAGTAAGGTGATATATCTTGAGATAAACTATGAAACTCTGGAGAAGAGACTTCATCACGTGAAGCAGCGCGGCGTTGTTCTGAAGCCAGGCCAGACAAAGAAGGATCTTTACGATGAACGTACAGTGCTTTACAAAAAGTATGCTGATGAGGTAATCTCTGAGGAAGGTCTTGATATAGAGGGCACAGTTCAAACGCTTATAGAGCACTTAAAGTAAATTATGAGAGATTTGAAAAGTTAGTAGCAAATTAATACTAAGGTACAAAATGGATAACATATATTTAGATAGACAAGAACTGAATATCGTACGCTCTCTGATCGATCTTTCGTTGGAGCTGACTCCTGGGGATGACATTCGTGCCAGCCTCACTCGGGTTAGTAAAATCGTAGATGAGATGGGCCCACTAACCAAGAACGATGCAACCATCATCCGTTATGCCATAAATGTGTTCGAGATGATCCGCCGTGGAAGGTACGAGAATCTAAAGGAAAAGTATGGCATAGATTTAATGGATGACTTTGATAAGCAGTGGATTAAAACAGCTGAGACTCTTGTGCCAGCTGAGCTTTACGAAGAAGGATACATGAAGCGTCTTTCGAAGAGCCTGAAGGGTTCAAAGGTTGCTGCGAGAAAGCTGTACATTGCGGACTTACATTTCTTTCATGACGGCCTATGCAGAAGAATGGACAATCGTCCATTCAAGGACCACTATGAAATGAACGAAGAGCTGGTCCGCATATGGAATGAAAACGTGAACGAGAAAGACGAAATATATATCCTGGGTGATTTTTCAATTGCAAAGGGTTCGTCTACAAATGACATCTTAAAGAGGCTCGCTGGTAAGAAGTACCTGATCATTGGCAACCACGACAGATATCTGGATGATAAAGATTTTGATCCATCACTTTTTGAGTGGATAAAGCCGTATGCAGAGATTGGCGACAACGGAAGAAAGGTTGTGCTTTCCCATTATCCAGTGTTCTGCTACAACGGACAGTATAGAAAGAAGCCTGACGGCACCACAATAACATACATGCTTTATGGTCATGTTCATGATACACATGATGAAGTGCTGGTGAATCAATTTATTGAGATAACAAAGAATACCAGTGTTCGTTCTAAGGGACTTGATGAACCTGAACCTATTCCTTGCAACATGATCAACTGTTTCTGCATGTTTTCGGATTACATTCCACTAACATTAGATGAATGGATCTTAGTGGATGCAGAAAGAAGAGCAAAGATGCAAAAAGAAATATAAAAATAATAAGATAGAGAAAATAAAAATGTGACACCTCATATGAGATGTCACATTTTTGTTAGATGCCTTGAAAGAATTTCTTAACATCATGAAGAGAATTTAAAATAGTTCCGGCCAACTCTCTTATTTCATCGGTTGGCTGAAGGATGTCTGGCACCATTATAGAGAAAGCGCCTGAGGCGTTTGCAGCTCTGATTCCATTAAACGAGTCCTCAATTATACAGCAATCATCAGGACCGCAACCCAGTGCTTCCATAGCTTTCAGGAAGCTGTCTGGTTCAGGTTTGCTTTTCTCTATCATGTCACCACCTATGATATTATCAAAGTATTGAATCAGACCGGCATCAGAAAGTTCTCTATTTACCGTCAAAGTCTTAGTTGATGAAGCGATGGCTGTTTTAACTCCCTGCTCCTTAAGGTAGGTGAGCAGCTCCTCGACTCCAGGTTTAACTGGAAGCTTGCCATCCTTTGATCTCTCTTTAAAGAGGGCAGAAGTTTCAGCCCACAATTCATCAAGTGGGAAGTCCTCCCCGAAGCTATCTTTCATAATCTTCTGAGTTGCCTCGGCAGTGACGCCGATACATTTCTTACATACCTCTTCTATAAAGTCTCCATCGGTGTTGCCGTATCTCGCTCCCACCTCTTTATTGCATTCGATATAGAGTCGCTCCGAATCGAAGATGACACCGTCCATATCGAAAATCACATACTTGTACATACCATTTCCTTTCTTCAAAAAACTACTTACTACATTTTAGGATAGTGTGATTTTAATTAATCATAGCATCACTATACCATCCCAGGTAATTAAACTGCTAGTATACTTTTGCCTGATTAAACCAAAAGTATAATGACAAATGTAATCCCATGTGGTATTTATTATAGCAGAGGCAGCTAGTCAGATTTACTTCTCTCCCGGTTTAATCTGACAATATCGCCCATTTAAGGAGTTAATTATGGAATGGATATATAAATACTATTTATTCGACAAACATATCCTTGTAAATGACGAAGCGGAAGTCTCAACTGAAGATCAGTTTGAGACTCTTTTTTCTCTTGCCAATCTTTTCAATATTAGAATAGTAAAAGGCGAGAAGCTTGTATCAAAGGATATGATCAGAGTCGCATCTATGAAGCTTGGCGTAAATGTGCCAGAGCCGTTCTATAGAGGCTTCCCACAGACTGTAAGAGAGCTTACAACTGATCAGCTTATTTTCGATCAGCTACTAAGCTACGTAAAAACTTACGGATTTGGAAACTTCACCGAGTCGACTCATTCTATATTTGAAAAGCAGTTCGAGAGAGCCGCATTTCAGGAGAAAACAACTATAAAAGAGTTCACTGTAATAGACGAGAAAGAAGCAGAAGCTACTCTGGCCGAATATGTGAACAACCTGCTTGCTGGAACAAGACCACTTAGCAACGAGCAGTACAATCTGGTCAGCAATTATATTGTAGCCTATAAGTTCACACCATCAAATGTGGCTTCAAAGAATACTGCAATGAAGCTGCTTATGGATACGAAAAACCTTGAATTCACAAGCTACCTTTATATGTCTGATGTGATAAAGATGGTGGATGAGCTTAACTACAAGTATTACGGTAATACTAACATGAAGAAGCTCAACCTGAGGAATCAGGACAGAAAGTTTATCATTTCTGTTATAGAAAAAATATTTGAGTCTGGCCGTGTTGATATCAGAGATTGCTATGAAAAGAAGAAACTATGGAACGGTCTGCTTCATCATATTCATTACAAGGCAAAATCAACAGAAGCACAGCAGTTCCTTGATGCAATGAGAGGTGATGAAAACCATTCAGTTTACTCAGAATTTGAGAAGGCTATGGTAGAAAAGCAGATCATGCAAGCACTTGATACTCTGAGGTCAGGCAAGGGTTCAGGAGCGGTTCTTAGAAACCTTAACTACATAATAAGCCGCTGCGAATCCATAGAAGATCTGGAGCGTGTGATAAATTCACTGGACACAAAGAATGTCATCATTCTAATTCAGCTTTTGATCCAGTACTCTCAGTATAAGACAGCCGCTCAGGCGAGAACCTTCATCTTCACAAAGTACAACATGATGAAGGCGCATACTGAAACTGATGAAGAGCAGAAGAAGAGAAAGTCGGTTATCTCAGAAGGCCAGGTAAACATGATGGTCAATAAGTTAACTGAAATACTGACAAACCTTCTGAAGAACAGACTTGGCAAGGTATATATTGATCCAGACATGGTGAACTATGCATTGCCAATTCAGGAAAACACATCCATGGGTGGTTTTGGTGTTCTTGCAAAAGGCACAAAGATCAAGCTTCCAGAAACTAAAAAGCTTCGTGCTTTTACTTACTGGGAGAAGGTGGATGATATCGACCTTTCAGTTTTTGGTATCAGCGATGATGGTAAGAGAACCGAGTTCTCCTGGAGAACTATGGCGGGCCTTCAGTCACCTGCTATCAAATATTCGGGTGACGAGACCAGCGGATATAACGGTGGTTCCGAATACTTCGATATCGACATGGAAAAGATGAGAAAGCAGTATCCAGACATTCATTACATGATCTTCTGTAATAATGTATTCTCGGGAGTTCCATTTGCCAAATGCTATTGCAAGGCTGGATACATGACAAGAGACCTTAAAGACAGTGGCGAAATATATGAGCCAAAGACTGTACAGTCTTCATTCTTTATTGATTGCGAAAGCACATTTGCTTATCTGTTTGGTCTCGACTTAAAGTCAAATGAATTCGTCTGGCTTAATGTGGGTCGAAGCGCCGACTTCACCGTTGCAGGCAATTCAAGTATGAACTTCCTGACGGATTACTTCCACGTTACAGAGGTAATAAATGTCTACACATTTTTTGAGATGATGGCAACTGAAGTTGTTGATAACATGTTGGATGCCGACATAGTTGTAACCGACAAAGATGTTCATTTAGAAGAGAATGACGAGGCAGCAAAGAAGATAGAAGTGATACGTGAGTACGACTTCGAGAAGATGATAAAACTGATGAATCAGTAACTTTTCAAAAAGATATACCTGAAGTATACTTTACATATTTTTAAATCGTGCTATAATCGGGGTATCTATTGAAAGGAAAAAAGGCGATGAATACATTTAGAAATCTTTATCTGCATCACGAACATTCACTCCATAGTTCATATTCGAACTACGGTCATTTAGTGATGCATTAAAGATAAGTGGAATGTAAGAAAGCTAAAATATAAACCGCTTATGCTTTGATGCATAAGCGGTATTTTTATGGGAAGACTATGGAGATACCGTGGAGGTATCTCCATTTTTTATTTTAGAAATTAATCGGAATGAGCATATATCTTATTATTCAAGAAAGGAAGTGGATTATATGGTAACAGTAAATATGACAGCTACAGGCGCAAATATAAAAAATATGATGAGAGCACGTAACATCAAGGTTAAGGATGTTCAGGCAGTATGCGGTTTCGGAACACCACAGGCAATCTTCAAATGGATGCGCGGCGACTGCATGCCTACAATCGATAACATGTTGATCATAGCCGACATGTTCGGCTGCACCATGGACGACATTGTTGTTGTTAACAAGTAATACCTGCGATAAAATCGTCCCCATCTTTCTTCAGGGTAAGGTTCAGGTGATTTCTTGTCAGGATGTTTTCTGCGATGGTAAGGCCAAGTCCGTTGCCGCTTTGTCCGCTACGGGAGTTGTCCCCACGCATGAAGCTTTTCTTCAGCTTCTCCAGCTCTTTTTCGTTAATATCCGGATCACTCATTTTGTTTCGGATCGATATAGATTTATTATTTAATTCTATCTTTATATCACTACCATCCGGGCTGTACTTTACAGCGTTATCGAAAAGATTGGAAAGAGCTTCACTGATCCAGAAGGAATCACCCTTTACCTTGAGGATGTTATCACTTTCTTTAACGGCGACTTTTATATTTCGTCTATCTGTTTCTTCGGAATACTTTTCAATTATTTTCTCAAGTATCTCTTTGAAATTAACCTCTTCAGATTTCATTTTCTCCTGGTTGGATTCCAGTTTAGAAAGTGAAAGAATTCTGCTGATCAGAGTACTCATGTAGTCGGCTTCGTTGATTATGGTCTGGGTGTATTCATTTGACTCGTTATCCTGAAGGTTTTCGGCACTGCCTCTGATAACCATGAGAGGACTCTTCAGATCATGAGCCATGATATTGGTGAGATCACGCTGATAGATATTCATCTCATAAGTATTCTTCTTTTTCTGATATGCCAGAGCAGAGAGAATAGCAGTGATTATGATCCACAGAAATCCAGAGATAAGGCAGCCTGTGATGACGAGATTTCTGTTAGTTATTTCCCAACCAAGAACCGGGATAGTATCATCTGAAAAACCAAAATACCAGCCTATATCCTCCCAAAAAGTAACCTCATATCTATATACCAAGTTGAGTCTTGTTAGATTATCATTAATATTAATTGGTACTATAGTATATCCATCATCTTGAGAATCAGTAACTTCGTTAATAAATTCACTAGTAATCGTTGGATCCGCACGAACAATATTTGCATTTGAGATATATTCGATTCCCCAGGTATCTATGGAGTTGTCATAGGAAACAGAGTCACCTTCTGTTGTTTGTGTGGTATTCATTAATTCTTCGTGGTCAAATGAATTTAGTGCTATTTCCTGACTTTCAGTCTGTTGAGAAGAAATAGGATATACTGGTGTAAGACCATACATTATAGTTCCAAAATAGCCACGAATGTTTGAATCTATATACTGGTATCCCTGGGCTTCCATCTCTTCTTTAGTACCACAACCAGTATTTATATGAATTACTCTATCTACCGAACCTAATTCAATATCTTCATAAAGTTCTCCGTCACGGAAAAGCTTATTCAGATTAGGAGAATTATCTACGTCAGTTACATTAGCACCAAAATATAAATTTTTTGGGATAAACTCAGTTCCCTTTAAATAGTAGCCATCCATGTGAATAACAACAGGGTCTCTGTCTAAATTAGTTGACATCTTAATTTCATCTAATATCTCTGCCACTTCATCATTTTGAAATGTATAGTAAATAAATGACTTACTTGGGTCTCTTGGATCATCAGGGTTAACATCTAATTTGACCGAAAAGCTAAGATATGGCTTGTCAAAATTCATAATGCCGTTCTCAAAGTTTTCGTCATAAAGATTAACACTTCCGTCACCCCAAGTTGTAGAAAGGTTAAGCCATCTTCTTACAAAATGGGTATACTGATCATTTATTTCTTCGTCAGTTGGTTCGTGTCCCAATTCTTCTACGAATCGAGACAAATAATCAAGGTCATTTTGAGATATATAGTAGTCGTATGCTTTTTCAACTTGATTCTTAAATAGATTGAAACGTGTACTTGCCGCCCGTTCATTGTTATCTACAAATATAGTATGCATATAGTTAACAACGACTGTCATAATAATAGCGAAAACAAGGAGAACAACTATACCTCTAATTAGAATTATCTTCGCGAGACTTGGCTTTTTATAGTATCTTTTTATTTCTTTTTGTCGTCTTTTATTCTTTATCTTTGTTCGTATATTCATGTGCTTATCCTCTAGGTTTACATCTCAATTCTAAAGCCCTTACCGAAAACGGTCTTTATTGATTTGCCGCCTTCACCAAGGAGCTTTCTCAGATTCTTGATTCGGTTATCAAGAACTCTGTCAGAGCCTTCGTAATCATAACCCCAGATCTTAGTTAGTAGCGTTTCGCGACTAACTACACTTCCTTTTCCATCAACCAGAAGTTTCAGGATCATAAACTCCTTCAGCGGAAGATCAATAGATGTGCCGTCTACCATAACGTCAAATGTAATCGGATTAAGCTTTATAGGTCCGGCAGTAACAAAAGCGCCAGACACGAATCCTTTATCACGCTTCACCAGAGCGAGACATTTGGCATATAGAGTTTCAAGAGAGAAAGGCTTTACTATATAGTCATCACAGCCGAGTTCGTAACCAAGAAGAGCATCCTCAGTCTTCTCTCTGGCAGTAATGAATATGATAGGAACACTACTTCTTTTCCTTATGTCTCTGCATAACTCAAACCCATCTTTCTTTGGCATCATAACGTCCAGAAGAACAAGGTCATAAGTTCTTTCGTAGAACAGTTCCTCGCCGATGAGTCCATTTTCTGCAGTCTCTATGGCGAAATCCTCGCGTCTCTCAAAATAATCCTTAATTACCTTTACTATGGCAGCGTCATCTTCCACAAGAAGTACGTTAATCATACAACCTCCAACATAATTTGCACGGCATGAAGCACCGTACATTAATCCTAGGATAAGCAAATACTACTATACAAATCTATCGTATTTCTATCAATACTAATTAAAATAATAAAAGGAGTTGGAATTTATTTCTATTAAAACCTTTAAGTATATGACATTCACGTAAACACTTTTTCCATTTACGACTATTTTTATTCCATTCACAACAGATATATATATCGAGAAGAGATAATAATGTAATATTCAATCGTTCTTATAAAATAAGTAGGATGGTGAAGGAGGAGTAAATGAAAAAGAAGAAACTTTTATCTGTCATATGCGCAGTAACTCTTACGATGTCGCTTACGGGATGCGGCTTCATGGAAATGCTGGGCGATATGGCAGGTTTTTCGAACAAATGGGTGGACTCGGATCTGATAGGTGTTGTTCCGGCAGATAAAGAGTTCAGCGAGAAGAATGATTTTGCCGCAGCGGTAAATCAAGATTGGAAGAATGAAATAGGTGATTCCTATAGAGGTACATTACAGGATGTACTTGATGCAGTTATCGAGAATGAGAAGCGAATGGTAACAGACGAATCTATTGAGGGCGAAACTGCAGAGTGTCTTAGAACCTATTACGAGCTTGCCTCTAATTGGGATGATAGAGCCGAGGATGGAGTAGAACCACTAAGGGCCTACATTGAGGATATTGAGTCCATAAGTAGTATGGATGAAATGTATGACTTCATAGCTGATCCTGTAAGGAACCCATTATTACTTGGCCCGATTTCAACTGGTACTGATTTTGTAATGCATTCAGAAAAATATAATGATAAATATACATTCTTCTTTACAATACCTGGTTTCAGTGTGGGTAGCCTAGACAGTAGTTCTGGTATTGAAGAGTACGAAAAGATGAATGAAAAGACACAGTACATTCTAGGAAGGCTAGGATATAGCGAGAAAGAAGTAGAGACGAAGGTAGAGAATTCTGTTTCATGGGCTAAGAAGCTTTCTAGTTATGAAAATATGGCAACAGTAGATAAGATAGATGACGTTACATACACTCGTGAAAAAGTCATAAAGATGGCAGGCGACTTTCCTATGGAGAAGATCTTAGAAGGATGGGGCCTATCTAACATCTCATATATCGCTATCAGTCCAGATCTTACTAAAAAGCTTTCAACTGCTTGCAAGGAAAAAAATCTGGAGGATATCAAATCATTTCTTATAGTGAACTACTGCCTTACAGTCTCTGACTATCTGGATAGAGATACATATGATGAGATGGTTGAGCTAGATAAACCGAGACTTACAGAAGCAGAGGATACTGGAGAAACCCCTGAACAGCTTGAGGATTATCTGATGTACGAGAATTATATCGCTCAGTCACCTATGGTTGGTGCAATGAATCAGGTATACGTAGAAAATTGTTTTGATGAAGGCGTAATAGACGAGCTTACAACCATTACCGAGGATATGCTCGCAGGCTTCGAGGATATATTTGAAAATGAGGAATGGCTTTCTGAAGAAGGAAAGAAGGCATGCATAGAGAAGTTGAAGGCTATCAACATTCATATAGCCGTTCAGGATTTTGATACTGTTGACTATGGAAAGCTGGATCTAAAGTCACACGAAGAAGGTGGAAGCTTCCTTGAAGCATACTTTGATTCTCTTAGATTTGAGTTGGATCATTTATCTTGGTTATCAGAAGAAAACTATGACAGAGACTACTGGGATCCACTGAATCAACAGCTTTCTACAACAATTACAAATGCCATGTATAATGCTCAGACAAATGGAATATACATATTTGCTGGTATTCTAGAAGCACCTGTTTATTCAAAAGATATGACATACGAAGAGAAGCTCGGAGGACTCTTTAATATAGTAGGACATGAGATTACACATGGCTTTGATAGTAATGGTTCTCAGTATGATAAAGATGGATACAATAATCCTATTCTATCAGATGATGATCTAGAGAAGTTTAATGATAAAACTGGTTTGGTTGGGGCATACTATACGTCGCAGTCTCCATTTACGGGAGCGGGTATGATTCTTGGACCACAGGTTGCAGCTGAAGCTACAGCCGATATGGGTGGAATAAGAGCAACCCTTCATCTTGCAGAAAAGCAAGAGGACTTTGACTATGATCTATACTTCAGAACATATGCAACAATATGGAGAACTAATGTTTCGGTAGAAGCGGAAAAGAAAAGTATAGAGAGTGATCCACATCCGCTAGCATTTTACCGTATCAATGTAGGCCTTCAGCAGTTTGAAGAGTTCTATGATACATACGGAATTAAAGAAGGCGATGGAATGTATCTCGCACCAGAGACTCGAATAAAAGTATGGTAGGAAAGGAATAGAAAATGAGTGAAGCAGTTATAAAGTTAGATAATGTAAAAAAGGCCTATGGTAACCATGAAGTGCTGAGTGGTGTCAACATGCAGGTTAACAAAGGTGATATATATGGACTGATTGGTCGAAATGGAGCAGGTAAAACTACTATCTTCAAGATGATACTAGGATTATCAGAAGTAAATGATGGCTCCGTATCTATAGATGGTTCAACAAGTGATAAGGAGCTCTATGCTAACCGTTCAAAGATCGGATTCTTAGTTGGTACAAGATTCTATGGATATCTCAATGCACGTAATAACCTTCGTTATGCAGCAACCTTGAAGGGAATCCCTAAGAAGAAGCAGAAGGAAGAGATAGAGAGAGTTCTGGAGATTGTTGGACTTAAGAATGAGAAGAAAGCGGTTAAGAAATATTCACTTGGTATGGGACAGAGACTTGGTATCGCAAGTGCCATCCTTGGTAACCCAGAAATCCTTATTCTAGATGAGCCTACAAATGGTCTTGATCCTCAGGGAATCGCAGACATCAGACATCTGATACAGAGACTTAGAGATGAGTTTGGTATGACTGTAATCGTATCAAGTCATATTCTGGCAGAGCTGGAGAATACTGCTGACAGATTCGGAATAGTTAATGATGGTGTTGTTGTAAAGGAGATTACACAGCAGGATCTTCAGGAGACACAGCCAGTAGTTGAGATAGCAGTTGAAGATGCAGAGCAGGCAAAGCGAGTACTTGAAGAAAATGGTATCAAGGTTTTACGTGAAGTGGTTGAGAAGTCTTCTCTTGAAGATTTCTACTTCCGCATAATCGGAGGTTCAGAAGAATGAGAAATGTAATACGTGCGGATCTAGGAAGAATAATTCGCAAACCATCTTTCCTTGTGATAATAGTATTAACACTAATTTTTCTTGCAACAAGAAAGACAGCAGATGTAGCTGAAGAACAGATAGAATATATAAAAGAATACTTTAATACATTACTTCTCTTTGCTGTAAGTATCCCAGTTTTTCTAAGTATATATTCGGATGATATTAATAGTGGAAGTGTTATAAACCTTATAGGTAAGGGTTTATCTCGTAAGAAGGTCATCCTGTCAAAACTTATTGATGTTACAGTTGTGCTTACTGCATATTACTCAGTTGCATATATAGTTGCACTTATTAAGAATATGACAGCAGGAATAGCTATTACACCTAAGCAGAATATGTTACTTCTTGTTTATACCTTATTCTGTGTATTAAGAGGAGTTGGTTTCTTCTCTGTAGCGTCATTAATAGTCTTTGTATTCTGGAGTCCAAGCGGCGGTATGACTGCTATGCTTGTTCTGCTAGCAGTTTCAAGAATGACACTTTTGATTCTTCAGAAAAAGTTTACCATTCCAATCTATGATTATAGTTTTGATGGATTACTAGATAAGTCTTATTCCAAGTTTGCACTTGGAAACTTTGGATGGCATATAATCCCTGCGATAGTCATATACATCGGTGGTGTGGTGCTCATAACGGCATTACTATTTAAGAAGAAGGAGATAGATCTATGAGAAATCTTATAAAGGCAGATATGCAGAGAATACTTAGGAAGAAGTCAATCTGGGTGGCGCTTATACTCATGATAGCAATTGTTATCGGAGATATTTTCTATACGATTAATACTTCTGCAGATAAGAATCTAGCATTTGCAGTAGGAGCTTCAGAGAGTTTCTATTTCCTTGGACTCGTAGTAGGAATAATACTTGTGTTAAATGTATATGCTGATGATATCAAGTCAACATCATACATAAATGTAGTTGGTCAAGGTATTAGTAGAGTAAAGTATATAATAACCAAGTATCTTGATGCCATGATCCTACTTGTCGCAATGTATGTCCTTGCATGTGTTCTTATCTTTGGACTTAAGGCAGGACTAGGGGTTCAGTTATCCTCCCTAGAGATGAGATTTATGTGGTGTAATTTATTATGTGAGATAATACCTGTTGCAGCAAGTATCTCTATTGCATCACTGATCTATTTCCAGACAGGAAATAATGCATTAGGAATGCTTGTATATCTTGGAATTGAACTTGTCATTCCTGTAGCCATAGAATTTATAAAAACAAATCCTACTGTGGTAAAGTATCACCTGGACAGAATCTATCTTACAGATGTATGTTCTTCAATACTTGATGATTTAGTAATGAGACAGACAGGAGCAGGACTTCTTAAACTCATCCTAGTCATAGCAGTATATGTAGTTGCAGCTATAGTTGGTTCAATAGTTCTCTTCAGAAAGAAAGAGTTGGATTTCTAATATACCATTTGTAATTTATGTCTACAAAAAAATCGAGCCAAAGATGTTAAATCTTCGGCTCGATTTTTAAATGTTGTAGATAATTATTCCCAGCATATACCACATTTTTTATAGCCATGGGAAACAGCTTCATCATAAGTCATTGATCTATAATGCTTCATTCCGCTACAACTAGAATATTTATGTATGGTATTGCTTCGTGTACTAACATATACGGTAGTATCTCCACTAACAGATGATGAACTGTTATTATTATCTGTTGAAGGAGTTACTGTAGTTGTGGATTCAGATGGAGTCTCAGTTGGAGTTTCAGCAGGTGGTGTATAATCTTTAATCCACGCTCCGTCGGAACCAACATAACTTCCATCAATATATTCATTAGTAGCTAAATATCCATTATCTTTGAAATAATAATAACTACCATCTATTTTTATCCACTGACTAACTGGATACCAACCGCTAGAATCTGTATACCACCAACCTATACTATCATGATCCCAATGTGCATTTTGATAATTTACATTCCAAGTACCATTTCCATTAAGCCAATAGCCATCTCTGTATTCTGAGCCAGCCATATATCCGCTATTATCAAAATAATAATAGTCAGAGCCTATCTGTACCCATCCTTGCGCATATGATCCGTTAGAATATTCATACCACCATCCGTTAGAATCACTTTTCCAAGTACCGGATGCTGCATATGAAGAAAAAGAAAAGATAACAGTTGCAAGAAAAACTAAAACCAATCCCCATAATCTCTTTTTCATATAAATTTACCTCCTTTTCTGAATTACATATATTATATAAAAATACAAACAATATGCACTTAATATTGTAGAATAATGGTATTCACTATACAATTGTGATATCGATGTTAAACAGGAGTAATAAAATGAGCCTGGAAGATATATGTAATAGGTTTTTTTCGGACAAAGTGCTGGTTATAAATCCTCTTAGTAGCGGACATATAAATGATACCTACATAGTAAAAACAAAAGAGAGTGATTACGTGCTTCAGCGAATTCAAAAGGACATGAGCATTGCTCATCTGGAGCATAATTACACTCTTTATTCGGAAGTCCTAGATAGGGATAACCTTCTATATCCTAAATGGATGAAAACAATGGATGGAAATTACTATTATATCGATGAGGAAGAATATGCATGGCGGATGTATCCGTACATTGAGTGTGACAGGATAAGCACTCCACTATCCAAGGAAATGCTCTATGCATATGGTGAAGGTCTAGCGAGACTGCATAATGCATTTCAGAGGATTGAGGGTGATATAGAACCTCTTTATCCTCATCTGCACGACCTCAAGTTTTATCATCAGAAGTATACACAGATTATTACGTCAGATGATAAGAAAAGTTCCTTTCGTGAGCCCCAAGTTGAGAGTCAGATTAAAATACTAAGTGAAATATATATCTCTCCAGATGAGGTAAGTAATGCAATAATCCACGCTGATACAAAACTATCTAACATTCTTTTTAAGGATGGACAGGTGATAGGTTTTCTTGATTTCGATACCATAATGCAGGGGCCAGTTACATTAGATATAGCGGATGCAATACGTTCCTGCATACAGAATGGGAAGAAAGATAAAGAAGAAGTGGATAGTCTTGTTGCTGGATATATCAGTTTGTGTGATACAAGTCGAGCTGAAGAAGTAAAGAATAATCTTTGGCATGATTTTAACAGGATAAATTTTGAGTTGGCAATGAGATACTACATAGATGCTATCTCAGGAGAAAACTACTTTAAAGATAGAGAACCTGCTTACAAGGTAGAAAGAGCAAAGATGATGCTGGCAATCATTACAGCAATAGGGAGTTTTAAATAAATAATTTACAAGTAATTGATTTTTTTATATGGGTTGCATATAATAAAAATATATATTAGCAAACCCGGTGAAAGCCGGCGACGCAAAGCTATAGGGACTTTAAAATGTCAGCCAGTTGCACTTATTATAATTCATCAGAAATGGCTGAATTAGTCTTATCTGATGTTTTTTTATTTCAATAATATTTTAGGAAAGGAGTGATTTAATGAAGTCAAAGATATGTATATCAATTATGCTTTTAGTATTAGCAATAGTTTCCATTTCATTAGTAAGATGTGAGGTAAATGCAGATTCTATCATTGTAAATGCTAGTGATATAATTAAAGATTCAAATTACGGTAGTTACTATATTTATGAATTAAAAAAAGACACAATATTAAATATGGATCAATCGATAGAAATAAGTGGAATAAAAGGAAATAATTACGATTTGACAATCGAAGGAACAGGAACACTCAGTACAGAAGACATAGACAATGTGAAAAATTATGTTCAGAAAGATGGTACAAATGTATATATAAAATCTACCTTTGCTGATATAACAGTAAATGAAAATATGACTATCGAAGAAGGTGCAAATCTAAAATTTGAGGAGTTTTTATTAAAATCAAGTTGTCCAGTTAATATAAAAGTTGGTGATACTTTTACTTCATTTGGAACTGTAAAAATATTAACCTACGCTTGGAATGGAATTGAAGCCAAAAATGTAATCATTAATGGGGGAACACTAAACATCAATTCCCGACACAAATCTTGCATTAATGCTGAAGAAAGCATTTGTTTTAATGGAGGAAATGTTGACCTAAAATTTAATACCTATGAAGATTCTGGTGGAATCATATTATTTGCACCATTAATAAAGGTTGCAGCTGATAATAAGATTACTGTTCCTCAAAATTATATCTTTGGTGATACAGAAAAAACTAGTAGTACAGAAAAAACAAGGATAGTAGGAAAATCCATTTATAATAGCGATGGTACTAAAACTAATAGAGTATGTATTAGCCCTAGTTCGGGCGCTCCAGCAATTGATTCGAGTGAAGGGGGAAATAGTGGAGATGATAATAATGTTAACATATATAATATAAACGTTGTTCCAGATTCGACAACATACAATATTGAACTAGGATCCACATTTAAAACAAATTTTACGGTTACATTCAACAAAACTAAAAAGATAAAACTGGATTTTACGTTGTATAATGAAAATGGAACGGTTATAGAAACAAGATCAAGAATAGCATATTCTACTAATTCAAGTGAAAGTTTTTCAAATTATTTTTCAAAGTATAAAGACTCTCCAGGAATTTATCATTTAGTAACTAAGATTTATTATTATGAAAGTAGCGATTGGAAATTATTGGGTGATGCACCATTAGTTACTATATATGTTTCAGATCCTAATAATAGTGGGGCATCTAATTCAGGATCTACTACTGGAGGCGTGCCAAACAGGGGTGGAGGACAATATGCGAATGAATGGGTAGATGGAAGATGGTATGATGCTAACGGTAACAATACTTATTCGGGTATAATGTCTTGGAAGAGTAATTCAACGGGATGGTGGATCGAAGATTCATCAGGCTGGTATCCCGTAAGTCAATGGCAGAAAATTGATGGTTACTGGTATTATTTTAATTCTGCCGGTTATATGGCATCAAATGAATGGATTGGTGGATATTGGATAAATGGAAACGGTACCTGCACATATGGCGGTACTGCTTCATGGAAGGTAAATTCAAAAGGTTGGTGGTACGAAGACACAACCGGTTGGTATCCATATAATCAATGGCAAAAAATAGATGAAAAATGGTATTATTTTAGTTCTGATGGAATGATGGTTACAAATAAACAGGTAGAAGGATACTGGATTGGTTCTGATGGTGTTTGTCAGTAATATATTTTTCATTGATAATTCTAAATAACGAAGGCCATATCAATTAGCGTATGGCCTTCGTTATTTAAGTTAGGTAAAATATAGGTAATTAAACTGAAAAGGAGTAATAGTGGTATGGAATTAAATACAGAGCGACTGGTGCTTCGTCGCTGGAGAGAAAGCGATGTAGACAGCCTTTTCAAATATGCAAGTGATCCAGATATAGGACCAAAGGCCGGCTGGCCGCCACATACCAATAAAGAGATGAGTCTGGATGTAATACAAAATGTTTTCACCGGTGCAGAGTGCTACGCCATATGTGAAAGGGGTAGCAATGAGGCAATCGGTGCAATCGAACTAATACTTCATGGCGAGTCAAAAAAAACACATAATGACGACGAGTGTGAGCTTGGCTACTGGATTGGCAAACCTTTCTGGGGTCGAGGATATATGCCAGAAGCTTCTCGAGAACTGCTACGTCACGGCTTCGAAGATATAGGTATGAACATCATTTGGTGTGGCTACTACGATGGCAATTCCAAGTCCCTTCGCGTGCAGGAAAAGCTGGGCTTTGAGTGGCACCACACAAATGAGAATGTAGAAGTCCCACTTCTCAATGAAGTCAGAATAGAGCACGTTACCTGTCTTACCAGGGAAATGTGGGAAAACAAGCAGAACTAGTGAAGTCGAAAATACGATATCGGAGGAATCTAATAGATATGAATGACAATATAGAAAAAGAGACAGTTAACGATGCAAAGGACTTATTGAATCTTATAGATAAGTCGCCAACTGCATATCATGTGATTAAAAACGCAAAAGATATTCTTGATGCGGCAGGATTTAAGAGTCTAAAGGAAACGGCGGTTTGGAATCTGCAGGCAGGTGAGAATTATTATGTTTCAAGAAATGATTCTTCTCTAATAGCATTTTCTATTCCAAAGTCTGATTATAAAGGATTCAGAATAATTGCAAGCCATAGTGATTCTCCATGCCCAAAACTAAAGGAAGACTTTGAATATAATAAAGAAGGTTATGTACGTCTTGATGTTGAAAAGTATGGCGGAATGCTTCTGGCACCTTGGTTTGATCGCCCACTTTCTATTGCGGGAAGAATCCTGGTAAGAGAAGAAGAGGGAATCAGCACAGTTCTAGTTAATCTAGATAAGGATGTCGCAGTTATTCCTTCACTTGCAATACATATGAATAGAGATGCCAACAGTGGATATTCCTACAGCTTTCAGAAGGACATGCTTCCTATAGTTAGCACGTCAGAAGGTAAGAAGGGCATAATGTCACTTGTTGCAGAAGCAGCAGGCGTAGAGGAAGACAGCATACTCGGAAAAGATCTTTTTATGTATATTCGTGAAAAGGGTGTAATCTGGGGAAGCGATGATGAATTTATAGGTTCTTCAAGACTAGATGATCAGGAATGTGTATGGTGCTCACTTAAAGGCTTTGTTGAAGCTGAAAACAATGAATATGTAAAAATGGCATGCATATTTGATAATGAAGAAGTAGGCTCAAGAACTAAGCAGGGCGCAGATTCCAACTTCCTTCACAGTCTTATCGATAGAATAAATGATAATCTGGGAAGAAGCCGCGAAGAGTACTATACCGCATATGCAAACAGCTTCATGATTTCAGCTGACAATGCTCATGCACTTCATCCAGCACATTCAAATAAATATGATCCGATACAGAGTCCGAAGATGAATGACGGAATAGTGATAAAGTTCAGTGCAAGACAGAGTTATACAACAGACGGAATATCAGCGGCATATGTAAAGCGAATCTGTGAGGATAGCAGTATCCCATATCAGATCTTTGTCAATCATTCCGATGAACCAGGAGGAAGCACACTGGGTAACATTTCCAATTCTCATGTATCAATCAATACGGCAGATATTGGACTGGCACAGCTTGCAATGCACTCCTCATATGAGGTTGCGGGAATAAAGGATATAGAGTATCTGAGAGAGTTCTCAAAAGCATTTTTTGAGGATAGAAGAACAGTCTAAATGGCTGTTCTTTTCTTTAAATGAGATATCCTAAGATAATTGACGAGCTGTATGGCGGTTAGATTACCGTTGTCCAGCTCGTTTTGACTATATATAATTCAATTGTTTTCGTCAAAAATTATGTTAAAATAAATACATATTCGAAAAATCAGAAGTTTAGAGGTTAATAATAGGGGAAATACGAATGAAGAAGATAAAGATAATTGCACTTATGTCGTCTACATGGTCGTCATGAACACCGCCAATGTCCTCCACTGGAAGTCGGAGGGTATCACTGAAACAAACCTCCCCCAGGGCTGGGCATCATCTGACGATTACGCCGGACCTCGCCCGGAGTCGGGAACAACAAATCAGTACAACGTCTATGTTTTTGCACTCAAAGCACCCGTAGAAAGAGTCAAGGGCACCATCAGAACTCCGGCTATAAATCTCCAGGAATTCATGGACGGCCTTGATACCGATGTAGAAGGAAATACAGGCAATATCTTGGGAGTCGGCCGTATAATAGGCTATTACTCTACAAAATGAGGAATTAAATGAATTAAGAAGTTTTTATTTCAGTTTTGTTTTTCAATAATGCGGAGGTGTAATGGCCAAGAGAATCAATTTTTTCGCAACAAGAAATGATATGGTATTACTACTTAAAGAGTTAGAGATATCGTTTGAAGTTAAATATGTTCTTTCTTATGACACAATGGTTATCAGCAATAAGATACTGGAGTATAGCAGTGTTGAAAGCATACCTAATTTGGACAATCTGCGTAAGAAACATAGTGAAAAAATGTTTTTAATTATGCGGCAAGGTGCCGTACCATTAAAGAAGAAGACTCCTAGAGGGGTGAAAGTGATTCAAGGTGAGAATTTAGAATCAGTTGGTTTTGATCCTAGTGGTTTTAGTGAGGATGGAAGTTGTTTGATTCATGGCATTTTCTCGACAATGGAGGAAAATGCTTTTTCAAAGGAGATTTTTAATGCAGTCCGTAGGTTACTGAATAAACAATTCACCAAAGTTCGAGGTTGGTATTTTGGGGATGAGGCAATGTCATTAAATGGCAAGGTTAGATACGTTTGCATTGGGACGAATGAACCAGAAGAATATGATTTTCATTTATGAACATAGCAAATTATTTATGAAATTATTTTTCAGGATAATGGACGATGATAAGACAGAGTTTTACAAACTCTGTCTCTTTTTTGAAATAATACATTGACAGATATCTATGTATATGTTACCATCAATACATAGACGAATATCAATGTGAGGAGGGAATTATGGCTAAATTAGATGAAGTATTGGTATGCAAGGCTCTTGGTGATCTCACCAGAATGGAAATCGTTAAGATGCTTTCTTATCAGGAGAAGTGCGGATGCAAACTTCTTGAAAAGTTCGATATTACTCAGCCCACTCTTTCTCATCACATGAAGATACTGGTAGATTCGGGACTGGTTAACGACAGAAAAGAAGGCAAGTGGCACTACTATTCAATAAACACGGACATCATGAAAGAATTCTGTGGATTTATTAAAACTCTCTGTAATGAAAC